>FSUE01000191.1_pt1 | contig 56146 bp, 49 predicted proteins | sample 1637031 | NCBI WGS metagenome assembly FSUE01 (sample SAMEA3914819, study PRJEB12502) | metagenome | biome: forest; material: soil | place: Canada | collected 2010-06-26 | depth 0.3 m | reverse complement strand
TTTCGCGCGATCCAGGCAGAGGAGATCCGCAACGTGTTCAGTTCCACCAGAGTCCTCCGAAACTTCGTGCTGGGCGGCGCCGCTTCGGCCCTGCTGCTCGCGGGCGCCCCGGCCAAGGCCGAGATCTTCCTCCTGAAAAAGGACAAGCCGAACGACTGGGAGGTGTCGACCAACGGCCGCGTCGACTCGTACTTGAACTGGATTGGCGGCCAGACGATCAACATCGGCGCCACGGGCAACTTGGTCGGGAATGGCTCGATCGACCGCTACACGTTGGTCGGCCCCCAGATCACCATCCGCGGCAACCCTTCCCCGGCGGGCGCAAAGCTGAGCAATACCGACGATAGGGATCTCAACACGTTCCGCATCCGCGGGGGCTTTGCCAGCACGATCCTGGCGTTCAACATCTACAAGCAGATGTTGCCGGACGTGAAACTGACCATCAAGCTCGCCTTGTGGGCCGGTATTCAGAACGGCATTGGCACGCAGGGCTTTCGGCAGTTCAACGACGCGGCTTCCGTCGACTTTCGCGAGCAGTACATGGACCTGTCCGGGAGCTGGGGCTCCGTGTGGGGCGGGCGACGCATTGGTCTGTTCAACCGCGGCGGCATGAAGATGGATTGGTTTCTGATTCATCAGCACGGCGTCGGTCACCCGTGTGACGTCGACTCCGTGGCGTCGGCGACGTGTGGTAACACTGGCGTCGGCTCGATGTTTCCCGCGCGCCACGCTCAGATCGGCTACGCCACGCCGGAGATGGCCGGTGTACAATTGTCGGTCGCTGCGCTCGATCCGGCGATGATCGACCAGTTTTGGAACCGCACCATCGCTCCGCGTTTCGAGGGCGAGCTCACCTTTCACAAGGTGATGGAAGAACGCCCGGTCGGAAAGGACGAGATCAATGTCTGGGCGAACGGGCTCACGCAGATGATCGGTCGTGTCAATGAGTCACCGCCGAACGGGCCCGATCCAGGTATCCCGGCCGACTCGGTCCGCAGCGCCTGGGGCGTCGGCGGTGGCGCTTGGGGTCGCGTCGTCGGCTTCGGCATTGGCGCCACCGGCTGGTACGGCAAAGGCTTGGGCACGGCCTGGGCACTCGGCAACACCGCCATCGACAACATTGGCACGCTCCGAACTCATTTCGGTTACCTTGCCGCTACCAACTATCGTTTTGGCGCGTTCGAGCTCGCCGCTTCTTACGGTTCGAGCAACGTGCAAGAGACCGACTGGGACAAGGCTCCGGTGAATCCGATCCACGTCAGCGTTGCCAAGGAAGTCCGCGGCATTGCTGGCAAGATCGCCTACCACATGGAACCGGTCATCTTCTCGATTGACGGCATGAACCTGCGTTACACGTGGCATCGCGGCGAAAGCCAGAAGGCGAACACGATCAGCGCCGGTATGCTCGCCGAGTGGTGAGCGCGCGCGGGGGCGCGGACTAGAGCTTCATCCCCTTCAGAACATCACCGTCTGCAGCGTTATCACATCCGGGAATGCGCCGGTTTTTACGGCCGTGCCCCAGGTGACGCCGTCTTTGCTGACGTAAAATTCGTAGTTCTTGATGTGGCCGTTCTTGCCGACTTGGCGCGGCAAGTACGTGAAGCCGACGATCGAGTGGAAGCTCGTCATGTCGACGATCAGCGAATGCGGCAACTTGGCGTCGTTCACGTTGTCGGGCGCGGGCTCCCACTCCGTGTGCCAGAACGTCGCGTTGTCGCCGTCAATCGCGTTGGTCGCCGGATCCTGCTCGTCATCGGTCTCTTGCGAATCAGCCGAAATTGTCCAGCCGGTGCGACTGATCGGCGCGTTGCCGGTCGTCAAAATCTGTAGCTCAGCGACCGAGCTCCACACGGCGCCCGCCTGTTCCGACGTGGCTACGAGCTTGGCGTAGCGAAACCCGACCGGCGGCGCGCCACCCGCTCCGGCCATGCCCGCCATGCCCGCAGTGCCACTGGCACCCCCCGTGCCGCCCGTGCCACCAGTTCCACCAACACCGCCTGTGCCACCAACACCGCCTGTGCCACCAACACCGCCCGTGCCGCCGGCACCGCCGCCGCTCGCACCCGCGACCGCGACCGAGCCAGCCGCGGGCATGCCAGCGACGGGTTGCGAGGTGTCGCCCGCGCTCGGCATGCCCAAGTCGGTTCCGCCAGTCCCGGCAGTGCCCGCGTCGCCTGACACGAGCGGGTCGGTGCTCAGATCACCCGGGTTGGTGCCGGTGGCGCAGCCAGCGCTCCAGGCGAGAAATACAATCGCGCAGGCGTTGCTCCGCCCCGCCTGCCTGACCGAAAAGGCTGACACACTGGTGATTGCCTACAGCCCGCAAAATTCATCCCTCGACGCCGGGGCCACCCCCGAGAAATGCCAAATTCAACAGGCAGACGGGCAGATTGGGAGGATTCTTTTTGTGGCGAGTTGGGGCATCGAATAGGTGGAAGGTGATGTTTTCCACAACGCTGGGGCCCGGCCGCTCGTGGTCGTCGATCATCGGAGCCGTGCTGGGCAGTCTGCTGGCTGCCGGTTGTGGACGAGGCGGCGAGGTGGCGAGCGCCAAGCCGCCGTCGCCGCCGTCGGCTGCGCCGAGCAAGACAGCCGACCCGCCGTCGACCGAGCCGCATTTGCGCGAGGTCAAGCAGCTCACGTTCGGCGGCGAGAACGCCGAGGCGTATTGGTCGTTCGACGGCAAGCAGCTGATCATGCAGGCGCACCAAGGTGAAGGCTGCGACCAGATTTATCGGGTGCAGCCCGGCTCCGCGCCGCAGCGCGTCTCGACCGGCAAGGGGTCGACCACGTGCTCGTACTTCTTACCCGGCGATCAAGAGGTGATTTACGCCTCAACGCACCTGGGCGGTGACGCGTGCCCGGTCAAGCCGGATCACAGCCAAGGCTACGTGTGGGCGCTGTACGACACGTACGATATTTTCCGCGCCAACGCCGACGGCTCGAACATTCGCCAGTTGACCCATTCGCCCGGCTACGACGCCGAAGCGACGGTCTGCAAAAAAGACGGCTCGATCGTCTTCACGTCGGTACGCGACGGCGACATCGAGCTGTATCGGATGGACGCCGACGGCAGCAACGTACGGCGCCTCACCCACACGCCCGGCTACGACGGCGGCGCGTTTTTCAACGAGGACTGCAGCAAGCTGGTGTGGCGCGCGTCGCGCCCGAAAGGCGCCGCGCTCGACGAATTTCGCGGTCTGTTGGCCAAGCACCTGGTCAGGCCGACCAAGCTCGAGCTGTACGTTGGCGATGCCGACGGCTCGAACGCGACCCAAGTCACGTACTTGGACACGGCGTCGTTTGCGCCGTTCTTCTATCCGGGCTCCCAGCGCATCATCTTTTCGAGCAACCACGGCGATCCCAAGGGCCGTGAGTTCGACCTGTGGGCGATCAACACCAACGGCAGCGGGCTCGAGCGGATCACGACCGCTGCCGGCTTCGACGGCTTTCCGATGTTCTCGCCCGACGGCAAGACGCTGGCGTTCTCGTCGAATCGCGCGACTCCGCCCGGCCAGCACGACACCAACGTATTTTTGGCGCGCTGGTCCAACGAGCCAATCGGCCAGGTCACGGAAGAAACCGGGGCCGATCGGGTTCAGAAAGACATCGCTTGGCTAGCCGATCCGGCGCGCGAAGGCCGTGGCCTCGGTACCAAAGGGCTGGTCGCGTCGGGCGAATTCATCGAGCAGCGCTTCGCCGCGCTCGGCCTGTTGCCCGCCGGTGAGAAGGGCACTTACCGCGACAACTTCGAAGTCGCCAAACACGTGCTGGTCGGCAAAGAGTCGAGCCTCGCGCTTGGCGGCAATGCGATCGCGGCGGAGTCGTTTCAGCCGTTGGCCTTCTCGGCACAGGCCAAGGTGACGGGTGAGCTAGCGCTGGCGAACTACGGCGTGGCCGCCAAGGAGCTGAAGGTCGACGACTACAAGGGCCGCGACGTCAAAGGCAAAATCGTCGTCGTGCGGCGCTTCGTGCCCGAGACCGACCAGTTCAAAGAAGCGGTGAACCAGCGGCGCTACGGTGATCTCCAGTACAAGGCCGTGACCGCGCGCATGGCCGGCGCGACCGGCCTGATCGTCGTCGACGCGCCGCTGCCGAACCCGAAGGACAAGCAGTGGAAAGCGCCGGACGAAGCCAAGTTTCCGGAGCTGATCCGTGAGAACTACGGCGACGCGGGCATCCCGGTCGTGATCGTCAAGCGGGCCGTGTTCGAGGCGACGCTCAAGGAGCTGGAAGCGCAGCGCAAGGTCACCGCGAGCGTGAACGTCGCGCTCAACTACGAAAAGCAAGCCGCGTTCAATGTCATCGGGCGGATCGCCGCCAATGCGCCGGTCGCCGAGCGGCTGCCGGGGCAACTGGTGCTCGGCGCGCACTACGACCATTTGGGTTACGGCGGCGTGCACTCACTGGCGCCGGACAGCAGTGCGCCACACTTGGGCGCCGACGACAATGCGTCGGGCGTGGCCGGCATATTGGAGATTGCACGCGCGTTGAAGAGCGCCGCCAAGCTCAAGCAAGACGTGCTGGTGATGGCATTCTCGGCCGAAGAAAGCGGACTGCTCGGCTCCTCGCACCTGGTGCATGAACCGCCGCCGGGCCTCGATCCGAAGCAATTTCGGGCCATGCTGAACCTAGATATGGTCGGTAGGATGCGCGACAACCAGCTCACGGTGCTGGGCGCCACGACCGCCACCGCGTGGCAAACGTTGGTTCCAGCCGCCTGCGACCGCGCTCGCGTCGAGTGCGCGCTCAGTAGCGACGGCTACGGCCCGAGCGATCAGACGTCGTTTTACGCCGCCGGCATCCCGGTCTTACACTTCTTCAGCGGCTCACACACCGACTACCACAAGCCAACCGACTCGGCAGATCGCATCAATGCCGGCGGCGCTGCGCAGATCGCCAAGCTGGTGGCCGACGTCGCGCAAGCCATCACCGATTCGCCCGCGCCGCTCGGGTTCCAAGCCGTGGCGCCCGAAGCCCCGAAGGGCGACGTGCGTTCGTTCAACGCCTCGCTCGGCACCATCCCCGACTACGCCGGTCCGACCGATGGCGGTGGCGTGTTGCTCGCCGGCGTGCGCCCCGGCAGCGCCGCCGACAAAGCCGGCCTGCACCGCGGTGATACGCTCGTCGGCCTCGGCAAGACCGAGCTCAAGAGCCTGCACGACTTCATGTTCGTGCTCAACGGCTCCAAACCCGGCCAAACCGTCACCGCCCGCATCAAACGCGACGGCAAAATCCTAAGCCTGCCGGTGACCTTCGAAGAGAAGGCACCGCGCAAAGAGTAACGGATTCGTCAGTCTCGAGATTCACAGGGAGGAAGGGAGGACGGGAGGTCCGCGAGGTTTTTTGGGCGCCGATCTGGTTTCGTCGATTGCGTTACACCCAGCGAGTCCGTAACCGACCCTCGAAGCGCGACGCAACCAACGAAAACGAAGTTGCGCCAAAATTTCTCGCCTCGCGGCCCTCCCGTCCTCCCATACTCCCTGTGGAATCTGGGAGCCGCTGAGCGACGTAAGTCACTTTTTGCAATGCGGTTTTTCGGGCCAGCCGAGCTCGTTCGGTTTGCGGGCGGCGTCGAAGATGGCAGGACCGCCGTGTTCGACGGTCATGTTTTGGAGGTAGAGCACGTCGCGCGCGGGCATGCCGACGGTTTCGCCGCTGCTGGCTTGGCCGCGATCGCCCCACGGGCTGCCGACGATATCCAAGTCGCCGTCGCAGTCGACGTCACCCGCGCGTGGCGTGTGGCCGCGGAAGTCTTCCACGATTTTATGCTCGACGAACGTGGCATGGCCGTCGGTGTTTTCGAAGATGAACGACGGCCCGATGTTTTGTGCCCACAAAATGTCGAGATCCTTGTCGTTGTCGAAGTCGGCCAAGATAACCCCGTGCGTCCAGTGGTGCTGGTCGCTGAGCTGATGCAGCACCCAAGTCACGCCCTTGCCGTCCTTGTTTTCGACCCAGGCCAGGCGCGAGGTGCTGTTGGCGCCAAGCCAATGCGTGCTCATCGCAAAGTCATTGTCGCCGTCGCCGTCGAGATCACCGATGTACGTCAGCGGCTGCGAATCCACGAAAGCGGCCGTCGCCGCGATGGCGTGCTCGGTGAAAGCCGTGCCCTTGCCGTTGTTCTCGAACCAGTAGTCTTTGCTGAGCAGGTAGTCGTTGGCGCCGTCACCGTTCAGATCGCCCCAGGCGACGCCTTGTTGGATCGGGTGGGTTAGCTCGCCGCCTTTGACGAATGCCTTCTCGGGTGTCGGCCCGGGCGACCACCATTGCGGATTGAACGGCAGGTCGACGTAAAAGATCTCGGCCTTGCCGTCGCCCGTCACGTCACCGACCGTGAGCTCCTCTGCGGCCGGCGTGCCCACGGCGAAGCGCGGCCAATCCATCTCGCGCGACTTGCCCGGGTTCTTGTACCAGGAGTCGCCGCACAGCAGATCATTCAGGCCGTCACCATCGACGTCGAGCGCGTCGCCCGATGATTGCGACTTGTGACCCGTGCCGACCTTGTGCCCGACCCAATGGTCGGCGGAGCATTGCTCCCACCAGACCATGCCGCCCGGCAACGTGTTGCGCTGCCCCGACGCAAAGTCGAGATCGCCGTCGTTGTCCAAATCGGCCAGGGTCTGCATGCCGATGCGGCTCGGGTCGGTGCCGGCGATCCATTCGCCGACCCAGTGCTCGCTGAACGCAAACTTGGTGTCGATCGGCGCGTTTTTGAACATCTCTTTGCCGGCCGGCGGCGCCGTGCGCAGCGTCTGCTCCGAACAGCTGCCGACCGCGTAGATTCCGGGCGGCTCCGGCGGGCCGCCGGCCCCACCGCCGCCACCACCGGTCGCACCGCCCGAGCCAGCCCCGGCTCCGGCAGTGGTTTGGCCAGCTGTGGTCTGCATGCTGCCGGCAGTCCCGGTCGTTCCGCCATTCGTCGCGGTTCCGCCGTCGCCGGCATTTCCGCTGCTGCCCGCCGTTGTGGCGGTCGTGCCAGCGGCGCCGGATGGGGGTTGCCCACCGCTGCCGCAAGCAACCGCCAGCGCGGAGCACAAACCACCCAACATATAGACACGAGTCGTTTTCATCGAGACTCCTCGACAGCCCGAAAAGCAGTGTTCCAATTGTCTATGGACCTTCCCACTGATTTTTAGCTCTAAGAATGCGATTGTAGCCACCTAGCTGGTCCGGGCTTCGAGCCGTGACGTCGATTTCGACGTACATTAGTCGCGCGTGGGTGCTCAATCGGCTCCCCGCCAAACGACGAGACAGAGGATTCAGATGAGACTCGGCTTCATCCCCGCAAATCGCGGCATGTTCAACGAGCGACTGGCTTCGCGGATGCGCACGCAAACGCTGGAGAGCTTGACCGCGCAAGGCATCGACGTGGTCGTGCCGTCAACCGAGCAGACGCGCCAAGGTTGCGTCGAATCGCGCGAAGAAGCCGAGCTGTGCGCCAAGCTGTTCCGCGACCAAGACGTGCAGGGCATCATCATCGGCGCGGTGAATTTCGGTGACGAGCAGGCGGCGGCGTTGACGGTGCGACGCGCCGCGCTCGGCTTGCCGATCTTGATCTTTGGCTGCCAAGAAGACGAACGCCTGCGCATCGGCGCACCACGCCGTGACTCATTTTGTGGCCTTTTGAGCATCGGTGAGGCGCTGCGTCAGGTCGGCGCGCGCTACAGCGTCGGCCAGCGACCCATCTGCTTTCCGAGTGACGCCGCGTTCAAGCAAGACGTCGATTGGTTCACGCGCGTGTGCCGCGTGGTGCACGGCATCAAAAACGCGCGCTACGGTCAAATTGGAGCGCGACCGGACGACTTTTGGACTTGCCGCTTCGACGAGAAGCAGCTGCAGCGGCTCGGTCCGACGACGGTGACGCTCGATTTGTCCGAGGTGATCGGCGGTTCTGCCAAAATCACCGATGGTGATCCGGAGATCCGCGCGCTGCTCGCCGACATCAACGACTACGCCGACACCACCGCCATCGCCAAAGACTCATTGTTGAAGATGGCGAAGCTCGAGCTGTTTTTGCGCCGCTGGGCCAAGCAAGAGGCGCTGAACGCGTTCGCGATTCAATGCTGGACGTCGATTCAGAACAACTACGGAGTGTGCTCGTGCACCACGATGAGCCGACTGGGCGACGCGCGCATGCCGGCCGCCTGCGAGTCGGACATCTTGGGCACGCTCAGCATGCACGCCAACATGCTGGCCGCCGACCAGCCTTCGGCTTTGGCCGACTGGAACAACCTGCACAACGACGACGACAACCTGGTCAACGTCTGGCACTGCGGCGTCTTCCCGAAGAGCTTCGCCAAAGAACAGCCCAAGCTCTCGGTCCACGGCATGATGGTCGACTCTGGCTCGGTGCAGGCCAAAGACGCCGACGGCATCGTCAACTTCGTGGTTCGCGAATCGCCGCTCACGCTCAGTCGCATCACGCAGTCGGCTGACGGCGAATGGAAAGCAGCGCTGGCCGAAGGTCGTATCGAAGACAACGAAGCTGCCACCAGCGGCTCGTACGGCTGGTGCCGGATCGCCAACCTGCAGTCGTTTTATCGCGACGTATTGCTGCGTCACTTCCCGCACCACGTGGCCATCACCCAAGCCAACGTCGGCAACGTGCTGTGGGAAGCCTTCGGCAACTACCTCGGCTTCGACGTGTACCACCCCGGCCAAGTGACGCCGGGTAAGTACCAATCGGCGTTGCCGTTCTGAGACGCTCGGTCTCGCGCCCGGGTACCGCTAGAGGGCAGGTGTCCGGCGTGTGGTTTCGTCGGCGCGGGCGGTGCCGGCGGGGTGCGGGCAGGTCCGGCGGGGCGAGCGGGTACGTCGGCGCGAGCGGGTCCGGCGGCGCGCGGTTCCGTCGTCGCGTGCGGCTCCGTCGTCGCGCGTAGGCTCCGTGTTGCGCGATTCCGTCGTCGCGTGCGGCTCCGTCGTCGCGCGGTTCCGTCGTCGCGCGTGGGCTCCGTCGTTACGCGTAGGTGCCGTCGTTACGCGTAGGTGCCGTCGTCGCGCGTAGGTGCCGTCGTCGCGCGTAGGCTCCGTCGTCGCACGGCTCGTCGTCGCTCGTTGTCGCGCGTCGCTCGTTGTCGCGCGTGGTGCCGTGGTCGCACCAGGTACCTTGGCCAGCCTAGCTGGTCTGCCGCGCGAGGGCAGAAACTCGGTGGCTGGCGTGAGATTTCGGTTGACGGATTTTTGGAGCGTCGGACTTCTGGATCGGGGGGGCGCGGTTTGGTCGTGTGCTGTGGGTGCGTGGCGGCGCGCAGTTGCGCGTTCGTGAACCGAGACGGTTTTGGTTTCGTTCGATGCGCCGCGCGCTGCGATGCTCGCGCTTTCCTTCAATTTCATCATTGCCATGCGTGGGCGCGTGGCGGGAGCGACACCGCCGACAACTTGGAGCTGCTGTGCCGCGCTCACAACCACTTGCTTGCCGAACGAGACTTCGGAGGCACACACGTCGCAGCAGCGATCGCCGCTCGGCAGGTCGCGGAAGCGGAGTGAACCTTGGCCGGCCCACGCGAGAGCCGGCCAGCAGAGAACCGGCTTGCGGACGGCGGCTCGTCCGCCAATGCCGGCTTTTGTCCGCGTTTCTCGCCGTTCCGACCTAGCGTTGGGGAATCTCGATCGGCCGACTTGGCCCGACGCCGCTACGAAAGTTTCTGCGATTCAGGCTGCAGTTTGGCAGCCCCCGAGCTGCGATGAATCCTTGGCCCGCGACGCGCGCAACCGCGCAGGGCCAGGTCAATTCACGCGCCGGTAGCGCCAGCGATAGTAGAAATCGCGCGCCAACCACACGACAACGAAGCCACCCAAGAGCCAGGCGCCGAGTGGGCCGCGCACCTCACGCATTTGGTTGACGTGCGCCTGTTCGGGCTTTTGATGCCAGATCGCGTACGCGATGTAGGCGCAGACCGTGACCAGGATCAGGTTGGCGATGGGATGCGGCAACGCGAAGCTCTTCGCGCAGCCCGAGCACACGTACACGTCCCTTCGAAAGAAGAAGCCAAGGTCGAGGTTTCCGTCCTCGGTGGTGGGGTCCACTTCTTCGCCATGGGGTGTGACGGTCATGCCGCACGTGCAACGTCGGACGATGTTGTTCGCTCGGCTGCGCTTCGTCGCCGCCGCCGCCTGATAGCTGCCGAAGCAAGTGCGGCACAGCCACTGGCCGGCTGGCGAAAGGTTGAGCTCCGCCTGACTGGTTTCCGCGCGACAGGCCTCGCAAGCTACCGACATCCCGCGTGCAGTCTAGCGATTTTCGCCCCAGCGCGCGAGCAGCAGCTCCCACACGACGCGCACACGCGGCACGTCGCGCAGCGCGCGATGCGTCACCAGATACAGCTCATCTCGCGGCCATTCGGCGGCTGCAGCACGCAAGCCGGGCGCCAATGCCACGCGCGTGAGCCGATAATGTCGCACGCTCGGCTCCGGCACCAACGCCACCCCAACTCCGGCCGAAACCGCGGCCAGCTGCACGCGCAGACTATCCGAGCGCACCAACGGCTCGAGGCCACGCGCGTGCTTGGCCAGCCAACGCGCGGCGCCAATGTTCGCCAGCCCCTCACCCCAGCTCACCCACGGCGCGTCGCTGAAGCTGCGCAGCTTGCCCAGACGCCGCGCCAGCGCCGGCGCCGCGACCAGCACCCAGGCTGCGGTCGTCAGGCGCGTCATCACCAAGTCGCCGCTTTGAGGCCGCACGGTGCGCAGCGCCAGATCGGCCTCGCGTCGCGTGAGATCGAGCACGGATTCGCCCGGCGCGAGCGTGACGCGCAAAGCCGGATGGCGCGTGAACAGCTCGCTCAACAGCGGCGCCACTACGACCTCGGCGACGTCGGGCGGGCACGTGATGCGCACCACGCCGGCGGCTTCGCGCTCCAGCGCGTCAGCCTGGTTGGCGAAGCGCGCCACGCTTTGCTCGATTTCTTCGGCGACCGGCAGCAGCTGCTCGGCGGCCTCGGTCGGCGCAATGCCGTCACGCCCGCGGTCGAACAAGGAAGCCCCGAGCGCGGCCTCCAGCGCCGCCAGGCGACGTGAAACGGTCGAGGCGTCGACCTTCAGCGCTTGCCCGGCGTGGCCCACGGTGCGGTTGCGGCAAAGCGCCAAAAACAAGCGGACATCGTCCCACTGCAGCTTTTCGAGCGACTGCCGTTCGCGTTGCATAAACGCAAAGGTACTCTGAGATATTGGGTCTGGCGATGCATCTGTGCACGGCGCATCTTCTGGGCATGATTTCCCGCCTGCTCTGGTTCGTGAATTTCGTGACCGCGCTCGGCGCCGGGCTGATTGCCGGCGTATTTTTCGCCTTCAGCAGCTTCGTGTTGCCGGCGTTGGCCCGCCTGCCGCCGCTGCAGGGCGTGAGCGCGATGCAGTCGATCAACGTCGTGGTGCTCAATCGCACATTTTTGGGTGCGTTCCTGGGCACAGCGGTGGGCTGCTGCGCGCTGTTGCTGGACGCGCTCGGGCGCTGGTCGGCGCCTGGCGCACGACTACGGCTGGTCGGTAGCGCACTCTACTTGGTCGGCAGCCTGCTCGTGACCGGCGCCTGCAACGTGCCGTGGAACGACGCGCTGGCCCTGCTCGTGCCCAACGCCAAGGCCACACCGCGCGCCTGGGCCGCGTACGTCGATTGGTGGAGCTTGTGGAATCATGTTCGGACCGCGGCGTCGCTCGCCGCAACGGCGCTGTTGATGCTGGGTCTTGGCGGCTGCAGCCGGTACTGGGACTGTGCGCCGCCCGACTCGGCACGCCTGCGGCAGTTGCCGGAAAAACTGTCAGAAACCGGCCTGTTTGCTGGCGGCCAAACCGAAAAGGTCGCCGACGGTGTGCGCGAGTTCAAGCCGCAGTTCGAGCTGTGGAGCGACGGCGCGGTCAAGCGCCGCTGGCTCAGCTTGCCCCCAGGTCAGCGCATCGACACCTCCGACATGGACAACTGGCTCTTTCCGACCGGCACGCAGCTGTGGAAAGAGTTCGTGGTCGACGGCGTGCGCGTCGAGACGCGACTGCTGCGCAAGACTGGCTCGGGCGCCGAAGATTGGTCGACGCAGGCCTACGTGTGGGAGCCCGATGGCTCGGACGCCGTGGCGGCGCCGAACGGCAAGACCAACGCCGGCGGCACCGCCCACGACGTGCCGGCGGCCGGCGAATGCCTGGCGTGTCACGGCGGTCGAAAGAGCTTCGTGCTCGGCTTTTCGGCGCTGCAGTTGGCTTACGACGCGCCGCCGACCGAGCTCGACTTGGACGCGCTGATCGCCGAACAGCGCATCACCCGCGCGCCCGCCGTCACGCCGAGCGTGCCGGGCGACAGCAACGCGCGCGCCGCGCTCGGCTACTTGCACGCCAATTGTGGACATTGTCACAACCAGGACCGCCCGGCAGCGGCCGCTTCGCGCTGCTACGATCCGGACAACGAGCTGGATTTTTGGCTTCGAACGGGCGAGCTCGGGTCGGTAGCTCGGACGCCGGCGTATCGCAGCGGGCGCGGTGTGGCGTTCGAGCCCGGTGACCCCGACGGTAGCCGCATGATCGAGCTGATGTCGGACCGCGGGTTCTTGAAGCAGATGCCGCCGCTCGGCACCGAAAAGGTCGACGCGCGCGGGCTAGCGACAGTCCGGCAATGGCTCGCCGGGCTGAACTGATCGGCCAACGTTCAAAATCCCGGAAACGCCGCCGCCGACGGTGGTGAAGTAACGCCGGCTGCGCGACTGACTCAAACGTCCAAATCGTCTTCCTCGATCTCGTCTTCGTCTTCTTCGTCCTCGTCGAGCTCATCGTCGTGACGGACCGCAAGCTGGTCGAGCGACGGCACGTCGTTCGGATCGCTGGCGTGCGGGTTCGTCTCGTGGGTGGTCTGCGTCGCGCGCTCGAGCCACACCGCGCCCATGTCTTCGGGCGAGACGGCGTCGTAGCCTTCGCTCTGCTCACCTTCGGCGAAGCCGGGCATGGCGTTCCACACCTCGTCGAGCGACATTGCGCGAAACGAGCGTTCCCGCTGCGGCGGCTCGTCAGCCAGCAGCGCAGCGCCCGACGTCTGGTCGTGCGCTGCTCGGCTGCGCCACAAGGCTTCGTCGATCTCGGGATCGGCGCTGCGACCGACCGGAAGCTCCGCGCTCTCCGGTTCGATCATGTGCTCACGGCTCGTGTCGACGGCCGTCAAATGCCGGCGTTTGCCGAGCCAGCTCGCCGCGGCGGCACCGGCGGCCGCGCCGGCAACCAAGAGTGCAGACTGTGTCTTTCGATTTCTCACGTTTGGCACCTCGAACGATTCAGCGTGCAAGCTCCAGGCCGCAGCGCAACAGCAGCGAACGACGCGGAATTCGCGCAGAGCCGCCGCCTGCCGCGATGCGCCAACGGGGCAGGAGCGCACGGGCGTGTCATCAGCGCGCACTCCGCTAGACTGCCGGGGTGAGCTACGAGCAGGACTACATCAAGCGTTTGCTGCAGAAGATGGGCGCGGTGTTGGCGCGCGCTCTGGGGCTAGGCAAGGCCGGCAATTTCGACGAAAGCCTGCAGGTGCTCGAACAAGGCGTCGGCGCCGAGCTCGGTATGCCGTTCGCCATGCTGCTCCGCCTCGAGCCCAAGTCGGCGCTCGCCCTGCTCGGCAAAGACAAAGCGGCCGCATTGGCCGAAGCCCTGCGCACGCACAGCCTGTTGCTCGAGCTGGCCAGCCGCAGCCAAGAAGCGCGCGGCTCCGCGGCACGCGCCGCCGAATTCGAGCGGCTGCTGGGCTAGGACTAACTAGAGCCCGCCGCAGCGCTCCTACTCGCAGGTCAGCGGCCGCGGCGGGACGCACGGCGGGATGGGAATCGGCGCACCGCCGCTTGGAAATCGCGCAACTGGCTCCCCGGCTAGGCCGAACAGAACGGTAGGGCTTCCGAGAATGGGGGCGTGGTAACCTTGCACCGTGACGACGAGCTGGCCTCCGCTAATGAGCGCCGCGACCCAAAGCGGTCGGCGGCAGCTCACAGCCGACGAATGGGCGGCGCTGGCAGCGGACGAGCCGGGCGAGCTGGTGGCCGGCGCGCTCGAGACGGAAGAAATGACCGACGCGGTCCATGAGCTGGCCGTGTCGTTTCTGACGTGGACGATTCGACACTGGCTCGGGGCGCGCGGCTTCGTGCTCGGCTCGGAGCTCAAGGTGCTGGTGGCGCCGAGCACCGGGCGAAAGCCGGACCTCAGCGTGTTTTTGCCTGGCAGTGCCGCACCGCCACGGCGTGGGGTCATCACGACAGCGCCGGACATCATCGTCGAAGTCGTGTCGCCCTCACCGCGTGACGAGCGTCGCGACCGCGTCGAGAAGATGGCGGAGTATGGCAGCTTTGGCGTGAAGTTCTATTGGCTGGTCGACCCGGCTCTCGGCAGCTTCGAGATCTTCGAGCGCACGGTCGCGGGTCCGTATGCGCGGATCGTGGGCGCGACAGCAGGTGTCATCGCTCCAGTCCCCGGCTGCCCGGGCCTGGCGCTCGACCTCGACGCGCTTTGGAGCGAGCTCGCGCGGCTCGCCGACTAGACGGCTTCCCAGCGCTGCGACTCAGCTGAGCGAAAAATCGCGTCGATGACGCGCATGTTGGCGACCGCGCTCTGCACGTCGTTCTTGACCGGCGTGCCGTGGCGGATCGCTTCGGAGAACGCCTGCCACTGGCGCGTATAATGGTTGGCGGCGACACTCGGCAAAAGCTCACGCCGGTCGTCGGAGCTCTGGGCAACGGTGAAGTCCGGCGAGCCGACGAAGCCTTCGTCGACGTACACCTTGCACGGCCGATCGTGCGGCGCGTTGAAGGGAATTTCCACCTCGACGTGGCCCTTGGTGCCGAAAATGTGCACTCGTTGGTACGGCACGTGCTGCGTACCGACCACGAACGACGCCTGACCGCTGCCGAAATCCAAAATCGCCGACGACAGGCTGTCGCAGCCGCTGTTCGGATCGCGCTCGCACACGCCGACCACGCGCTTCGGCTCCGTGCCGAAGATCAGCCGGGCGGTGTTGATCGCGTACCCGCCAATGTCGTAAAGCGCGCCACCGCCGACGTCCTTTTGATTGCGAATGTTGTCGAGATCGGTGTTGGTGTACGAAAACGCCGTTTGAACGGCGCGCACCTTGCCGATGCGGCCGCTCTGAATCAACTGCACCACCGCGTCCCATTGCGGGTGAAAGCGCACCATGAATGCTTCGGCGATCAGCTTGCCGGTCTCGCGCTGGACCGTGGCCAGCTCCTCGGCCTCGGTCGCGCTCATCGCGATCGGCTTTTCGCACAGCACGTGCTTGCCGGCGCGCGCGGCCTTGATCGACCACGACACGTGCAAGTTGTTGGGTAGCGGGTTGTAGATGGCCTCGATCTCCGGATCGGCCACCAGCTCTTCGTAGCTACCGTAGGCCCGCGTTACGTTCACGGACGCGGCGGCCCGCTTGGCCTTGTCGAGCGAGCGCGAAGCGAGCGCGCGCAGGTCGACGAGCGGCGCCTGCTGCATGGCCGGAATCGCGGCCATCAGCGCGAAATGACTGGCACCGAGCACGCCCCAAACCACAGGCTTGTCGCCCGACTTTTCCTCGACCATGGCGTGCATGGTATATCGAGACGCGATGCCGACCAACAAGCTTTGGATCGAGCACACCGAGCGCGCTGCGTGGGATTCGGTGGAGGCGCTGCGTGAACGATTGTTGAAAGCCGAGAGCCGGCTACAGGCATTGGCGACGGGTGTCGACCACGTACCACAATTGCTCGATTTGCTCGACGACGCCAAGCAGCGTTACGCGCCCGACGCGCAAGGCCACGATGACATCGTCGCGCAGCTCTTGGCGCGCATCGAGCGCCTGCAAGCCGAGCTCGACGCGGCAAAAACTCCCGAGCCAACGGTGGTTCACTTTGCACCGCCACCCGCGCGGCCACGGCTCGATTCGGATGACCTCGATCAACCCGCGCGGCGTCGCCCCGAAGACGACGAGCTCGACCTAACCGGCTTCACGCAAACCATGCAGCGCCGCAGCGACGACGCCGGCAGTGAGCCGACCTTCGACTTGGAGCGGCTGTTGACGCTGGCCGAGCATAAGCTCGATGACTTGACCGAGCTCGAAGGCGGGGCGCTGCGCGAGGCCGCCGTGGAGCTGGCGATCTTGGCGGGACGCATCTACGCCGCGTCGCGCGCCGCGCGTTGAGCGGCTTGGTCAGCGGCCGATTTGGCGGCTCCACAGCTCCATCAAGTTGCGAATCACCGGGCCTGGCGGCGGCTCGACGACGCTGCCCAAGTCGACCCGCACCCCGAAAGCCTCGGCATTTTTGAAGGGTCCGCTGCCGTCAGTCGACAGCACCGGAACCTCGGGATTGGCCGGGCGGAAGCCGAGCGCCAGCGCCCGTTGCTGTTCGGGCTTGTCGCGCAGAAACGCGATCAACGTCTGCGCGGCGGCGCGCTGGTCGGCGCTCACCCAGTCGCCCTTGAGCAGCGCCACTGGATGACTCGACCACATGGTCTGTGGTGGATAGAAGACGCGCAGGTTGCCCCACCGACCTTGCGCGTTCGGAATGTGCTGAATCGCCAAGTTCTCGTAGGTCACGACCACGTCGTACTTGGAGGGACCGTACAGCACCATCTCCTCCATGAAGCTGCCGGTGGAATCGCCGAACTTGGGCACGCCCTTTTCGATCGTCTTGACGAAATCTTGAAACTTCTCGTCGAGCACGTCACGCACCTCGAGCCCGCTGCGTTTCTTCTGAAACTCGTACGCCATCAGGATCAGTGCTTGCAGACCCGAGTTGCTGCGCGTCGGATTGGTGTGACCCAGCTTGACGAAGCCCCAGTCGGCTTTGCCGCCGACGCCGGGCCAGCCTTTGGGATCTTTGATCGCGTCGTGCAGGTGCTTGAAGGTGAGCTGCTTGTCTTTGCCCGACAGCACGCCCGCGCGGTCGTCCCAAGCTACCAACACCAGCGGGGTTATCACCAGTGGCAGCGGCTTGTCGGGGCCGTCGTTAGCCACTAAATCGGCGCCGTTCTTCTGCTTCCAATCCGAGCTGAGCAGATTCAGCGCCACGTCGTCGGCCGGGCTGATCAAGGTCGGGCGTTCGCCTTGATCGAGCAGCGCCTGCACCATGTCCAGGCTGCCTTTTTCGACGGTTTCCACGGCAATTTCAGGGTGCGCGCGGCCGAATCGACCGAGCGCCTCGACCAGCCAGGCCTTCTTCTCGGTGCTGTAGACGAAGCGAATCCGCGTGACCTTCGCCGGTGGGGCGCTGGCCGCGACCGGCGTGGGCGCCACTTCGGCGCTGGCAATCGCGTCGCCCGCGCTCTTCTCTTTGCGCAGGAAGATGAAAGCGAAGGCGCCGATCACGGCCAGGGCGAACAGCCCCAAGATCGCCATCTTGCTCGTGCCGGTCGAATCGTCGCTCATTGGCGTAGCTCCTGCATGGTCTCTTCGTACGTGGACTCGAGGATCTCGACGTCGCTGGTCATGGTTTGCACGTTTTCGCTGATCGAATCGTTGATCGAAATCGCCTCGGCCAGATCACTGGCTTCGAGCTTGACCAACTTGGCGGACAGGCCATCGAGCGAGGTTTCGATCAGCTTGAGCTGCGCGTGGATGCGATCGCGCAGGTCCTGCAATTGTTGATACGTCTCGACCTCTTTGGCCTTGGCATCGGCCGCCTGCAAAAAGCTCTTGCGGGCCGTCTCGTCTTTCGTGCGGTCGGCCAGCGCGCGCAGTCGCGCAAGCTCGCTGTTCAAGCTGGTCTCGGTATCGTTGTCGAGGTGGCGACGAATCGCGTCACTGCGCTTGGCGGCGCGACCGGCCACCACGACCAGCTCCTCGGAGCGCCTGAGCCCGTCCTCCAAGCTCGAGCGCAGACTCTGGCTGGTGCTGGCGTAGACGCGGCGGCACTCTTCCATGGCCTGCAAAATGCTGGTGTAAACGTCGCGAATTTCCGGATCGCGCAGCGTTTTCGGGTTCAGCCAGGCTGCGGCATCGGCGTCGTCGACACGCACGCGTGAGTTGGCGCGACGGATGAAATCCGGATTCGTCACGTCGAGCGCCACCATCGCGGCGTAGGCGAGCACGCCCAGCCCCAGCGTCACGCTCGGCAACGTCTGCCCGCCCAATCCGAGCGCGCTTGCCACGGCGGCCACGGCCATGCCAGCGGCCGCGACTCCGAGATGCAGCTTGCGCGTGGCAGAAGCCAGCAGCGCCTTCCGCAACGGAGCAAAATCGTCAGCCATGAATGATGCGACGCCTTACCATCAAAAGAACGCCGCCAGATCACGATACACCTGGCGAATCGAGGCCGCGTCGCCTTTGAAGGCCGCGCCACCGCCCGACTCGGCCAAGTCGCCCAACAGCTTGGTGTCAGCGCCGGCGCCGTACGCAATCGTGAACAGCCGCACGCCGGACTCGGTGGCTTCGGTCGGCTGCTTGACCACTTCCTTGACCCGGTCGAGCATCAGCTTGCTGTGCTCGTCCTTGCCATCGGTCAGCACCACCACCGCGTAGGTGCGCTTGGGGTTCTGTTTGGCGAGCTCGGCCAGCTTGTCGTGGGCCTTGGCGATCGCGTCGTACAGCGCCGTGCCGCCGTCGGCAAAGGTGCCCGAAACGGTTTGATTCAGCTGGTTTCGCGCGTCAGCCAGCAAGAGCGGCTCGGTCGCGTCCGGAACTTGGTCGTTGAACATCAGCAAGGACACGCGATCACGGCCGTCGAGCTGGCCCAAGAAATCGAGCGCACCCTGCTTGGCTTGGCGCAGCGGCTCACCCGCCATCGAGCCCGAGCGATCGAAGACGAACGCGATGTCGACCGTCTTTTTGACCTTGGTCCAAAGCTGCAGCGCGCTTTCGACGACGTCGGTGCTGGGCACCTCCAACAGCGTCTGCGGCTCCTTGGGGTTGACGCCATGGGCGGCGTCGAGCGGCGCGCCGATCGCGATCTTCGGATCCGAAGGCCGAAAACCGAACTTGGTCATCGCCACCATTTGCTCGGCGGGGCTGAGCAGAAAGCTGCGAAACATGCCGGCGGCTTGCTGATGCACGGCGTCGCTCCACGGTACGTCGAGCACGTAGAACGGATTGTCGATCCAAAACGTGCCCTCTTTGGGGTAGACGCACACCAAGTCGAGATCGCGCGTCTGAAACTCCGGACGTGTGTACGAATCCACCACCAAGTTTTCGTACAATACCGCCGCGCTCAAAAACGACGGTCCGCGACCGAGCATCTTTTCCGAGAAAAACCCGGTAGATTTGCCGTAGTGGACGACCGATTGCTCGATGCTCTCCATGTACGGCGCCACCTTGGGCTTGGCGAGCGCGTCTTTGGTCAGCCCACGCGTCACGCCCAAGGCGGCGTACGCCTCCGCCAACACCGACAGCGTGCCCGAATTGCTGAAGTTGGGGTGGGTGTGACCAAACTTGAACGCGCCCCACTCGGCGTGGCCCTTGGTTGCCCAGCCTTTCGGATCGCGCGCCAACGACAGCACGTCGGACCAACCAATCGCTTTGTCAGGCCAGCCCAGCGCCTGCGCCATCGGTTTCCACATTCCGAGCACGACCGGGCTCAGCACCAGCGATTTGCCCTCGTCCAAGATCTCTTTTTTGCCGCCCAGCGCGCCTTGATGCGCGGTCCAAGCGCGCGCCAGCACCTCGCGGTACATCGTGCTGGCCGGAGCCCAGGCGTGAGCCTTGACGGTACCGTCGGCCAAGTCCTCGACCGCCGCGCCACTGCCGACGGCTTGGCCTTCGATGCGGACTTGCTCGCCACTCGCCAGGTGCGGAGCTTGGTCGTTGAAGCGCACCATCGCGTCGGTCAGCCAGCTCTTCTTTTCGCTGCCGTAAGCGAGCACGACGCTGACCGTCGCCTTCGGCTGGGGCGTTGCCGCGCTGCCCGCAGGCTTCTCGGCGACGGGAGTCGTGGTGCTCGGCGGCGACTCGCGCTTGCACGCACCCAGCGCTGCCAACATCAACCACAGCGCGCCGCGCGCCCGACACAACCGTGCGAAGAGGCTTGCTCCCTGGTCCATCCGGCCCAGCTTAGCCAATCTTGCGGGGGCTGAGCAGCCGCGTTAGAAACGTCCGGCTGCGCGTGGTTCTGTGCGCTGGGCGCGCGGCGAAAGGGATGACATGCAACTGAATCGTCATGCCGTGGCTTGGAGTGTCGGCGTTCTGGTGGCCTGTCAGGTGTCGGAACCAGCGACGACTCCGCCGCCGGTTGCGCCCTCACCTCCCGCCGCGGCCACGCCAGCTGCGGTGAATCTGCCAACCGCAGCCGTCGCGCCGGCGGCCTCGACCCCCACCCCTGCCCCCACCCCAAGCTCCACCATGCGCAAGTTCGATGAAGACGTAGCGTTTCTGTCCGAGCACGGCGCCGGCGTGAAAGTGTTGCAGTCCGCTGCCGGCAGCCGAATCGCGATCTCGGGCAAGTACCAAGCGCGCGTGATGACGAGCGCGGTCGAGGCCGGCGGCGCAAGCCTTGGCTTCATCAACCGCAGCTTCGTCGAAGCTGGCAAAACCGGCACCGCGTTCGACAACTTCGGCGGCGAAGATCGCTTCTGGCTGGGCCCCGAGGGCGGGCAGTACGCGCTGTACTTTCCGGCAGGCAAAGCGTTCGAGTTCGGCAATTGGCAAACACCGCACGCGTTTCAAGAAGGCGAGTGGCAAGAGAAAGCGGCCAGCGCGAGCTCCAGCGCCAGCGCCTCAACCGTCACCTTCGCGCGCGCGTTTTCGGTCACGAATTACGCCAAGACCGAATTCAAGGTCGACGTCGAACGCAAGCTCGCGCTGTTGAGCGGCGAACAAGCCAAGGCCGCGCTCGGCCTCGCCGTGCCGGCAGGCGTAAAATGGGTCGGTTTTTCCAGCGAGAACACGCTCACCAACCAAGGCCCGAAGGCGTGGACCGAAGACAAGGGTCTGCCCAGCGTGTGGATTTTGGGCATGTTCAACCCGGCACCGGGCACGCGCATCGTCGCGCCGTTCGAAAAGGCGGGCGCGGGCGAGGTCGTCAATGACCGCTACTTCGGCAAGATCGCGGCCGACCGTCTGCTGGTCAACTCAGACAAAGCCTTCGTGTTGTTCAAGGCCGACGGTCAGTCGCGCGGCAAGATTGGCCTGTCGCCAACCCGCGCCAAATCGGTTTTGGGTAGCTACAGCGCGGCCGGCCAAATGCTCACGATCGTGCGTTTCACCAAGCCGGCCGGCGCCAAGCGCTACGTGAACAACTTATGGGAAGTATCCAAGCAGCCGTACGGCGGTGACGTGGCCAACGCCTACAACGACGGGCCCGTGGAGCCCGGCAAGCCGTCGCTCGGCGGTTTTTACGAGCTCGAGAGCAGCTCACCGGCGGCGGCGCTCGCCCCGGGCGGCAAGCTCGTCCACACGCACGAGACCTACCATTTCACCGGCCCGCGCGAAGCGCTCGAGGCGATCGCGGTCAAGGTTCTAGGTGTGAGCCTGTCCGACGTGGAAAGCGCGCCACTGTAGGCGTGGGATTGCGGGTTTGGATCGTGTTAGGTTTGGGGGAATGCCCAGGTGGAAAGCGCTGGTCTCGTGTGCGGTTTCGCTGTCGGTAGCATCCTCGTGGACCCTGGCGGCCGCCGCCCAAACCGACGGCGCACCGATGCAGCCGCCCGACCAACCGCCGCTGGCGCCCACGCCCGGCGAGCCTGCACCGCCAACCGAGCCGCCGGCAGCCCCGCCGGCGCCACCGCCCGCCGCGCCGCCGAGCGCCGAGCCGCCGGCAGCACCCGCGCCAACGCCGCCAGCTGCACCACCGCCGGATGCAGCGCCACCGTCGGGAGCGTTTCCGCTGCCACCGACGCCACCGCCGACTGGCAAGAAACGCCAACCCTCAACCACGCCGCCACCGGCTGCTGCAACACCCGCCGTGACGCCGCCGCCCGCTGCAACGCCCGCCGAGCCCGCCAAGAAGCCGAGCGACGGTTTGTTCGTCCCCAAAACCGCCGACGACAACCACCCGCACGCTGACGACGACAAGGACGAAGGCACCGATCAATTCAAGATCGGTCCAGTCGTGGGCGTCGGCATTCCCAGCGTGGTGAGCTTCGGCGGCACGCTGAAGTTGACGCGCTTTTTGGGCGGCGGCGTCAACATTGGGCTGATTCCGAAGGTGCAGCTCAGCTATTACGGCGACGCCACGCTGTCGTACCAGCACTACGATATTTACGGGCGCTTGTACCCGTTCGGCGGCGGCTTTTTCCTAAGCGGTGGCGCCGGCTACGCGACGGTCGACGGCACGCTCTCGAGCAGCAAAACCGTCGCCGCCAGCGGCTTCAGCGGCACCGTCGACTACGACAGCAAAGGCTCGGTGCGCACGCTGATGCTCACCGCGCTGATCGGCTACTTTTACACCACCGGCATCGGCTTCAGCTTCGGCGTCGACGCCGGCGCGCAAATCCCGATCGCGCCCAGCCAAGTGTCGTACGCCAGCTCGTACAACGTCACCACCTCGGTGCCGGGCCCGCTCGGCATGGCCGCCCAAGCCGAAGCCGAAAAGCAAGCCGCACCGATCGTGACCGCGACCGACAAGTCGGTGCGCGACACGCTCGAAAAGATCGGCCGCACCACCTTGCCCACCATCAACCTGCGCATCGGGTGGATCCTGTAACGCGCAGGATTCGTTCATTCCGCACGAGATGGGCGAAGCCGTGGCGCGTGCGGCGCCGGGCAGTCATTTCGAGCTAGTGCCCGGCGCTGATCACGGCGACGTGATCGACGTCGCAGAGCCGCGCTTGCGCGAGTTGCTCGCCGAACCGTGATCGCGGCGGCTACGGCGTGTAGTTGCCGCGGGTCAGATCGGGCAGCAGCTTGGCGCGGTTCACGAGCCGCCCCTTGCCGATGATCCAGGCAATTTTCCGAATATTTCCGGCACTTTGCAGCGGATCGGCGGCGAGCGCTAGAAAATCGGCGGCCTCACCGACGGCAAAACCGACGTGACGGCCGAACACCGCCGCCGGCCAAACCGTCGCCGCCGACAGGCGCGCCCAACCGTCGAGCCCGGCGCGCTCGAGCCAAGCTTGCGCAGCGTGGTTGGAGTAACCCTGAAAGGCGCCTGCGGTCCAACCCGCGTCGGAAGCGACCACCACGCGCACACCTGCCTTTGCTGCGCGTGCGACCGATTCGAGCATGACGGCCTGATGCGCGCGCCCGACCGTCAAGTCGTCGCGCCATTCTTGAAACAGGTTCCGTTCACTGCGGTAAGAGTCGCGAACGGCGGGTTGCAGCGTGGCGGTTAGGAACGGATCGCTCAGCGCTGGTTCGTTGCCTAGCAGCCGATTCAGCTCCAAGAAACGGGTTAGCGCCGGCGCGAACGCGACCCCGCGCACGCGCATCAGCTCCAGCAGCGTGTCGGGGATCGGCGTCTCGGGGAAGCCGTAGATCACGCTGGCGCCGAGCTGGGCCGCCTCGCGCGCCTCGTCCCAATCGTCGACCAGCACGATCACCGGTAGGTGCCGAGCGGCGGCACCCGTCATCAGCTCGGCAAACACCGCGGGACTCACGCCGGTGAGCGACCCTTTGCGAGGCTTTGCACGCACCACGTACACGAAAGGCACGCCATGGCGAACCCGCTCATCCAGCGCGGCGCGCGCGCTGCGCACGTCATCGGCAAGGTCGCACGGATGGCCCTTTTCGCCGCAGATTGCCTTGTCCGGGTAAAAGGACTCGGCGGCGGCGAGCTCGAGCGCGTCGGCGCGTTTCAGCTCGCGCTCCGCCCACTGCCGATCCATGCCAAAGACGCCGACGTGACCGACGCCGTAATACAGGTGCAGCCCCAGGCACTGCGTGAAGTTCGCCTCCTGGGTCAACACGTCCCAATTCTGTGTCGAGTTGTTGCCCCACAACGACGCCTTCAAGTCCCAAAGCGCCGGCATCAAGTAGGCGCCGTGGCCGTCGACCACGCGCTGCCGCGCCAAGGTCGGGCGCGCGACAACGACGCCGTTTTCGATCACGACGTCGCGCTCGACCACGCTGCGTGCCTCGACATCGACCAGGTGAAACCCGCGCAGCACGAGCGTTTCCGGACCGGCGTCGCGCGCTTCGCCAGCGCAGCCGCCGACAAGCCACGCCAGCGCCACCACCAACCTGAGCCAAGCGCGCCTCACCATTGGTAAAACCCAAACAGCTGAAAGCACACGCCGAAGCCGAACACCGCCTGCGCCACCCGCGCACGGCTTGCGTCGTCCAACCCGCGCCAGGCCGCGAACGCCGGCAAGCACAGGTACGGCAGAATGAACAAACACACGCGCGCCGCTTCGCCAATCTTGAGCGCGCCGGCCAGCAGCATGCACGCTAGCGACAGCGGCCCCAGCCACGCCAGCGCCCAGGCGTCCGCGCTGACGCGCTTTAGCGCCGCCCAGCCGCGCCACCACAAAAGCCCGGCGAACGGCGAGAAAAATAGCGCAATTTCCGCGACGCACCCCAAGCGGTACCAAAGGTAGCGCTTGGGCTCGGCGAGCAACAAGAACCCCTTCTGGTTCTCCATGGTGGCGGCTTTCCAAAACGCTCGCCACCAGTCAAAGCCAAACCCCCATTTGACCAAGAGCAAGAGCGCGAACGCCAGCCCCAGCACCTGCAGCGACCGCGTCAGCCGGCGCCGTCGCACGACCTCGAACCCGACCAGCACCGGCAGCAAGAACAGCGAGCCGAAGGTGAAGAACAGCGACAGGAACACGAACACCGCTGCACCAAGCCAGCTGAACCGCCGCGAGTCGTCGACAAAGCAAACCAGTGCGCCCAGAAACAGCGCCGCAATCGGCGCATCGACCGTGGCCAAGCCGTACACCAGCACCCCGGGCAAGAGCGTGTACAACGCCAGCGCACCCGGCGGCTCCTCACCGAAACCGAGCACCAGCAACCGTCGCAAGTACGGCAACCCGAGCGACAGCGACAGCGCCGTGACGGCGACCGAGATCGCCGCCGGGTAGTGAACCAGCTTGAAAAGCAGCCAATACAGCAACACCGGGCCCGGCGGATGCGTGCGCGCGTGCTCGAGCAGCTCGAATTGGATCGCGTTGTAGCGCTCGAGCAACCACAGCGGCCCCGGGATCACGATCGCGTCGTGGTAGTACTCGATGCCGCTATCGCCCGAGGTCGCGGTCGGAAAATCGAGCCCGTAACGAAACCCGTGCTGCAAGCTGCTGAGCACGGCGAAGGCGACGCCGGCCGCGATCACCCAGCCGAGCTTCACGGTGCCGCGTGACAAGCGCGGCCACGCCCAGACGAAGCAACCGGCATAAGCCAGCGTCACGCCCAACTGATACGGCTTGGGCCAGCGCAGTCTGAAGACGCTCAGCGGATAGAGGTCGGAGAGGTCCCACGGGTCGAGTTGCGCCTTTGGGCAATGCGCGAGCGCCGCGAAATGCAGCGCCGCGACGGCGGCCAGCATCGCGACCAGCGCGATGAACAAGCTGCGAAACGACAAGACCAACCTCCTCCAACTCCCGGGAGTGCAGGGATATCAATCTTGTGGGGCGAGGGTCAAGCCGCCCCTTGCTCCGAGACGCCCCTTCCGGACTCGGCTACGACCTCAGCGTGTTGGCGGACTTTGCAGCGCGGCGCCGCGCCCTCTTGAAATGGGGCCTCGGCTTGGGTGCTCTGCCACTGCTGGCGTGTGCCGGCAGCGACCTCGACTCCACCGACATGACGGCGAGCGACGGCGCAGCGGGCGCCGGCACCGGCTCGAACGACCCGACCGACGGCAGCTGCGCGACGACGGTCCCCGAGGAGACCGCCGGTCCGTACCCGGGTGACGGCAGCAACGGCGCCAACGCCCTGGCCTTGAGTGGCATCGTCCGCAGCGACATCACCACCAGCATTGCCGGTGCAACCGGCGTCGCCGAAGGTGTGCCGTTCACGGTGACGCTGACGATCGTCGACGGCAGCAAGGCTTGCGCGCCGCTTGCCGGCTACGCGGTCTACATTTGGCACTGCGATCGCGGCGGCAACTACTCGATGTATTCGGCGGCGGCCGCCAGTGAGAACTACTTGCGCGGCGTGCAAGAAACCGACGCCAACGGCACGGTCACGTTCACCACGATTTTCCCAGCCTGCTACAGCGGACGCTGGCCACACATCCATTTCGAGGTTTATCCGAGCCTGGACCTGGCATCTTCCGGCGCGAACACGCTCGCGACCTCACAGCTTGCCCTGCCCAAGGCGAACTGTGACGAAGTCTTCGCCACCGACGGCTACGAGGCCAGCGTGACCAACCTGAAACAGATTTCGTTGGCCAGCGATATGGTGTTCGCGGACGGCGCCGACCTGGAAACACCCAGCGTTACCGGCAGCGCGGAAGCCGGATTCGTAGCCAAGCTCAGCGTGACGATTTGAGCGCCAGTTTGGGTTTGACGCTGTGACGCTCCGGGTAGCACCGTCCGGGCTTGTCACAGAGCATGCCTCCCCCGCCGTCCGCACGCCCCTCTACCCCGGGCGTGCCGGGCGCTCCGCAGCGCCCGTCTTGGCTCGTGATGGGGCTGGTCCTGGCGGCGATGGTCGGCACCTGGGCTTGGCAAAGCCGGACCTCGAAATCGCAAGCGGCCACCATCGGCTACTCCAGCTTTTTTCAGCTGGTCGACCAAGGCAAAGTCAAAGCCGTCGTGTTGACGGGACAGACGATCGACGGCGAGCTTTCGGCCAAGCAGCAAGTCGCCGGGCAGACGCTGCAGAAGTTCCGCACGCTGATGCCGGCCGAGGACGCCGCGCTGTTGCCGCTGTTGCGTGAAAAGCACGTCGAGCTGCACGTGGCCAGTGAAGAGCCACCGCTGCTGCTGACGTTGGTGATCAACCTGCTGCCGTTCTTGCTGATCGTGGGCATGCTGGTTTGGATGTCGCGCCGCACACAGAAGATGATGGCCAGCGGCGGGCCGTTGGGTGGCTTTCTGAAGGGCCGCAACAAGAAGTTCGAGTTCGACGCGCAACCGAACGTGACGCTGGCCGACGTCGCCGGCCTCAAAGGCGTGAAGGCCGACCTGCAAGAGGTGGTCGGCTTTCTGAAGGAGCCGGAGCGTTTTCGCCGGCTCGGTGGGCGCGTGCCGCGCGGTGTGCTGTTGATTGGGCCGCCCGGCACCGGCAAGACGCTGCTGGCGCGCGCGGTCGCGGGCGAGTCAGGCGTGCCGTTCTATTCGATCAGCGCGTCCGAGTTCATCGAGATGTTCGTCGGCGTGGGCGCGGCGCGCGTGCGCGAGTTGTTTCAAGATGCCAAAAAGAACGCGCCGTCGATCGTCTTCATCGACGAGATCGACGCCGTGGGCCGCTCGCGCGGCGCCGGGCTGGGCGGTGGCAATGACGAGCGTGAGCAGACGCTGAACCAGCTGTTGAGCGAGATGGACGGCTTCAGCCGCAATGATTTGACGATCGTGATGGCCGCCACCAACCGCCCGGACGTGCTGGATCCGGCGCTGTTGCGGCCCGGTCGCTTTGATCGGCGCGTGGTCGTCGACCGGCCCGAGCTCGAGGCGCGGCGCGCGATCTTGACCGTCCACGTCAAGAACAAGCCGCTCGGCGCGGACGTGGATCTGGACGCCTTGGCGCGCAACACGCCCGGTTTCTCGGGCGCCGATCTGGCCAACTTGACCAACGAAGCCGCGCTCAGCGCGACCCGCCGCGGCGCCGACAGCATCGACGCCCAAGACTTTCGCGCCGCCTACGACAAGATCGTGCTCGGCGATCTGCGCGAGTCGAAGCTCGATCCCAAAGAAAAAAACCGCGTGGCGATTCACGAAGCCGGCCATGCCATCGTCACCCACGACTCGCCGCACGCCGAACCGTTGCACCGCGTCTCGATCATTCCGCGCGGCATGGCGCTGGGCGTGACTCAGCAAACGCCCGCCGCCGATCGCCACATCATGACCCAGCCCGAGCTGGAAGCGCGCTTGCGCGTTCTGATGGGCGGTTACGCTGCCGAGCGCGTGGTGTTGGGCGACGTCTCGACCGGCGCCGAGAACGACCTGAAGGAAGCTACCAAGCTGGCAACCAAGATGGTCGCCAACTACGGCATGAGCAAGAAGCTCGGCGCCGTGTACTACGACCACGAAGCCGAGCATGCGTTCTTGGGTCATCGCGTGGCGACCGAGAGCGGCACCAGCGACGCCACCACCTTCGCCATCGAAGCCGAGGCGCGCGAAACGCTGACGGCCGCGCTGGCCGGTGCCACCGCCGCGATCGAGCGCCAACGCACCAAGCTCGATCTGTTGGTCAGCGCGCTGCTGGAGCGAGAGTCGCTGGAGCAGAAAGACTTGGTCCCGATCTTGGGGCCCTTCCCGCAAGCGCCCGAGCCGGACCCGACCCAGCCGGCACCCTAAGGCACGAGTCAAAGCCAGCCGGCGTTTTCGGGCACGGTTTCCGCGACCAAGCCCCTTGTTTGATGCGTGAAGACGCCGCATTTCCGCTGGGTCGTGGGGCTGGCGGCGTGTGTCGGTTGTGCGGGTGGCGCGGAGCCTGACGACGTCGCGGCAGGCGATCGGGCAAGCGCGCCCACGCCAATCAGCGGCGGCCCGGCGAGCGCGGCGGGCGCTGGCTCGGGACCGACCAGCATGGGTGGCGGCGGCACCGCAACGGCTGGAATCGCTGGCAGCTCGGGACAGTCGGCAGCCGGAACGCCCGGCGCTGGCGCGCCACCGCTCGGCGGCAGCACCGCGGGTGGCGGCGGCGTAGGCGTTGGCGGAGCGGCGGCGGCGGCCGGAGCCGGCGGCGTCGGCGTCGATCCCGCGGCGTTGCCGAGCGTGACCTTACACCTCGCGGGTGATTCCACGGTCATGACCTACGCCGCCGACTCGGCCCAAGAAGGCTGGGGCCAGGAGCTGCCGCAATTCCTGAGCAACAAGGTGAGCCTCGACAATCAGGCTTTGGGCGGCAGCAGCGTGCAAACCTTCTACACGGCTCGCTGGCAGAACATCCTCGGCAAGCTCCACGTCGGCGACTACGTGATGGCAGCCTTCGGCGCCAACGACAGCGGCTCGGTCGCGGGCCGGCACGTCGACCCGCCGGATTTTCAGGCCCAGTTTGCAAAAATGGCCGATGAGGTGCTGGCCAAGCACGCTACCTTCATCGTCGTCACCCCCTCCGCCCTCCAAGAATGGACCGCCGGCCTGGAAGGCAATCAACGGCTCGGCCCCTACGTGTCCGTGCTGCACGCCCTCGCGACGGAAAAGCCGCTTCCGCTGGTAGACCTGAACGCGCGCAGCATCGAGCTGCTCGACCAGGTCGGTCAGACCGCGGCCAAAGCCATCTACATCAACGGCGACAAAGCGCACTTCACTCAGCAGGGCGCGACGCAAATGGCGCAGTTGGTGACGCAGGAGCTGCAGCGGATCGGCAGCCCACTGGGCGCTTACGTGAAGTAGCGAAGGATGCACAACCTCACGGCAAAACCTCGATGCGAAGGTGGCGGTAAAAGACTTCGGCTTGCTCGGCTTGCCACGCGATCGGGCCCGAGCTGACCGGTTGGCCCTTGGCATCCATCACGCTGCAACGCCTTGGCCTGCCGCCGCAACGTCCGGATTGCTCCCCGACTGACCGGAAACCACGCCACCTCCGCCAACCATCGAGCTCGCGCCGGCTCCAGCAAAGCTCGTCGCGCCGGCCGCGCTAGCGCCGCTGACCGACTCACCATTGCTGGCGTGTCCGCCCGTTCCCGCTTCCGAGCAGGCGAGCGCCGCGCCGCTCAGGGCCGCAGCGAAAGCGCGCGTTCGGCTCGCCAGCAGCTTGGTCGGCATGGTTACTTGCCGATGCCACGCGCCGTGAGCCAGTCGAACATGGCCTTTTCGGCGTCGGGCCAGGTCGTATTGTCGAAGCCGTGGCCGGCGTTGGGCACGAGATGAATGCTGGCTTGGGCGCCAGCGGCGCTCAGCAAGTCGACCAAGTGCTGGCTATCTTTGACCGGTGCCGTGTTGTCTTGTGCGCCTTGCACGACGATCAACGGCGGAGCGGCAGCGCGCACGTACGCGAGCGGATTGACGAGCTTCGCGACCGCGGCGCGGTTCGGCAGGCTGGTCGGGAGCCAGCCCTTGGCGACGGCGTTGATTTCCGACTCGATGTCGGCAGGCCCGTAGCCGGATACGACCGCCGCGATTTTGAAATCGGTTGGCGAAGTCGGACCGAGCTTGGCAGCCGGCGTGGTCAGCCCCACCATCAACGCCAAGTGACCGCCTGCCGAAGCGCCGGTCACGACGAAGCGCTCGCGGTCGCCGTGGTAATAGTCCAAGTAATCCCAACACCACTTGGCCGCGAGTAGCGCGTCCTGCACGGCGGCCGGGGCCGGAGCACCGTCGACCGGCGGGCTATCGTTCACGCGGTACTCGGCGTTGCAGACCATGAAGCCGTGCGCCAAGTAGCGATTGAAGAACGTCGACATGTGGTCTTTGCCCGACCCGTAGTCGTTCGTGTAGGAATGAATCCACGCGCCGCCGTGGAACATCAACACCACCGGCAAGCGCAATGTGCCTTTCGGCCCGGCATTGGTCGGGTAGATCACATCCAGGCGCTGCGAGCGCTCGGGACCGTAGGCAAAATTGGCTTCGACCACGTAGCTGCTGCTGGGCTTCGACACTGGCACTTTGGAGGCCCGGTCCGGCACGGGCGGGTCGACCGGAAAGGTCTGCGGCGAGCCGGCCGAACCGCTGCCAGCAGCGGCGTTGCCGCCCGGGCTGCCGGCGCTGCCATCGCCCGCACCGGCTGTGCCACCCGCGCCGAGAGCGCTGCCGCCATTCCCGGCACTGAGCGCGGCGCCGCCTGCGCCGGCACCGCCCGCGCTCGAGCCGCCTGCTGCGGCGGGATTGCCGCCCGTGACCGGCGGTGCAGACGTGCTCCAGCCGGCATTGCTACCACCTGCCGACACTTCCATCATTGAGTCGACGCTCTGGTTCATTTCGGAACAAGCGCTGGCCGCCAGCGTCAGCACCAACAATGAAGAGAGCGATCGCAAAATCGGTTGCCTCACTGACCTAAGGGCTTCACGTTCGTGAGCACGAACACGTAGTCCTGATAATCGCCATTTTTGGCTTCTTCGCCGCCGATCAAGAAGCTGCCGGGCACGACCGCGCCTTGCGCATCGTGCAACGTAAACGCCCGCACGCGGTGCTGACCGTCGAAACCGTCAGCGTCATTGCTCGTCAGCAAACCCACCCCAGCCGGCGCCATCCAAATTCCGAACTTGGCGACGCTGGGCTCGAAGCTCATGCTGCCGCTGGCGAGCGGTGGTTCGAGCATGCGCGCCTTGTCGTTCGTTTGCGGGTCGGCTTGCATCGCCAACGTGCCGGCCGTGGTCCGGCCCGCAATCTTGGTCGGCTCATACCAACCGAACGGCACCAAACCGGCGGGTGAAAAGCGGCCGAGCGGACGCAGCGTAACGGGCTTGGTGGTATCGAGTCGTTCGAACGTGGCCGCCGCAACTTCGTCCGTGCCCGCGACCACACCCGGCAGCGTCGCCGGGTTCGGGTTGGCGTTGTCGGGCAACCAGCTCGGCAGCTTGGTCGTCCATTCGGGGAATGCCCGCAAAATCTGGCCAAAAGTCGGCTCGAGCTCGGCGTAAGTGAGCACTAGCGCGTAGTTGCGCAGCGCGAGTTTTTGACCGCCAAAGGCGATCTCGAGCGACGCGTTGAGCACAGTCGCGCCGGCGTTTTGCGGTGGGGCGGCCGCCAACATCGCGTTGTCGGTCGTCACGCTGAGCCGCACTTCGGCGTCGGCGCCGGGTGCCAAGTCGAGCTGCGGCGCCGCGGGCGCGATGATCTTGAAGCGCGCCGCGTCCGCACCGGTGAGACTGAGCGTCAAGGCCAGCGCCGCTGTGCCGGCGTTGTGCAGCTTGAAAGCTTTTTCGGGCGGAGCTTTCGGGCCGCTGGTGCGCCCGCTGGGCGTCGCGCCCGTGTAGTAGCGGACGCCAGTCCACAAACCTTGGGGCGGCTGCGCGCTGAGCTCGGCGTCGTGCGAGGCTCCGCCGCCACCGCCGTTGCTCGTTCCGCTCGCGGGCGCCCCAGCGCTACCGCCAACGCCGCTACCGCTAGCACCCGCGACCCCGCCTGCGGTGCCGCCGGTCGAGCTGCCAGCTGCCGCTCCGGCGCCGCCCACCAAAGTCGCAGCCATACCAGCAGCCGCCGTGGGCGCGCCGCTGCCGCCACCCGCCACACCTGGGCTCGGCCCCGACGGCGAATCCGATGCCCCCGAGCACGCGGCCAGCCCGGCCGCGCACAGCAGCGCACAAGGCAGAGCTCGCAACGATTCTTGAGGCACCACCCCGATTCAAGGGGCGGGTGGGCTCCTTCCTTGCTTTATAAGGCTTCGCCGGCCGCAGGCGTTCTGAAGCGGAACGCCTTCGTCGCGACGATCGAGACCAAGAAGTCTTTCACGGAAAACGCTCGCGTCGTGGCGCGGTCGGCCTGGTAGGCCGCGGACACGTAGGCATTGGTCAAAGCGCCCGCGTCGTCATTGCCCTCCAAGCGACCAAGCATGTACCGCGTCCAATGCCGCGACGTGCACCAGCTGACCTCGTCGCTCGCGGCCAGCGCATTGACCAGCTCGAGACCATTCTTGAACGGCACGACGACTTGCTTCGGGGTCGTGCCGCCGACCACGCCATTGGCTTGAGCCAGGCCCGATGCGTCGACGGTCGTGCCGTTTTCTTGCGTGCGGTAGTGGCCAACCGGATCGAAATTTTCGAACGCAAAGCCCCACGGATCGAACAGCGCGTGGCAACCGGTGGCGCACGCTTGCTCGGCGTGCACGGCAAATCGCTCGCGGGTGGTGGTGCTGGGGCCGTCCATGCCCGGCTTGGGCACGTTTGCCGGCGGTGAAGGCACCTCGCCACACAGCAGCTGCTTATAAACCACCAGACCGCGCCGTACCGGCGGCGCGATGCCGTTCGTGCGCAAAAACGGCACCTGCATCAAGACGCCCAGGCGTTGCGTCGGGTCGAGCTGGACTTGCGAAAACCCCGAGCCATTCGCCTTCAAGCCGTACTCCGGCGCCGTCGAGGCATTCGCGAACGTGTACGGAGCCGTCAGCAGGCTCTTGAGCGTGCCATCACCGGCGACGAACACCGACGCCACGAACGCTTCCAGCTCCTGGCCAAGCTGCAGCCCCAGATCGGTGCCGGGCTCGAGGTCCTCGAGGTTGTCGACGTGCAGCCACTGACGATGAAAGTTGAACAGCGCGCGACGCGCGCGGTTGTCGTCGGCCAGCAGCCGTACGGCTTGGGCTTTGAGGCCGTCTGGCGTCGCGAGCTGGCCGGTCTGCGCCGCCGATTGTAGCGCGGCGTCCGGCGGAGATTCCCAGAGAAAGTACGACAGCCGCGCCGCCAATTGGTCGGCCGTGAGCGCCACCAACGCCGCGTTGTCGGGGTCCTTGGCCGGCGGCTTGTCACCGAGCTCCCAGTGGTACAGCAGGTTGGGAGACTGCAGCATGGCCTCGACAGCGTGGGTCACGGCGTCTTGGAAGTTGAAGCCCAGCGTCTTGGCCTTCTGAAACAGCGCGACCAAGTCGTCGACTTCTGCCTGCACCAACGCGCGCCGGTAAGCCCGCGCGCCGAAGTCTTTGACCAGTGACGTCACGCAGGTCTTTTCGGCTGCCGCATCGGCGGGAGCGGAACAGGGAATGGCTAGCTTTTTGGACGTGATGGCGGTAGCGGCCAACGTCTCGGCGGCTGCCATGTAGCCGCGCGCCGTTTCGGTCGCGACGGTGCTCGGCGCTTGGTAACCCGCGGGCCCTGGCGAATCGGGCTCGAACGTCGTGCCCGGCTTGGTCGTGTCGCCCAGCAGCTCGGCCATCGTGTTCGAGTATTCACGATGGGTGAGGCGCAACAACGGCAGCGGGCCCGCGCTCTCGGCGACCGGCGCGCCCGGCAGCAGCGGCGGGTTATTCAGGTCCGAAGGGCCGGTGACGGAGCCGGAGCCGCCGGTAGTGGCGCTGGTGCCGCCGGTGGTGGTGGTGCTCGGACCGGGGCCCGGCACCTTGCCAGTTACGTCCGCCGTGCAGGCGACGCCCAGCCATGCGCCGGCCGCGACCAGCGCCGCGAGACTCGAAAACTCGAGTGGTTTTGCGTTCGTCATGGGCGCCTCGAATCAGCCGCGGAGCACGCTGAGCTCGCCACCGTAAGCGGCATGCCCGAAGCTTTGGGTTGGAACGCCAAGCGCATTGGCCAACGCGATCAAGATGCCGTTATTCGGCGTATTGTCCGGCAATTCGAGGCTGCGACCGGTCTTGAAGTAACCGCCGGCGTTGCCCGCGAGCAGCGCCGGCACGTTGTTGAACTCGTGCATGCCGTGGCGCATGCTGTTCATCGCCAACAGCACACCGCGGTCCAAAAGGCCGGCCGTCTTCATGCCGCTGATGGCGTAGGCCAGCTGGGTTTGGAACCAGGCATCGACCTTGTCTTTGTCGGCGCCGTTGGCGTGCGCGATGTTGTGAAAGCCGTTATCGTCGCCGGTGTTGTCGCCCTTGCCGGCTGCCTTGAAGCCCAGCGTCGTAAAGATCACGTTGGCGTCGCCCTGATCACCCAGCTGCACCACGACCACGCGGGTCGCGTCGGCGGCCAGTGCAGCCACCGAAATGTCGATCATCATCTTGGTCGTCGCCTCGAACGCGTCGGTCGAGGCGGTGTTGACGCCGGCCGGCAGCACCGGCGGCTTGCCGGTCGGCGTCACCATCTGCCGATCGAGATCGGTCTCCAGCGCGCGGATCGACTGCAAATGGGCTTCAATCTTGGCCTTGTCCTCGCTGCCCACGCGCGCCGAGAAGCGATTCAGATCCGCGATCACGTTGTCCAGAATGCTCTTCTTCATGTCGCGCGCGCGGGTGACGGCCGGGTCGGGCATGCCACCGGCGGGCGCGGGTGTGGCGCCGCCGAACACTTGTGTGAACACCTTGTACGGGTCGGTGGCGGGCACGACGGCATCGCCAGCGGCGCGCCACGACAGTCGCCCGGTGCTCTTGACGAACACGCCGAGGTTGAGGCTCGGTAGGCCCGGATAGCCCGCCTTCACCAAGCTCGAACCAATGTATTGGTCGATCGACGGGCCGCCCGCGACCGTGCTCGAGGTGCTGGTGCCGGGTGCCTTGAACAGCTCGCCCGTCAACATGCCCGGAAAACACGCGTGCCCGGTATTCTCGGGCGACGTCGAATCGCGCACGAAGCGGTAGTTCATGTTGTCGAGCAGCAGCAGATCGGCCTTGTGCGGCTCGAGCGCGGCTTGAAATGGCTTGAACGTCCAGCTGGTGCCGGGAGCGGGCCAACCGGTCGCGGTGGTCTGGCTCATCCAGCCGTTGGTCCAAGCGATGATCAAAGCGGCTTTGGCCGCCGGCACCTGGCTGCGAGCTTCGCGCTCGACGGCCAGCATCGGCAGGACGGCGGAGCCGAGCCCGAGGGCTCGCAACAAGGTGCGACGTGAGAATTGATCGATCTTCGGCATCCTGCCTCCGCGACGCGTGACTCGTAGAAGAAGATGGCCGTGGATCACGCCACCTTGCCGGAATTCGACCAGTGGCAGAAACTGGGTTTGTTCGGCGATTGGCAGGGTTAGGCAAGGTTTCGTTACCTCGACCCCTTGTCGTTCGCGGTTGGCCGAACCGAAGGTGTTGCAACTTCACCGTGCCGACGACACCTCCCCCACCGATCCGTACCTGATGCCGCCCTTCAATTGATGGGCTGTGGCGACGCATCGGCCGTCTTCGCGGCCAGAAGCTCGGCGCTGACCAGGGCCCCGACCGAAAGCACGGCGTCGGCGAGCGTGCTGGCCAGCGTCGCTGCCAAGCGCGCAGCCGGATCCGCGCCCGCCTGCTCGGTAACCTCGCGCTCGACGTTGATGCTGCGCTCGAGCAGCGAGCGTCGCTCGTCGTGCACGCTGAAGCTCAGCGTGACGCGCGCCTTCGTCGGTTTGCCGCGCAGCTCTTCGAACGCCGTCAGCTCCACGTCGAGCGTCGGTGCGCTGCCGGTGACGATGCGCTGGAGGCCGCGCTGCTCGAACAACTCGCGTTCGAGCGCGCGCCGCAAGTATGCCTCGGGGATCTCGGTCCAGCGTCGGTCGTCGTAGAAACCGACCTCGGCACCGCTCAAACGGTAAGCGATGCGCTCGTCCAAATGCGACGCGGACGAGACTTGCCCGAGCTGCAGCTCGAGCCGTTGCGGGTTCGGAGTCTTCGGCCCCGCCGCGACCTGCTCGGGGCTAAAGTAGCGCGGAGAAAGCGCGTCGGCCTTGCCGGTAAGCGCGCAAGCGCTCTGCATACAAGTCGCGAGCAGCCAGCAGGCGCCGAACGCCAATCGACGACTCATGGTTTTTTCACCGCCCTGCCCTTGAGCAACATGTCCGGGTCGCGTTCCAGCTCGTCGGCCAGCCGCTTGATCGAGCGCGCCGCGCCGCGCACCTCGCGCAACGTGAGCTCCATCTCTGGACCCAACGTGCGTGCGCCGCGCGCCACTTCGCCGATCGCGTCCGCGCTGCGCTCGGCGTTGTGAAACAGTCCCTGCTCGCCGTCCAAGCGGGCGAGCAGCGCGCTGGTGCGCACCAAGATCACGTTGAACTCTTGCAGGTTCTTGGCGGCTTCACCCGAAAGTTGTGCGGTGTTCATGGCTTTCAGCTGGGTGCTCAGGTCGGCGAGCGTGGCGTTGGCTTGAGTGAGCGTCTGGCCGGCGCGTTCGGGCAGCTGCCCCTTCTCCAGCTGCTCGGCCACGCTTCTGATCTGCAGCATCGCGCGCGCGGCATCGTCGGCGATCTCCGGGAAGCGGTTGGCGGTTTTGACCACCGAATCCTCGAGGTTTTTCATGGTCGAGGCCGCGGTCGGAATGTAGTTGGGCGGTGGCTTGAATGGCAGCGGCATGACCGGATTGGTCTTCGAATCGAAAAAGTCGATCAGAATGAATTTCACGCCCGTGATGCCCGCCTGCGCCAGCTGCACGCGCATGTCCGGGTGCATGACGATCGCGGCGTGACCCTTGCCACGCGTACCCAGGTTCAACCTGCCCACCTGCTCCAGGCTCAGCTCGCTGGTCACCTGCACATGGCGCAAGTTCTCGGCGATGTCGATCGCCGACACGCGCCCGACCGTCACGCCGCGAAACTTCACCGGCGAGCCAATCTCCAGCCCCTGCACCGATTCGTCGAAGAAGCTGACGAACTCGACCGTCTCCTTGCTCCAGCTGTGCGCCCCGAACAGCACCAAGGCCGCGAACGCCACACCAAAGCCGACGATCACGAACAGGCCGAGCTTCCAGCGGTTGGTCGCTACTGCCACTGGGGAACGCTCGTTTCACGGTTGAAGAATTGACGGACCCGCGGGTCGGCGCTTTCCGAGCGCAGACGGCTCGGTTCGCCGCGCGCGATGATGCTGCGCGAAACGCGGTCGAGCATGATGCAGCTCTTGCCGACCTTGAAGATACTCTCGAGCTCGTGCGTCACCATCACCACCGTCAGGCCCAGGCCGCGATTCAAGGCCAAAATCAGCTCATCTAGCTCGGCGGCGCTGATTGGATCGAGCCCTGCCGACGGCTCGTCCAAGAAGATCAGGTTCGGCTCGAACGCCATCGCGCGCGCGATCGCCGCGCGCTTACGCATGCCGCCCGAAAGCTCGGCCGGCAGCTTATCCTCGGCGCCTTCGAGCCCGACCAGCGCCAGCTTGGCGCGCACAATCGCCAAGATCGCTTCCGGTGGCAGCTCGGTCCATTCGTTCAACGCGAAGGCTACGTTTTCGCCGACCGTCATCGAGCTGAACAGAGCGCCCGACTGGAACATGACGCCGTAGCGCGGCACCAAACCTTCGAGCCGCGGCGCGCCAATGCCGGCGATCGCGATATCACCCGCCATCGGCGTCTCGAGCCCGACCAGGTGCCGCAGCAGCGTCGACTTGCCGCAGCCGCTGCCACCCAAGATGACGAAGATATCGCCCTGCTCGACGTCGAAGGTCGCCGCATCGAGCAGCACGGTCTCGCCGTAGCCGACGCGCAGGTCGCGCACGCGAATCAGCGGTCTTGTCATAGTCCGAGCACCCCCATCAGGACCGTGAACACCGCATCGAGCACGATCAGCGAAAACAGGATCGAAACCACCGCGCCGGTCGTGCGCCGTCCGACCCCCTCCGCGCCACCCGAAGTAGCCAAACCCTGTTGGCACGAGATCAACGCGACGGCGCCGCTAAAAACCATGCCCTTGATCACACCCGAGATGATATCGGCCGGTTTTACCGCGCCGCGAAGCTGAATCAAGAACGCGGTCGGCGTGACGTCGAGCGAGAGCGCGGCGACCAGCGCACCACCGGCAATCCCGACCGCGTCTGCCAACAGCACGAGCAGCGGTGCCATCAGCACCAAGCCGAGCATGCGCGGCATGACCAAGTAGCGCAGCGGCATCACGCCCAAGGTGCGCAGCGCATCGACCTCTTCGGAGACTTTCATCGTACCCAGCTCGGCTGCGAATGCCGCGCCGGAGCGCCCGCATAGGATGATGGCGGTCATCAGCGGCCCGAGCTCGCGCGTCATCGATACGCCGACCATGTCGGCCACGTACAAGTTGGCGCCAAATTGCTTGAGCTGCGCCGCGCTCTGGTACGCCATCACGAAGCCGATCAAGAAATTGATCAGCATGACGATCGGCGCCGCATCGGCACCGGCGCGCTCCATCGTCAGGCCCACGTCGTGCAGATTCAACGTCTTTGGTCGCTTCAGCGCCTGCAGCACTGAAACGACGAGCTGCCCGAAAAAGTCCAACACCAGCTTCAGCTCGCGAAACACCGACGCGGTCGCGCTGCCAACCTGTTCGATGGCGTTGATCGGGGGCCTGACCAGGCGCTTTTTTCGGCTCTTCTTACGTCCGCCGTACAGGTCGACGATGCGTCGCACCTCCGGCGTACCGCCGGCAAATTCACACGCAACGCCGCGCGCGCGCAGCTCGCTCCGAAAGTGGACCAATAGCGCCATGCACGCGCCGTCGATCACGGTAATGTGGGAGAGCTCGATGTCGACTCGCGGTGGCGCAGGCTCGGCCAAGAGCGCGCTGATGCGCTTCCAGAGTGCGGCCGAGTCGTCGATGGTGATGCTGCCACCCAGCACGATCCGCTCGTCACCGTGCGCGCCGGCAGCGCGCTCCCACGAGAAGCGCTGCAGCATGCCGACGACCAGGCTGAGTCGCCCACTTTCGCCGTCGTCGCTGGCCGCGCCCAGCTCGAGCTGGCTCATGCGCGCGCGCAATCCGGCTCTAGCCAAACACGAGCGCGGTTGTCTCGCGCTGCCGCAACTGCGACATATTGCCTCGACCGACGCGCAGCTCTGCCCCAGGTTTTGACTGCAGAACGGCGTGAGCGCATCGGCAGGCGCTCAAGACTGCATCCGCCGTGCCGCAGCTATGGCCGGCCGAGGTTGCTGCTCGCTACAGCGTGTCGGGGCCGCGATCGCGCAGCGTCGTCAGCTGGCAGGCGGAAAGCGCGCTCTGGTAGATGCGAAATTCGTCGTAGGTGCCGTGAAAGCCGTGATCTTTGGACCACTGCGAGCGGCCCAGCCAGTTGTTCACGTCGTTGATCTTGGCCAGGGTCACGTTGGTGGGCGACTGGATCAAAAGCTCACCCTCGCGGTAGAGCTCGATCGCGGCGCCGCTGCGGAACACCAGCGCGACCTGAACCCCGATCGCGTCGGCCATGTTCTTGTCGGAGCCGAGTGAGAGCGTGGGAAAGCCGGGAGCCGCCAGCTCGGCGCCGAGCTTGTTGCCGTTGGCGAAGTTGCTGGTCGGCACCAGCGCCAGGTAGCTGCGACCCGAATCGCCCTGGCCGGCGCCGATGTTGCTGTCACCGAAGTCGAGGATGCGCTGGAACCCGGCGCCGCCGGTGATCCAGCTCGTCCAGACCACGAACGTCACCTCCGACAGCCCTTTCAGGATGCCGCTGGGAAAGGAGACGAATTGATCGGCTTTGCCGGTGACGCGCCCAGGCAGGGTCAAGATGCCGCTGCCGTCGAGCGTGGCTCCGGCTTCGAGCGTGCCATTCTTGGCGCCCACCGAGTCAGCGACCGCGCCAGTGCCAGTGCCGTCGAAGCTGTAGCGGTGGAGCAAGCTGCCCACCGGCACTTCTTCCTCGACCGGACAGCTGTTGTCGCCACCGGCGCCCATGCCGGCCGCGCCGGCCAGCGGCGGGTCACCGGTTTGTCCGCTTTCATTGGCTGCGCCAGCGGTCGCGCCGGTGCCGGCGCCAGCGCCGACGCCGCCGAGCGCCATTCCACCCGTCGGGCCTGTGCCACCGGCCGCCCCACCGCCGCCGCCAGCGGACCGTAGCTTGATCTCGCCGATGATCAGATCGCCCTTCGCGCCACACGCGGCGAGCGCGAGCACGAACGCGAAGGCAGAGGCGAAAGCGGCGCGCATCGACACCCCGCAGCTTAGCAAACCGGTCGCTGACTACAACAAGCCGGTCGGGCCCGGCGACCAGCGAATCTCCACCGTTTCGTGGAGCCCGAGCGGTACGGGCACCAGCCGCCGCTCGCGCCACGCCAGCAGGCACACGTCTGGGTCGTCGAACGAGCCTGAGCGAAGCGTGAGCGCGAGCGACGTCGGGCGCCCGCCATCGACCGCCAGCACGGTCACGAACGCGTTGCCGAGGCTGGCGCGATCGCCCACGAAGAACGCTGCCTCGGTCGCGCGAAACAGTCCCTCGAACTGGGAGCGCATTTGACTCGGCTCGACGTGAATCGTCAATTGATCGGCCGCGATGCGCTCGATGCGATGGGTCGCGCGCGCCATCGACAGGATGTTCCATTGCGCGGTCGCGGTTGGCTGGCGTTGAGTGCGGACGGCGGCCGCGTAAAAGGCCGAAAACGGATCGGAGGCGCTGAGCACGAACACCGTCAGGCGCGCCCCAAGCGCGTGATGACGAGCGATGTGGGTGGCTGCGCCGACTGCTCGAGCCGATTCAAGAACATGTAGTCGTCGGCCACGAAACCGCTCGACAACGACGGCAGCGCCAGCGTGACGCCGAGACCCAGCGTCGCGACGAAAAACCAGCGATGCAGGAGCAGGCTGGCCAGTCGATTCGGCATCTGGGGACATCTTCGTCGAAACCAACCCCAGCGTCGACGCGTTGCTGACCGTGCAGTAGTCGGCGCTCAGCGAGACGCCAGCTTGACGATCCGAAACAGGAAGCTGAGCGCCCACAAAATCAGCGCCGCGTAGCCGAGCCCGCGACCCACTTTGTACCTGCTGCCGTGCCGGGCGCCCGAGTCATCCAAGATGATCGCGGCCTCGGCCTGATTGCCGTAGTTGATGGCCATCGGACCGAAGATCAGCCCACAACAAAAGATCCCGAGCAGCCCGAAGATCAGCGACTTGTTGGAGAGCGACTGAATGCGGTCGTTCTTCGGCTCGGCCCACTCCGAGCTCACCGGCGGTTCGTACGGATTGGTCACCCTGGCGGCCTCCCGGCGAGCAGGCTAGCTCGCAGCGGCGCCAGCATGTCACGGCCGCGGTTCGTGGGGCAAATCACGGCCGAGCTGCAGCTACGCGGTCAGGCTTGGCAGCGGATTTTGGCAGAACTCGGCGTCGCCGAAGGTGGTGCGCGTGTCGCCAAAGTGATTGAAAATTGAGACGAGCAGGTTGTTGTGCGGCGTGCTGGCGCCGCAGTCCATCACTCGTCCGCCCTTGATGCCGCCACCCGCGAGCAAGAACGGCATGTTCTCTTTCAGGTGTTGGGGCGGGAAAGCCAGCTCACTACCGAAGAACACCACCGTCTCGTCAAGCAACGTGTGGCCACCCATGTCAACCTTGTCCATCTCGGTCAGTAAGTGGGCGTGCATCTGCGAATACCAGGTGCAGATTTGCTCGCACGCGCCGGGCGCGTAGCCGTCGACGAAGTCGCTCTTAGAGGCGTCGTTGCCGTCGTGTTGGTAGTAGTGGTGGTGCTGGGACAAACCGAGCCAGGGGAAGGTGTGCTTGGCTTCAGTGTCGGTCCATTGGAAGGAGCCGACGGCGGTGATCTCGCATGCCAGCGCCATCACCATCATGTCCATCATGAAGGTGCCGGTCTTGGGAATGACCGCGTCGGTCGTTGGCGACATGGTCGTACCCAGCGTGGGGTTGTAGCCGGTGGTGTCCACTGCCGCGGGCGGCGCGCAGGCACCGCCGACCTTGACCAACTTGTCGAGGCCGGTCTCGAAGGCCCGGATTTGCGTCAGGTGCTCCTCGAGCCGCGCTTTGTCGCGCGCGCCGAGCCGAGCCGACAACGCTTGGTAGCGACCGCCGACGAAGTCCAAGATCGATTTGTTGCGGGCAATCGCCGCGGTTTGCCCGCTGGTGTCGACGCCCGGCTGCACCATGCCGAACAGATCTTTGAACAGCTTTTGCGGATCGAGCTGGGGCGGCAACGGCAACATCTCCGCCGTGTCCGCAAAGTTGACGGCGTTCTGGGGCGCCAGCTTGCTGTTGCTCGTGCCGGTGGCCCAGCGCACGGCCATCTGCAGGCTGGGCAGCTTCTTGCCGACTGACAGCTTCTTCGCCAAGACCTGGTCGATCGACGGCCCCTTCGGATAAGTCAGAGCGCCAGGCTGCGGCATGCCAGTAAGCCAGCCGACGATACCGGCCTGATGCTGCTCACCGCCGGGGGCCTTGTGCCAAATCTTAGTCATGCTCAGGCCCTTGGGCACGAGCACCTTGGGGAACACCGGCTGCAGCGGCGCCAAGATTGGGCTCAGCACGGGCGCATTGGCGGGGCCACTGGGCCAGAACTTCTCCGCGACCTTGCCGCCGGGCTGTTGAGCCACGGTACCGCCTGGCTGAAAGACGGACAGGAATCGCTTGGCGTTCGGCGCGCCCTGCGCTTGAGCGGCCTTTTGCGTCCCCATCATTTCGAGCCAGGGCAGCGCGATGGCGATCGAACCTGCGCCGCGCAACACCGTCCGACGATCGAGCTTGAGCTTACCAATCAGTTTCATTTGGCTACCGCCGGCAGATAGAGAAAGTCGTCGGTTTGCGTCAACGCGACGAGCAGTTGCTGAATGTTGTACCCCGCGGCTTTGAAGCTCTGCTGCGCGCGCTGCAAGCTGCAGTTGCCGTCGTCACTGGTCCGCTCATAGCCGAAATCGACCCAGCGTTTCGCGAAGCATGCTTGCGCGATCTCGGACTCGGCGAGCTTCTTGCCCAGCTCGACCGGGCCGTTGAAGGTGCCGAGCAGTGGTGAGTCGCCGGTGGCGTCGATCGTGACGCCGTTCTCTTGCTCGCGCCATTGCCCGACGGCGTCGAGCTTCTCGAGCGCAAAGCCCACTGGATCCATGTTGGTGTGGCAGGCGTGGCAAACCGGGTTGGCGCTGTGCATCGAGTAGCGCTGGCGCGCGGTTGGCGCCGAGTCATCGGCTGGCGGCTTGACCATGGCGGCGATGTCGCCAACCGGCAGCGGGATCGCCTGACACATCAGCTTCTTGACGACGAGCGAGCCGCGTGTGACCGGGTTGGTCTTGTTGGAGTGAACCGGGCCAGCCACGATACCGCCGAGGGTCATCAGCCCGCCGCGCTTCACGCCATCGAGCGTGATCTGCTGAAAAGCCGTACCTGTAACGCCGGGGAAGCCGTAGTAGGTAGCCAAGTCGGCGTTCACCCACGTGTGCGTCGAGGTCAAGATGCCGGGCCAGGTGCCGGAGCCTTCGAACACCTCTTTTTCGAGGAACGTTTCGGCCTCGGTGCGCATCAGCCCGCCGATGGTGGCGTTGAAATTCGGATACACCTTGGGGTCGCGCTGCAGCGCCGACAGGCCTTGAATCGGCAGCAAGAAGTCGAAGAAGTAGCGCACCACGTCGCGCGACTTTGGGTCGGCCAACAGGCGCGTAGCCTGGGTCTTGATTTGCTCTGGCGTGTGCAGCTGGCCGGTGGCGGCGGCCATGACCAAACCGTCGTCGGGCATCGAGCCCCAGAACAAGTACGAGAGGCGAACCGCCATCTCGGTATCCGTGAGCCGCAGCACGTCGGTGCGGCCGTCAGCGGCAGCGCCGAACTCTGGCTTGTAAAGGAACTCGGGTCCTTGCAGCACGGCTTCGACCACCGCGGCGAGGCTGGACGGGAACGACTGACCGCTGCTGCGAACGGTTTGGAACAGCTGAGCCAACGCATCCCCCTCGCCCGCGACGAGCGCGCGGCGGTATGCCTTGGGGACGAACGCATCGATGACCGTACGCGCACACGCGGCTTCGGTGGCGGCGGTAGGCGCGGTGGCGCAAGAGGCCAAGCTGCCGATGTTGGCGGCAGTGGTGAGCGAAGCCGCGATACTGGCAGCCGAGCTGTTGTAGGCTTCAATCAGCGTGGGCGGCACTGATTGGGTAGCGGCGTCGTTGGCGAACAGGTTGCCGATGTCTTCGGCCGGCAGGTCCGTGGCCGGAGCCTTTGCCAGATCCCGGAGGGTGTTGTTGTACTCGAACTGGGTCAGGCGGCGGATCGGCGTGGAGACTGGGCCGGTCGACGCGTCACAGGTCGCGGGGTTGCCGCTCGTGCCGGCGGACGAAGCTCCGCCGAGCGGGCCCGAACCACCGCTGGTGGGGCCCGAACCACCGCTGCCGTGGGTCCCGTTATTTCCGACGACGCCGGTGCAGGCGACGCTGCTACTGACGGCCAGCAAAAACCCGAACGCCCGCAGGGTTGGGGGAGCTACTTTCATGGCGACTTCCGATCCGATCGCATCAACTTGTGAATGCTCGCGCCGCACCGCTACCTTTCCCCTTTAGCGGCTCTGCCGACGCGATTCCAGCAAGCCGGAAGATTCCTCAATTGGGCGTGCCAGAAGCTGAAAAATGGTTTTGTTAGACGCTCATTGGTGGTCCTAAAAATGGAAATTATCGAAATTGCAAACGCGATCCCGAAGGCCTACCAGGACATGGTCGAGGGCGAGCTCGGGTCGCCGCAGATGCTCTGGACGTATCACGAAGAAGCCGCCCGCGCTGCCGCAGGCTTTGCGACTTCATTCGGTGGATTTAGCCACATGGCCTACCTCACCGATGATCGCGAGCCGATAGCGTCACCGCTCAGCTCACTGCTACTGCCAATCCTTTTCATCTTTTGCGAAAAGGCCAAGCTCGAGTTCAAGGCGCTGCTGCGAATTCGGGTGGGCCTGTTCACGCCGTCGCCGCACGGCGCCGCGCACCACAACCCACACGTCGACTTCAGCCAGCCGCACCACACCGCCGTTTACTACGTCAACGACAGCGACGGCGACACCGTCATCTTCAACCAGAGCGTCGACGACGTCAGCGTCGAGCGCTCCACCGAATTCGCGAATCTCGGGCGCTTCACCATCGCCGGCACCGTGCCGCCCAAGAAAGGCAAAATGTGCGGCTTCGACGGCCGCTACTACCACGCCAGCTCCTCGCCCACTCACGCCGCCAAGCGCATCGCCATCACGTTCAATTTCGTCTGAGTCACTCGGCGATGCCGAAGATGGCTTGTGCGTCGGTGAAGCCTTTTAGGTCGATGGTGCCGAGGGGGAGGACGGCGTCGGCGACGCAGCGGGCGAAGTCGGCGGAGGCGATCACGCGTCGCGCGAGCTTGGCAGCGGCGCCTTCGAGGCGCGACGCGGTGTTGACGGCGGGGCCGATGACCGTGAAATCGAGCCGGCCTTCGGCGCCGATGTTACCGTATTGAGCCTTGCCGACGTGCAGGCCGATGCCGTGTTGCATCGCGGGTAGCCCGGCCGCTTCGCGCGCGGCGTTGAGCGCGTCGAGCTCGGCATTGGCGGACTTGGCCGCCGCCAACGCGGCCCGACAGGTGGCTTCGCGCGGGCGAGCTTCCGACACCGGCCAAACCGCCAGGATCGCGTCGCCGATGAACTTGAGGATTTCTCCGTCGTGGCCAACGATCGCGCGGCCAACCGCGGCGAAGTAGTCGTTGAGCCAGGCGATCAGCTCCGCCGACGGAATGCCGGCCGACATGGGCGTGAAGCCGCGCAGATCCGAGAACCAGATCGCGGCTTCAATCTCTTCGACGTCGCCGCGTTGCACGGCGCCGGCCAGCACGCGATCCGCGGTTTTGGCGCCGAGGTACGCGCCGAGCAGGCTGCGCTTGGCGTGCGCCTCCAGCCGCGCAGACAAGGCCAACACCAGGGGCTGACACGCCGCGCGCAGCACGCTCACGTCCAGCTCGCTGTAGCCACCCAGCTTCCTGGTCGCAAACGAGACCGCGCTCGGTGCGCTGCCGTAAAACGCCAGCGGAAATGCGATGTAGTCGGTGACGCCCTGAGCGTGAAGATCGCGAAGGATCGGGAACTCGAACTCGGTTTGGCCCACGGCGAGCCGCCGCCTGACTTCCTGACCGCCCGTGAGCATCACCAATTGGAAGGGGCTCGCGCGAAACGCAGCCGTTTGGAACGCGCCGTGCGCGAGCGACACCACCTGCACCCACGTGGCATCGAGCGCGTGGTCTTCGCTCTCGACGATGCGCACCAGTGGCGACAGCTCCATCGCGCGCTCGGCTGGGCGCCACACGTACAGCTGGGTCGAGGCGTGCGGACTGAGCGGGCGAGCTTGCACGACGATCCGCAGCAGATCCAAACCGATGCCGCACAGCTGCTCGGCAAAGCCTTGCAGCAACTCGACTGCCGTGGCGTTGGGTGCCGTCTCGAACAGCAACCAGTGGACGAGCGGGCGCAACGCCACCTCGCTCGCTTCAGAATCGTCGGGTGTCGTCACTTCGCCGTGAGCGCGAGGCTAGCCTTTCCGAGCGAGCTGCGAAATGGCGGCGTTCCGCCAGGCTTCACGGCGGTTTTGGCACGATGCAGAAGCGCGAGCCGGGGCCGGAGTTGTCGTGATAATCGTCGTCGTACAACGTGATCTGCAGCTCACCACCGGCGTGCTCGAACGGCCACGTGTGACCGCGGTTGGCGCGTTCGACCTGCGCAATCGTTGCGCCGGGACTGGTGCTGACCAGCCCGACTTCGTCAAGCCACAGGCTGGTGGCGCCGGTCTCCGGGCTCTCACCGCTGAACAGGTGATGGCCTGCCTCGATACCCGTCTTGGGGTAGTAGTGGCGCGTCACCTCGTAGCCGAGATCGACGTCGTGGATCTGAGCTCCCGACACGTAGCGCAGCAGGTAGCTGCCAACGGGAATGATGGCGCCGCTGTCACCAATGAACTTGACAGGCTCGTTGACCCACGGCGCCGTAGCGCACCATTCGTCAACGCTCGGCGCGCCGCCCGCACCGCCCGCACCGCCGTCGCCCGACATGCCCGCAAGCGCCTCGCCGCCACTGCCGCCGGCGCTCGCTCCCGCACCGGCTGTGCCAACCGGCCCCGCTGACGCCCCGCCCTCGGTCAGGCTCCACTTGGCGCCAATCACCACGTTGGGGTCGCACGCAGCGAACCCCGCGAATGCGCTAAGCATCAGAAAACGCTGAAGATTGCCAGACAACGCTCTTACGTCCGCATGGATCATGGGCGTTGCCACCTTCTACCTTCGCGCCTTTTCCCAACTCGCGAACGCTTCACTCACGAAGTCGCGAAACGCCGTCACGCGCGCCGGCAGGTTCTGGCTCGATGGGTAGACCAGATAGAGCGAGGCACCGCGCGCGTGGTAGTCGGGCAAGACTCGCACCAGCCGGCCGCTGGCCTCGTCCGCGGCAGCGTTGAGGTGCGGCAAAATGCCCACGCCCGCGCCGGCCAGCACCATGGCGCGCACGAACCCCAAGTCGTCACCGCCGATGCGGCCGCGAACCGGCACGTCGGCGTCACCGCGCGCGCTGCGCAGCGTCCACGTGCGGCGCAAATCCTTGGCTCGAAACACGATGCAACGGTGCTGCTCGAGCTCGTCGAGCTTTCTCGGCGCGCCGTGGTCCTGCAAATACTTGGGCGAAGCATACAAGCGGTGTTCGACCACGCCGAGCTTCTTCGCCACCAACAGCGAATCGGACAGCTTGGCGCTGGCGCGGACTGCGATATCGAACCCCTCCTCTACCAAATTCGCCAGCTGGTTGGTCACCGCAAACTCGAGCTGTACTTGCGGATGGCGCTCGGCAAATTGCACGATCACTTCGGCCAAGAACCCGCTACACAGATCATTCGGCGCGGTTACGCGCAGCCGACCCTTGGGCCTTTGCGCCGCGGGCTCGAGCGCGCGCGCCGCGCTACGCAGCGTCAAAAGCGCCGGCGCGACGGCCGCGTACAGCTCGTAGCCCTCGGCCGTCGGCTTCATGGTGCGCGTGGTGCGCTGAACCAGCCGCACCGCGCTGCTCGCTTCCAGGCGCGCGATAGCTCGACTCACGGTCGACGTCGGCGTGCCAAGCTCACGGGCGGCGCTGGCGAAGCCTCGGCGTTCCACCACGCGCGCGAAAATCGCGAGGTCCTCGAGATCCAGATCCGGCATCGCCACGCATCATAGTGCTTCGTCTTTCAACAGCGCGAGGTCCAACAGCAGCGTCACCTCGTCGCCGACCGCTACCCGCGCCGCTTCCAGCACCTTGTTGTAGGTGATCCCGAATTCCGAGCGTTTGATTTTCCCGGTCGCGCTCGCGCCCATCCGCGTCCGCCCGTTGTGATCGCGCTGCTCGCCGCTGACCTCGGTCACGAGCAGCGTGACTTCGCGCGTCGTGCCGCGAATCATCAGGTCGCCGACCAGCGTAAGGCCGCTCGGACCGCCCAAGCGGACGCCGGTCGAGCGAAAGCTCAGCTTGGGGTGGCGCTCGACGTCGAAAAAGTCGGGGCTGCGTAGGTGCGCATCGCGCTGCGGCTCGCGCGTGTTGACCGAATCCGCCGGGATCTCCGCCTGCACTTCGGTCGCCGCCGGGCGCTGGGCGTCGTACAGAACCTTGCCGGTCACGCGCTGAAACTCGCCGCGCACATTGGCGACCATCATGTGCCTGACCGAAAAGCCGATCGTGGTGTGGACGGGGTCGATGCTCCAGCTCGTGACGTTCGTGTCGTTGGTGTTGTTCATGCACCAAGCAATGCGCCCGCCAGCGGGTTCTCGGTAGACCGAGTTTTCGAGCTAGACCGTTGCGAATTTGCAACGATGCGGCCGCGCTATTTGTAGCTCTGGCGCGCGGGCCACTCGCTACTGGCGGCGGGCTCGGCCGCGATCAGCCGCGTGCCGGACTCGCGTGGCTCTTCGTAGTCGCTGGCACCTTGACGCTGGCGGTGGGCCGCGACGCCACTTTCGGCCAGCGCACGCAGGTCGGATAGAGCCACCGGTTTCTGCAGGTAGTCGAAGGCGCCGTAGCCCCGCGCGGTCGCCGCATTGACGAACCCGTTGGAGCCCGACACGAGCACGACCGGTAGATCGGGCGCTTCCAGCCCTAGCTGATCGAGCAGCTCCAGGCCGGTGCCGCCGGCCATCCGCACATCGCTGATCACGACATCGAAGGCGCCGCTGCGCACCAATTCGAGCGCTTTGACGCCGCAAGTGGCCTCGACGACCTCGAAGCCGGCCTTCACCAGGCTGCGCCGAAACCCCCGCCGCAGCTCGGGTTCGTCATCGACGAGCAGGACTCTGCCCAGCGTGCGGCGCCCAGTCGACTGTGGCTCTTCGTCCCAATTGGCCAAAATTCCCTTGAACGCGGCCAATCGCACCGCGCTCCCCCCTACGAACGGAATCCCAGCGCGTTCCTTGAGCCAGCCCCGGACGATAGCGATGGTACTTTTGCGAACGCTGGTGGGCTCAGGATGCCGCGGGCGCGTTCAGGCGTTGTAGCAAGCGCTCTTCCAAGGCCGTCGCCTCGATGCCCAACGCCGCGGACGCGGCCAACAGCAAGGCGTGCTCGCGCGGATCGAGGTGCCGATCCACCGCTGCAGCGTCGACCAGCACGGCCAAAACGCGCGCCTGCGCGCTGGTGTCGAGCGCGCGCAGCACTTCGGTCGCCGTGCCCAGGTTGCGCAGGCTAAGCGGCGCATCCGGCTCCGGCAGGTTCCAGCGCACGGCGGCGCGGCGAACGAAGTCGCGCTCCTCGGGCCGGATGACTCCATCGGCGGCGACGATCGCCTCCAACAACGCCGACACCTTGGCCCGCATCTCGTCGTTCATGCCCACCACGATAGATCAGGGCCGGTCAGCGGCCAACGAGCTTTTGTAGGTGCTCGGGATAGCGCGCGCCGCTAACCGTGAGCCTCGCCGCTCCGTCAGCGATCAGCTGCAGCTCGTCGGCTGTCAGCTCGATTCGAGTGGCAGCAAGGTTTTCTTCCAGGCGCTCGACTTTCGTGGTGCCTGGAATCGGGACGATCCACGGCTTTTGCGCGAGCAGCCACGCCAGCGCAATTTGCGCCGGTGTCGCGGACTTTCGTTGGCCGACCTCGGCCAACAGCTCGACAAAGGCCTGGTTTGCACGGCGCGCTTCGGGCGTGAAGCGCGGCAGCACGTTGCGAACATCGCTGCGATCGAGCTTGGCATTCTCGTCGATTTTTCCCGTCAAAAACCCGCGACCAAGTGGGCTGAACGGAACAAATCCGATACCCAGCTCGTGCAGCGTTGGCATGACGTCCGATTCTGGCTCGCGCGTCCACAGCGAGTATTCGCTCTGCAGCGCGGTCAGCGGCTGCACGGCGTGGGCGCGACGGATCGTCTGCGCGCTGGCTTCGGAAAGGCCGAAGTACTTGACCTTGCCTTGTTGGATCAACTCCTTCACGGCTCCTGCCACCTCTTCAATCGGCACCTCGAGGTCGACGCGATGCTGATAAAATAGATCGATCACGTCGACCCTGAGCCGCTTGAGCGAGGCTTCGGCGACTTGCTTGATGTGCTCCGGGCGACTATCGAGCTGACTCCAGCGACCTTCACCGTCACTGGCTGGCGCGAAGCCGAACTTGGTGGCGATCGCGACGCTTCCGCGAAACGGCGCGAGCGCTTCGCCCACCAGCTCTTCGTTGGCGAACGGCCCGTAGACCTCGGCGGTGTCGAAGAACGTGACGCCGAGCTCCACCGCCCGACGCATCAAGCTAATCATCTGCTGTTTGTCGGCGGGCGGGCCCAGCCCGAAGCTCATGCCCATGCAGCCCAAGCCGAGCGCGGATACTTCGAGGCCTTGGCGTCCCAACTTACGTTTTTGGATCATTGGCAGCTCCTGTCGAACCCAACATGCACCCCGGCGGCAGCCGGCGGTAGATGCGCAATCGGCAATGGCCTGTTAAGCCATGCTTGACAATCCCGGTCTGGCGCGCTTGCCTGGGGCGGGTGAATACCGTGCTTTTCCCGCAGTTGCAGGCATTCTTGGTGGCTGCCCGGCTGCGCAGCTTCAGCGGCGCCGCGCGTGAGCTGGGCGTCTCCCGCTCGGCCGTCAGCCAATCGGTGCGTCAGCTCGAAGAGCGGCTGCGCGTGGTGTTGCTGGCGCGCACGACGCGCAGCGTCTCGCTCACCGATGCCGGGCGGCGATTGGTCGAGAGCGCGGGGCCAGCGTTGGCACAAGTCGAGGCCGCGGTGACGGAAGTTGCCGCGCAGCCGGGTGAGGCGGTCGGGCGCGTGCGGCTGTCGGTACCGCGCACGGCTCTACCCTTCGTGATCGATCCGGTACTGCCGACGTTTCGGGCGCGCCACCCACGCGTCGAGATCGAGGTCGCGGTCGATGAGCGGCTGGTGGACATCGTGGCCGAAGGCTACGACGCCGGCGTACGCCTGAGCGAAGCCATCGAGCGCGACATGGTGCAAATACGGCTGACCGATCCGTTCCGCTTCGTCGTCGTTGCCTCGCCGGACTATCTGGCGCGCCACGGCACACCCGAGCGCCCCGAAGATCTGCTGCGTCACGAGTGCATCACCTTCCGTTCCAAAACGACCGGTGCGCTCTATGCGTGGGAGCTCGAGCGCGGGCGCCGCAATTGGCGTGTGCCCGTTCGAGGCGGGGTCGTCACCAACGAAAACGCCGTCGGCGTTGCGTTGGCCGAGCACGGCCTGGGCTTGGCCTACACGCCCGAGCCCAACGTGACGGCGCAGCTGCGCGCCGGCCGGCTGGTGCGCGTGCTGGAACGCTACGCCGCCACCGTGCCGGGATTTTTCATCTACTTTCCCAGCCTGGCCCAGCGCTCGCCCGCCCTCGGCCTGTTCGTCGAAGCCGCCAAAGAGCTTTCGCGCCGCCGCGTAAACGGGTGAGCCGCCGGCCAACCGCTTCAGTTCGGCAAGCAGGTGAAGCTGGTCGGGCTACACAGACGTGTTGGGCAGTCCAGCCCGTCGCGACAGTCGACGCAACGACCGACCAGCTGATCGCAGTGTTGATTCGGGCAATCCGCGTCCTTGCGGCATTGCACACAGCCGCTGCCGTCGCTGGCACACAGACTGCCAAGCGGAGAGCTGTCGCACTCGCGGTCTTCGTCGCAGTGGTAGCAGACCAGGCGCCCTTCGTCGCACCCATGTTGGTCCTTGCAGTCGGTGTCGGCCTTGCATTTCTTGAGGCAGCGATTGGCGAGCGCGTCGCACGCAAAACCGACGTCACAATCTGCGGTCGTCACACACGCGACGCAGCGGCGACGGGTGAGCTGACAACGCGGCAAGCCCGCGGTCACGCAGTCCGCGTCGCTGGCGCATTGTCCGCATAGGTTGTCGCTGCAGTGCAGCTCAGCCGGGCAAGCCGCAACGTCGCCGCAGCTAGTCGGCGCGGCGCCGCCATTGCCACCGATCGCGTCGCTGCCAGCGCTACCGGCCCGCCCGGCGTCGGTACCGCCGACGGCCATCGCGCCGGTGCCGGCACTCGCTCCGCCGCCTGCCGCGCCGCCGAGCGAAGTCCCTGCCATACCTGCAGCGCCTGCCATACCCGCGACGCCTGCGGCGCCCGCAACCGGCACGTCGAATTGGAAGCGCTCATTGCAAGCTGAGCTGGCCAACCCGAACACCAACGCCAGGCTGAGCCCCCAGCCGAGCGCGCGCGCGACGACGCTCACGGTTCGGCCGCGAGCTGCTGTGCCTCTTTGGCCGCGAACCCGCCCGGATAGCGCGCCAAATAGCGTTTGGCCTCGCTGCGTTTGGCGGGGTCACCCATGCTCGCCAAAACTCGCATGCGCTCGACCAACGCGTTCTCGGCCAGCGCGCTGCGCGGAAACCGGCTCAGCAACTCTTGGTAAGCGCGCAGAGCTCCGCTGACGTCGCCTTGCCGGCGTTTGGCGACGCCCTCCGCAAACAAGTCGTTGGGGGCGGCCAGCGCCGACGCCCGTTCGAGCGCTCGCTCGGGCTCGCCAGCGGTGGTGGCCAAGGCCGGCGCCCCCTGCTTCGCGGGCAAGGCCGACGCTGGGACTTGTGCTGGTGGCTCGACCGCAGCCGCACGATCTTGCTGCGGCTCGGTGCTGCAATCAGTCGGCCAATACTGTCCGGCTTTCACGTCGATGACGCGGCCGTCGGCGCGAACCTCGACCACGCCCTCGGTGACGGCGAGCCGTGTGCGGGTGCCAGCGCCGCACGCCTGACCCTGGCCCAACACGCTCAGCCGAAAGCGCGTCCCGCGAACTTCGATTTCGGCATCCGGCGTGGTGACGATGAAGCGCTGTCCCAGCGTCAACTTGGCCACGTGCGCGGACAGCTCACCCTGCTGCAACGAGAAGCGCTCGATCGCGCCCTGGCTATCGACCCCGAACGCCGTGCTGCCGGCCAACGCCATCGACGTGCCGGTCGAGAGCTGCAACGCCGCGCCACCGCCGGCAGGCGTCTCGATGCGCTGTCCAGCTGCGAGCACGGCGCGCGGCGCGAGCGGACGCGCCGTTTCCCCCGCCTGCAGCGCCGCGCCGCGACCAGTCGGCGAAACGTCGATCTGAACCTGCGCCGACGTCGGAGCGGAGCGCCGGTTCAGCTCTGCAACCTGCACGGCGAGCACCAGTGCTGCAGCTACCGCCAACGCACTGCCGACACCAAGCCAGCGCCTGCGGCGGATCCGAGCTCGGATCGCGCGTTCGATGGTGGCGACGCTGCGTTGGCGTTCGACCAAACCCGGCGTCGCCTTGGGCAGATGCTTGGCAAGCAGCTTGGCAGCGGCGGCTGCGTAGCGCGGGGTGTTCATTCGCCCTCCGTATACTGGTGTAGGAAACGCGCCAGCGCGTGATCATTGCGGATGCGCTCGTGAATCTCACGTCGCCCGCGCACGAGCCGGCTCTGAGCAGCGGCGAGCGACACGCCCGTAATTTGTCCGACCTCTTTGAGGTCGTAACCGTAGACGTCGTGCAGCAAGAATGTCCAAGCGCGGTCCTGGTTCATCTGCTCCAGCTCCAAGCGCACGCGCTCGATCGCCTGGCGCGCCGCAACGGCCTCGCCATGGCTGCGCGTGAGCGGTGTGTCGTCCGGCTGCGCGTCGGCGAATAGCCGTCGCTCGATGCGGCGCCGCCGAATGGCTCGATAGCTGGTGCGAGCTGTAACGATCGAGACCCATGCGTCGAGCGGGCACTCGCCGCGAAACCGATCGATGGTATCGACCAGCTCGAACAGGGCGCGCTGGGCCACGTCCTCGTAGTCGTTGTCGCGCTTACCGAGCAATCGCGTCAGCGTGCGGTCGAGCACGGGGCGAACCCGAGTGTAGAAGGCGTCCGACAGACTCGGGTCGCGGGCCTTCAGGCCTGCCAGCAGCGTGCTGTCGTCATTGCTGGGCGGGCCGGGGCGTTCGCTCTCGCCGGTGGGGGCGGGGACCAGCATGAGCGGAGCGCGAACGGCGGGAGACATTCAGACGTGTTCTTTAGAGTGCAGCGGGGGGCCGGGGAGCAGGCAGCAAGGCCTAGAAGCGGGTGCGAAAGCCCAGTTCCGCTACGGCACGAAACGGTGGAACGACCGCCACCTGCCTGCCATGCGTGTAAATGTCGGTCTTTCCCAGCGTGGCTTCGACCCCGGCTGCTAGCAGCACGCCAGCGGCGCCGGCTACGCGCACGCCACCTTCGGCGAGCAAGTCCCCGCCAGGCAGCCAGCGGCTGCGGCGGTCAGGGTCGACGTCGTCCTCGGACAGGTGCGAGGCCTCGAAGTAACTGGCAAAAGCGTCGAGCCGCGCCCCAAGCTCGAAGGGTTGCCGCTCGGGCAGCAGCGCCAAGGCGAGGCCGGCGCCGAACAGCGCGGTGCGCGTGCTGGCCTGCGCCAGCGGAATGTTGCCGGTCCGACCCGCCACGAACAGCCGCGCCCAGAGCGGGCCTGTCCACAAGAACCGCAGCGCTGCGCTTGCCCCCAAGCCCGCCGCGTTGCCCTCGACGCCCGAGCTGGCGATGCCCGCGAACTCGATGCTGCGCGTTCCGTGGGGCAAGCCTTGCGCGGGCGAGCGCGGCTCCGAGTCGGGCCTCGGCGCCGGCGCCGGGGGCGCTACGGCCGGTTTCGAAGGCGCAGCAGCCGGCGGCGACGCGGCTGGCTCGGCTTTGGCTTCGCCGGAGAACATGCTCGCCACTGCGAAGCCCAACAGGCGCCCACGCTCCACCGTCTCGCTTTGAACGCTGGCTCTGCTCTCGCCGAAGCTGATCTCGCGATCGAGCCAGCGTTGCTCTTTGGCCACGTAGCAATGAACGCGCGCTTTGTTTTCCTCCGGGGTGAAGCTCAGCTCGACGACGCCGTCGACGCCGGTCGCCCTGGCAACGCTCTCTGGATCTGGCGGGTCGCTGGCGACGACCTCGAACTTCAGATTGGCTTCACTGCCGAGAACGCGCCGCGCCGCTTGCTCGAAGGCGCTCGTGATCAGCCCTTCTGCGCAGCTACCGGCAGGGCACGTGACCGTGCCTGGCGTCTGCCCGATGAAGACTACGATGAGCACGGTACCGAGCACGTCGCGTCATTGTAGGATGCGACGCGCGGTTTGTCCTGCGCGATCCTGCGCCGGGTGTCGTAGTCGCGGTCGACAGCGTGTCAGAGACTGTCGACGTAGGTGCGGATCAGCATCAGCTCGGCGTCGCTGATCCGGCTCGGCGGAAACGCGGGCATGTAGTCCCGGCGCGGATCGAACTTGCCGACGTTCTTGCCGCTGCGCGTCTGCGTCAGCACCTTGGCCACTTCGTTGGTGATGTCGCGCATCGTCGGGCCGCCTTTGCCGTCGGCACCGTGGCAGTTCGCGCAATAGTCGGTGAAAAGCGCCTTGCCGGTGGTCGGCTGCGGCGGCAAATCCAGGTAGTCGAAGATCAGCTTCAACTGCGCGTCAGACAGCTTGTCCGCGGCGACCTTCTCCATCGGCTTGGGGAACGTGGTTTGCGCGCGGCCGTTGCGCACCACCCACGTCGAGTAGTCGCGAATCGGGTGCATGATATCCGGGGCGAGCAGAGTGCCGACGCCCTGTTCGCCGTGGCACGCCTTGCAGGTAGCGTCGTACAGACCTTTGCCGTCGAGCGGCACGGTACCGCCGCTGCCG
>FSUE01000299.1_pt1 | contig 58792 bp, 49 predicted proteins | sample 1637031 | NCBI WGS metagenome assembly FSUE01 (sample SAMEA3914819, study PRJEB12502) | metagenome | biome: forest; material: soil | place: Canada | collected 2010-06-26 | depth 0.3 m | reverse complement strand
GCCGTGCTCCGAGGCGCAGGAACGGTCGCGATCGCGCTCCCGTGGCTCGAGATCATGGGCGGCGCACCAGCGCGCGCCCAAGCTGCCGGCAATCCGGCCAAGCGCTTTTTGGCAGTGTACACGCCGGGCGGTACGGTTGTGGACGCCGGCGGTGGCGTGAACAAATGGCGCCCGACCGGCACCGAGACGGCGCCGATCATCAGCCCAATCCTGGCGCCGCTGGCGCCGATGATCGACAAGAAGAAGCTGTTGATCGTCGACGGCCTCGACATGTTGAGCAAGAACGGCGAGCAGCACCAGGCCGGCATCATCGCTTGGATGACCGGTAACGCTCAGCTCGCCGCGCCGCCCAACGGCGGCCTACCCGGCACCAACTCGTACGCCACGACGCCGTCGGTCGATCAGGTGATTGCTACCAAGATCTCGGCCGGCCAAAAGAGGATCGCAAGCCTACAGATGGCAGTGCGTTGGGGAACCGGCAAGGCGCACGGCCTGTTGTCGCCGATCAGCTGCGCCAACTTCGAAGACAACATGAAGGCGAGCCCAATCGCTCCGCGCCTCGACCCGGTACAGATTTTCAAAGATCTGTTCGGCAGCCTGACGCCGACGACCGATCCAGCCGCCGTAGCGGCGCTCGAACGCAAGAAGTCGATTCTCGACCACGTGCTCGACCAATACTCGTCGCTCGTGCCGCGCCTCGGTACACATGACCGTCAAGTGCTGCAGCAGCACCTCGACAAGGTGCGCGAGCTCGAGATGAGCTTGTCGGCTGTCGCCAACGGTTCCACCGCCTGCAAGGCGCCGACGGTGGTCGACACCACCGGCTACAACCCCGGCACGGGTATGTGCGGCGCGGATTGCGGTGCGGTTGGCGCCGACACGGGCGCCAACAAAGACATCGCCACCGACAGCAAGATTCCGCTCGTCGGCACCTACATGATGGACATGATGGTGATGGCGCTGGCGTGCGACTTGACCGGCGTTGGCACGTTCCAATGGACCGACACCGAAGCCAAGCACACGTTCCCGTGGCTGAACCTGTCGGAGCACCACCACTTTTACCAACACGACGGCGGCTTCAAGGCGGCCGAGTGCGAGAAGATTTGCACCTGGTACTCTGAGATGCACCTGCACTTGCTGCAGCAGATGGACGGCGTCGTGATGGGCGCCGACGGCCACACCTTGCTCGACGAGAGCGTGGTGTTCTTCGGTTCCGAGATCTCGCAGCCACCCACCCACAGCAACCTCGACATGCCATTCATGCTGGCCGGTGGCGGTGGCGGGCTCAAAGGCGGTCGCTGGCTGCGTTACACGCACAAGACGAAATACGACGGCACGGACAAAGATGTCCTCTCGCACAATAACCTGCTGGTCTCGATTTTGAACCTGTTCGGCGACAACCGCACCACGTTCGGCAACACAGACTTCTGCACCGGCCCGCTCGCGAACATCACGTAGCGTTGCGCAGCGGCAGCGAGCCGAGCACGCTGAGCTGGATGTCGCATAGGTCGGCGTCGGACAGCAGCCCACCGTCGATGCTAGCCAGCTCGAAGCGGTCGCGCGCGCGGCCCGCGTCGGTTGCGATTTGGCACGTCAAAATCCGAACGCCTTGGGCGTAGAGCGCGCTGGTGATGGCGTGAAGCAGCCCCTGCGAGTCGGGCGCTTCGACCAGCAGCACGTATTCGCCGCGACGCAATGCCTCGAGCTCGAAGTAGGCGCGCGCTGCCGGAACGCTGCGCACTGGAGCCGCGCTGGGGCGGGCGCTGGCTTGAATGTCTTCGGAGATCAACTCGGTGAGCGTCTGCAAGAAGGAGGCAAGCTCGGTAGCTTCGAAGCTTTCGCCCGCGCCACCGCGAGCCTGGTGCAACTCCAGAAACACCAAGCGTTCGGTGCGACCGTCGGCGCGCTTGCGGCAATAGGCCTGCGCGCCGTGCACGCCGAAGCCCTGCGCCAACAACGCATCGGTCACCAACGCCAACAGCCCCGGGCGGTTGTCCGCGACCACGCACACCAGCGAGCTTTGGGCGGCTCGACACAGCTCGGCGTGGGCCAGCGCGTTACCGCGTCGCAGCGCGATTTGCGCGTGCTCCGCGATTTGAGCGGCGCCGAACGCGGCCGCATAGGCCAACGGCATCGAAGCCTTGAAATCAATCATACAAATTCACCAAGCACGCCTTGGCGTAGAGCGCCCATGGCGTGGATGCAATGCTCGACAATTGCAATATCCGGGGCTTTCGGGCGGTGTCGCCGCCAAACTCCGGGCGGCCGCCTAAATCGCGTCGGGATCGGCAGGTACCGGACACCTAACGTCTGGAGATGCCCGGTATGCCCGTCGCTTGGCGCGTGAACGCGTGGACCTTTGCTTCAGCTGCAGCTTGGGTGGCGCTGCTGGCGGCTAGCGCCTGCTCGGGTACCGACGTCGGCGGCGCGCCCACCTCGGTCACGGCCGGTAGCGGCGGCGCAAGCGTCGGTCAAAGCGGGGGCCCGACCGGCACGGCAGGGACGGCTACGCCGGGGACGGGCGGCGTGACCACGTCGCCGCAAGCGGGCGCAACTGCCGGAGGTCAAGGCCAAGGCCAAGCAACGGCCGGCAGCGCTGGCGCGATCGGCGTGGCCGGCAGCGCCGGGGCGCCGACCGGCGGCGCCACGACCGGCGGCGCCCCCGCGATCGATCCGGACGATACGCCGCCATGGCGGCCGTTGAATATCACGGCCGCGCTGGGTGAGCACCAGCACGGCTCGGCCGGCGTCGACACGCGCGCGCCGACGATGCTCGGCAAGCTGGTGGTCGACATTGGCGTCAACTCGGGCGGCTACGTGGCGTGGCTCGCCAAGCGCGGTTACCACTCGATGGGCGCGCCGTGCGGCGCCTGCGCCGCGCCAAACCTGGACGGAGGTCGCGACACCGTCGGTACCTGCCGGTTGGGTGAGTTTGCCAACACCGCGGCCCACGTCAAAGCCACGCTCGACATGCTGTCGGCGCAGTACCCCGAAGAAGATTGGGGCTACTTCTTGAACAAGGACGGCAGCGTGCGTTGGTCGGACGTGGCGATCACCGGCATGTCGCACGGCGCGACTACGGCCGCCGTCGCCGGTCGGATTGCGCAGCGCATGTGGCGCGTCGTGTCGCGCTCCGGGCCACGCGACGACACCTGCGGCAACGGCGGCGGCGTGTGCACGATGCCGCTGACCACGCCTTCGTACGATGTTGCGTGCCCGCCGAAGAAAATCGCAAGCTGGCTGGACATGCCGTCAAAGACGCCGATGAATCGCTTCTACGGCATCGTTGGCACGACCGACGTCGAGTGCGGCGACATCATGTTCGACATGAGCTACGCCAAATACGTAGGCATGCCGGTGATCTTCAATATGCCCGGCGCGGTCTTGACCGGCACCAACCAGTTTTTCACGACCATCGGCGGGCACTTGGACTTCTTGAACGCCGCCGCCAGCGAAAAGCCGCTGAACACCGAAGCCGTGCTCAACATCGCGTTCGCGATCCCACCCGAAAACCAGAACCCCAAGTTCTGAGCGGCGAAACGCGCGCTTTTGGCCGCCGGCGAAGGTTTTGGCGGGTGCCGCCCGTTTGTGGGTTCGAGGTGCAGCGACGATGTGGCGGGTTCACGGCTACGGGCATCGGCGGACACCGACCAGCATGCGGGTTCGGGTAGCCGCGCGTCGCCACGAGTGGGTGTGCTGGCGCAGCCTTGCGCTGTTGGCGGCGCTGGCCACGGCCGCGTGCGGCAACAGCGGGCGACATACCGGATTCACCCTTCCGGCAACTGGCGGCAGCCTGGCGACCACCCCTGGCGGCAACGGTGGCGAAGGCGGCGACGACTACGCGTTCGAAGCGGTCCCGAGCGGACTTCATCGCCTGAGCGGGCCGGAGTACCGCGCGACCGTAACCGACGTGCTGGGGTCGACGCTGGGCACGCTGCGGTTGGGGTACGAAGGTGAGCTGAACGGCTTCGACAACAACGCCGACGCGCTCGGCGTCCGCGCAGAAGACTACCCCTACTACCTCGACGCCGCCGAGCGGATTGCGGCCGATGTCTTCGCTTCGGACGCGCTGAAGGCGCGGGTGGTGACGTGCGGCGTAGCCGACGATGCGGCCTGCTTACGCAGCGTGATCGCGGGCGCGGGGCTGCACTTGTTCCGGCGGCCCGTGCTCGAGCCGGAGCTATTGGCGTACCAGAAGCTTTACGCCGCCGCGCGCAGCCAGGGCGAAACCCATGAGGGCGCGCTGCAACAAGTGTTGATCGCTCTCTTGGCCAGCGCGCAGTTCTTGTACCGCGTCGAGCTGCCGAGCGATTTGCCTGGAACGCAGCCGCTCCCGCCGTATGAGCTAGCGTCGCGTTTGTCGTACTTCTTGTGGAGCAGCGCACCGGACGACCCGCTGTTGAGCGCAGCCGCCACTGACGCGCTGTCGACGGACGCCGAGCTGACCGCGCAGCTGGCTCGGATGTGGGACGACCCGAAGTCGCTGCGCTTCGTGCAGAATTTCGCGGGCCAATGGCTGGGCGCGCGGCAGATTCTCGCGCACTTCGCCGCGCCCGACGTATTCCCCGAGTGGACGCCGGAAGTGGCGACCGCGGCTGCCGACGAGGTGTACCTGTACTTCGACGAATTCCTGCGTGAAGATCTGGATTTCAAAGCCTTTTTCCAGGGTCGCACGCACTTCGTCAACGCCGCGCTCGGCAAATTTTACGGACTCCAAGTCACCGGCAGCGAAATGCAGCGCGTCACTGTCGCCAACGGCGAGCGCACCGGCTACGTCGGGCTGGTCGGCTTCTTGGCGCTGACGTCGAATGACCGACGCACGTCGGTGCCGAGACGCGGCAACACCGTGCTGCGGAATCTGCTGTGCACGTCATTGCCGCCACCACCCAACAGCGTGCCCAACCCCGAGGACGACCAAGTACGGCGCACGACCCGCCAGTACTTCGAGTACATCAGCCAGGACAAGGTCTGCGGCAGCTGCCACAACGTGATCGATCCATTCGGGTTCGCGCTCGATCAGTACGACGCAATTGGCAGGTTTAGGACGACTTACGAGGATGGCGTGCCGATCGACGTGGTCGTGCAAGCTCCCGAGTCGGAGTGGTTTCCGCAAGGGCTGACCATGAACGGCCTCGGCGGCGTCGCTGACGCGCTGACCCAGGACCCGCGGACCACGACGTGTGCGGCAGAGAAGCTCTACACCTACGGGATGGGCCGGCGGTTGAATGACGTCGACAAACGCAACATCAGCGCGCTGGCGCAACGCTGGAGGACCGGGGAATTGACGTTCAAAGAACTGGCGCGACGCCTAGTGTTGGCTACGTCGTTTCGCTTTCACGCTCGGGAAACCGAGCCGTGAGCCTGGCCAAGCCATTTTCCAGACGCTTGGTGCTGCGTGGCGCCGGTGTAGCGCTGACGTTGCCCTGGCTCGAATCGTGGAGGTCGGGTGATGCGCGCGCGCAGTCCCCGCGCGCACCGCTGCGCTTTTTGCCGATCTATTTGCCGAACGGCGCGCCCGACTTTTGGAAACCCGAAGCCGCGGGCAGCGGGGCCAGCTGGGCGCTGTCGTCGGTGCTCGAGCCGTTCGCGGCGCTCAAGTCGAAGGTCACGGTGGTCTCGGGGCTGGAGAACGGGTCCGTGTTCAACGCCGACGGCGGCCCCAGCGTCGTGCCCGAGCACGGGCGCCAAGCCGGCGCCTGGCTGACGTGCGTTGATGCGGCCGCGGTTCGCGCGCAGCTCGGCGTGGCAGACGCCAACGGTGTCTCCGTCGATCAGGTGCTGGCCGCCAGCGCCGCATTCCAAAACGCCACGCAGCCTGCCTCGATGCAGATCGGCCTGTCCAGCCTGGACAGCTCGTGCGATGGCGAGCCGTGCTCGCTCAGCCGCAGCGTGTCGTGGAAAACGCCGACCGAGCCGCTGTACAAGCTCGTCAATCCGCAGCAGGTGTTCGACCAGCTGCTTGGCGCCGCCACCAGCGGGCCGGGCAGTGTGGAAGGGCTCAAGCGCCGCGCGGCGCGCAAGAGCGTCCTCGACGCCGTGCTCGAGAGTGCTGCCACGCTGGGCCCGAAGGTGAGCGCGCACGACAAGCAGCGGATCGACGAATTTCTCTACGCTGTGCGGCAAACCGAGCTGCGCGTCGACGCAACACCGGCGGTAGCGAACGGCTGCAATGTGCCCGCCGCGCCGAATTTTACAACCGTCGGCGACGGCGTGATGTATCGACAAAACACCGCGTCTTACAACAAAGCGACCCACGCTGACGTGATGAACGACCTGATCGTGATGGCGTTCCAATGCGACATCACGCGCGTCATCAGCTACATGCTCGAGGACGAGCGCAGCGAGTTCGTTTATTCCGAAGTTCCGCGGCGCAAGTTCACCCCGTCGACGTCCCCTGCGGACATCGGCGCTTGTGGCTCGTACCTGGGCGCACAGCACGGCAACGTCGACGAATTTGCGACCATCACCTGGTGGAACGTCGGCAAAGTCGCGCAGCTCTGCCAAAAGCTCGATGCGCTGAAGGAAGCCGACGGCCGCAGCGTGCTCGACAATTCGGTGATTTTCCTGGGCAGCTGCTCGCACGGCCAGAACCACCAATGCGCCGACCTGCCGTCGCTGCTGGTCGGCGGCGGCGGCGGCGCGCTCAAGACCGACCAGCATGTGGCGCTATCCAATCGCCCGCTGCGCGACTTGTACGTGACGCTCTTGAACGGCGTGTTCACGGCAGGCGTCAGCGATTTCGGCACTAATCGCACCGGCGCCGCGCTGCAACCGATCGTGGAGCTATTGACGGCGTGAGCTACGGCAACGGCGCCAAATAAACCGGCGCCCGGCGGCTCTTCACGGCGTTGATCGTCGCGGTCAGCTCGTCCGTTTGCTCGCGCAGGCACGCGAAGCAATCTTCGGTCTTTTTCGGGCCGCAGCCGCGCTTGCTGCTCAGCTTCGTCAACAGGTGCAGCGCGCGGCGATCGCCGTCTTTCAGCGCCTTGGGTAGCGCGGCCTGGTACTGCTCGCAGCGTTCGGCGACGCGCAGATCGAGCGCCACCGCCAGCGCCGGCGAGGCCTTTGGCCGTACGTCGGTGCTGTACACCAGCGTGCGCGCCAGCTCGGTCGTTTCGGTCCGCTGCGACGTGCCGGTCCACACCTCGTACAGCAGGTCTGCGCCAATCGGCGCTTCGAGCGCCGCCATCGCGGCCAACGCGTCGCGCGCAGTCTCCGCGTCGCCCGACAGCCGCAGCAGCTCGCCCTGAATCGATTTGTCCTTGCCGAGGGCTGGGCTGGCTTCGACCTTGAGCCGCAGCGCCTTGGCCGCGTCACGCTCGGTGGCGGCGCGACCCTCGGCCAGGCTCAATAGCTCGCGCGCGCTGAGCGACTCGGGCGCCTTGCCGGCGAGCCCGGCCAGCGATGCCGCCGGCGCCTTGGCGGCCGCGGCCGGCGCGGGTTGCGCGGGTTGCGCAGCCAGTGCTGCCGGGCTCGCCGCGGGGCTTTGCGCCGCTGGCTCGCGGGCGGGGCCGCGAACGAGCGAGCCGAGCAGCACCAACAACAGCGCCGCGGCAAAGACCACGGGGCCGATCACCATCCAGAGTGCGAGCTCGGCTCCGGCCACACGCGCCGGGAGCTTGAGCACGGCCAGCGCCCAAGCAAAACCGTACCCGCGTTCCTGAAAGCCGGCAGGCGCGTCCGAGACGCCTGGCGCCTCGGGCATGGCGCGCGGCGGGCGGCTCGGTAAAGCCATGCGCGGCAACGGCGGCGGCTCGACGTCGGCAACGGATGTGCCGGAGCGCACGAACACCGGACTGCGCGGCAGCGCGTCAGTCGAGGTCTCGAGCTTGGGGGGAGCGACGCCGAGCAGGGTTCGATCGGCCTGGCTCGAGAGCTCACCACGCTGAGAAGGATCAGGCTCTGACATCGCGCGCTCAGGGTACCACACGGCCCACAATGGGGGCCCGTGTGAGCGTAACCGCCGCCCCAATTGCAGTTGCGGCCCACTTGGAGTGAAATGCCGGAAATGTTCGCTCGAGGAGCGCGCCCGGTCGAGGCGGCGCTGAAATCGACGCTGGTCGGCGGCATCGCGAGAAGCGAGTCCGTGAGCGGTGCGCCGCGCGCGTCCGCCACGTTGCGGACGGTTCTCCGCAGCTGGAGCTGGTCGACGTCGACGCCACGCTGTTTCAAGCCGAAGTCGCGACGACAGTTAACGCGGCTTGGGCGACGGGGCTTTGGGTGGCTGCTCGAAGATGATATCGGCGTCACTCATGCTGAGCGTGCGTTCGACGACGGGGGGCGCCGACGGCTTGCGCGACGGTGGCGCGGCGGGCACCAGATCGTCCTCGTCTAGCTCGAGCGTCGTCTCGGGTACGGCCTCGTCCGTGGGCGTTACGGTGCGAAACACGCTGCGCGCCAAGGCCTCGCGCGCGAACGACGGCTCGTTCGATTCGATTGCCGGCGCAGCTGCCAGCGGCGCGACCACCGGCGCAGGCTGGCTGCCACGAACCAGCTTTTGGGCGACACCTTTGGCGGCTGCCCACAGCGATTCGCGCGGCTGCTTGACGTGGAACACCGAAGCGAAAGCGCTCCAGAGCGCGCGCACGTTACCGAAGCGCTGGTCGCGATCGATCGCCAGCGCCAGCGCCACCCACTGATCGGCGTCCGGCGGCAAGTCGGGGCGGTACTTGCGCAAGCTGGGCCGCTGGCTGGTGGTGGTATTCAGAAATTTTTCTTTGAGGCTATCGCCACTGAACGGCAGCTCGCCGGCCAAGACCCGGAACAGGATCACGCCGAGCGCGTACACGTCGGCGCGCTGGTCGAGCAAATCCGAAACGCCGGTCCACGCCTCGGGTGCCATGAAGCTGGGCGAGCCCATCACCGTGCCAGCGGCGGTCAACGGCGCCGACTTCTTGAGCCGTGCCATGCCGAAATCGAGCAGCCGCACGCCGCCGCTTTCGAGCAAAAAGATATTCGCCGGCTTGAGATCGCGGTGCAAGATGCCGGCCGCGTGGGCGGTCTCCAACGTGCTCACGATCGGTTCGAAGATTTCGGCAACGCGCGCCAGCGGCATGCGTTCGCGACGCTGCTTGAGCGCGTACAGGTGCTCGTCGAGATCCTGCCCGCTCAGCATCTCCATCACCAGACACAGCTCACCGCCGTTGCCGCGACACACGTCGAACAGCTCGACCGCAGACGTACCCTTGAGCACGGTCATCGCTTGCTGCTCGCGCATCAAGCGTTCCAGCATGTGCGGCTCGCGCGCGGCCTTCGAACCCAAGACTTTGACCGCGACGCGGCGCGACATCCAGCGATCCAAGGCGGCGTAAACCGTGCCCTGACCACCGCGCCCGATCACGCTCTCGAGCGCGTAGCGCTGACCGATGATTTGGCCGATGCGATCGGGCGCCTTACTCACGACGCGAAACCTACCACCGGCGCGGCCAGGTCGCCCATCGCCGCGCGCGTGGCAAAAGGCAGCTTTCGGCGCCGACTGCCGCTAGCCACGGTTGCAGCCTACCGCGGCAGCGCTTACTGGTGGGGTCGCGGGTCATGTCATCGGATTTTCTGAAAACCGCTCATAGCCTGCTCGCCCGCCAGCTGAAGCGCTCGCAGGTCGCGGTATCTTCGCTCGACCACGGCGTGCGGCGGCTGCTCGACGTCGTCAACAGCGCGTACCAGGATTTCGACAGCAGCCGGCAGATGCTCGAGCGTTCGCTCGACCTGAGCTCGCAAGAGCTGATGCAAGCCAACGCCGAGTTGCGCCAGCTGTTGGACGAGCGCCGCGCCGCCGAGAAGCAGATGGAGCTCGTGCACGCTCAGCGCCTGGAGGCCACCGGGCTGTTGGCAGGCGGCGTGGCCCACGACTTCAACAACCTGCTGGCCGTAATCAAGGGCTCGTGCGACGTGCTGCTGAAGCTGACCGACGCCGGCGACACCCGCAGCGTGATCATCCAGCAGATCGAGACCGCGGCTGGGCGAGCCTCGACGTTGACGCGCCAGCTGCTGGCGTTCAGCCGCGGCCAAGTGCTGGAGCCGCGGGTGATCGATCTGAATCGCACGATTGCCGGACTCGAGCACATTTACCGGCCATTGGTCGGCGTGAACATCGAGATGCGCTGGTCGCTCGATCCCGAGCTACCCAGCATCAACGCCGATCCGGCGCAGATCGAGCAGGTGCTGGTCAATCTGATCGTCAACGCGCGTGACGCGATGCCGCTCGGCGGTACCTTGGAGCTGCAGACCGCGCGCGCATCGAGCGAAGACGCGCGCGCCCACGACGCCGGCGACGTGCCGCTGGTGCGACTGTCGGTCAAGGACAGCGGGTCGGGCATGTCTTCCGATGTCAAATTGCGAATTTTCGAGCCGTTCTTCACGACCAAGGCGCCAGGCAAAGGCACCGGGCTCGGTTTGTCGACGGTCTACGGCATCGTGCGCCAAAGCGGCGGCTTCATCACCGTCGAGAGCGAAGTCGCGAAGGGCACCACCTTTCACGTATTTCTGCCCGAGAGTGACAGCGCGCGCGCACCGCAATAGCGCCGGCGTCAGTGCTCGGCGAACGACGTGATCGTCATCGTTTCGTTGTGTAGCTGCGAGCGGCCCCCGCTGTCGGACGGGGCGATCTCGCCGTACGAGTAGAAGCCGGTCAGCGCAGCCTGCGCGCCGAGCGCCTCGCGGACTGCTTCGACCTCTTCTTCGGTGCGCTGCTTCAGTACGTAGCGGCGACCGTTACAGCTGACCAAAATCGACAGCTGCGGCGGGAACGAGCCGAGACGTTGCATGCTGTCGACCGCAGCGACCTGCGTGCCTTGGATCAAGTCGTCGATGGTCGCGAACATGAAGCGCGCCTGAGTACCCTCCGGCACGTTGCCGGCGTAGGTGATGCTCTGCTCGTCTTCGTTCACCGACAAGATCGCGCGCAGGACGCGGCGCCCGCCCTCGTCTCCCTTCAGCTCGAGCGGGAACATCAATCCGCTGGCCGGCAGCTCGTCGGCGTATTTGCCCAGGTATTGCTTGTACAGCGCCAGCGCTGGGCGGCCGTCGAACTCGTGCAGCACGTTCCGCGTCGAGCGCGTGATCACGCGATCCGGCCCAAACGGGCGCCAGCCACCGATCGCAGAAACACCGATTTGCAGCCGGTCACCGTAAAAGCCGAGCCCGACCACGGCGCCTTGCTCGGGCGCGCCATCACCCCAAACGTGCGTGGTCTCCAAGCGATTGCCATCACCGGCGCAACCGCCCGAGACCGTGACGTGCTCCGGCAGCGCCGAATCGATGCCGTGAACCAACTCACTTCCGTTCACCTTCAAACCTTCGGACAACACGAACACGTGCCGCAATCCGTTCGGGTCGAGCCCGCGCGCCAGCCGTTCGCCGGCACCCCGACTGTCGGCCACGCTGGCAATCTGGGCGCGGACCGGCACCACCTTGGTATGCTCGAAACTGACCGCCGTCAGCGTGATCATCCCGTCGGTCACGTTGGTGTCGTGGATCAAGCCAGCCGTGGTGCAGCCGATCACGTTTGCCCGCGGGTAACAGGCTTTGACTCGCTCGAAGCAAGCCGACTCTTGCGCGTGCTCCACGCTACCGAACAGCAGCACCAGCTGCGCGCTTTCGCCGAGCGTGGGTGCTTCGAAGCCCGGTTGCCAGCCGTTGTCGCGTGACCAAAGACGCTGTTCGACCTTCATCGCGTCTTTGGTGAGCTACCACACAATCCACAGAGCGTCTCAGGGCGGATCGATGATCTCGGTGCCGGCTTTGGAGCACAGGATGCCGCCAGCCGCGTATCCAGCATGATCATGCGAGGTAGGCTTTCAACGCTGCGTCGTTGGCCTGAACAGGAGCCAAGCCGGTCACGCCGTTTCGAAAAACAGCGCCGCGACGTCGAGCGGCCAATCCGCGCTGCGGTTGGTCTGTTTGTCGACGTAGGCCACGGTCATCAAGCAACGCGAAACGGTCTTTTCGGATGCGTCGAGCATGGTGCACTCGATCTGCGCGTCAGGACCGTGAAAATCACGAACGAACGACGTGATGGTGATCTCTTGATCGGCGCGCAACGGCCGCAAAAACTCGATCTCCAATTTGCGGACCCAAACCATGAACGGCAACGTGCCGAGCGTCTTCAAGTCCCAGCCGACGTTGTCGCGCAGCCCGGCCATGCGGTGGTCGGCAAAATAGGTCGCATATTGCCCGGTGTTGACGTGGTTGTACGGATCCAGCTCGGAGAAGCGAACCCGATGCGTGGTCTTGTAAACAATCGGCGTCGGCGACATGCGTCGCGGACTTTAGCAAGAATCTTGGCGCGAGCGAGCCGTCGCCACGGCCTGCGCGTCAGTGAACATGGCCCGGCTCGGGGTGCAGGATGTCAAGGCTCGACGTAGCGCCAAAGCCCGGTCGCCCACATCGAGCCAACAGCGATCGAGTGCTTGCCATCGGAGGTGACGGCGACACTGTTCGGTCCCCACACCAAGCTCGCCGGCACCATACCCTTGACCCAAGCCGTGCCCGGCTGTGGCGCAGTTTGGTACTGCGGCCCGCCTTCGTTGAGGCCGCAGCTGGCGCAGGCCCAGCCCCACATCACGTAAAGGTTTTTCGGCGTGCCCCAGACCACGCCCCCACTGCCCTGTGTCACCCGCAGCCAGCTCTTACCCAGATCGGTGCTGCGGTACACGCCATCACCCGGCCCCTGCGTGCCGGCGACGAACAACGCCGCTGCGTCTTGAAAGAAGCCGGTGCCGCCGTGCGGATGCTGCAAGCCCGCAAGACCTGTCGGCTTGGTCCAATTGGCGCCGCCGTCGGTGGTCATCACCGCCGAGGCGCCGTCTTGAGCGATCGCGAACCACGTTTCATGGGTCTTGGCGGTGTCGCCCATGTCGACGAAGTACGGGAACCACGACTTGCCACCAGCTGGCCAACCCGCGCCCGAAACGAAGTGCCAAGTCGCGCCGCCGTCGCTCGACTCGAGCACTCTGTCTTGCTCGTGCAAGCCACTCAGCAGGTGGGTGGCGTCATTCGGATCGACGACGATCGAGTAAAGGCTGGCCGCGTCGGGCTGCTCGGCGATCTTGCCCGTGAGCGTGAACGTGAGCCCGCCGTCGGTCGACTTGTAGACGTGGTCGGCGCCGTTGACGTTGGCCATCCACAACGTGGCGGGGGTCGTGCCCGCCACCGCCAACACGTGACCGAGCGCTAGGTACGGCGGATTGGGTTTGCTATCGAGCTTGCTCCAAGTCAGGCCGTAGTCAGTCGACTTCCAAATCGAGCCGTAGCCGCCGACATACATGTCCGTCGGGCGCGCCGGATCGGTCACGATGTTGCCAACGCCAAAGCCGCCCGGGCCAGTGAACAGCGCAGGATCCATGTCTTTCGAGGTGACGTTCTCCCAAACTCCGGGTGTGCCCAGCGCCGGCGTGAGCACTACCGCGCCGCCGGCGCCACCGTTGGCTTTGGCGCCACCCGCACCTGCAAGGGCTCCACCGGCTCCGCCCGCGAGACCACCGCTGCCGGAGCCGGGTGCACCGCCTTGAGCCGCGCCGCCACCGCCGGTGCCGGCGCCGGTGATGCCACCACCGCTCGCGTTCATGCCACTGGCACCCGCGCTAGTTTGGCTAGCCCCACCGCTCGACGCGGACGGCGAGCCGCTCCCGCCACAGGCCAAGGGCAGCCCCAAAAGGGCCAGGATCAAGATCGGTCGGCTCAAGGGCGCTCCGGGTCGAATAGGGCTCTTTCAGCCAGTGTAAAAGCCGCGCATTTCGGGTCACGCGCCCGACGGGCGGGGGCACGCTACCTACACTGCTCGACACTGGAGGATTGGGGCACCAGCTCGGGGGCGAAACACAGGCCCGGACCTCGGTAAACGCCTGGATCCAAAGCACCGATACCGGTCACGTCGAAACACTCGAGCGACGCTGCCGCGCAGTCCGCGGCGCAGTTGCAGGCCGGGGCGCAAAACCCGAAATCGCCGACGCCGTTGGCCGACTGGACTTGGGTCATGTAGTAGCAGGCGCCGTCGAAGCGCTGGCTCGCAGCATCCCACGCGCAGCTGTTGCCCAACCCGCAGGTCGCAAAGCAGTGACCAGCGCTCCCGCTCGGGCCGTCGGCTGCGCAATAGCCGAGACATTCGTCGGGCTCTAACGGGTCGAGCGCGCTCGGCACCGTGCATGGCTCACCCAGGCGCTTGCCGACGGGCTTTTGTGCGACGCACGTGCCGCCCAGAAACGACTGATCGCAGTACAGCCCTGCCGCGCAGTCGATGTCACCGCGACAGCTGGGGAGGCAGGCCGTCAGCGCGGTGTTGCAGGTACCGGCCACGCAGATTTCGTCATCGAGGCAACCGGCAGCGCACGGCACACCCGTGTCTTGCGCCAGCCCGGGCATGCAACTGAAGTCGAGCCGCGCGTGGCATTTGCGGAACCGGCCCTGTTGCCCGAGCACACAACCTTCGACACAGTAGCCGTCGGCGCCGTTCGGGTCGAACGGGAAGCACACCGAACCGGGCGTCAATGCGCCGCATTCGGTGTCGCTGCTGCACGTCGCAGTGCAAAGACCGTGCGGTGGCGCGCCAGCGTTGAGCGCCGGCGTCGTTTCGGTGATGCAGGTGAGCCCGGCTTTGCATTCTGTCGTGCGCTCGCAGCGGCTGCCGATCGTGCGGTTGCCGGGCGTCGCCGACGGCTCGCCTGCGCTGCCGATGGCACTGGTGCCAGCGTCGTTCGCGCCGCCTTCGCCGCCGGCAGGCGCGCCCGCCGCGCCGCCACGTCCGCTCGCCGGGTGCGCCGCCGCGACTTGGCCGCCGTCACCCGCGTCGTCGGCCGCGGGTCGACCGGCGTCGGCGTGGTGAGGAGTATCGGTGTGAGAGCCGGAGCCACCGCACGCGCCCGCTACCAGCAAGCCCAACCAAGCCGCCAGACCAAGCGCCAAAGTCTTGTCGATCCCTCGCATCGCAGCCTCCTCCTCAAAATGTGCCGACAACGCCGGCCGCCGCGCCACCGTCGAGCGGCGTGAGCGTCGGTGTCAGCGCCAGGCCCGCGCGTGGCAATTCACGCTGCGGCGCGTCCCACCCGAACAGCGCGGCATCGAGCGCCGTCGCCACGGCAAAGCCACCGAGGGCTCCATAGCCACCGCCACGACTCCGGCACGCTTGCGAGCCCGAGCTGTTGGCGTTGCCGCACGACGCGAGCGCCATGCCGACCAACACGCCGATGCCGGGCACCCCTGCCCGCACGCCGAAGCTTGCACCCGCGATCGAGCGGCGTTGATGCAACCAGTGAATGGTGGGCCCGCCGAGGTCGTAGACGATCGCGACCGGAATGATCACGGCGAAGAGCGCCTTGTCGTGCACGCCAGCCACCGCCGCCGCGCCGAGCGAACCGAGCGCGACGAAGTCGTTGATCAGCAACTGCCAACCGTACCAATTTCGATCGGCGACCGCTCGAGTTGGCGCAGACGGCGGGGGCGAAGTCGGCGCTCTAACCGGCACCGACAGCGTCGGCGGAACGGTTTGCGGAGCGGGGGCGGCGGCGACGGCGGGTGACGCAGCAACCGGCGCCACGACACCAGGCGGAGCGGGCGGCGGCGGCGGCAACGGCAACGGGTCGGCAAGCTGCGCCTGAAGCCGGCTCGCGCAAAGCAGCATTGCCAACGCAAAACTCGGCCCTCGCACACGCGCCCCACGACTCTTCACGCTTGGAACATTACCCGAGCGTGCCGGCGCAGCACGCAATTTGTTCACGGGCCGAGGCCAGCGCGGTTACAAATCGTGGCGATGAGCCGGCATCGATTGCTGAAGACGACGTCGGTTTTGGTAGGAGTGCTGGTCGGCTGCGGCGCGGGCCCGAGCCAGACTGGAGCCGAGGGAGCTGGCGGCGACGCGGGAGCGAAAACGTCGGGCGCCAGTGGGAGCGGCGGAGCGACCGGCGGCGGTGGAACCCAAGCAGCAGGCGGTAGCGGTTCGCAGACGGTGAGCGGGAGCGGCGGGTCGGGCGTTGCGGGTTCGACCGGCGGCAGCGCAGGCGCGAGCCAAGCCGGCAGCGCGAGCATGCCCACCGGCACGGGTCAGTCGGGGCCGATCAGTTGCCGCACCAAGGGCGACGGCAAGTCGACGATCACTTTCGTCAATCAGTGCGACGCCACGCTGGCGTTTCGCGGCAGCAAGATCACGGGCGGCGAGCTCTTGCCGGGCGAGCACGCTTGCCGCGACGTCGGCAACGCGGTCGAGAGCATCCCCGCCATTCGCTTTTGGGGCTTCATCGGCATGGACCCGGGCGGAGAGAAGTACACGTTGGCCGAGCTCACGCTGAATACCGACTTCAACGACTTCGATTGGTACAACATCAGCCACGTCGACGCCTCCAACTTGCCGATGCGCGTCGCGCCGGTCGACATGGACAAATGCCGCGTGCTCACCTGCGCCAAGAGCCTGCTCGCCGACTGCCCTGCGATTGGGCAGCTCAAGGACGCCAACGGCAAGGTCATCTCGTGCGTGAGCCCCGATCGAAACAACCCCAACAGCCCGGTCGCGCAGTACTTCGAGGCCAGCTGCAAAGATGCTTACTCGTGGAGCGGCGACGACTCGGAGTCGGTCGCCGCCTGCGCTGGCGAAGACTACGACGTCGTGTTCTGCCCGTGACGCACGAACACGGTGTCGGGCTTGTGCGGTTGCACGGCGACCAACGTGTTGGCGTCGTGCAGACGCAATGTAACCGGCTGCCCCGGCGCTTTCTCGAACGCCACGGTATCGACCAGCTCGTTCGCCATCGGAAGCCTTAGTCGATAAAATTCCTCGGCGCCGGCGCGCGAAATCACGGTGCCGTCCGCTTCGATCTCGAGCTCGGCCAGGGCGGCCTCGGCCAAGGCTTGGCGACGTACACGCTCGCGTTCGGTTTCGGGTGCGGGCTCCACGAACGTTCGCTCGATGAACGCCAGCAGCTCGTCCGACACGAGCAATCGGTAACGCCCGACGAATGAGCTGGGGAATGCCATGGTGGGAGAATGCTCGAGCAAGGCGAGCGTGACACCGGGGGCGGCCGTTGCGCGCGGCGGGACCTCGCGCCGCCACGGAAGTTTCTGCGATTCGAGCTGCGGTGCGGCAGCCCCAGCCGAACCGGTGATGCATCCCGCGCGGCTGCGGTTTGGGGCCCCGGGGGCGTCGAAGAAGCGTAGACTGCAGCGTGTGGAGACCAGGGTGAGGCTCGGTGTGGCGCTCGGCGTGGTGAGCTTGCTGGCGGCAGCCTGCGGCAAGACCGACGCGAATCAGCGCGCATCGGCAACGGCCGGCGCGGGCATGGGCGGAAGCAGCGTGACGGCGGGCGGAACCGCGACCGGCGGCAGCGCGGGCGTTGGTGGCGCGATGCAGCCGGCGCGCTGTAACGTCGATTTGGACGCGCGCTGTCGCGACTTCGAGCTGGGGTCACCGCACGCCATGTTCCTGCGCCCGGACGAGTACGAAAACTCGATCGCCAGTTTGTTCGGCGTCACGGTCCACGTCGGCGCGCTGCTGGCGGGGCCGTTCGGGCCGTGGCCGGTGCAGGACCGGGCCGGGCTCGCCACGCTCACGCAGTCGGGCTACGCCGAAGCGGCGGCGCTGGCAGCAGCGCAGATTGCCAGCGAAACCCCGCCCCTGTGCGCCGGCGACGGCTGCACCGCGCAATTCGTCGGCGACTACGCGCCGCGCGTCTGGCGTGACGGCGTGTCTGCGGAAGATCAAGCTAGCTTGGTGGCATTGTACGACGCAACCGCAGGTGAGCCTTCCGACCGACTGCGCGTGTTGCTCACGACGCTGCTTTCGTCGCCGCGCTTCTACCTGCGACCCGAGATCGGTGATGCGACGGTCAAGGGACCGCGCGCGCTTGGCGGCTTCGAGCTGGCTGCCAAGCTGAGCTACCTGTTTTGGAACGACACGCCCGACGCCGAGCTGCTCGACCTAGCGCGCGACGGCAGCCTGCAGCGCGCCACGGTCGTGGTCGAGCAAACCCGCCGTTTGTTGGCTGATCCGCGCGCCGCACGCGGTCTGGCCACCTTCTATCGCGACTGGCTGCGCCTGGATTGGCTCGATACCACGGAGCGCGACCCGCTTTTGTTCCCGACCTGGACGCCCGAGCTTGCGGCGAACATGAAGCGCGAGACGATCGATTTTCTGAATTGGCAAATCTTGCAGGGCGACGCGACGCTTGACGCGGTGATGAACGCCGACTTCAGCTTCGTCTCGGCCGACCTAGCGCAGCTGTACGGCGTAGCGGCACCGGACGCGCCGTTCGGCCGCGTGCAGCTGCCCAAAGAGCGCCACGGCTTGTTGACGCAAGCCTCGCTGTTGACGCTCACCTCGCACGCTACCCAGACTTCAGCGGTCGGTCGCGCGGTGCTCGTGCGCGAGCGACTGCGTTGCGAAGACGTGCCTTACATCGATGACATTCACGGCTTCGGCCGCATCCAAGTCGACGACACCTTGCCGCCGCGTCAACGCGCGCACTGGCTGAACGAGCAGCCGTGCAGCCAGTGTCACCAGCTGCTCGAGCCGCTCGGATTCGGCTTCGAGAGCTTCGACGCCATCGGCCAATACCGAACCGAAGCCGACGGCGGCCCGGTCGATGCATCGGGCAGTTTGTTGCCGTGGCCCGACAAGACTCCGTTCGAGTTCAACGGCGTGCCGGAGCTGGCACAGTACCTGGCGGAGTCGCCGGAAACGCTGGCCTGCTTCGCCCAGCGCGCGCTCCAATGGACGGGCGCGCCGATCAGCCGCTGCGGCGCGGCCCAGGCGGTGCTTCAAACCTGCAAAGCCGGTGATCTACGCGAAACCCTGGCCCAGCTCACGGCTACCGAAGCCTTCCGCTTCGTTGGCCCGCCTTACTACACGACCGGTGAAGAGACGAAGAAGGCCAGCTGCGTGGTCAGCGGCGTCAGTGACTGCGCGTTGCTGGCCGAGCATGCCGGCGTGGATTTGAAAACGTGCCAAGCCTGCCAGGGCGCGCCGTGCGACACGCCAGGCTGCGAGCAATTCGGCTGCCAAGGCGTGAGCGTCGTCCACGGCTGCTGCAACGACGCAGACTGTCACGGCGTCACGCCGTTTTGCGGGCTGCACACCGGCACGCATTTCGTGTGCGTGAAGGATGATGCGATTTGATTTTGTCGCGAAGCCGCGCGCTCAGCAGATGACAGTGCGGTACTTGGCTTGAAACGTAAAAACCAGGTGCAAGGTCGCGCCTTCGGGCCCGACCGCGTCAACCTCCAGCACGCCATCGGCGCGCTCGCCGCCGACCGAGTCTTGGCCGGCGGCGGGTTTGATTGACGTCGAAGTCAACTGCCAAGCGTCGCCATCGCGGTCGTAGTACGTGCCGGTATTGGTCGGGGTCACGTTGGCCGACAGGCAGGGCGCCAGGCCGTCGCGGTAGCAACCGCTGAGGTGCGCGTCAGCGTCGCAGGCGATTGGGTAGAAGAATACCGGCGCATCCCGCAGCTCGAACGGCGCACCCTCGCCTTCGACGCGGATCCAGTAGTCGTTGCCAGCGGTGATCACGCCACGATTGCACTTCCCACCAACCTGCCGCGCACGCCTGCAGTCTAACGGAAGTTGCTGCTACCCTGCCGCCATTGAAGTCGCGGGCAGCTGCCCGCGCAAACCGCGCAAACCAGGCCTACCCCCAAAGAAAATGACGAAACGTTACGCAGTGCAGGCAACTCGCGGCGGGCTCGATTGGTCGACGGCCGAGTTGCTGAGTGATTTCGGCTTTCCGTGGGAAACGACGCCTGCGCCGAGCACCGAATTCCGGGCGTTGTGGGACGAAGCGCGTCTGCACTTTCGCTTCGACTGCGTCGATCGAGATTTGGTGCTGGGCGCCGGCCAGACCGCCAAAGAGCGCGTGCTCGGCTCGGACCGGGTCGAGCTGTTCTTCACGCCGGGGTTGGAGCTGAATCCTTATTTTTGCGTCGAGCTGGCGCCGAACGGCGACGTGTACGGCTACCGTGCGCAGACATATCGCAAGTTCGCCGATGATTTTGCGTGGCAGGGGCTGGAAGTTTCGACGCGCATCGACGGCACGCGCTACACGGTTTCGGGCAGCTTGCCGCTCGCCACGCTGCGTGAGCTGGGTGTGTTGAAGGCCGAGGCGCGCGAGCTTTTGGTGGGCGTGTATCGCGCTGAGTTTTCGCACGAGCCGGCAGGCGGCGTTCATTTCGGTTGGATGAGCTGGGTCGATCCGGGCACAGAAACGCCCGATTTTCACGTGCCGAGCTCGTTTGGCATGTTCGAGTTGGTGGGCTGAGCCCTGCCCGCGCGGGCGCCTCGGGGTCTGCTAACGTCGGAGCGGTGAGTCGATTTCAAGCCCAGGCCGCCTTCGATCCGCATCACCCTTCGGCGTTGGCAATGTGGTGTTCCGACGGTCGTTTCACGGGTGCGGTCGAGGAGCTGCTCAGAAGCCTGGGTCAGCCGCGGCTCGATACGATGACGTTGCCAGGTGGTCCGGCGCTGCTCGAAACGACGTCGAGCTCGATCACCGGCGTCGATATCGCGCGTGAAGCCGCATCGTTTTTGATCAAGGCGCACAGTATCAAGGAAGTGGTGTTGGTGGCGCACGATGGCTGCGGCTACTACCGAGCGCGCTACCGCTACGAATCAACCGAAGCGATGCATCGGCGGCAACTGGCCGATCTGCGCAGCGCCGCGCGTTGGGTTGCGGGCACGCACGCGGGCGTGGTGGCGCGTTGCTTTTTTGCCTCGGTGACCACCACCGAGCACGGGCCGCGCGTGACGTTCACGCCGCTGGAATAGCTAGCCGGTGCCGCGGCCAGCGCTATTGGCAGCGGATTTCGTGGGCGCTGCGCGGCGACCAAGTAGTTTTGCCAAGCCTCGCACCACGAAACGCCCAGCTCCGCGGGTCGGCGTGGAATCAGGTAATGGTGGGCCAGCGTTTCCGGGTCGCCCTGAAGCAACCCTTGCCAGGCCAGGCGCTCGACCAGCTTTACCCACTCGAAGCGGCGCTCGAAGTCGGCGCGGTCACTCGGGTCGATGCCCGACAGAACGCTCAGCTCGTCTTGGGCCTCGAGCACGTCAGGGGCGCTGTCGCGGCCGACGACAGGGGACGAGAGCGTGATGGTTAGGGCCAGCATGGGATCCTCGACTCAGGGGCGCGGCTGCAGTTTCGAAGCCACTGGGCTCAGCGCAGCGACGCTTCGCGGCCTGCGTCGTTGGCGTCGGCTTGCGTCGACACCATGCCGACGCGCTCGAGCATTTCGCGAACGTCGCGGTTGGACAGGCCGTGGTTGGCGTTCAGCACGACCGGCGCTGCGACCTGCTTCAATTGGGGCAGCAGGCCGAAGTGGGCGCACAACAGCGGGTTGTTGCTGATCTCGACCGAGTGCGCGCGCTCGAGACCCTTGAGGCCGGCCAGGCTGATCAGCTTGACGTTGTCGGTGATCACGACGGCGCCGGAAACACTGCGGAGATGCTTGAGCGAGCTCAGGTCGGTCAGGTTCGTGCCGGTGATGCGCAAGTCGCCGATGACCGCGTCGCAATCGGTGTAGCGAGCGGCGTCGTCTTCGGTGCGAATCGTGCCGCCGGCGCACTCGACCGGAGCGGCGGCCATGGCGACGGGGCGGACAGCGCCGGTCGAGCAGGCGTTGGCGGCGAGAGCGAGCAGGGCGGACGTGATGAGGGCGAAGCGGTTGTTGTTGGACATGCCAAGCCCTAAAGCACGGGCCGTGCCAGCCTAAGAACTGGGCAATTCATCGGCGTTTTGCCGCCTGTCCGGCGCTCCGTGCAGCCGCCGCGCGCGCTCGCGTCGAGCGGCCGTTCGGCGTTCCCGACACTGTCCGAAGATCCGCACAGCACGCTGGCGCCGATTCGGGGGCTCAGAGCCTCAGCGTTTGCCCGGCGCCCTGAATGCGCAACGCAGCCCGCTACTCGACCACCAGCCGCCACAAACCGGTAGCCCAGTTGGCGGCGTAAACGACGTGGTGCACCGGGTCGTAGGCCATCTCGTTCGGCCCGCGACAGATGTCGCCAGCGCAAATCTTGTCGGTCGTTTGCGTCCACTTCGTGGTGTCGCTGAGCGGCGCCGTCCACAGCTGGTGCTCGCCGTCGCGACTCGAGCCGACGAACAGCGACTTGCCGTCGGTCACCAGCGCCGTGACGGTAGGCGAGTTGGCGAGCGGCGTTACAGTGTGCGACGTAGCCAAATCGAACGGCGGCTCACCCGCTGCGGCCGCGCTCTTCAAAATGTGACCGGCGCCAGCGACGAACAGATCGCCCCCGGCGATCACGCTCGAGCCCGAGTAGGTCGCGTAGACGATCTCCGGCGCGACCTGGAACCACTTTGCCCCCGTGTCACCGCTGAACCAAACGCCGGCCGGCGTGGTCAAGAGGTAGCTGGTCGGCCCCAGAATCGAGATCGCCGAAGCTTCCATCCAGCCGTCGATCTTCCAATTCGGGATCGACGACGGACCGTCGAACAGCGCCCAGCTGTCGCCGCCGTCCGTCGACTTGGAAAGGCAGAATGGCGTGTGCGGCGCCTCACACGTGACGTGCCACGTGATCGCCAGGTGCTGGCTGTCGTACGGGCTGACCGCGACGGCCTGCACGAAGTTGAGCTTGCCGGCCGGGTCGGGCTCGAGCGCGGTCCAGTCGACGCCCGCGTTGGTCGACTTGTACAGCGTAGGGTTCATGCCGTAGCCGTTGGCAACGTAGATCGTGTTGGGGTTCTTGGGATCGAGCACCATCGCCCACAAGGCGCCGGTGACCAGGTTGGCGCTGTCGGTCCCGGCCGCGACCGAGTTGATGCGTTTGAAGCTCGCGCCGCAATCGCTGGAGCGCATCAGACCGGTCAAGGTCTGGGGGCACTCGGTGCCCTTGGGGCATGCGCCACCGTTGGTGTTGTTGCCGCCGGACATGAACACGGTGCCGTCGAGCGGGTTCACCGCCACCGCGTAGACTTCCATGTTGCCGGGGGTGAGTAGCTCGGGCGGCGAGATGTTCTGCCAAACGCCGACAACACTCGCCAGCTTGGTACAATCGACGGGTGGTGACAGCGACGTCGGTGGCTGCCCGGCCGCACCGGCGTCGCTAGTCGCGCCGGCCTGCGGGCTCGAGCCACCGCTGCTCGAGCCGCCAGCTCGCCCCGCCGTGGCGCTGGAAGCTCCCGCGCTCGCCCCGCCAGTGCCCGCCGTGACTTCGGCGCTCGCGCCAGCCGTGGCGCTCGCGCTGGCCGGCGCTTTTTCCGAAGAACCGCACGCCGCCGATACCACGCAGCAAACCCCGACTGCCATGGCCTGGAACCGAGATTTCATGGGCTCGCTGGTCCGGTGTGTTTCGGCGCGCTAGCGGGTCACTAGAACTCGCAAAAGCCCGGCTCGCCGAACGTGGGCAGCCAACGCGCGCCGCCTCCCATCGAGTACGACGGCTCGAGCCATTCTTCCGAAAGTACAGGTTGAAGATGATCGACTCGAGCGTCACGCCCGTGTGCGGCGCAACGCGGGTGTGCTCCTTTTCCAGAAACAGACTGCCGCCTACCTCGGCGTCGATATCGAATGGCTTTCGGCGTGAGAGCTCGCCACCGCCGTGTGCCGCCAGCGTGATCTCGAGGCGCGAAACCTTGACTGCCGAGAGGCGCAATAGCGGCCCGACGCCGTGGCGCGCGTGCGAGTCACCGCAGAAGCTGTGCGGTTCCAAGTAGTGCGTCGCAAAAGCCTCGATGCCCCACTCGAACCCGCCGCGCTCGCCGACCGAATAGCCGAGAAAGACGCCGGCTCCGGCCGTGTCGATCGGATCGGCACGAGCCGGATTGGTCAGCAAAAGCGCGCAGGTTGCCGCGAATAACCCTACCGATACCCTTAGTTGCAAGCCCACATGCCGTTGTAGCACGCGCAACCGCCCTGTCCGTACGGACAGATGCCGATCGTGTCGCCGCAATCACCGCCGTTCATCGGCTTGCTTGCCGGGCAGTCGAGCTGGCCAAAACCACCGCCGGGACCGGCGCCCGCAGCGCCCCCGCCGAAGTCGAGGCAATTCCACTTCATGGCCTGGCAGTAGCAAACCATGCTTCCGCTCTCGTTCGTGCACGGCTGCGTGCCGGCTGCACAGGCGGCGCCCTTGGTCGGTACCGGATTGCAGGTGAAGTCGGCGGGGTCGATACCGGCGCCGCCGAAGTTGAACGTACCAGCGGTGTTGGCGTTGCCGCCGTTGCTGTTGGTACCGCCGTTGCTGTTGGTACCGCCGTTGCTACTGGTGCCGCCGTTGTTGTTCTTCGTGCCGCCGTTACTATTCGCGCCGCCGTTCGACGACGTCCCGGCCGTGCTCGAGCTTTTGCCAGCGGTCGAGGTGCTGGGCTTGCCACCGGAGCTGTCGTTGCTCTCGGAGCTTCCCGAACAAGAGGCGCTCAACGCCGTCACGCCCGCAATCGTGAAACCCAACAGAGCTGTTTTGATCTTCATGGTGCGCTCGTCCTTCTAGGTAGAAACGTCGAACCCGTCCAACATCAAACCTGATTTTTTGGCCTGACATCAAGCGGCACTCCGCCACGCCAACTAGCCTGTACCGCCCGGATCACCGCTACCGCCACCATTACCGGAAACAACCGTCGCGGTTGCAACCACTAGCACTTGACACGGCGGCGGCTTTTGACTCCGCTCTGCACCAAGGAGAGCTGCAATGCTCAAGAATTCAAGGCTGCTGGTGGTGTCGGTGCTGTTGCCCGGGTGCCTTTCCAACGTGGTGGCGCTCGAACCCAAAGCCGAAGCGGTCAAGATCGTTCACGAGAGTGACAAGCCGTTGCGCTGCGACGTGAAGGGCAAGATCAGCGGAACGTCGCGCAGCAGCGACAAGAAGCAAGCCGAGACCGGCGCGCAGAATGATTTTCGCAATCACGCCGCCGAGCTGAAAGCCAACTTCGCGTTCGTCGAGGCTCAGCGTAGCGGCCCAGTCGGCACCAGCGACCAGCAAGACGTGTTCATCGGCGGCAAGGCCTTGCTGTGCGAAACGGAAGCGATGGAAGAAGCGCACGACAAAGCCGATGCGGCCGCGCGCGAGCAGAAGGACAAGGAAGAAGCCGAGCAAAAGCAGAAGGAAGACGAAGAGAAAAAGGCGCAAGCCAAGGACAAGAAAAAGGCCAAGAAGTAGCCGCGCCTGCCGCGCGCGCCGCTGTGCGACAACCGCGTCGCATGTGCGGCAAAGCAGCAGAAATGCGCGCCGCCGCGGCGTCCTTGCAATTCGTTCTCAGGTTTCCGGACACCACACTGACGAGGTGCCCGGCCGATGAAGCTCCACACGCGGTTTGCCATTTTCGCGCTGATTCCGCTGGGTTGTGCCACGGGCGAGAACACGCCCAGCGGCGATAACAACTACATGCTCGGCCCCGGCGGCACCGCCGGCGACACCGCTGGTGCCAGCGGTACGGCAACCGGCGGCACCGGCACGGTCCTACCGCAAGCCGGCTCTACGACTGCGAGCGGTTCTGGCGGCAGCGGCGTGGCTGGCACCGGCGTCGGCGTTTCCGGCACGTTTGGTAACGCTGGCACGTTCGGCATGGGCGGCACCACGAGCATGGGCGGCGCCGCAGGTGCGGGCGGCACGGCGAGCACCGGCGGCGCGAGCGCCGGCGCAGGTACGGCCGGCAAAGCCGCAGGTGGTTCGGCAGGCACGGCAGCGGGCGGCACCGCGGCGGGCGGCACCGCGGCAGGCGGCACGGCAGCGGGCGGCGCCGGCGCTGGCGGAACCGGCGTGGTCGGTCCGTACTGCAACAGTCACGCGAAGTCGCCGCTGCCCTACACGGTCAATGACGGCTTTCAGCCGAGCGGCTGGCAGGGTGACATCACGGCGATCAGCTCGCCCACCGTCGCTCCGGATCCGTGTGCGTCGCGCACGGCCGGCGCAGTCGGTATTTGCAGCCATTGGCGCTTCACGCCCAACGCCACCACCCCGGCATGGGCCGGCGTGGCGTGGTCCAAAGTGTTCGACGCGAACTTCACTCACGATCCGGTGTGCGTCGCCGACGGCGCGACCAAGCTGACGTTCCAGGCGCGCGGCGCGGTGGGCGGCGAGTTGGTGACGTTCTCGGGCGCCGGGGCCGCCGAAGTACCGTTCACGCTGACAGCAGCGTGGCAGGAGTATCAAATCTCGCTGGTCGGCGTGCAGTACAACACCGCGGCTGACGGCGTGGACTCGGGCTTCTTCTGGAAAGCCGGTCCGGCGACGCCCGGCGGCGCGCCGGTCACGTTCTTCGTCGACGACATTCAATTCATCCAGTGAGCACCGAGGGTTGTCTCCGCACCCGCGACCGGACGGTTCAAACGCGTTATCACCTAATATCACCCACTAATAAGGTGATATTGCCCACTAGCGGAGCGGGGTCGGGGCCTCACTCCACCACGTGAGGGGCAAAAGGCGCGCCCAGCACCAGCTCGCTCATTGAGGATCCGCAGGAAAACCGCGCCAGCGCGGCAGGCTCTTCCAGCGCCGTTACGGTTAGCGTAGGCGACGGGAAATGCCGAAGCACTGCACCTGGGCGTTGTGTTGTTTGCTGGTCGGCGCCAGTAGCGCCGCAGCCTGCGGCAGCTCGGATCAAAAATCGGTGGTGCGCGACAGCGGAGGGGCCGGCGGCGAAACTGCAGGCACTGGCAACGCTGGCGCCGGTCGTGGGCCGCGACCAACGGACGCCGGCGCCGGTGGACAAGCCGGAGCACCCGACAGCGCTGCGGGCGCGAATGGCGGCGCAAGCAACGACGGCGGCGCCACACCCCTGGGTGGAACCGCGAGCAGCAACGGCGGGGCGGGCGCGACCGAGCGCGGCGACGGCGGGGCCGCGTTCAGCGGGCTGGGCGGCGCCGGCTGCGACGCACCCGTCAGCAAATTGCCCGATCTTACGACTGGCTCGTGGCTGATCTGCAACGGCGTCGCTACCAACGCTCGCATCTGGACGGGCGTGTTGACGCTCGGCAGCGAAACCCCGACCTGCGACGGCGCCAAGCTGACGGGCAAATTTCACTGGTCTACCAGCAACTTGGGCGCCAGCGCTGGTGACACCCTGTGTGAAGGCACTTACGACGCCGCCACACACCAACTCACGCTGCACGAATACGAGGTGACGGGCGGCAACGTCGTGACCGCCACCGATACGATGCTCTACGACGCCGCGAGCGATACGATGATCACCGGTGCATGGACGTGCGGCTGCTCGCCGGGCGCGTGGGACCAAGCGACACGCATCGCCAGCGACGGCGACGTGACGTGTCCGTGATCTGCGCGCGCGCCGTCGCGGCTATTGCCGGCTGCGGAAGTGCTCGGAGCGGGCGATGCGGACGTAGAAGTCGAGCAGGCTCGAGCCTTTGCGCAGCTCGGCGCCGGCGCTGCTGACCAAGCACGCCGCGCTTTCGTGGTTCACCCCGAGCGCGTAGCCGGCGACGTACGACGAGACGCAGTCGGTCACTTCTGGCAACTTGGAGAGCGCGTTGGCCAGCTCGCCGGCGCCCTTGATCTTCAGATCGCCGGCGGTGGTACCGCTGATCGTGCCGCTATCGTCGATCGGGAAGCTGTTCTCGGTTTCGCGGTAGCGGCCCGCGGAGTCGAGGTGCTCGAGCGAAAACCCGATGTGGTCCATCATCGAGTGGCAGCCGGCGCACGAGGCGTTGGCTTCGTGCAGCACCTCGTAGCGCTGACGCGTCGTTTGCGTGGCGGTCGGCGCCGGAATTTGCCCGACCACGGGCGGCGGCGGCGGCACCACGCCGCACAACAGCCGCGTGCGCACCAGATAGCCGCGCCGGGTCGGCGAGGTGGTCTGGCCGTTGGCCTGCACCGCCAACACCGAGCCTTGCGCCAGCAAGCCCACGCCCCAGCTGGCCGGTCGCATCGCACGCGCAAACTCGGTGCCGGTCGCGGTGCCGAAGCCGTAATACTTGGCCAGCGCGCTGTCGACGTACGTGTACGGCGCGGTCAACATGCCGGCGACGTTGCCCTTCTCTTCGAGCACGATCGAGGTGAAGAAACGCCGCGTCTCCTCGGCCATCGAGTCTTGAACTTGCGCGCTGAAATCGGGGTAGAGCGTCGCGTCTTTCTTGATGTTCGAGAGCCCGGCCAGGCCTAACCATTGGTCCGCAAAGTGCAAAAGCACGTCGCGGAACGCCGGTTTTACGGCCTGCCCGTCGAATACCAGCGTGCGGGCCGCGGCCTCGATCTGATCCGGCGTGGAGAGTTGGTTGGCGGCGGCCAATGCCATGAGCGCGGCATCGGGCGGACCGGCGGTGAACGTGTAGGCGAGTTGCGTCGCGATCTCGTACGGCGTCAGCTTGAAGCGCGCGGCGCCGTCGGCTTCGCCCACCTCGCTGCGGTAGATCAAGTTCGGCGACTGCAACATGGCCGTGGTGGCCCAATAGGCGAACGAGTGAAAGTCGGAGGCCTTGCTGACCTTGGTGTAGAGCGCCGTGTAACGCGACTTTTCGGCCGCCGTCAGCGGGCGACGGTACAGCTTGGCACCGACGGTCGTTACGAAAGTGTCGGCGCACGCGGCGTCGCCGGTTTTGGCACATGGCACCAGCTTGGACAACAACGGATCGGCCGACACCAAGGTGGCGAGTTTTTTGGCGGTGTCGAGCGTGCCCTTGGCGTAGTCGGGGCCAACCGTCAGGCTGTCGACGTTGTTGGTGAAGCCGTCGAGCGAGCCGGCATCGCTCGGCAAATTGACGCCCGACCACGCGCTCGCGTCCAGGCCGAAAGTCGCGCGAATCGTCGTCTCGAGCTCGGCATTGGTCAGCCGGCGCAGCACGCGATGGCCGACGGTTTCGGTCGTGCTCGAGGCGCAGGTGACCTGCGCAGTCGGTGGCTGGTTCGGATCAGTCTGCGGAGTCGTGGTCGGCCCCATGCCCGCGCTTCCGGCCGTGTTGCCAGCAGGCGTCGCACCGGTGCCTGAGGTTTGGCTGGAGCCGTCGATCCGCGCCGTGCAGCCGGCGACGGCGCCGACCAAAACCAGCATCAACGAAAGGCGGCTCACGCCAACACCCCCGTCAAGGTGGTGCTACCGAATTGCGCCGGGTCGACGCCGAACGCCTTGAGCACGGTCGACATCAAGGTCTTGTTCGAAGCGCCCTTGGCGTCGATCACGCGGTTGGTCTGCAACTTGCCGCCCAGCTTGCCGATCAGCATCGCCGGCACACCGTTGCTGGAGTGCGTGTACGGCAAACACTCGGCAATGATCACGACCACGGTGTTGTCGAGCACGGTCGAGCCCGGCGCGAGCGGATCGGCTACGTCGAGCGCCTCCAAGAAGCGCGCCATTTTGCCGTAGTACCAGTTCTGCAACTTGGCGAACGTCGGCTGATCACCATGCGACGTGAGGTGATGCGGATAACCCGGACCCACCGGTACGATCAAGTCGTTGTCGGCGCTGCCGGCTTGCAAGGTGACGACGCGGCTCATGCCCGAGATCAACACGCGTGCCATGTTGTCGACCTGGGCGTCGAACATGTCCGAGAAGTACGAGTACTTGTAGGCGTCGCCGGTCTTGCCCTGCAGACTCGGCCGCAGTTTTTCGACCGAGGCCAGCGGCCCGGTGATGACCGGCGTGGTCATCGTCGGCGCCATGCCGGCGGTGCGCAGCCCCTTCAGCGCGTCCTTGTGCAGGTTGAGCTTGTTGACCTCGCTGGTCGCGCCGACGATGCGCGCGTCAATCTCGCCCATCTCGGCGTCGACGATGTCGAGCGTGTCGGTGGTGTAGTCGGCGCCCATCGGCTTGGGCTGCGTGGTCGCCGAGTTGCCGAACAGGCGGTCGAACGCCGTGACCGGGTTCGCCTCGTAATCCACCGGGGTAGGCGCGTAGAAAAACTTGTTCCGACCCTGCTTGTAGTATTGGATCGAGTCGGCCGGAATGACGCCAAGATGGACCGACTTCTGCGCCGTCGGCGATTTAGCCGCGATGCTGTCGGCCAGCAGCTGATCGACCGACTTGAAGGTCGGGTCCGGCGAGTCGTAGCTGGACACACTGCCGCCCGAGTACGTGGCGCGCACCGCAAAGTGGTTCTCGGCGCCGTCGATCTTCAGGCCCTTCACGAACGTCGCCAGGTTGGCGTACTTGCGCAGCGGCTCGGTTACGGTGCTCAGTACCGAGGCGTCGCTACCCCCCGGGTAGAAGTACTGCGCCTCGGCGCCGTTCATCAGCGGCCAGCAGACCAAGCGCAGCGGCGCCCCAGCCGCCTGGGCCTGCGCCCCGCCACCCAGAAACGCCGGCGATGCCGCCGCCAACCCCGCCGCTTGCAGCAGCCGCCGCCGCGAAAGCGTGCTCTTCACCAACTCGGCCGCGTGTTGTTCTAAGAACGTTCGTTTCATGAAGCTCCTCGGGGACGCAGCTGCGACGTCGATCAAGGAGCCCACGCGGCCAGAACCTTCTCGGATCGCTCAACTTTTCACGCCGAAAGCCTGGGCAAAAACCGCTACAACGACAGCCACACACATCGCCCATGATGGCTGGCTGCAATTTTCCACTGAGGAGCGCCCGATGCTAGCTTTGCAGCGGCGATGACCCTGCGCTGGCCGGAGCTGCGCCTCGGAGCGCGGGATGGGCTCGCCCGGCGGCCATGGCTCGGCTTGGTGGCGGTGCTGGTCGTGTACGCGCCGTCGCTCCGGGGCGGATTCCTGGCTTACGACGACCCCTGGCTGATCGACCAGAATCCGGTGCTGCGCGACCCGTCGCTCCAGCACCTGGCGTGGATCTGGAGTGACTTCACGCGCGCGGGTCGGCTCGCGCTGGGTGCCGAGTATTTGCCGGTGCGTGACACCAGCGTGTGGCTCGAATCGCTGCTCCACGGGCTCGAGCCGCACATCATGCGCTGCGTGAGCTTGGCCGCTTACCTCGCGGCGCTGGCATTCTTGCGCAGTGCGCTGCAACGCGCGTGGGGCAAGAGCCTGCGCGCCGAGCTAGCGCTCCTGGTGTTCGCGCTCCACCCACTGCACGTCGAATCGGTGGCGTGGTTGGCGGGCCGCAAAGACGTGCTGGCGTTGTTGTTCGTGTCGGCGGCGCTGTTCGTGCACGCTGGTCAATCGCGACTGCGCCCGCTGTGGGTCCCGGCGCTGCTGCTGTTGGCTCATTTTTCCAAAGCGCAGAGCACCGTCGCCGTTGGCCTACTGCTCGCCCACGACGTGCTCGCCGCGCGCAAACCGGACTGGCGCGTCTACACCGGAGCCGGCGCCGCAGCCGTCCTGGCAGCGCTGGTTCACACCCACGTCGGCCAGCTCGTCGGCATTACCACCGAGCTGGCCGGCGGCAGTCGCAGCCACGCGCTGTTCACGTTCGGCGAAATCCTCGCGCGCTACCTGCGCATGCTGGTCTGGCCGACGCACCTCAGCCTCGCTTACGAAGTACCGGCACGCACGCAATTGACGTTGGTCAGCGCGCTCGGCTTCGGGCTCGTGCTCGCGCTGCTCGGCTTCGGCCTGCGGCTGTGGCGCCGGCACAAGACGCCCGTGCCGCTGGCGGCGTGGTTGTGGCTGATCGTGCCGCTGGTTCCGGTCAGCCAAGTGCTGTTCCCGCTGCAAAACCGCATGGCCGATCGCTACCTGATCTTTTCGATCATGGCCGTCGCCCTGCTGTCGACCTGCGCGCTCGCTCGAGCGCTGCTCGTCGCGCCCCGACTGGCGACGATCGTGACGTGCGGTCTGCTGCTCGCGCTCGCAACCGCCACCTTCCGTCGCAGCTGGCTCTTCGGCGACAGCGCGCTGCTCTTCGCCGACGCGACGGCAAAGACCACGCACGACGCGCGCGCCCCTTACCTGTTGGGCAACACCTTGGAAGGCCGCGGCGACACCGCGGGTGCCGAACGCGCCTACCGCGAAGTCCTGCGCCGCTCCGCGACCGCCAACGAATCCGCCCGCCGCGCGACCAATAACCTATCGCGCTTGTACGCGCGCCAGGGCCGCAACCCCGAAGCCCAAGTGCTGCTGCTGCGTGGCCGCGCGCTCTGGCCTCGAGATCCGAAAATTCTGTACAACCTGTCCGTCGTGACCGCACGCCGCGGCGAGGCGGCAGAAGCCGCGCGCCTGGTCGACGAGCTGCGTCGCCGCTTCCCGAGCTATCGGCCCGGGCAGTACTCGCCGGAAGACTTTTATAGCGCGCCGTAGGGACTGCAACTTCGCGCCGCGCATGCAGGCACGCCACTGTGGCAACTTTGACCATGGGTCACCCACGTACTTCGACGTGCCCGTTTTCAGCGATCGTATCCACCCACAACGGTCGAGGGTTGCGGATCGGCGCGACCTCGTGGACGCCGGCAAGCGCCGCCGCCGCACCACGTATCCTTTTGATCATCTCGTTCGTTCTTCGGGCATGACGACCCTACCTGCCCGGCGCCTCTACGTTTCGATGATTACGTCCCTCGATGGATTCATCGAGGGACCCAACCACGAGCTCGACTGGTTCGACCAGCAGAACCCACAGTTCGAACGCTATTGCGAGGAGATGATCGATTCGGTTGGGGTCGCGATCTACGGACGCCGCTCCTACGAGCTGATGGTCCAGTACTGGCCCAACGCGGAGGCTCATCCCCGCACCCCGCAAGATCTAGCATTCGCCCAGCGCATGAACGCGGTGCCCAAGCTCGTGCTCTCACGCACCCTCACCAGCGCAACCTGGGCCAATACCCAAATCGTCCGCGACCCCGCCGAGATCGCGGCACTCAAGCATGAACCGGGTAAGCCCATCGTAGCGTGGGCGGGCGCTAGTCTCGTCTCGACGCTGACGCAGCTCGACCTCGTCGATGAATACCGTGTCGTCGTTCATCCCGTCGTGCTGGGGCGCGGTACCCCGCTGTTCCAGCAGCCGCTGAAGCTGCGCCAGGTGCGTACTCAGTCGCTCGGCGGCGGCCTCACCGTGCTGTGCTACGAGCCAATTCGATGACGGGCGCAAGCGACGACCTCGACCAGCTCGGCGGTGACATCAAGCTTTCGTGGCAGCGCTTTCTCGATATTTTCGAGCCGCTCCGACCCGACCTGTACCGCTATTGCCGCTACCTCACGCGCAGCCCTTGGGACGCCGAGGATCTAGTGCAAGACGCCATGGCGCGTGGCTTCGTCACCCTCGGCACGCTTTTCCACACGCTGCCCAATCCACGCACCTGGCTCTTTCGTGTCGCCACCAATCTGTGGATCGATCGCAAGCGTCGCCAGCAACGCGAGCGCGAGCTGTTGGCGCCGCAGCCGCCCGAGCCGTCGCCCGCCGACGTGCGCGCTTCACGCGAGGCGGCAGGCACGTTGCTGGTGACGCTTGCACCGCAAGAACGCGCGGCGGTGGTGCTCAAAGACGTCTTCGCCTTCTCGCTCGATGAAATCGCCACGACGCTGTCGACGACCGTTGGCGCCGTCAAGGCCGCGCTGCATCGGGGTCGCGACAAGCTGGCCGAGCCACCGCCCACACCCACCCGCGCTCCCGCATCGGGAGTCCTCGACGCGTTCGCTGCCGCGTTCAACGCCCGCGACCTGCCGGCCCTGACCGCGCTCTTGCTCGACGATGCTGTCACCGAGATCGTCGGCCTCGTCACCGAATACGGCGCCGAAACGCCCGCCGACGCCGACACCGGCTCGTTTGCCCACGCCTTTTTGCCAATCACCAGGACCGACGCGGGCGGCGTCGACGACCGCCACCTGACCGACTATCTCGTCAGCGCGCCACGCTGCGAAGTGCGCGAACACCGCGACCAGCAAATCCTGCTCTTCTGGTTCGACCACACCAGCGGCCCCGCCGTGCGCGCCGTCTGGACCCTGGAAACCGACGACACCCGCATCGCGCGTATCCGCAACTACTTCTTCGTCCCCGAAGTCATCACCGAAGTCTGCCGCGAGCTCGCCCTGCCCTTCCGCGTCAACGGCTATCGCTACTGGTAAAATCGCCGCGCACGATTCATCACATCTGGGCTGCCGCAGCGCAGCTCGAATCGCAGAAGCTTCCGGGTCGTCTCCAGGCCGATCCGTTCGGACGCCGCACTGCGCGCGTCTTGGGCCATTCGCGTCCTGGCGGGGGCGCACGCCTGGGGACGCCTGGGGGCGGGTAAGGCCTAGCTGGGCGCGCGCGCAGATATGCGGTCGTTTTGGCGCGTTGTGCCCCGGTACGCGTCGAAGCGGCGAGGCCGATGGTTGTCGCGGTTGTTCTCGGCCTACGTGATGCGCCTCACGCTGCCAAGACATCACACCTGGTCGGTGTTCGCCCCGCCGGACGCTCGCACCCCGCGCTCCTGCACGCTAGGCGCGATCTAGCGGACTTGCTCGGGCGTTGCGGACGCGTGCATGATCGTTAACCGTGAACCTGCGTCGCGTCACTCTCAACGTCATTCAGTATCCGCTTCGATTTCGACGATGGGCGGCGGTCGTGCTCGCGTCGTCGGCGCTGCTGTCAGCTTGCGGTCGCAGTGAGCGCAACGGCCATGCGCCGCGCGCCAACGACGGCAGCGCTGACGGTGGAGCAGCGGGTAGCCCGCCGAGCGCGGGCGGGTCGGCGGCGAACGCGGGCAATGCCAGCGGCGGCGGGCAGACTTTGGCGGGCGCGACGCAGACTGGCGAAGGTGGGGAATTAGCCAGCGCCGGAGCGACGACAACCGGTGAAGGCGGTAACCGCAACGCTGGCGCGGGTGATGGCGGCGTTGGCGGCGAGCGCGGTCCGACGCCGATCTGCGACGATGGCAATGCTTGCACGCGCGACGCGTTCGTGGAAGACGCCTGTCGCCACGCTGCGGTTGCCGACGGCACGCCCTGTGAGGACGGCAAGCTGTGCACCCTCGGTGACCAGTGCGCGGCGGGCGTTTGCATTGCGGGTGCGCCGCAGACCGGAGCCGGTCACGCGTTGGGCAGCGTCGAAACCTACGGGCTCGATCTCACGGTCACGCCCGGCGGCAATCGCTTTGCGTTCGTCGACGCTTTCAGCAGCCCGGCGCGCGTCACGCTGTCGGAGGTGACGAACGGCGTGCTCGAAAAGCAGGCTCAGCTGGTGCTCGACTCGAGCGTGGGGTTTTCGCTGATCGCGACCGCTTGGGACGACGTGATTGCGGTCGCGGATGCCGACACGAGCTTTGGCATCAACGGCCCTTCGCGAAACCTGCAGCTGCTGTCGATCGAGCCCGACGGCTCGCTCACGCCGCACGCGATCGTGCCGATCACGCCGGGCTCGCAGACCATCCCTGCCAACACCAGCATGGTGGGGCGAGGCTCGCGCTTGTTCATCTGCCACAACTGGGGCTTCTTCGGGTCACCGACGGGTACCCTGATGTGGTGGGACGTATCCGATTTGGACGCGCCGGTGCTGATCGCCCAGGGCTCGACGAAAGTTCAGTGCGGCTCGGTCGCGGCGAGCGAAGACGGCTCGCGCGTGTACGTGAACACGATCAACGGCGTGTTGTGGACCGATCTTTCCGCGTGGACCACGGGCGACCTGACTTTTGCCGCCGAGCCGCTGGTCGCGATGGACGCGGGTGTCCACGTGCGCGGCGCTCGACTGCTGGCGCGCAGCGGCGAGCTGATTCGCGTTTTTGACGAATCGGATCACAGCCTACTCGATTCGTTCACGGCTCCGGGCGCTCACGCTGCGGCGTTGACGGACGACGGCATCGTCGTCGAAAGCGACGTAGCGGTCGGTGATGGCACCGAAAATTCCATCGCGTTGTACGGATTTTCCGGGAATTTGCGGCAGCAGCGGGTCGTGTCGCGGTTCGACTTCAAGCGCGACATCGTGTCGCTAAAACCGGTGGCGAACGGAAGCTACGTGATGGATGTACTGACACATCGGCTATTCTCGGTCAGCGCCAGCGGCTTCGGTGAAATCGAGGAACCGGAAGTGGGCGCCATGAACCAAGTCTTCGCAGGCGCGGGCGCCGTTCACGTGCGCGGCAGCCTGACCGCGCACCGCATCGACGTCAGTGATCCGACCGCACCCGCAATCCTCGCCGGTGGACCGACGCGCGATCCGGCTGTCGGCATCAAGCTCGACGTTTCGTTGACAACCGCCGGCTTGGTGCCCGAAACCGACCCGACCGCGCGCTTCTTCTCCGGAGTCGATCCTGCGAGCGTCGGCGTCGATCCGTTTCGGGGCCACACCACGCAAACTTTGGTTCGCAGCGTGACGGCGAATACGGACGAGCACCTCGTCCCCGGCGCCGCGTTCCAACTACCGGGCGGCGCCGCCATTCTGCAGTCGGTCGGCGATTTCGTGTATCGCATCGCCTACGTTGCGGGCAGCGGCTTCGATTTTCAACGCTGGCAAACCGCCGATCTGGTGGCGGGCATCACCACGCCGGCGCTCGACCTAGTTTTCGAAGCACCGGCCGGCACCACCGCCTCATCTGCGCTCAGCTTCGACGTCGATCCGCGCGCGCGCATGGCCGCGGTGACGACGCCAGCGACCGCCGCCGATCCGCTCAGCGGCAAGATCCGTTGGATTGATCTCACGACCGAACCGCCAACCGTAACTGAAACCCTGACCGCGACCGCCACCAGCGTGCGCATCCACGGCGACCAGCTGGTTTACGGGCAACCCACGTCGACCGGCAGCACGCTGCACTTCCGCCAACGCGGCAGCGACACCGACGCCACCCTCGATCTCCCCAGTCGCATCACCCGTCTGCTGGCCTTCGACGGCACCACCGTCTACTACGCCGCCGATACCGCGCTGCGCGCCGTCAGCAACAAGCCGCCCGCGGCTCCCGCTGTCACCCTCGATCTGCCGATGCGCAGCGCGCCTTCTTCCCTCGCAGCGATGCCAGGCGCGCTCGTCGCCAGCTCCGCCGGCCAACTCGTCACCTTCGCGCCAGTCTGCGAATAGCTGCCGGCTCGGTCGGCTGCGGGCGTACTCACACAGCTTCGGATTCGAAGATGCCTGCTAGCGTCTCGACCGAAAGCACCCGCTCGGACCAACGGAGCAGCTCCGCGCTGGTCGCGCTGGCTAGACGCGAGGTCACTTCAGCCGGCAATGAGCCGAACTTCACCGTCAACTGATGGCGGAGCACTTCCGCTTGGCCCCGGGCGAGACCCTCGGCGAGGCTTGTTCCTGTGCTTCGCGGCGTGCCTTCGCGAGACCCGCCTCGTTAGCGAGCAACACGGTTTCACGGTGCTCAGCGCGAGCACGTGCTTGAGGGTCAGCGCTGAGTAAGTCAAGCCGCCTCGGCACAGTTGAGCCCAATCGAGCTTGCCGCGCGCCGCAGCTGATCTTCTAACGATTTGTCACGTTGCTTGATGCGCGGCATCAGGGGCGCCAATGCTTCGACCAATTGAATGCTGAGCTCTTCGACTTGAAATGCCATCGTGAACTTCTCCTGGTTCGGTCTCGCCTGCTTGCGAGCCACAACCGGTCCAACAGCAGTCCGCGGAGCTGCAGTCGAGGCTGCGAGCGAAGCGAGCACCGGCGCAGCCGGCTTGGCCTCGACGGCAGTGAGCAGACTGATAAAATGAACTCAGCCCGAGCAAGCCAGCCCTAAGGGTGGCAGTAGCGGTGGCAGTGTGGCAGTGAACGGCCTGCGCCCCGGGACAGTCGCCGTGGACGGCCTGCGGCCGGAGGTCCACCGTAAACGTGCACATTTCAGGTCTCCGCTCGCGCCAAAGGCGCAGCGGCCGCCGCCACTGTCACTTCATCCGCGCCGAAGGCGCGTCCACGTCCCTCGGCCGAAGGCCGTTCACCGCCACGCTCACGGGTACGGCCACCCGTCCCGGCCACGCGCGCGCCGCGGCGCGGCGTCCACCGCCACCTTCACCGTCACGTTTGCCTTGCTAGCCAAGGTGGCCTGGCTCCGACACGTGAGCTTCTGCAATTCGGGCTCGGAGGCGTTGGTACGCCTCCTTGAGCAGCGGTTGCTTCATGTGGCTTGTCTTCTGCCGGTTTGTGCCGGCGCACGCGTCTTGGCAGCCCACGCCGTCTCAATGCGGTCCGGCGGCGAGCAGATTTGCCAGCAACGTCGCGAGCCCCAGGAAGCTGAAGAAGCCGCTCACGTCCGTCACGGTCGTCAAAATGATCGACGATGCCGTCGCCGGATCGCGCTTCAGCGCCGTCAGAATGATCGGAACGGAGGCGCCGGAGATGGCGGCGATCACCATCGAGCCAACCATCGAGATGCCGATCACGAGCGCGAGGCCGAAGTTATGGCTCCACAAAAAGGTGCACAGCGACGTAACGAGCGCCACCGACGAGCCGTTGACGAACGACGCCATCACTTCTTTGCGCGCGACGCGCCACCAATGGCCGACGCGGATTTCGCGCAACGCCAGCCCGCGGCTGGTAACGGCTAGCGCCTGGGCGCCGGTGTTTCCGGCCTGGCCGGCGACGACCGGCATCAGCACGGCGAGCGCCGTAAAGCGGGCGATCGTGGCGTCGAACAGCCCGACCACCGCGGCGGCGATGAAGCCGGTAACCAAGTTGATCAACAGCCAGCCCAAGCGGCTTTTGACGGCGAGCAAGGGCGGCGAGAGCGCGCGCTCGTCTTTGCCGGCGCCGACCATCTGCTGTAAATCGTCGGTGGCGGCGTGCTGCGCGGCGCGCACCAACGCGTCGTACGGCAAGATGCCGAGCACTTGGCCGTCCAGATCGACGACCGTGAGGCTGGCCAGGGCGTGGCGATTCAACAGCTCGACGACTTCGTCGCGCGTGGCCATCGGATTGACGACCGGGCGCCCACGCTCGGCCAGGCTGCCCATGGCCGCGTCTTTGGGCGCGCCGACCAGGCTTTGCAGCGAGACAACTCCGGTCATCAGCCCCTCTTCGTCGACCAGCACGACGTCGGTGATCTTGCGATTCTTGTTCCTGCGGATGTGCTCGAGCGCTTCGTCGATGGTCGTGCCTTCGCGAAACGTCGTGACCCGTGGATCCATCAGGCGACCGGCGGTATCTGGCGGAAATTCGAGCGCTTCTTTGATGTTGCGCTGGCTTTGCGCCGGCAGCTCGGCCAACAGCCGGGCGCTGGTTTCGTCATCCAAGTGCGCCAACCAGCGGGCGGCTTGCACGAAGTCGGTCGCGACCAGCGTTTCGCGCGCCCACGAGTCGTCCATGCAGCGCAGCGTGCGCGCGGCGGCGTCGACGTTCATGCGCGTCAGCACCTCGGAGGCGCGCGCCAGCGACAGCGGCAACAGCGCCCGCGCCGCGTCATCGGCATCGGCGCGCTCCAGCACGGCGCCGGCTTCGCTGGGGTGGCCGTTCAAGAACACCAACGCCAACTCGGTCAGCGCGCTCATGGCATGCCTCCGGGCATCACGCTGCGGCGCGCGCTGGCCGGCCCCGGGTCGGGCCGGTCCGGCTGCGGGCCCTCGAGCGCCAACGTGGCGCCGATGAAGCGCGTCATCGCCGAGGCGCCCAGCGCGCACAGCTCGGCCAACGCGGAGGCGGTTTGGTCGGCGCTGGGTCCAGACGCAGCTTGCCCGAGCTCGGTCTCGATCGCGCGAAAGGTGGAATAGCGCAACGCGCCCAGAAAGCGCCGATCGCGGTCGATGACCGGCAGCGCGTGGTTGCGCTTCCAACCGGCGTGGCGCGCGATTACCTCCAACGGATCTTGTGCGAACAGCGCCTCGGGGTCGCGCGTGACAATCGTGCCGAGCGGCGCTGCCGGTGGCGCCAGCATCAGCTCGCGCATGTTGCAGACGCCGGTCAGGCGTCGTTCGGAATCGATCGCGTAGACGTAGTACATGACGCCGGCCGGGTACGCGCGCAGGCGTTCGAACACCTCGGACACCGACAGCGTTTCGGGTAACGCCGGGGCGCGCGGGTCGAGCCGTCCGCCGGCGCGGCGCGGGCCAAATTCGGTCATGCGCTTGAGATCTTCGGCGCGCTGGCTGCTGACGGCCTCGAGCAGTCGCGCACGCGTCGGCCGATCCATCCGAAACAGAATGTCGGCGGCCAGCGTGGGGTGGCACGCCTCGAGCACCTCGCCGCCGGCCTTGGCTTCGAGTCGGGCGAGCGACGCTGCCGCGATCAGCGGCACGGTGCAAGCCAGCACGTTGGCCGCGCTCTCGATCTCCAGCGCGCCCAGCACTTCTGCGCCCTGCTCGGCCGGCAAGCGCTCGATGCAGCGCGCCACTTCGTCGGGGTGCGTGGCGGCGAACGCCTGCACCAGCAACAGATCAGCGCTCATTGCCCACCTCCGCGGCGCACGATCAGCGTCGAACGAGCGTCCGAGAACGTGCGCGCCGGAATCGACACGTCACCCTCGGCGCATTCCAAGATCACCGACGTCTCGGTGATGCGCACGATCCGTCCTTCGACGCCGTCGACACGTACGACCTGCCCGACCTGGTACAGCCGATGCACGTAGTGCGCGGACAAGATATTCGCGACCAAATCACGGCCGCCAAACCCGAATGCCAACGCCGCACCCAACAACAGGCCGCCGAGCAAAATCAACAGCGTGGCTTTGAGGAACGAAATATCGATGCCGAGCTGCTCGATGGCGACCAGCGTGGTACCGAGCAAGAGCACCATCTCGGTCACGCGACCGAGCCGCTCCGCCGACGTGACGTTGGCCGAGCCGGCGGCGCTGGAGACGATGTGCCGCGCCACGCGCGCCGCGACGGTACCGAGCGCAACGATCAGGATCGCCACCGCCACCCGCGGCAGGAACGTCGCGACGCCCGACAACCACGCCGTCACCACCGGCAGGCCGAGAGTTTCGGTCGCGGCCATCACCGCGCACACGACCACCAACCAGTAAACAGCGCGCCCGACGCCTTGCTGCACACGCTCCAGGTGCGGCACGGTCATGGCGCCCGGTTGCAGGCTGCCAATCCAATTGGCGCTGCGCGCCACCAACCGTCGCGCCAGCCGGCCCAAGATCGTGGCCAGCACCAGGCCGACCAGCAAGATCAGCATCGCCACGACCGTGCTGCGCGCTAGCCCTGTGGCCATCGCGATGCGATCCGTCAAAGGCTTCGCTACTTCGAGCCAGGCGCGTGCGTCCATACCCGCTAGGTTAGTGCCAAAAGCCGATGCTGAACGAAGTATTCAGGTAGGAGCTGGCGGCGTCGGCGCCGACCGAAAGTTGCCAGTAGTCGAACGGCCGATGCAGGCCGAACACGTCCCACTCGAACAGCCGCAGGTCGAACCCGCCGGTGGCGTGGATGCGGCTCGGTGCACCGGTCGCGCGGGCTTGCTCGTAGTAGCTGCCGGCCCGCGCCTTGAGGATGTGAGCAATCACTTCGCTCTCCAGGCCCAGCCGCGGTGAAAAGCTGGGCTGACTGGTCACGACGTCACCGTTTTCGAGCCCGACGTGACCGCCGCCTTGCACGACGGAGAGCTCGCTGCTGACCAAGAGGTACCAGCGTGGACGACTTTGATAGCGGCGGAACAGCTCCGCTTCGGCGCGTTCCACTTCGGCGGCGTTGGGTTCGCGATCGACGGCGATCGCTTGCGCCAAATGGCGCGCCGTCAACAATTGCGGGTTGAACGGCCGCGCGCCAAATTGGTAGGCGAAGCCGACCGCCACCTCCCAGGGCAAGTGCACGTGGGTCGCGGCGGCTCCCGGTTCGTCCAACACGCTGGCGAGGATCGGCGATTTGGCGGCCGCGCCGATCCGCCACTGACACGTGTATGGCTTGATGATCGCGCCGGCCTCGTAACCCAGACCCGCGGCACTCAACAGCCCCGCGCTCGAGCCGCCGCCGAAGCTGATGCCGATCAGCCGCGGTCCGGCGCCGAGCAGCAGCTGCCCGTCGAAGAAGCCGTAGGCCAGGCTCGCGTGCGCCGTGCCGAAGTTGGCCGCCAGGCTGGTTGGGGCAATGCCTTGCGGCTGATCGACGCGCGTGGCGGCGTTACGCTGCGCCTCGCCGGCTAGGCCGAACCCGGCGTGCTCGAAGTTGACGACCGCAGCCAATGAACCGAACAGCGCCGCGCCCTGTCCGGCTTTGCTGCCGTTCGACCGATTGTAGAAATCGTTCTTGGGTAGCCAGGCGCCGATGGCCACGCTGAGGCCGAAACCGTAGTCCCAAGCCCCAGACGAGTAAGGCAAGCGCACGGCATCCGCGGCCGGGTTGACCGCCACGCCGTCGGTGTCTTCGGCGATCGCCACGAACGCGCCGCCGAGCGCGATCTGCCGCGTGCTGCCGAAGACCGGACCGCGCGCGCTGTCGATCCGAGCCGGCTGCGTTTGGTCCTGGGACCAACCCTGCTGGGTGATGGTTGCCGCGACGGCGAACGTGGCGACGCCGGCCCATGCAACAGCGATTCGACGCCTCGGGAACTTCATCTCTAAAGCGCGCGCTGAGACGGCCGTGAGTGTGGCACTTGTGTTCGCGTGCGGCTAGTCGCCCCAGTGCTTGAATTGCGCGTTCGAGCGGTTGCGTTGCCGGCCGGCATTGCGCCATACCTAGCGCATGTGGAGGCCTGATCGGTCGCTTCGCCAATTGTTTGCGTGGATGTTTCAGCTATTGGTGCTGGCAACGGCCGCAACTGGCAGCGCACAAGAGACGCCGCAAGAGACGCGACCTGGACCCGCCTACGAGCTGAAGCTCGATCTCGATCTGCCGATCGTGCTGATCGCGGGCGGGTTGACATCCAGCTTCTTTTTACTGCCCGAGTTGCCTGGCGCCACGTGCGCCCCCGAATGCGATCGTTCGCACATCAATCGTTTGGATCGCAGCGCTGCCGGACTGTACGATCCAACGTGGGGCACCGTCGGCGACATCGCGACGGCGACGACGCTGGCAGCACCAGTAGTCGTCGTCCTGGTCGACGAGGGCTTCAAGAATGGCCTCAACGACGACCTAGTCGTCGCAGAAGCGGCGCTGGTCTCGAGCGCGCTGCAAATTTCGACCAGTTACGCCGTGGCACGACCGCGACCTCGCGTGTACGCCGATCAAGCGCCGCTCGGCTCGCGCACCAACTCCAACGCGGCACGGTCGTTCTTCAGCGGGCACGTGGCCAACACCGTGGCGACGTCGGTAGCGGCGTTGCGAACGTTCCAGCGCCTGGACAAGCCAGCGCTCGGCTGGGTCGTGCTCGGCGTCGGCCTGGCGGGCTCGAGTCTGGTCGGGGTATCGCGGATTGCGTCCGGCGCTCACTTCCCATCCGACGTTCTGGTTGGCGCCGCCGTCGGCGCGGGCTTCGGCCTGGCGCTGCCTGCCGTGCATCGTTCGGGAGCGCGGCTGATTCCGTTCACCACGTCCGACAGTGCTGGTTTGATGCTGACCGGCACGCTGCGCTAATCGACGACCGAACCTGCTAAGAAGCGGTGCATGCCGAAACGTCTTCCGTTTGCCGCAGGGTTGCTGCTCGGGGTTGGCCTGGTGGGCTGCCACGGCAAGCCCGACACGCGCTTGGTTTACGTCAGCGCCGAGAGCAGTGGCGAAATCGTGGTCGTCGACCCCGACTCGGCCGCGGTGGTTGCGCGGATTCCGGTCGGCAAGCGGCCACGTGGGCTCAAGCTCTCGCGCGACGGTCGCAGCTTGTACGTGGCGCTGTCCGGCTCGCCGCGCGGCGGGCCGAACGTCGACGAGTCGACGCTGCCGCCGGCCGATCGCGCCGCCGACGGCATCGGCGTGGTCGACGTCGTCGAACGCAAGCTGCAAAAAACGTTGCCCAGCGGCCAAGATCCGGAATCCTTCGACCTCTCGCGCGACGGCAAGACGCTGTACGTCTCCAACGAAGAGACCGCGGAGCTGAGCGTGCTCGATCTCGAGAGCGGAAAGCTCACGCACAAGGTGCCGGTCGGCAAGGAGCCGGAGGGCGTCACGCTGCGCCCCGACGGCAAGGTCGTCTACGTCACCTCCGAGCAAGACAGCAAGCTCACCGCCATCGACACGACCAGCTTTGCCGTGGTCGGCGAGATCGTCGCCGGCAAGCGCCCGCGCGGGGTGGTGTTTACGGCCGACGGCAGCACGGCGTTCGTCAGCAATGAATTCGACTCCACGCTCACCGTGTTCGACCCGCGCACCAACCAAGCGACCGGCACGATCAAGCTCGAGGGCAAGCCGCCGTTCGGGGCCCGACCGATGGGGCTGGTGCTTTCACCCGACGACAAACAGCTGTTCGTCTCCACCGGTCGCGGCGGCGCGATCGGCGTCGTGGACGTGACCAAGCGCACCTTCGTTCACTCGATCGAGGACGTCGGCGCGCGGCCTTGGGGGATCGCGATCAGCGAAGACGGCAAGCGCGTCTTCAGCGCCAACGGCTCGTCCGACGACGTGTCGATCGTGAACGCGACCAGCGGCAAGGTCGAGAAGCGAATCAAGGTCGGCGGGCTGCCGTGGGGCGTGATTACGGGCAAGCCGCCGGCAGCGCCTTGATCCAGTCGCCGACGACCGTGGTGGCATCGTGGTCGACGACGTACGATGCCACTTGCGGCATCCGACCCTTCATCGGGTCGGCTTCGTTCATGCGCAGCCACATCACCGAGTCGGTCTCTTTGCCGGGCACCAAAATGTTGGTCTTGCCGGGCGCGTTGGCGATCGCGCCCTTCTTGGCTTCCGCGTTGCAGATGTTCATGTTCTTGAACGTCGCGTCGTAGCGGAAGTCGAAGTTCGGATAGTTGCCGCCGGGCCGATGACAGAAGCCACAGTTGGCGTGTAGGTACGAGCGCGCCTTTTGCTCGGTGGTAGCGCCGACTGGCGGCGTGCCGGCTTGGCTCGGGTACGGCGCGACCAGCGCGGCCTTGTACGGCTTGGCGGGCGGCGTTTCGAACACACCAAGCGCAGCCAGCTTGTCGATTTGGTTCGTGGCCGCGCCAGCAACCGGGCGGTTCATCTGCGCGGTCTCCGGACCAATCGTCGAGCCGCCGGCCGCGTTGTGACAGTTCAAGCAGTCCATCTGGCTCGGGTAATGCCAAGACACCGTGCGCGTGCCGGTGTTGAACATCACGCTCGCGCCGTCGGGCGAAGCCAGCGTGGCTTCTTTTTGAGCTTCGTCCCACTGGTAGCTGTAGCCAACCCAGTTGGCCTCGTTCACGTGCATGAACAGCCGCGTCTCGACCAGCTTGGAGTCGAACGCAAACGTCTTGATCATCACCGAGCCAACCGGAAAATCCCAGCGACCATCGTCAGCGGTGCCGTTCGGACAATCGGCAGGTTTGGCGGTGCAGTCGCGGACGTGGATTTTTGCACCTACTGGCAGCACGAACGCGCGGGTCTTGTCAGCAGCGTCGGACCACAGCGGACTGTTGACCTCGTAGCTGAGCGCCGTCGCCGCTGGCGTGGCCGGATTGGCCGGATCGACGCAGCCAGTTTCACTCAGCTTCATGATCGGCGAAAAAACATCCGCTGGTGGTGCGCACTTGCCCACATTGGCGCCGCCGCCACTACCGGCTGTGCCCGCGCTGCCAGCTGCGCCCGCGCTACCGCCACTTGGGCCGCTGCCGCCTGCCCCACCGCCTCCGCCGAGCGCGCTGCCTGCTGAACCGGCCATTCCCGCGGCACTTGCGCCGCTTTGGCCCGCACTCGCGCCAGCCGCACCGGCAGTACCGCCTGATGGTGTGGGGTCAGTACCGCTGCAAGCGACCACGACCCCAGCCAGCCCAAGAACGAATCCAGTTTTCAAGTGAAGCATCGAGCTTTCCATCGCCGCAGCGCGCACCAGCAACAGAGCGTTGTGTCCGGAGCCGCGCGTAACCAGCCGCTAATATGCCTCAGTCGCGCCAGAACGCGAATGCGAAGGCGAGCAGAAGCCAGACCGGCGCGGCTTCCATTTTTGTCATGGTTGCGCGCCGCGTCGGCCATCCCTCACAAACCAGTCACACGACAAAAGTAGAACGAAACGAACGTGAGCCGCCACATACCTGGTCGGGAACAGACGGGAACAGACGGGAACAGACGGGAACAGAGAACAGGCTTGACCAAGGAAAGAGTCGGCGCCGTGCCTTTCGCAGCCCCAACAAGCGTTGTAGAGTCGGAAGCCCTTCGCGTGGGAAAGCGAGCCAGCGCGCGCGACACGCCCCGGAGATTCATCCATGTCTAAAGTCCTCTTGTGCGGTGCTTTTTTGATGACGGTTGCCTGCGGAAATTCCGATAACCCAGGCGGAGCCAGCGGCGGCACCGGGACGACGGCTGGTAGCAGCAGCAATCCGACGGCCGGCTCGGCTGGTGCATCGAACCCCGGCGGCGGCCAATCCGCGACCGGCGGTAGCACGGGCACGGCCGGCAACGCAGGCACAGCAGCCACCACCGGCGGAGTCACCACCGGCGGCGGCGGCGCAGGCGCCGGCACGGGCACGGGCGGCAACGCAGCGGGCACGGGCGGCACGCCCCCCGCGGGCGACGGCTCGGTGACCCAACGCGGCGCCGACGACGCGCGCACTGGCCACTGGCTCGCGCCCACGCTGACCAAAGCCGCCGTCATGACCAAGATGGCGGGCGACACTGATTTTAAAGCCAACTTCACCGGTGAGCTGACCGGCTCGCCGCTGTTCCTGGCTGGCGCCGCGGCCGGCGCCGGTCACTTCTTCGTCGCCACCACCGAGAACGACGTCTACCAGCTGAATGAAAAAGACGGCGGCATGGGTTGGAAGCACAACATCGGCGGCTACCTGGTCAATGCACCGGTGTGCGGTAACGACCCCAAGAACCACGGCATCGTCAGCACGCCTGTCATCGACGCTGCGGCGAAGAAGATCTACCTCGCCGCCGCCATGGCGGACGGCCACCACGAGATCCACGCGCTTTCGACCGACACCGGCATGGAGGTCGCGGGCTTCCCGATCGACGTCTCCAAGATCAAAGCCGGTAACCTGACGTTCCCGTCCAGCGTGCAAAACCAGCGCAGCGCGCTGTCGCTGGTCAAGGGTACCTTGTACGTCGCGTTCGGCGGCTACTGCGGTGACGGCGGCGACTACCACGGCTGGGTGATCGGCGTCGACACGGCTGATCCGACCAAGACCGGCGCCTGGGCGACCAAGGACAGTCGCCAAGCGGGTATTTGGGCCGCCGGTGGTCTGGCTTCCGATGGCAACGGCGTCTTCGCCGTCACTGGCAACGCACCCGAGCAAAACAACCACGACAACAGCGACAGCGAAGAGATCATTCGCATCACCGGCTTGGGCGTCGGCAATCGCGACACCAAGAACATGTTCTTCCCGACCGAATGGGCGAACCCGATGAACTCGTCCGACAAGGACTTCGGCTCGGCGAGCCCCACGGTCGTCTCGGTGCCGGGCGCAACCCCGTCGACGATCATCGTCGCTCCCGCCAAGCCTGGTCGGGTGTACTTCCTCGACGCCGGCAACCTGGGCGGCTCGCTCGGTCAGTTCGCCGACATGGTCGTCGCCGACACGGGCGGGCAATCGGTCTACACGACGCCGACCGCGTACACGACCGCCACTGGCGTCAAGGTGGCAATCTCGGCCGGCGGCGGCGCGCAGTGCCCGGGCGGCAACAAGGACAATCAGGTGATGGCGATCTCGCTCAAACCGGCTGCAGCCGGCATGGCCCCGATGCCAGCCAAGGCTTGGTGCGGGGCGATCGGCGGCGGTGACGTCAGCAAGCGCTCGCCGATCTCCACCAACAGCAGCGGCGCCAACGATCCGATCGTTTGGTTTCTGAACGGCGGCGCGCTCAACGGCTTCGACGGCGAAGACGGCACGCTGCTGTACGACAGCAGCAAAGGAGCCGCGCCGCTCAGCTGCCAGGGCGTGCACAAGTTCACCTCGCTGATCGCCGTGAACGGTCGGATCGTGGCCGGCGGCGATGTCGGCGGCCAAGGCCACCTGTGCTCGTGGTCGGTTCACTGAGCTGAGCCACGCCGCTTGAGAGCCATGGCGCTTCCCGGCTAGCCTGGGCGCCATGGCTCGGCTCCAAAACCTGTTGCTGCTGCTGCTCGCTGCGGGCTGCGGCTCGGGTGTGGCCGACGACGACAGCTGCGCGCCGGCCGACGCGGACGGCGTCGTGGGCGGTACCACCACGGTGCTGCTCAACGTGAGCGACGATGGCTACGCGGTGGGCGGCGTCGACAGCGGGTCGACGCAGCCCAACATTGCAGCGCAAAACTCGAGCACCGTCAAGCTCACGATCACCAACACCGGCAGCAGGCCGCACGGCTTTCACATCGCGTGCATTCCGACCGAGTTGCCGGCACCTTGCCCGCAAGAGTCGTGCTTCCCGGAAGCCGCCAACCTCGCCGCGCTCGACCCGGGCGACAGCGTCACGATCACCTTCGAGACGCCGGCGGTCGAGGGCGCGTACACGTTCACGTCCGACGCCGCGGGCGACGAACAGCTCATCGGCCAGTTCGTGTTGACGTGAAATGAAGGCGCTTTCACGCTTGAGCAGAAGCCTAGCGCTGGCCGTAGCGCTGGTGGCGCACGCCGCCCGGGCGCAGCTAGTCGTGGCCGAGCCCGAGTCGCCGATCGTGCCGGTGTTTCCAAGCGACGCGCCGCCGCTCGAGGTGCAGATCGTGCTCGACTTGGTCGTCGACGCCAACGGCCAGGTCGAATCGGCGATCGTGACCGCACGCGCGCCGGCCGCCGCGCCGCCGGCGTTCGACGCTGCGGCGTTGGCGGCGCTGCGTTCCGCTGCGTTTCGCCCCTCGCTACGCGATGGCCAGGCGTTTCGTTCGCGCGTGCAATACGTGGTGGTGTTTCACCCGCCGGCGGCGACGCCGACCACGACGCCGGCGACGCAGCCAGCCAACGTCGTCACGCCCGCCGCGCCAACCCCGGTGAACGCGACTGCGGCGCCGGCTGCCCCGCCGCTCTCGTCCGACGAGCAAGACGAAGACTACGCCCTGACGATCGAAGTGCGCGGCCAGAGCTGGTCGGCGCCGCGCGGCGTCGGCGACATCCGCATCAAGCGCGAGCTGCTCGACGCCGCTCCCCACCAGCAAACCAGCGAAATGCTCGCGGCCGCGCCCGGCTTCTTCGTCGACCACGAAGACGGCGAGGGCCTCGGCAACGACGTCTACTTGCGCGGCTTCGACCTCGACCACGGCTCGGGCATCGAGATGCGCGTCGGCAACGTGCCGATCAACAGCCCGGTGCACGTGCAAGGCCAAGGCTACGCGGACGCCAACTTCATCATTCCAGAGGTCGTGCGCAGCATCCGCGTGCTGGAGGGCCCGTACGATCCGCGCCAAGGCGACACCGCGATCGTGGGCAGCGCGTACTTCGACTTGGGTGTGGAAGAGCGCAAGAACCAACTGAAGGCCAGCTACGGCTCGTTCAATCAAGCGCGCGTGGTCGGGGTCGCTGCGCCGCCCGGCTTCGACGACCAGACGTTTGCTGCGTTCTCACTGCGCAAGAGTGACGGCTTTGGCGCGCGGCGCGCCTCGGAATCGGGCAGCCTGAACGCGCAATACGGCTTGGATTTGGGCCACGACAGCCATTTACGCCTGCTGGCGACCGCGTACGGCGCGCGCGGCGAGCTGAGCGGCGTGGTGCGAAAATCCGACGTCGACGCAGGTCGCATCGGCTTTTACGATCGGTATCCGTTCTTCAGTGACAATCAAGGCGTGCAGTCGTCGCGCGTGATCGTCAGCGCCGACTTCGACACCGTCACGGCAGGCGGTGCACATTTCGAGCTCGCGCCGTGGGCGATGTGGACCGGCTTTCGCGCGCGCCAAAACTTCAGCGGCAACGTCTTCAGCTCGGCGATTGATCCGGAGGCCGCCGGTGGCGCCGGCGATCTGTGGCAAACCAGCGATCGCGAGTCGTCAATCGGCGTCGTGTCGCGGCTACACGCTGCCCCGCGCCGCCTGACCAGCTTCCTCGAGCTCAGCGTCGAGCCCGGCGTCAGCTTTCGCGTCGGGCACACCGAGCAAACCAAGAGCCTGTTAGCGCCGAGCACGCTGGCGGTCTGGGATCGGCGCTTGAACGCCGCGCTCGACACGCTCGATGCCGCGGCATATCTCGACGCCGGCTTGCGCTTCTGGCGGCGTGCGCACCTATCGGGCGGCGTGCGCGCCGACCTGCTCGGCGTATCGGTCGACGATCGCTTGGGCTACGACGTGCCGGCCGCTCAGCGAACGCCCGGCGCGCTGCCCGGCGCGAATCGCTCGGCCGAGGGCGCGGCGATCAGCCCGCGCGTGACCGCCGAATACGATTTCGTGCCCGCGTTGACGGCCGTCGCTGCGTATGGCGAAGGCTTTCGCTCGCTCGAAGCGACCGCCAACGTCGCCACCTCCGACGGCATCTCGGGCGCCGGACCCAGCATCCGCGAAGGCGCCAAGCCTTTTTCGAAAGTGCGCTCGTACGAAGCCGGGCTACGCGCCAAAGCCCGCGGCGATCGCTACACGGCCACGCTGTCCGCGTTCGAAACGCACGTCAGAAACGAGCTGGTGTTCGAAGCCACATCCGGCGGCTTCTCGACCGAGGGCGCCAGCATTCGGCGCGGCTTGGTCGCGTCGCTGATCGCCAAGCCCTGGTCGTGGTTGCTGGCGTCGGCCGCCGGCTCGCTCTCCAGCTCCACCTTCACGACGCTCGCGCCCGGCATCGCGCACTACGTGCCGAACATCCCCCCGCTGCTCTTGCGCAGCGACGTGAGCGTCCACGGCGCGCTGGCAACGCTGCGCGGCAAGCCGCTCACCGGTCGCGTCGGTGTCGGCTACACGTTTCTGGCCGGCCGCCACATCACCGACAAGCTTACGGGGCCGGCGGATCACGTGCTCAACGGCCACGCGGCGCTGCGCTACCAACAAATCGAGCTCGGCCTCGAAGGCTACGACTTGCTCGGTCGCAAGTACGCCGACGACCGCGGGCACTACGTCTCGAATTGGAGCCTCGACCCCGGTACGTCGCTCGCTAGCTCCGCGACACATCTAACGGCTGCGCCACCGTTCAGCGTGCTCGCCAGCTTGGGCGTGTTTTTTTAGGCTTTTTGCGCGCTTCCACTGTTGGAACAAATATTCTACACAATAAAATCTTAGAATTTATGTTCAACCCGCGCTAGACTCGGCACGTGACGTTGCTTTCGCGAAGCTCGTGGGTGCGTGCTGGCGTGCTTTTGGCGTGCGCTGGGGGCGCGGCGGCTTGCTCGTCGGATGGCGGTCCCGCAGCGGCCAGCGGTAGCGCCGGTAGTGCGGGTGCCGGCGGTTTGCCACAAGCCGGCAGTAGCGCGGGCGGCAGCGGCGGAACGGCCGGTGGCGCCAACGCCAGCGCCGGAACCGCCGGCGGCGGACAAACACCGAGCACGGCTGGCAGCGCGGGCGTCGGCAGCGGCGGAACGCCGGGCACGGCCGGTACCTCAGGTGCGGGCGACACAGCGGGTGCGGGCGGTGCTGTCGTGCAACCTGGTCTGGTCGCCACGCCCAGCGAGCTGGTGTTCGGCGCCGTGCAAAAGACCGCGTCGGGACCGCAAACGGTGATGCTCACGAATCCGTCGGCGCAGGCGGTGCAGCTCATGTCGACCACGTTGGACGCGGCTGCCGCTGACACGCCGATGTTCGAGCTGGTGTCGGGGCCACAAGCCGGCACGCAGATCGCCGCCGGCAACAGCACGACCGTGCAGTTGCGCTTCCATCCGGGCAGCGTCGCCACCTTCAAGAGCAAGCTCGTGGTCCAAACCGCCAATCCCGCGGCCAAGCTCGAGATCGGGCTGTACGGCTTGGGCACCAAGGGTTTGGAGGGCGAAAATGAGCCGTTCCTCAAGCCGGTGCTCGACACACTCGGCTTCAATATCGACGTGGGCGGCGCCGGCTTGCTCAGCACCACGACACCGCTCGTTGGCAGTGAAGTCGCGGCCCCCCGCTTCAAAGCGGCATCAGCCGCCGAGGTCGAGCTGGTTCCGGTCGCGCGCTACTCGCCGCAAGAGCCAATTCCGTACGGCTACTACAGCGGCGCGTCAGCAACCGAAACGCAAGTCGGCATCATCGCCGACGATCAGTACCAAGCGTTGAATCCGAAAACGGACGCCGGCTCCAAGAAGAGCTTCGCCGCGCCCACCGGTGAGTTCGGCATCTTCACCACCAGCAAGACGCACAAGACGTACACCGAGGATGCGAAGAACGCTGGCAACGCCACCAAGCATGCGGTGCGCACGTACCCGTTGAAGGACCGCGCGGGCGCCGCGATCCCGAACGGGTACTTGGTGTGCTTCGAAGAAGCCGCCAACGGCGACTACCAGGACTACGTCTTTACGCTGCGCAACGTCACGCCGGTCGCGCCCTGAGCGCGTGGCCTCGCTAAGCGAGGCCTTGCATCACGGGCAACCGAAGGTGTTGAGCTGCAGGCCCCAGTGCACGACCGCGGTCGGCACGAAGGTGGGGAAATTCGTCGTCGAATGCGGCCCGTAAGGACCGTCCATCCTCAACTGAATCTTGGTCCACTCGCCCTTGACCAAGTGCAGGGTCACGCCGACGGCCGGCTCGCCCGTCGCATCGTTGGCGTAACCACCACCCCACGTGTAGAGCCAAGCGCTGATGCAGCCCTTGATGTCGCCCTCGTCGGTGAGCTTCACGTCAGCCGTGAATTCATAGCCGGTCAAGTCGACGGGGGCATCGAACAAGCGCGCAAAGTCAGCTTGCTGACCCTTCACACTGAACGGCACCGATATCTTGGCGCCGCCGCCGCTCTTGCCTACGGCCGCGTCCCACATCAGCGTCGTCTTGTCGAAAATCACCGGTCCGGTGGTGCCGCCAACGCTCGGGCTGAAGCCGTCAGCGTGAACCGCGAACGTGCCCACGCCGGTGTCGAAGGTCTCGAAGAAATCAGGCAAGGGGCCTGCCGGCTCGCTGCCCGCGCCGCCCGCACCACCCGCGCCACCCGCGCCGCCGACGATGTCACTGCCCGCGCCGCCCGCGCCACCCGCGCCGCCCGCACCACCGGCGTCGCCGGCCGGTGCCAAACGGACGTTGTCGAGCACGACCACCGTCGGAACAATCACCGGAGGAGTGCCGCCAACGCCAGCCGTGCCCGCCGTCGTTGCGCCAGCCGTGCCGGCCGTGCCACCCGTTCCAACACCAGCGGTACCGGCGACAGCACCGCCCATGCCGCCCGTGCCCGCAGCGAATCCCGTGCCGGCCGTGGTGCCGCTCAAGCCCGCCGACGAGCCGCCCGCGCCGCCGCCACCGCTCACACCCGGCAAGCCGCCGCTACCCGCGGTGGTCGCAGGCTGCGAATTATTGTTGGTGTCGTCGCCGGAACAAGCCACGAACAAGCCCACGGCGCCGACCAGCGCCAATCCCATCCTCGTCGTATTTCGCATTCCGCATGGGTGTACCATCTCAGCTTCTCCCGTGGATTTTTCTGCCTCGCCTGGTCCACAAACCGCACTCGAAACTCAGAGTCATTCAGCCCCTAGGCGCTAGCCCCGAGCCCGCCCCAATCGGGGCGCGCCGATTCCGCCAAGCGCCTTGCGCCGAACAACTCACCGCGAAAGCGGGCGTATTAATCTCCGACGCGCGCTGTCGGTCAAGTGAGCCTCAACGTGGCACCCCTGCTGCCCTTACCGAGGCTCGTCCCTCCAAGGGCCCAATCCCCACAGTGTCAACCGCGAGGTGCAGGCGCGGGTTGACAGCTTGCGAGCTCGCTCGACTTTCAGCCAATCTTTTCCGCCAATCTGACGCTAGCCCGGGGCTTGCAAGGGCAGCGGGACATGAACACCCCGCTTCGATTCAGCGCCTTGGTCACCGGTCTGGTTCTGAGCGCGTGTGCGGACCGCGCCGCTACCTTCGAGGACTTTCCGCTCGAAGGCTCGGCAGGGTCGAGCGTCGTCGGGGCGGCAGGCGCGAGCGCGACGGCAGGCACCGGCGCGACGGCAGGCCGCGCGACGGCAGGCACGGGCGCAACTACCGGCGGCACCAGCGCGGGCGCAACTACCGGAGGTGCGGTTTCGCTGCCCGAGCCACCGATCGCCGGCAGCGGCGGCAGCGCCGGTAGCGGTGCGCAGCCGCCGAGCGAGCTGGGCGGCTCGCCCGCAGCAGGCAGCGCGGGTGCGCCGCCGATCGTCAATCCCCCCGAGCTCTTGGATCTGATCGACGACGCCGAGGTCGGGTTCCCGGCTTTGCCACGGCGCGCGGGCCGCAACGGCGCTTGGTTCTCGGTGCACGACGAATCGGGCGGCAGCGCAACGCCCGCGCAGGCGCTCAGTCTCGTGCCAGCGCGCGGCAGCAGCCACTTCGCCGCCCACATCAAGGGCGCTGGTTTCACGGGTTGGGGCGCGCAGCTGGGGGCGTCGCTGAAGTCGCCTGTAACTGGGTACGACGCGAGCGCGTATTGCGGCGTGCGCTTCTTGGCCAAGGGTAGCGGCGACGGCTGGTCGCTGTTGATCAGCGATCGCAAAAGCAGCCCGAGCGGCGGCGTTTGCTCACCGGACTCCGACGATCCGGCTTTGCGTTGCTACGACTATCCGGGCAAGGCCTTTGCGCCGAGCACCGAGTGGCAAGTGTTCGAGCTGTACTTCGCCGACCTTGCGCCACTGCAGGGCTACGCCGATAGCCAACGCCAGCTCGACAAAAGCGCGCTGTTCGACATCGTGTTCAACTTCTGGAACCCGGACGGCGCCGCGTTCGAGCTCTTGATCGATGACTTGTCGTTCATGATGTCGTGCCAGCCGCAGTGAGCGAAGGGCAACTGCAACCGCCCGTGCTAGTTTGCGTGCTGGATCGGCATGGTTGCTTCCCTGGCTCGCATTGGTTGCCGGCTGCTGCTGACCGCGCTCGCGGTGCTCGGCTGCGGCGGCAAAGCGCTGAAGAACGATGGCGATCCGTCGAGCGGCGCGACCGGCACGGGTGGTAGCGGCAGTCAGGGTGGATCGGGCAATGCCGCCAGTGGTGGCGGCGGCGCTAGCGGCGGACACACCGGCGGCAAGTGCGAAGGGTTGTCGAACGAGACCGGTCCGCAGCTGACCGTGCTGCTGCGCAATAACACCCACATTCCGATTTACATCGGCCCGCGGCAGCCTACCTGCGGGCTCGGCAATCAGGTCTATACGGTGCTCGACGCTTCGGGCATGGAGTTGAGACCCCCCGAGGTCTGCACCCAAACGTGCCAAGACGTGATGCAGAGCGCGGTACCGATTTGCCCGCCGATCGCCTGCCCGGTAAGCGCTGTGATAACGCTGCAACCGAGCGAGGCGGCGGTTCAGTCGTGGACGGCCGCGCAGATGGAAACGGTCGCGCTGCCGGCGATGTGTCGCCCGCCTGCCGACGACACCACCGAATGTGACCGGGTCGCGAGCGTGAAGCCGGGCGGGTTCATCTTCACCGCTCAAGCCGGCACGAATATCGACTGCTCACAGTTCAGCGGTGCGTGCGGCAAGTGCACGCCAGACAGCAATGGCGGCTGCACGACGTACGGCGCCCTGATTGCCGGACCGCTGATTTCGACGAAGCTCGATATCATGCTGGGGCCCAGCTACGGCGTCGACGGTCCGGGCGGCGGCGGTATGCCGTATCCGATCGACATCGTCTTCAACTAGGTCGGTGAGAGCACCGGCACGCTTGCCGGAAGTCTAGCGGCGAGCCGCCGCGAGCTGGCGCTTTGCCAGTCACTTGGCTGGCAAGGCGCGTTCGGTTGGCCACTCAGGTGTGGGGCGGCAGCCACTGTCGCCCGCGGAAATGCCCGGCGATCTGCCGTGAGCTCGACGGTACGGAGGATGCAGAGCCCCCGCCATGTCAGCGACGCGGCGAAGAATCGGGAACATTTCGGCTGATCCGGCTTTCGGACACCTACCGATGCCGCAAACACGCGAGCTCTACTTTTGGCGCTGCGGAACGGGCATCGCCCTAGCCCTGGCCGGCGTGCTGGCGCTGCGCGGCACCGCCGGCCACCCAATGCCACAGCCGGTCGTGGGTGCCGGGCGGCAGAGCTCGCCTGAGCATCGCTACCCGTTGGCTGCTTCGGGAACGCCGAGCGGCGCGGAGGCACCGCACGAAACGATCGAGCAACGCGTGACCGCGCTGAAGAATGCGCGCGCTCCGTCCGATACCTGCGTAGCGCTTTCGAGTCTCGCCACCGAAAATGGCGACGACGAGCGCGCCATCACTGCAATCGCCGACATCGCTACACCGGCGCACTCGATGTTGCTCCGCGCCTGCGCAATCACGGCGCTCGGAACAGCCTCGAGCGAGGCGGCGACCAGCTTCTTGATCGATCTCGCAGAAGATCCGGAGATCTCGATCAGACTCGATGTCGTCGACGCGCTTGCCGGGCGACAAGACTCGGGCGCGAGACACGCCCTGCTCGACGCCGCGCACGCGGACGACCACGAGCTCTCCGTGCACGCCGCGCTCGCGCTCGCTCAGGCGGGTGCTCCGGAAGCCGTGCCACTGCTCACACAGGCGTTGCGCACCGAGTCCGGTGACACGGGCATGCTGCTGATCGGGGCGCTGGGCAGCACGAAAACTCCGGAAGCGGCGGCTGCGCTCGTAGAGCTCGTCAAAACCAAGACGGGCAGAGCCCGGACCGCGGCGATCAGCGCGCTCGGCGAGATCGGCGGCGAAGTGGCCACCCAGGCGCTCGGGACTGCGCTCGGGGGCAGCGCTGAGGATTCACGCGCGGTCGTGCAGGCGCTGGCGCAGATCGGTGACGAGCGAGCCCGCAAAGTCTTGCTCGACGTGGCCTCCGGCGGCGACCACGAGGCGTCAATCGCGGCGTTGCGGGGCCTTTCCGGCATGGCAGGCGATGACGTCAAGCGCGTCATGACGGCGTCGCTCGGGTCGACCGACCCGGAGCGTGCTGCGTCGGCTGCCACGTATTTCGGCCAGCAAGGCGACGCGAGCGCGCTGCCAGCCTTGACCGCGATGACGCGTACAGCCGGTGCTGAGGCGGCGCAGGCCGCACTGTCGGCGATCGCCACCATCGGCGGGGACGCGGCGCGCAGCGCGCTGGCCGGTCTCGCGCGACAGGGAGGCACGGTGCAAGGCCAAGCCATGGCTCAGCTCGCCGCCCTGCCCGGCGGGCGCGCCGAAGCACGCAGCGTCGCGCTCGAGATGCTGCGCAGCGGCGGCACCGGCATCTCGATGGCGTTCGAGACACTCGCTGGCGACGGCTCGAAAGAGGCGCGCGACGCGCTGATTCAGGTGGCACGAGGCAGCAGTGGCGTCGCCGCCCAGGCAATGCAAGTGCTGGCCAGAGACGGCGATGCCACGGCGGTCGCGGCGCTCTCCGCGATTGCCGGGTCAGCGAAGGAACCCGCCAATCAGATGAGCGCCTTGGCGGCGCTCGCGGCGACCGGCAGCCCGAGTGCTGCCCCGGCGCTGCTCGCGGCCGCAGCTTCGGCCGACCCATCGGTTCGAGTGCAAGGGCTCGCCGGCCTTTCCCAGCTCGGGGGACCGAACGCCGAACAGGCCTTCTTGAAGGCATCCAAAGACCCGGATCCGAGCGTCGCCAACGGTGCCCTGCAGTACCTCGGCCGAGTCCAGACGTCGCAGGCGCTCGGTCGACTGGAAGAAGTCGCGCTCGGAACGGATGCGGACCGCGCGGGGCAAGCCCTTTCTGCCCTCGCGAGTGCCGCCCCGGAGCGTGCCGCCAGCTTGGCCGAACGGCTCTTTCAGTCATCGGACGCAAGCGCTCGCGCTTCGGCTGCGCGCGTTGCCGCTAGCCTTCCCGACGATCAGGCAGAGCGACTCTTGACGGCGGCCGCGCACGACCCCGATCCCAATGTTGCTCGTGAGGCGCTCGGGAACCTCCAGTCAATCGGCGGCCCCGCCGCGCAGGGCATCTTGCTCGACGTCCTCAAGCGCGACGGCGCGGCGCCGGACGCGCGCGCGGTCGCGGCGCAGGTCCTGAGTCAGCTTGGCGGCAACGTAGCTGAAGAGAACGCCGCTCTCATTCAGAAGCTCGTGACCTCTACCACTTACTACGGCGATTTTGGCGATGCCGAGTGACGGGGACAAGAGACGCAAGCCGACGGGCTGCACGCCGCGTTAGCGCGAGGCCTTGAGAATCTTGCACGCGCTCGCCACGTACACGCTGGCGTCGTCGAGGACGACCGAGCTGATGGGCGAGAGGCCACGCGCGACCCACGTCGCTTCGTCTTCGTTGTCGAAGGTCGATTTTTCTAGGCTGCCGTCCAACGTCGCGATGTACGCGGTTTTTGCGACAGGATCGACGGCGTAAGCCACGACCGAGCTGCCGTCGATCGGCACGGCCACGGTGTTCACGGGGTGGTCGAGGCCGACGAACAGACTGCGGTTCACGCCGCCGTTGGCCCAATACACGTTGCTGGCGTCGGCCTGGACGCTGCGGTGACCGAAGATCAACGAGCCCTGCGACGCGGCAACCTTCACGTGCATATCGCCGACGATCGGATCCGACTCGACGTTGAACGAATCGTTCGACAGGTAGAGCACGCTGCCGCCCGAGATAGCGACGCCTTGGGCCACGCCTTCGTCGGCACTTTCGGCGACCACCGTGCCGGTGCTGGGCGCCGTCGCGTCGGCCTGCTTGATGCCCTTGCCGGAAGCGTAATAAATCTTGTCGTTATCGACGGCCACATCGAAAATGCCGTCGATTTCCGTTACCAAGACGGTCTTTACGCCTGTCGTCAGGTTGACTCGAGTCACGGTCGTGGCAGCCGCCACATACGCGTTGGTCGCGTCGAGCGCGAACGCGCTGCCGGCGATCAAGCCGGACGCAAGCAGGGTCACCGCACCCGACGGCAACGCGATGCTCGACAACTTGCCGCTATTGCTCGCGAGCACGTACAGCACGCCCGGAGCCATCTGCAACTCCAGCTGGCCGCAGCCTGCAATCGTCGAGACCACGGTCGGCTCCGGCGTGCACTTGCCGATCGTGCAGGCGCTGGTCGCGGCGCAGTGGGTGCCACAGGCGCCGCACGCATCGACATCCTTCGACGTGTTGACGCATTTGGCTGCCGCCTGGCAAAACGTGGCTGCGTAGGGCGGACAAGTACACGTGCCGTCTGCACGCTTGAGTTGATTGCCCACACACCCGTTGCCGCCGGGCATGCCGACCGCCCCGCCGAGCGGGAGGCCAATCGCTCCGCCAAAGGTTGGGATGTCGCTGCCGCCGCCTCCACCCT
>FSUE01000227.1_pt1 | contig 63114 bp, 40 predicted proteins | sample 1637031 | NCBI WGS metagenome assembly FSUE01 (sample SAMEA3914819, study PRJEB12502) | metagenome | biome: forest; material: soil | place: Canada | collected 2010-06-26 | depth 0.3 m | reverse complement strand
GGTGATCTTTGGCAAGCTCACGCAGGGCTGCGCGGAATCCGGCTACCTCGTCTAATAGCTTACCTGCGCGCTGCTGATCGCCCCCGGCGTGAGGACGACGCACGATCACGCACCGCTCACCGCGCTCGGTGAGCTTGGCGACGAGGGCTTCTCCAACCCCCTGGTCGTCGACCAGAACCAGCCAGCTCGAGGGTTGCGGCAAGGCGACGGGCAGCGTTTGCGGCTGCCATTCGACCTCGTGAAGGTACTGACCCGCATGGGCCGCCGAAGAAGCCGTCGGTGGTTGGGGTGACACGCGCTGCAACGTGATGCGACCGTCGCCGACGGACTCTCCGGCACCGTCGAACAAGCGAATCGTGGCAGCGACACGATCCGAAGCGCTCGAGGGGTTCGCGACTCGCGCATGCGCCCAGATGACGCCGGGGACGAGCGAAGCGGCGTCGAGCCCATCCACGCCGCTCGGCAGGAAGACCCCGGCGGTGGAATCGGTCGCGGCTCCTGTCAACGCGTGAATGCTCGCTTGCGCACAGAGCTCGAAGAGCAACGCCTGGGCGTCGGCGCCGTCGACCTCTGAGGCGGGCGGCCAGTTGAGCTGTGCCAGCGCTTCAGCCGGCCCTGACGACAGCGCAACCAAGAGCTCGGCTCCGTGAACCTCAACACCTCGCGCCGCGAGCCGCTCCCGGAATTCGCGGCCATTCATGGTCGATGAGCAACGCGCCCGAGCTTGCTGCAGCCCCTCCTCGACTTTCGCTTCCCCGATGCTGGAAGACCCGGCGGCGCCGGTTTGCAACGACATCGGGCGCGCCGGTACGTGCTCGCCCGACTGGCACAGCTCTTTGAGCCGCGCTAGGTGCGGCAGCCCGGCCAGGATATCGCCGTAGGCCGGCCCAAAGTCGAGCAGGAACAAGAGCTCATCGACCCCGGCGGCGTGCAGGTCTCGAGCCAGCGGCAGGCACGTTTCCGGAGAACCGATGAAGGCGCGACTGCCGACGAATCGCTGGTAGATGAACTGAACGAAGTCTTCTTGGTCCGTTGCCGACAACCGATTGAAATCGATGTCCCGGCCGCCCCGCGCCTTGGCTAGCCCGTTGAGTAGGCCGGCGTTAAGCTTGAGAAAATCGCAGAACGGTCGGCGTGCGGTCTCACGCGCGACCTGCGCGTCGGCACCCAAGAAAGAGTGAATCATGATCGAGACGTGGCCGGCATTCGGGTCGTGGCCATGCTCGGCGCGCGCCTTGCGATACAGCGCGATCTTGGCGGCCAGCGCCTCCGTCCCCTGGTCCAGCAGGTGCGTGAGCAGGTTCGCTCCGCTGGCACCGACGCGCTCAAACGTCTGAGGATTGCCAGCTGCCGTTATCCAGGTGGGCAGCGACTTCTGAATCGGCCTGGGAAAGACCGCGACTTCGACGTCTTGCCCAGTGCCGTTTTTGACGGACACCTTCTCGCCACGCCACAGCTTTTGGACAACCGGAATGGCTGAAAACAGCGCGTCCTGACGTCCTTCGTACCGATCCGGAAAGAACGTAAAATCGGTTGGATGCCAGCCCGACGCGAACGAGATGCCCGCCCGCCCGCGTGAGAGGTTGTCGACCATCGCCCATTCTTCGACGACGCGCAGCGGGTTGTGGAGCGGGAGGACGACGCTGCCGGCGCGCAGCTGGATGCGTTCGGTGACCATCGCCAGCGCCGCCTGGAGCACGGACGGATTGGGATAGAGGCCTCCCAGCAACGTGAAGTGCCGCTCGGGCACCCAGATACTCGAGAAGCCGTGGCGATCGCCGTACTTGGCGGCTTCCACGACGACCGCGTACTTGTCCGCCTCGGTCGACTCCGCGCTCGCGGAGAAGAACATCATGCCGCACTCGAGCTGAGATCCTGCACTTTGCATCATGCTTCTCCCGTGGCCTGACAGCGAAGACTGGCCGTCGCGTGGAGCTTCCACGGCGCGCGCTGCACCCCCGACGGTCGGCCGTAGGCTTGGAATTCTGCCCGTCCCGAGGTCTGCATCAGGACGCTGAACTGCAAGTCGCAGCCCGCCTCAGGGACGAACAGCGGCTCGCGCACGCTCAGCTCGGAGATACGGCAGCGCTCGTCTCCGAAGGCCTTGGCACCGGCGCAAGACGCGATCTTGGAAAGGCCTGCGAGCGCGAGGGCGACCTGATCGCCGACGCGGTAGGCGCCAAGCCCTCGTGTTTCCGCGGGTCCAAGGCGCCTCTCCCAATGGTGCTCGCCAGGTCGACACGCTACCTCGGGCGCTCGGACACCGAGCACGGGGTCGGCCTCGAGTGCAGTCAACGAAGCCGTAGCTGGCTGCGACGGCGACGCAGCCGACTTACTTCGGCTCATCCAAAAGCGGCTGCGTTGAAACGGGTAGTGCGGGACTTTCAGGCGGGCGCGGGAGTAGCCCGCGTCGAAACCATCCCAGTCGACAGGCGCGCCTTGAACGCAGAGCGTGCAAAGACTTTCGAGCAAGTCATTCCAGTCGTCGCTGCCGCGGCGCAAGCTCGGGAGCCAAGTCCGTTGACCTGCGCCTGCCAGGCAAAGCTGTGCCATCGCCAGCAACGTCGGTTGCGGTCCAAGCTCGAGGAAGGTTCGACATCCTTCGCGGTCAGCCGTAACGATGGCGTCGCTGAAGCGCACCGGTTGACGAACGTGATCCACCCAGTACCGCGCCTCGGTGATTTCATTGCCGGCGCGGGCACCGGTGACGTTGGAGAGCAGCGGGATCTTGGGGCGACCGAGCGTCACGCGAGCCACTTCTTGCGCGAACTCGTCGAGCATGGGGGCCATGAGCGGCGAGTGAAAGGCATGGGAGACGACGAGCCGTTTGCTCTTAATGCCCTGCGCTTCCAAGAGCGCCGTGAGGCGCTCAACGGTCGTCGTGAGACCGCTGATCACGACGCTTCGCGGACCGTTGATGGCCGCGATGGAAACCTCTGCGGCATAAGGATCGATGAGCTGACGCACTTGTGCTTCGCTCGCGAGCACAGCCAACATCGCGCCGTCGCGCGGCAACGCCTGCATCAGCCGGCCGCGCGCGGCGATCAGGCGCAGGCCGTCTTCGAGGCTAAAGACGCCGGCAACGCAGGCCGCCACGTACTCGCCCACGCTGTGCCCCATGACCGCGTTGGGTTTCACACCCCAAGACATCCAAAGCTCGGCCAACGCGTACTCGAGCGAAAAAAGCGCGGGCTGAGTGAAGGCCGTCTCATTCAGACTTTCAGCTTGTTCGGCGAAAATAACCGACAACAGGTCTTGGCCGAGGAGGGGGCTCGCTATCTCGCTGCAGCGGTCGAGCGCTCGCCGGAAGGTCGGTTGCGATTCGTGCAGGCGTCGTCCCATGCCGGCGTATTGCGCTCCCTGCCCGGTGAACAAGAACGCGAGCTTGGGACGACTTTCGGCGAAGCCCCGGGCGATGCCGTTCGGCTTCTTGGTCGCGTCGGTTATGGCGCGCAGGCGCTCCCTCAGCTCGTCGAACGAAGCGGCGCTAACGCAGAGCCGATAGGGCAACGGCGAGCGGCCAGTGTTTGCCGAGAAGCAAACGTCCGCGAGGCGTGCGTCACCGGGCTCAAGCTCCCGGTAGCGTCGGACGAGCTCGTCGAGGGCTGCGTCGCTCTTGGCAGCAAGCGACAGGATATGAACCGGACGGTCCGCGCCGTCGGCGGGCTGCGTTTCCCGAGCGGCTGGAGCCCGTTCAAGAATGATGTGAGCGTTGGTGCCGCTGAACCCGAACGAGCTGACTCCTGCGATGCGCGGAGAATGATCCGGCCACGGGCGGGCCTGAGTGGGGATCTCCACCGGAAAACCCTCCCAAGCGATGTGGGGGCTGGGCTCTTTGAAGTGCAGGTGCGGCGGAAGCTCGCCATGCTGGAGCGCGAGGACCACCTTGATGATGCCGGCGATTCCGGCTGCTGCCTCGAGATGCCCGAGGTTCGTTTTTGCCGAGCCGACGATGAGAGGTTTGGCGGACGCGCGCTTGCCGAAAACAGCACGCAGCGCGCCCATCTCGATCGGATCTCCGAGCGAGGTTCCGGTACCGTGCGCCTCCACGTAGCCAATCGCATCCGGCTCCAGGCCCGCGTCGCCTAGTGCAGCGCGAATCACCCCCTGTTGCGAGGGTCCGTTCGGCACCGTAAGCCCGCTGCTGCGACCGTCGTGGTTGAGCGCCGAGCCGCGAATCACGGCCAACACGGTGTCGCCTGCGGCTTGAGCGTCGGAGAGCCGCTTCAGCACGACGAAGCCGCAACCTTCCGCCCTGCCGAAGCCATCTGCTGATGCGTCGAAGGCTTTGCAAAAGCCATCGGGCGCCAGCATGCGTGCCTTGGAGAAATTGATGCTGTATTCGGGCGCCAGGATCAGGTTCACCCCGCCGGCGAGCGCCATGTCGCACTCTCTTGCGCGCAAGGCGCGGCACGCCAGGTGAACGGACACGAGGGATGACGAGCAGGCCGTGTCCACGGCCAAGCTCGGTCCTTGAAGCCCCAGATAGAACGACAGGCGGCCAGCCGCGGTGCTGTGCGCGTTGCCGGTTGCCATGTACGCATCGATGCCGTCGGCACCCTGCTCGAGCAGATGAAAGCTGTAGTCGTTGCTGCAAATACCGAGGTAAACGCCGGTTCGGCTACCGGTAAGCTTCGCGTTCGCCTGACCGGCATCTTCGAGCGCCTCCCAGGCGACCTCCATGGCCAGGCGATGCTGCGGATCGAGACTCTCGGCTTCGCGCGGAGCGACACCGAAAAAGTCGGCGTCGAAGTCGCGAACCTCGCCGATGAAGCCAGCGAAGCGCGTCGAGATCTTGCCGGGCACTTCCGATGACTTGTCGTAAAACGCGTCGATGTCCCAACGCTCGGGGGGGACTTGCGAGATCCCGTGCTTCCCGTTTCGCAAAAGCTCCCAGTAGGCGTCAGGACTCGAGCAGCCGCCGGGGAAGCGACAAGCCATGCCGACAATGGCCACGGGCTCGTTCTTCTCAGCTTCGACCTTTTCGAGCTTGGCTTGCAGCCGTTGGAGTGCGTGAAACGCCCGCTCGAGCCGTTCTGCGTCGCTTGCTGCTGCGCTCATGTGCCCGCCTCATCTTGCGGAGCATCGAGCAAGGCTTCGACGCTCATCAGTTGTTGGTCGAGTAGATCTCGAACGTCTTTCGACGAGAGTGGCGCAGGCGCACTGCGTGCTCGTTCGTCGTGGGTCCGCGGCGAGCGCGGACCAGCTTCGTTGCGCCGCTCGTTCGTTGCCTCCTGGCCCTGCAACGCGGGGACGTCGCGGAGTAAGTAGCCGGCGAGCGCCTCGATGGTGGGGTAGTCGAAGGCCACCGTCGAGGGCAGCGCGCAGCCGAAACTGCGCTGAATCAGGTTTCGCAGCTCGAGCGACGTCAGCGAATCCATGCCGGTGTCGAAGAAGCCGAGCTTGGCGTCGACGACGCGCTCCGGCCCCCAGCCGAGCACCTGCGCAACCTGGGCGCTCAAGCGCTCCTCGAGCAAGGCGCGACGCTCGTCAAGCGGACTATCTTGCAGTCGCTTCAACAGCTCGGTGTCGAGGGTGGCGGTAGCCTCAGAAACAGCGCTCCTGAAATCGTCGAGCAGCGGGGTGGCTTCGGCTTGAGCCGACAGCTGTTGCCAATCGATGGGCACGACGGCTACCTGAGCCGCCTCAGGTGACGAGGCCGCGTTGAAGACTCGCTCGAAAGCCTCGAGCCCACGGGCAGGTGGGATGTGCCCCATCGCCTTGAAGCGGCTTTGCGCGTCGGCGCCCTTGCGAGCGGCGGCGCCGAGCTCGGACCAGATGCCCCAATCAATGCTGGTCGCGGGTAGCCCGAGGCTTCGACGGTGATGGGCCAGGCCATCGAGGAAGGTGTTGGCAGCCGAATGATTCGCCTGACCCTTGGAACCCAAAAGGCCGGCAACGGAAGCAAACAGGAAGAAGAAGTCGAGCGACAACGCCTTGGTGACCTCGTGGAGGTGCCAGGCGCCCAAGACCTTGGGGGCGAGAACCCGCTGAAAACGCGCTTCGTCTTGCTGCAGCAGCAACGCGTCATCGAGAACACCTGCCGCGTGCACGACGCCTTTCAAGGGCAACGCCGGGTCAAGGTCGCTCAGCGCTCCACTCACTTGCTCCCAATTCGACACATCACCGCGCACGACTTTCGGTTGTCCCCCGAGCGCTTCCAGCTCATCGAGCTTGGCGCGCAGCTCGGCGTCGACCTCGCGCCGGCTGAGCAGGAGCACGTGGCAGGCGCCGCGCTCGATCATCCAACGTGCAACCAGCAACCCCAAGTCACCGAGGCCTCCGGTGATCAGGTAGGTTGCGTCGCGAACCAAGCGCGGAGCAACCACGGCAGGCGCTGATTCCGTCTCCGAGACCGTGAGCACGAGCTTGCCCACGTGCTCCGCGCGTTGCATCAGCCGGAACGCCTCGACGGCATCCGTCAATGCGAAGCGCCGGTGCGGGATGGGGCGCAGGGAGCCCGCTTCGAAGGCGCGCATCAACTCCTCGAGCACCGCCTGCACCTTGCCAGGGTTGCGCTCGCACAGCGCCGGCAAGTCGAAGACCGAATATTCAGCCGTGGAACAAGCCGTTTTGACGCGCTCGGGAGTCCAGATGTCCGTCTTGCCAATCTCGACGAAGCGGCCGCCGGGAGCCAAGGCAGCCAGGCCCTTGGCGATGAACTCACCCGTGAAGGAGTTCACCACGATGTCGACACCCCGTCCGTCGGTGGCCACGGTGATGTCTTCGGCGAACTGCAGGGTGCGAGAGCTCGACAGGTGGTCCACGCCCAGCTGCTCCAGCACCGGCCATTTCGATGGGCTGGCGGTGGCGAACACCTCTGCACCGGCACGCTTAGCCAATTGGATGGCTGCTTGACCGACACCGCCGGCACCCGAATGGATCAACACGCGGTCGCCGGCCGCGATGCGGGCGTCGCGGAGTGCACAGTGGGCAGTCACGAAGGCCACCGGCAGCGTGGCGGCTTCTTCGAAGCTCAGGTTGCGTGGTTTGTGCGCCACGAGTGCCGCATTCACCGTCACGTGGCTTCCGAACGTGCCCGCAGCGATCGCCACCACCTCGTGGCCGACACGGAAGCGTTCGACTCCTTCGCCGACGGCGACAATCACGCCACACGTGTCACAGCCCAATGGACCGGCATCGCCCGGGTACAACCCCATGGCGTTCAGCACATCGCGGAAGTTGAGCCCCGTGGCACGGATCTCGATCTCAACGGCGCCTGGACTAGGCGCGGCGCGTAAAACTGGCGCAAGCCGCAGATCGCTGAGCACCCCACGAGCCTCGATTTCTAGGCGAAATCCGGCGCCGAGACTCAGATCTCGAGGCACGCTCAGGCGGCCGGCTTTGGTCGTTCTTGCGTCGAGCGCGCGGCCCAGCCGGGCGACGAAGCGCTCGTCACCCCGAAACGCCACCTGAGACTCCACGTCGGCCGCGAAGATTTCATCGGCGAGCGGCTGCGCACCGCGTGCTCCGTCCCGTTCGAGGTCGACCAACCTGCAATTGAGCTCCGGATGCTCGAGCTGCAAGGTTCTGCCGAGACCCCAGAGCGGTGTCTGCCAAAGGCCAGCGGCATCCACGCCTCGTCCGACAGGTGTCGCGCCTTCCGTCACCAACCACAGCGTAGGGGCGGGTGACGAGTGGGCGCGCGCCAGTGTCTGGACGAGCTTGAGCGTGCTCAACCAGCCGTCACGACCGTCACAGAAGCACACCACGCCGTCGAGGGCCGTGGCGTCTTTGGTCGCCCCGATGGCGTCGCGCAGTCCCTCGTCGACGACGCCATCATAAGCGTATTGAAGAGCTTGATGACCTTGGGCGTTCAGCAGGTTTGTCAACTGCTCGGCCGTGTCAGATTGCCACTCTGCGGACTTGCCGGCCCGACACGACACCACCAGCCAACGCCCGGCCCGGGTCGACGACGTGCGCTCGGTAGCGGAGTTTTGTGCCAAAAACACCGCCGTGGAGGCAAGGCTCGTCGGCTTGTCGTGAACCGTCGCCACGTTGGCGATCTGCTCGAAACCGCAGGAAGTGAGTAGGGCCATCCACTGCGGCTCGCTCAGCAGCGCGTAGGACGGCCTGAAGGCGGTGTCGGCAAACCGCCACCACCCGTCGGCGAGCCCAAAGGTGAGATCAAGCCAGCGCACCCGCGTCGTGACCTCGGATAGAAGCAGCATGCCTCCCGGGGCGAGCAGTTGACGCGCATGGCGAACGCTGGCTGCGATGTCCTGAGTCGCGTGGAGCACGTTGGAAGCCACCACGAGATCGAACGAGTGATTGACGAAGCCTTGCGCCTCCGGATCCCGCTCGATGTCGAGCGTGCCGAACGTCAGGAACCCGAAATCACTGAACCGACGCTTGGCGTTCTTGGTGAAGAGAGGCGAGACGTCGGTAAAGACGTACTCGGTCTGCTCCGCCGGCAAGCGAGGCAGCAAATGTGCGGCCGTTGCCCCCGTACCGGCGCCAATTTCTAGCACCCTCAAGGTGCGAGCGGGTGGCAGGTTCTGAATGGCTCGTGCGACCGCGGCAGCCGCGGTTCGATTCAAGACCTGAGCGCCCGCCGTGTCCTGATAGATGGTGGTCAGCACCGACATGTCCCCGTTGGGGAACAGCAACGTCAGCGGGTCGATTTCTCCCCGCAGGACTTCGGCCAACGGCGTCGCGGTGCGACCCAGAAGCTCCAGCTCGCAGCAAGCGTGAGGCAGGAGCTCTCGGCACGAGTCGAGACGCTTCACGGGGTCGTCCATGGAGCTGAGGCGCTCTAGAGCGAGTACCTGATACGTCTCTCGGTCGACGCCCAGGACCCCTTCCTCGCTCAGCATTTCGAGGATGCGCGTGAGAAGCCGATGGTGTTTGGGCACCACTCGCAGCGAAGTCGCCAATTGTTGCGCTTCGAAGCGATCACCGACGCGCGGCTGCCAACCGAGCGTCAGCAACGCGCGCACAGCGAAATCGAAAGCCAACCCCTCGAGCAGCAGCGCGCTCATGGGGTACGAGGCCAGTGCCTCGGCGTGAACGCCCGCGATCAGAGACAGCTCGTTCCTGGCGCTTTCGCACACGCTCATTGGATCGAGGAGGTATTGAGCAGGCGTCGCACGTCCACGACGGCTGCGGCGGCGCCAATCGAGTCGATAGAACCAGTCATCGATCGTTGAGTCGGCACCGACGAGGGCGGCGCGGGGCACGGCTTTGAGGCGCAAGCCGTGAAGCTCCGCGACGGAGGTGCCGTCGGCTCCCAGCAAGGTCACGTCGGCAAGGCGCTCGCTCGCGGACGAGCTGTCGCGCAAGCGAACGTAGCTCCAGGCGACGGGCGCCGAGCTATCTGCCGATTCGAGCGCCTCGATCGCGACAGGCAGCCAGGCATCCGAGCGCGCTTCATCGATGAAGAACGCGCCCAAGACGTGCAAGGCAGCGTCCAAGGCCACGGGATGCAACCGAAACGCCGTCCCCTGACTGGAAGCGACGACCGCCGGAGGGAGCTGAATGCGTCCGATTGCGACGCGCTCGGCAACACGCACCTCCGTGACGGCACGAAATGCCGGGCCGTACTCGAGACCGCGCGCCCGCAAGCGCGCATACAGCTCGGTCGTTGGCACAACGCGCGGACACTCGGAAAACAGGCGTTCGACATCGACGCCTTCTCGTGCTGTCGTGGCCGGCGCAACGAGCTCGGCCGTCGCGTTCAGCACCCAGGGGGCGTCAGCGCTCCGGCTGTAGATGTCGACGGGGCGGCGACCAGCGGCCTGCGGCTTTTCGATGCCAACGATGGTATGGGTCGCCTCGCCTTCACCTCGGGCGAGCAGCATCGCACGCCGCAGAGTGACGTTCTCGAGCCGGACGGACTGGCTCGGGCTGGCCGCGACTGCTGCCGCGAGCGCCATCTCCACGAATGCTGCTGCCGGCAGGATCACTTCACCGAACACCTGGTGGTCTTGCAGATGGGGAGCGGAGCCCGCCTGAATCGATCCGTCGAAGCGCAGCTCGGTGCTGCCGGGAAGCGAAAGCGCCTCACCCAAGAGTGGATGCCCCGAGCGTGCCGAACGACGCTCGGCGCCGGGTTTGAACCAGAACCGCTCGCGTTCGAACGGGTATGTCGGCAAAACAATGCGACGCCGCTTTCGTTCGGCATCGAACGCGGCCCAGTCCACGCTCGCGCCGTCCGCATACAGACGCGCCAGGCTTTGCGCGACTTGTTGCCAATCAGACTTGCCGCGGCTCAGGCTCGGTAAGAACGTTTCGCCTTCGCTAGCGTCGTGCCGACCGAACGCGCTCAGAACGGGCGCGGGCCCGACCTCGACGAAAGCAGAATGGCCCTCGGCCCGCAGTGCCTTCAAGCCGTCCGCGAAGCGAACGGTCTCGCGCACGTGTTGCTTCCAGTACGCCGGCGTGCACACCTCTTCGCCAGCGCGACCACCAGTCAGGTTGGAGATCAGGTTAATCTGCGGGGCGCGGAAGCGAATCGTGCTCGCCAGCTCCTCGAATTCGGCGAGCATCGGTTCCATCAACACCGAGTGAAAGGCGTGCGACACGTTCAGAGCGCGACTTCGAACGCCGTCTCGCGCCATCGCGTCACACACCTGCTGGACGTGCTCGCGAGGCCCCGAAATGACGACCTCTTCTCGCGAGTTCACGGCAGCGATCGCGACGTCAGTGAGCTCCCTGACAGCGTGGCGCGCCACCGCTTCTTCGCAGCGCAAGGCCGCCATGCCGCCGCCACCAGGTAACGCTTGCATCAGACGCCCACGCGCGGCGACGAGGCGAAGGCCGTCCCCGAGACTCATCACGCCAGCGACACACGCCGCCACCAACTCACCTACGCTGTGGCCGATGACCGCTCGCGGCTGGATGCCCCAGCTGCGCCAAAGCTGCGCCAGTGACCATTCGAGCGCGAACAGCGCCGGCTGCGTGTACGCGGTCTGGTCGAGCAACTCGGAGCTCGAGCCATACACGATGGACAGCAGTGGTTCGGGCAAGTGCCGGCGGAGCAGTTCGTCGCACCAGTCCATCTCACGACGAAAGGCAGGTTCGGTCTCGTACAGCTCTCGCCCCATACCCGGGTACTGAGATCCCTGTCCGGTGAACAGAAACGCCACGCTCCGAGCGCGCCCAGAAGTCGCGAGTCCCGCGGCCACGTTGTCGAGGGTTTGGCCGGCGCCAAAGCTACGCAGAGTTCGAGCCAGCTCTGGAGCGCTGCTGCCCGTCACCGCCACGCGGTGAGCATGCTGGGCCCGCCCCGTATTCGCGGTGAAGCAGAGATCTGCGACCGAGACGTCCTCGCGCTCAGCTGCGGACGCGAACCGCTCGGCGAGCGCCGCCAGCGCCCGCTCGCTGCGGGCCGATAGCGCCAACACGTTGATCGGCCGTTCCAGTTGGTCGCCAGCGGCCGCAACCGACGGAGCCTGCTCGATCACGATGTGACAGTTGGTGCCCCCAAAACCGAACGAGCTGACACCCGCGCGGCGTGGAGCGTCGGTCTTCGGCCACGCCGTGCGCTCGCGCGGGATGAACAGCACGTCGTCGAGGGAGATCTTCGTATTGAGGCTGGTGAGATGCAGATGCGGAGGAATGGCGCCGCGCTCCACCGCCAGCGCCGTCTTGATCAGGCCAGCGATACCCGCCGCTGCTTCAAGATGTCCGATATTCGTTTTCGCCGAGCCAATCCCGCACCCGCGGTGCTGGGGCCGGCGCTCGGCCAGCACACTCTTGAGGGCATCGACCTCGATGGGATCCCCAAGTGGCGTCCCGGTACCGTGCGCCTCCACGTAGTCGAGATCGGCAGCGGCAAGCCCAGCATCAGCAAGCGCCGCGCGGATCACCGCTTGCTGTGACAGCCCGTTAGGAGCGGTCAGACCGTTGCTCCGTCCGTCCTGGTTGACGGCGGAGCCGCGAATCACGGCAATGACGTGGTCGCCGTGGGCAAGCGCTTCGGCCAGACGCTTCAAAACGACGACACCGCAGCCCTCACCGCGAACGTAGCCGTCGGCGGCGGCGTCGAACGTCCGACAGCGGCCGGCACCAGCCATCATTTGAGCGTGCGAGAAAACGATGGTCGGGTCGGGCGAGAGCAATAGATTGACGCCGCCTGCCAAGGCGGCGTCGCATTCACCGCGACGCAGGCTCGCGGCAGCCAGGTGAACCGCGACCAGCGACGACGAGCATGCGGTATCGATCGAGAGGCTGGGGCCCTGCAAATCGAGCTGATATGACAGCCGATTGGCCGCAATGCTCTGCGCGGTCCCAGTGCCCGAATAGGCATTCAGCTCTGCGCCATCGCGCACCATGAGCTGGGCGTAGTCGTTGCTACTGATGCCGACGAAAACGCCCGTTCGACGCGGGCTGGCACGCCCCCCGTACCCCGCGCGTTCGAGCGCCTCGGTGGCGACCTCCAAGAGGAGGCGCTGCTGCGGGTCCATCTGCGCCGCCTCGCGTGGCGCTACTCCGAAAAACTCTGCGTCGAACGTATCCACCTGCTCGAGGAAACCGGCGGGCATGTTGGCTACGCGCGAGAGCTCGGCGCTCGAGAGAGCAAACGACGACCACCGCTCGGGGCGCACTGAAACAGCATCACGACCTTGCTCGAGCAACTCCCAATAGGCTTCCGGATCGAGCGCGCCCGGGAAGCGACAGCTCATGCCGATGATAGCGATCGGCTCTGCGTCATCACTCGCACGACGCTTGCTCGCGTCGTCAGCGACCCGAGCGTCCCCCGCCAGGTACTCAGCCAGCGCGTTGATCGTCGGGTATTGATAGGCCAGGACCGGTGAAAGCCGACGTCCGAGCCACTGCTCGAGGTCGGCGGAGAGCTTGACCACGTCGACCGACGCCAGACCAAAGGTAGCCAGCGGCTCGTCGGGGGCGACGTGCTCGGGGGAGATGCCGCCACGCTTCGCCATCCAAGCCGCGAGCCACGCCGCGATGCGAAGCCTTTCCGGGCCTTCCGTCGTCGCCGAAGGCCTCGGCATGGCGGACCGGACCTCAACGACAGACTCGGTCGCCGTCTCGCTCGCGACGCTCTCGGCTTGAGTCCAGCGCAGCACTTCGCGGAGCGCTCCGCTGGTGAAGCCGTCACGACAAGCATGACGCTGAATCTTTCCGCTCGACGTTTTTGGGATAGAACCCACTTGAAGCAGGGCTACGGCGTGGACCTCAGAGCCGTGTTCTTCAGCCACCGAACGGCGAATGGCCCGCAGAATGTCGTCGCGGCTGCCACTGAGCTTGCGCGCAATCTCCTGAACGATCACCAACCGCTCTTCACCCGCCAGCTCGGTCGCGAACGCGGCACCGCAGCTCGGTCGAACATCCGGATGACAGCGACTGACCGTGAGCTCAATATCTTCGGGGTGAAGGTTGCGACCTCGGAGAATGATCAGATCCTTGAGGCGGCCGACGACGAAGAGCTCCCCGTCGTTGATGAAACCGAGATCCCCGGTTCTCAGGAACGGCCCCTGATCGGCGCCCGGGCTTGTCGCAAGAAACGTCTGCTTGGTGAGCTCTCTTTGCCGCCAATACCCACCAGCGATGCTGGGTCCCGTGACCCAAATTTCGCCAATTTGGCGGTCGGGCAGCGGCAACAGCGTTCCAGGGTCGGTAATTTGGAGGCGGTGATCGGGGGCGACACGCCCGCTACTCACCAGTCGTCGCGACACGGCGCCGCCGTCAACCGCGTGACGGTTGCGGAGCTGCTCTGAATCGAAGCTGGCAACGATCGGGGCATCCTCGTGATGACCTCCGCTGAGGAGCAGCGTGCCCTCCGCCATACCGTAGCAGGGGTAGATTGCCTCGCGTCGAAAACCACAGGGCGCGAACTTTTCAGCAAACAGCTCCAACGTCTCCGCTCGGATCGGCTCGGCTCCGTTGAAGGCCACGCGCCATTGACTGAGATCCAAGCCCTCCAAGTCGGACGGTTGGGCGCGACGCGCGCACAGCTCGTACGCGAAGTTGGGACCGCCGCTGACCTCCGAACCAGTACGCGCGATCGTCTGCAGCCAGCGCATTGGGCTCTGCAGGAACGATGCCGGTGACATCAGGTACGTATGCACACCGTGATAGATTGGCTCCAGGATCTGCCCGATCAGACCCATGTCGTGATAGGGCGGCAGCCAGCTCACCGAGTTGCTTCCGGTCCGCAGCTTGAACAAGCGTCCGATCGTCCGGAGGTTGTGCATCAAGTTGCGATGCGTGAGCATCACGCCCTTGGGCGCCGCCGTAGACCCGGAGGTGTACTGCAAGAACGCTAGATCATCGGCAGAAACGCCGGGCTCCTTCCAGCCTTTGGCACCAGCCGGATCCAGCTCGTCGGTCGCAATCCAGGCGAAGGCTTCGGCGAAGCCGACACCATCGACGGGCGTTTCCCTGCCGCTGAGTTGCTTGGACCTCGCAATGATCGCCGAGGTGCTGAGCACCAAGCGCGCTCCAGCGTCCTTGGCTATCTTCTGCAGGCGTGCAGCCTGCCGTTCATTCAACGGTGGGTACGCGGGAACAGCGAGCGTGCCCGCATAGAGGCAACCGAAGAGCCCGGCGATGTACTCGAGACCCGGCGGATACAGCAGCAGGACTGGGGCAAATGGGCCACCTCGCTTGAGCAACCGCTCCGCGATGGCACGCGCTCGCAGATCGAGTTGAGCATAGGTGAGATGGCTCTCTGCTTCGTCGCTGTCCGCGATGAATGTGCACGTGACGCGCTCGGGGCACTCCTGCGCTCGCGCGCGAAGCATCTCCACCAACGTGGACCACGTCTCTGAAGGCTCTGTGATCGGCTGATCATTTCCCATCGTCGCTGCCCACCGCGTTTTGCAAAAACTTCTAGACAGAGCTCGTCGCTCGGTGCGAAACCTTTCCCCAATTTCTCGCGTAGGGTCAAAGACGAGATTCGTATCGAACCCATCAGGCGGACCTTATCGAAAGTGCTTCGTCGATAAGCAAATGGGCGCCTCACGCGGGCGGAGAGGCAGAACGCATCGTGCAAGTGATCGCCAGGCTTCTGACGCACAAGTGGCCTATTCTAGCGGCATTTTTGGTGTTCTGCGCTTGTCTCGCCTGCGCGAAGAACGCCCTGGCGCGGGACGCGTCAACGACCGGCGCGCCTGCGGTAACACCGCCAGAGCTCGTTCACTTCGAGCCAGCTGTTTTTCCCGAAGAGGCGTTGAAGGCGGGGCTCGAGGCCGAAGTCATCCTGGCTCTCGACATCGACGAAACCGGTCATGTCACGCACGCCGAGGTCACGGAGCCAGTCGGCCACGGGTTCGACGACGCCGCTCGTGACGCGGCGCTCAAGCTGGCGTTCAATCCGGCACAGCGTGGCGAACGCGCGGTGCGATCTCGCATTCTGTATCGCTACACGTTTCATGCAGCGCCGAAGGTGGTGGAAGAAAAGCCAACCCATGCGCGGCTGACCGGCACGGTAATGATCGCCGGCACCAAGGCTCCTGTCGCCGGCGCAACCGTCACGCTCCGTCGCCACGCCAAGCCGGCGGGCACCCTTCAAACCGACGTCCAGGGTCAATTTCAGTTCGCTGAGCTCGAAGCCGGCACGTACGAGGTCAAGGTGGAGGCCGCTGGCTACGACGTTTTCACGTCGCACGAAGAGTGCACCGCCGGTGAAGAAACGATTGTCACCTACCGGTTAGCGCCGTTCACCGAGGGGGTGACGATCGTGGTGCAAGGCTCCCGGCCCAACCGCGAAGTGACCCGCAGAACCATGGTGCGCCGTGAGCTGTCGCGAATCCCCGGGACTTCGGGCGATGCCCTGCGGGCGCTGCAAAACCTGCCTGGTGTTGCGCGACCTCCCTCGCTCTCTGGTTTGCTCGTGGTGCGGGGCAACGCAGATCGAACCACGCCAGTCTTGGTCGACGGCCTGTGGGTCCCCAATATCTACCATTTCGGCGGCTTATCCAGCGTCATTCCGACCGAGATGCTCGACGAAGTGAACTTCTATCCCGGCAACTTCAGCGTGCGTTACGGGCGAGCGCTCGCCGGCGTTGTCGATGCCCACCTCCGCGAGACCCGGCGAGACGGCCGGTACCATGGCCTGGTCCAGCTCGACCTGATCGACGCGCGCGCCATGCTCGAAGGACCGGTGCCCATCGGCAAGAAGTGGAACTTCATCGGTGGCTTCCGCCGCAGCCACGTCGATGCCTGGCTCAAGCCACTCATCGAAGACAAGAACACCCAGCTCAAGGCTGCCCCGGTTTACTACGACTACCAGCTGATTTTCGATCACCGTCCGTCGGAGGACAGCTACCTGCGGATTGGCTTCCTCGGGTTCGATGATCGCTTCCGCCTCGTCAACGATAGCGCTGCAACGAACGGACAGTTCGACACCATCAATTCAACGTACGGGGCAGGCATCATCTACGACGCCAAGCTCAGCGCGAACGCCAAGTTTCATCTGACCCTGACCGCCGCACGCAACCGCGTCCGCTTTGCCGTGAGCACGACCGAGTTCGATACGACCGCCTACGGGAACATCTTGCGCAGCGAGATCGAATGGCGGATGTGGCCGAACGTCACCGTGCGGGCCGGTGTCGATTCCCTACTCGCACCCTTCAAGGTCAACGGGCAATTCCCCGAGGTGACCGCCGTCAACTCGCCGGCGGCCAATTCCCCGCTGACGGCGCCAGCGCAGGTGTTCAACGAGAAAGGTCTAATCTTCTTTCCTGCGCTGTATGGGGAAATGGATATGCGACCCAGTCCCCGTAGCCAAGTCGTGACCGGCGTTCGCACAGATTACACGTTGCAAACTAGCCGCGTGGACGTCTCGCCACGCATCACGGCCCGCTACGACATCGTGCCCGACTTCCCCAAGACGACCGTGAAAGGCGGCGGCGGCTTCTTCTTTCAGGCCCCTGACCTGATCGAGCTGGTGCTGAAGGACGACAAAACGCAGCTGCGCTCTCAGCGCTCCGTCCAGAATTCGCTCGGCTTGGAGCAACAGTTGAGCCACCAGGTCAAGGTCTCACTCGAAGGCTTCTACAATCTGCTCGACAACCTCATCACGCGCAGCGCCGCGCCCGATGGATCGGTGGATTACAACAACTACGGCAAGGGCAGGATCTTCGGCACGGAGCTCATGCTCCGCTACGAAGCAGATGAGCGATTCTTCGGTTGGCTTTCGTACACTCTTTCCCGCTCAGAGCGGACTTGGGCACCGGGACAGCCGTCCACGCTCTTTTACTTGGACCAGACGCATATCATAACTGCGCTTGGCAGCTACGACTTGGGCGCGGGCTGGGAGGTGGGCCTGCGCTTTCGCTACGTGACGGGAAATCTGTACACGCCTTGCCAGGGGTCCATTTTCAACGCCACCGCCACGTCGTACGTCTGCCTGAACGGGCCGGAACTCAGTCAACGCCTGCCGCCTTTTCATCAGCTCGATTTGCGCGTCGACAAGCGCTGGAAGCTCTCGAGCTTCGCCCTGTCCGCCTATCTCGATCTGATCAACGTCTACAACCGCAGCAATCCGGACTTCATCCAGTTCAGCTACGACTACCGCGCAAGTAAGCCGCAGACCGCAAGCTTGCCTATCGTGCCCAGCGTGGGTCTGCGAGGAGAATTCTGATGCGAGCGTCGAACAGCTATCGTTCGGGCCTGTGCCGCGTCGGCGGCCTGGCGCTGTGCCTCACGCTCGCCGGCTGCGACACCGATTTCGAGAAACCGTCGGCCGTCCGCGGCATTCGGGTGCTCGCCGTCAGGTCGGACCCCGCATCGGGAGTCCCCGGCACGTCCGTCAAACTGGAGTTACTCGCGGCCGATGGTGGCGCGCCGGCTGCCGGTCGCGCGAGAACGCTTCAATTGTTGTGGCTCGCTGGCTGCAACAACCCTCCGACACGTCAGTTCTACGGTTGTTTCCCGCTGCTCCACGCCGCGGCAAGCCTCATCGATACCAAAGTGATTTCGACGCCTGCCTCGCGCTTTCCGCCAGGAATCTTCAAGGCCACGTCGTTCGAGCTGTCGGACGCAAGCAGCACCGGCTTCGAATTCGTGGTGCCGCAAGACATTCTGACATCGGCGCAGCGCTCCAGCGTCGACGCCGTACACTACGGTGTCTCATACGCGTTCTTCGCGTTGTGCGCTGGCGAGCTGCGGACCAACCCCAAAATCACCGACGGCATCCCGTTCGAGTGCTTCGCTGCCGATGGTTCAAAGCCCCTCGGCTACCGCGACTTCGTCACGGGTTTTTCGACGATCTACACCTACGACGGGGCCACGAATCAAAGCCCGGAGCTCAAGGGGCTGAACTTCCAAGGTACCGCACTATCCCACCTGGCCGAGCCCTGTAGCTCGGACGCCGATTGTGCGGGGCTCGTGGAAAGCGATGCTGGGTTCGACGCCGGCTGCGCGCCGTCAGGCGTCTGTTCGCCGCGAGTTCGTCCGTGTCGCGGTAAAGACTGCTCGAAGTTTCTCGTCGAGCCACTAGTCGACCGCTCCGTCGCCGAAGCCTTGCCCGAAGGTGGCAGCGAAGTGGTGTGGACGAGCTTCTACTCGACGGATGGCTCCTTCGACGACGACACCCTGCTCGTCAATGATCGACACGCCGGCTTTCTGGGCAACCGTGGCACCAGCTTCAAGCCGCCGAGCGATGCCGTCGGTGCCGTGAATGTCTGGGTGACGCTCAATGACCAGCGAGGGGGCGCCACTTGGCAGAGTTTTGAAGTGCTCGTAAGCGAACCATGAAGGCAACAGAGGAGGGACGAAATGTCTTGGTCAATCAGCAACCTATTCACGCGTAAAGCTTGTCCTGTACCCGCTTCGGGTCCGAAGAAGGGAATGCGCCTGCGGCACTGGATGCCGCTCATCGGCTTCGTCGTGCCGACGCTCGGGGTCGGCTATGGCGTGGTGATACCCTGCAGCTGCATCCACGGCGTCAATCAGCTGTCAGTGGGCTTTGGAACCACCGTACTGGGCGCGTGCGTCACCTACCTCATGGGGGTGCGTGCGGCCCTGAAGACGAGCTCGGAGCAGTCCACATGAAACGCCCTGATTTCCTCGCTCGGCAAGCACGTCAACCAAGCGGCCTCCTGGGCTGGTTGATCGGAAGCATCATGGCAGGTGAGACGCGCGCCATGAACGCTGCCGTCTTGGCGGCACTGGATCTGGAACCGACGGATTCGCTGCTCGACGTCGGCTTCGGGCCAGGGGTTGCGGTGGGGCTCGCGTCACAGAAATTGACGCGAGGGTTCGTCGGGGGCGTCGATTTTTCAGAACCGATGGTGAAGATGGCGCGCGGACGCTGCAGCGCCGCCATCGCGGAAGGTCGCGTCCAGCTCGCGCACGTCGACAGCTCGAAGCTGCCCTTCGAAGATGCGCGTTTCAATAAAGTGCTCTCGGTCCACACCATCTACTTCTGGCCCGATCCTCTCGCTCAACTCCAAGAGATTCATCGGGTGCTGCGAGGGGGCGGCCGGCTCGCTCTGGGGGTTCGCAAGAACCTGCTTTCGGCAGGCACAGCCAGCTTCCCGGCAGGTATCTTCACTTTCTACGATGACGATCAGATCGCCGCAATGCTTCAGCGCAGCGGCTTCGACGACGTAGGGACTGTCGACGCCCCCGTTGGCGACGGGCGTTTTTCGATCGTCACTGCCACCCGTGTCTAGTCGTTGAGACAGCCATGACGCAGGACGGGCCTATCTACCTCGACTTCAACGCCACGACGCCGCTGCTACCCGAAGTCGTAGATGCGATGTTGCCGTACCTGCGCGAGCATTTTGGTAACCCCTCCAGCGACCACGGGCTCGGGCAAGCCGCACGACACGGCGTCGAGACGGCCCGTGCGCAGGTAAGCGAGCTGCTCGACTGTCACGCGGACGAGATTGTGTTCACCTCGGGCGGCACAGAGGCAAACAACCTGGCCATCCGCGGCGGCGTCGAAGCGTCTCCGCGACGCGATGTCGTCACCAGCTGCATCGAGCATCCGGCCGTCGCAGAGCCCTGCAAGTGGCTCGAAGGCGCCGGTTACCGGGTGACGCGGCTACCGGTGAATGAAACCGGCGTCACCAGCGTCGCGGCTGCAGCTCGCAGCATCAACTCCGGCACGGCGGTGGTGACGGTCATGCACTCCAACAACGAGACCGGTGTGCTGCAACCGGTCGAACAGCTCACTGAGCTCGCTCACGCTTCCGGCGCCGTCATGCACACCGACGCAGCACAATCAATCGGCAAGGTCCGGGTAAACGTGCGGGAGCTTGGCGTCGACCTTCTCACCGTGGCGGGACACAAGCTCTATGCACCCAAGGGCGTCGGCGCGTTGTACGTGAAGCGCGGCACCCCTCTCGCCCCGTTCCTTCGTGGTGCGAACCACGAAAGCGGCCTCCGCCCGGGCACCGAAAACGTAGCCTCGATCGTGGGCCTCGGGGTGGCGTGCGCGATAGCACGGGCGGAGCTCGAGCAGCGCGAGCGACATGCGAAAGAACTGCGTGACTTGCTTTGGGACCTGCTCTCGTCTGCCATTCCAGGAGTCGTCATCAATGGCCACGCTTCACAACGCTTGCCGAACACACTGAATGTCCGATTCCCCGGAGTGTTGGGCAGCGTGGTCTTGGGCGGCGCACCCCAGGTGCTGGCCTCAACGGGATCCGCTTGCCACGCCGGTCATGCCACGGCCTCGAGCGTCCTGCTCGCTATGGGCATCGAGCCGGTCCAGGCGCTCGGCTCCGTTCGCATTTCAGTCGGGCGTTCGACAACGTTGGACGACGTGAGAGCCGCGGCGAGCGCGCTCATCGCGTCGTGGCGATGGGCCGCGGCTGCTTCGTGATGCTGGCAGCCGTCGAGTCACGTCTGCCGGACGAGCGGTGCTCGCGTTTTGGCGAGTTGTTCGAGCAGCTCGGCGGCTCGTACGGGGCCATTCAGGGTCGATAGCCTGCCGCCAAGTGCCTCCGCGCGGGCGCGGAAGCCGCTCTCCCTGAGAATGCGGCGAACCGCGGCGCGAATCGTGGCGGCGGCGAGCGGCTCGCGCCCCAAAGAAATCCCTAGTCTTCTCTCAGCGCAACGTTGCGCATTTTCGGGCTGATCGGCGGCCAGGGGGGTAAGGACGAGTGGCCGCCCGCGCACCAGCGCCCCCATCACCGCGCCGCTGCCGCCGTTGCACAAGACAGCGCCGGCTTGGCTCAACACCAAATCCTGCGGCACGAAGCTCGCGACGCGCACATTCGTGGGTAGCTCGCGAAAGCTAGCGCAGTCGTTATTGCTTCCAACCGTGATGAAAACATCGTGCTCTTCGCCACGACTCGCTTCGATCAGCTCTCCCAGGAAAGTCGGCGCATTGTGCACTGTCCCGGCGGTGGCGTAGACCAAGGGGCGATCGCCCGAGAATGGCGACTCCCAGCTCGCGCCACCAGCGGCGGTCGCGAGACAGGGTCCGACGTAGTGGACATGATCCGGCAAGTCGGAGCGTGCGCGGTCGAAGTCCAAGGAGCTCGGCACGAGGTACAGGTATGGCGACGAGAAAGCCTCGGCCAGGTCGGCGCCGACAGCTTTCAAGCCGTGACTTCGCCGGATCTCCGCCCACTCGCGCTGCAACGGGCTCAGCAGCAGCCTCAAACCAGCCTGGATCGTCGAAACCTGGCAGCGAGCCGGCCACGATACCGGCATCGGGATCGCGAGCCCCCACGGAGGCAAATCGCGAGACGGTAGTGGGCACGTGATGAGCGCTGCCAAAGTCGCCCAGGGTTGCTGCGTGTTTCCCAATGCCAACGAGACGCCGGGTGTCATGTCACTCGAGACCACGACATCGGCCGGGCAGTCTTGGAGAGCTTCCTTCACGTCTTGCGCGCAGCGTGGTGCGTCTGCAAAGAGAACTTGGCGCATCGCCGTTCGAATGCGCGAGAAGCCTTCGAGACCTACCGGCGGTGTGGCATGAGGCGCAATCGTCTCGAGGGTCGCCCGCCAGTGACGGGGCAATGCGAAAGTCAGCCCGTGAGCTCGCACGGTCGTTTCGGCTCGCGGGGCAGTGAGAACATTGACCCAGTGCCCGCGACGTCGGAGTGCTACGGCCACCGCCAGAGTCGGCGTCAGGTGGCCAGCTGCTGCGTAGGTAACGAAAAGAAAGCGCGCCATGTGTTGCTAATTCACCTGCCGGCCGCGATCTTGCCAATAGGGCTCGCGCAAGACCTTTTTCAACACCTTGCCGCCAGCGTTGCGAGGCAGCTGGCTCACCAGCTCGACGCGCGTCGGCACCTTGTACGGAGCCAGTTGTGTCCGCGCGTGGAGCGCTACGTGGCGAACCTCCAGCTCGCTACCTGCGCGCGGGACGACGAAGGCCATGATTTCTTCGCCCCACGCCTCGTGAGGGATGCCTATCACCGCGACATCGGCGATTGCAGCGTGCGTCCGCAGCACCTTCTCGATCTCGGCCGGGTAAATGTTCTCACCTGCAATGATGATCAAGTCTTTGGAGCGATCGACGATATGGAGCAAGCCTTCCTCGTCGATTCGCCCCAGATCGCCACTCCGGATCCAGCCGTCAATCAGGGTGGTGGCGGTAGCTGCCGGCTGATTCCAGTAGCCGCGCATGTGACCGGGCGTCTGGATCATGACCTCTCCCACCTGACCAACCGCAACGTCGGCTCCTCGGGTGTCAACGATGCGCAGTCTCACTCCAGGTAGTGGATGACCGGCAGCCTGCAAGCGAAGCCCGTCGCCTTTTCGATGCTCCGCCGGTCCGAGACAGACGACGAGATTACCCGTCTCCGTCATGCCGTAAGCTTGGTACAAGTCACAGCTGAGCACGGATTGTGCTCGTTCGAGGAGCGGGACACTGATGGGCGAACCTCCGTAGAGGATGGCGCGCAATGACGAGAGGTTCGTGGCGGGCAAGCTCACGTCACTCAGGAGCATCTGGAGCATCGCGGGCACGAGCCCCAGCACCGTAACGCCATGCTCCTCAATCGCGCGCAAAGCCTGGCCTGGATCAAAGCCCGGCTGTACGACCGTCGTGCTGCCCACCGCGAGGCCACGGACGAGCCACCAAAGCGCCGCCACGTAGAAGGTGGGCACGAAAAGTAAGCTCACGTCGCGATCGCGCCAGCCCAAGAAGGGCTGTTCGCGCCGCCGCATCTCGTCGGGGACGGCAAAAAAGCTGCGATTTGGCAGCTGCACTCCCTTGGGTAGACCGGTAGTGCCGCTCGTGTAGAGCTGCACCACGACATCCTCGGCGTTGTACGCAAGACTTGGTCGGCCCTCCGATGGTTGGCCCAGCCAGGCCGAAAAGGGCTCACCGACCGTCGCCTCGACGCCCAGCGCCACCGTAGTGAACCTGAGTTTCGTTTTCGCCAAGATCTGCTTCACGGCATCCGCAAAGCTCGGGTCGTAAAAGAGGATGCGCGGCGCAGCGTCTTCGCAAATCTGAGAAAGCTCCTCGACGGTGAGACGAAAGTTCAGCCCCATCCAGGTGGCGTTGGCTTTCGCGACGCCGAACAGTAACGGGATTGACGCAGCCGAGTCGCGAGCCAGCACGGCAACGCGCTCGCCTTGCATACTCGCTTCGGCAAGCAAGCGATTGGCGATGCGATTGCTGCGCCGGTCCAAGTCCTCGAACGTGAGGCGCGCGTCGTGACCGACAATCGCCGTTTTCTCCCCAAACCGACGAGCCATGATGCCCGGCAGGCCAGCGAGGGTTTCGATCTCCATTTCTTCCATGGTTGCCCCGTTTCAAGCGCCGTTCGGAGCTCGTGCCCGGTCGGCCTTTCCGAAAAGCTCGTCGTGCAGATGATTGGTCAGCTCCTCCAGCGTGGGGAAATCGAGCATCACCGTGGCTGAAATGTTCCTGCCAACCCCTTGCTCGATGCGGCTCTTAACCTCGACCACCGCGAGCGAGTCGAGACCCAAGTCAAAGAGACCGCGACGCGCGTCAATGGCTTCGCCGGGAGCGAATCGAAGCACGCGCGCCAAAACGCTTCGCAAGTAGTCCATGAGCACCGCGCGCCGCTCCTGCTGCGAGCACTCCTTCAGGCGAGTCTTCAAGGCGAGCACGTCGGCATCGACGACGGTCACGTCGCGCACGTGCTCCTCTTGAAGGCGTGCCAGGAACTGGCTCGGCCCGGCAGAAGCCATCCGAGGCAGGTACTTCGCCCAATCGATCTTCGCTGCGATCGCGTGCATCGTCCTGTCTTGCAGCAACAACTCGAGGAGCTGGAAGTTTCTGGCCGGCCCGACGAAAGCGAGGCCGCGATCCTTGATGCTCCGCTGCACGGGCTCAGAGAGCCGTTCGGCCATGCCGACCTCCGCCCACGGTCCCCAAGCCACGCTGAGCGCCGGCAGCCCTTGCGAGCTTCGGACCTTGCAAAGGGCGTCGAGGAATGCATTGGCCGCGGTGTAGTTCGCCTGCCCGAGAGATCCGATGCAGGCCGTAGCCGACGAATAGGCAACGAAGAAGTCGAGCTCAAGCTGCGTGCTGAGCGCGTGCAGGTTCCACGCGCCGACAGCTTTGGGCAAAAGCACGCGCTCGAGTTGCTCCCACGACATGTCCGCCAGAAATACGTCGTCGGTCACACCCGCAGCGTGGATGATGCCGGCGATCGGCGGCATCGCCCGCTTGATGGCCTGGAACAGCTCCTTCATGCCTCGGCGAGGTCCGGACACGTCACAGGCAAAAACGTGCACGGCGACCCCACCATCTCGGAGTGCCTGCAGCTGAGGCTCCGACTTTTCTGTCGCGCCAACGCGTCCCACCAGCGCGAGGTGACGGGCGCCCAGGCGGTTCAGCCAGGCGGCGGTCTCGAGGCCAAGTCCGCCAAGTCCGCCAGTAATGACGTACGTGCGGTCAGAACGAATCGAAGGCGTTGCACAACCTCCGTCGGGCAGATGCGTCTGGGGAAACTTGACTACCACCTTGCCGACGTTCTTCGACTCGGCCAATGTTCTGAGCGCGCCGCCGACGTGCTCCACCGAGAAGATCTGCACCGGCAGCGGGGCGAGCCGCTGTGCGTCGAGGCCCTGACAAACCTCACGCAAGAGTGCCGGCAATCCCTCCGTGACTTCCCTGTCCACATCACCGAGATCGAAGGCAAAGTAGCGCACGTCGGGGCGGACTGCTGCCACCTGGTCTCGAGACCAGATGCCCCGCTTGCCGATCTCGATGAAGCGACCGCCCGGAGCGAGCGTGTTGAGGCTGGCCGGGATGAATTCGCCGCCCAGCGAGTTCAGAACGACGTCGACGCCACGGCCGCGAGTGCGCTCGCGAACCGCTGCTTCGAACTCTAGCGTGCGCGAGCTCAACGGTTGGCCAATGCCCTGAGCCCGCAAGAAGTCCCACTTGCCAGGGCTAGCGGTGGCGTGCACTTCGGCACCGACATGTGCACAAACGCGCAGGGCCGCTTGACCGACACCGCCAGCGGCAGCGTGCACCAGAACACTCTCTCCCGAGTGGAGTCCTGCGAGCTTGAGTAGGCCGTAAACGGCGGTCAAATACGCCGTAGGGACAGCTGCCGCCTGTTCGTGACTGAGCGCGCGCGGTTTCGGCACCACTGACGCAGCATCCAAAGTAACGAAGCTATTGAGGCACTCGAAGCCGATCCCAATGACTTCGTCGCCAACGCTGAAATTTGTCACCGCCGTTCCGGTGCGCGTCACCACGCCCGAGCACTCGAAGCCAATTTTTCGGCGGTCTACCCACGGCAAACCTTGTTCCTCGCAGAAACTGCGCAGCACACCCCAAACGTGGAGCACGTCCTTGAAGTTGAGCCCCGCCGCGCGCACCGCGATCTCCAGCTCGTTGGGCTCGGGCGCGCGTCGCGACGCCGGCTTGAGGATCAGCTCGTCCGCTGACCCGTAGTCTTGAAGGTAGACATCGACGGGGCCACCGGTCACGCTCGTTAGCGGGTAGCGCTCTAGCCGAGCAACCAGCCGCTGGCTCGCTCGAAAAGCCACCAGCTCTTCGTTGTCTTCCGTGAGCAGCTCATTGGCCAGACGCTGAGCCTCGCCCGCGTCGGTGCGATTCGACAAGTTGGGATCGAGATCAACGTGGCAACAGCGCAAGGTCGAAGCTTCAGAGCGAATGGTGGTGACCATGCCCGCGATGGCCGCCTGCGCCAGGTTGGTACTTGCGTCGCCCGCGGCGAGGGCACCGCGTGTCACGACCTTGAGCTGCAGCGTTGCGCGACTCGTAAGCGCGGCCTTAACGAGGTTGAGCAAAGGTCCGCAGCCGAGCAAATGAGTCTCGGCCAGGGGCAGGCTGCTGCTCTCGGCGGGAGGTTCAAGGTCCAGGCCTGAGAGGTAGATCAGGCTCACGGGTGTATTCGTCTCCGAAGCGTCTCGCGCCTCGAGCTCCTTGAACAACCATGCAAGGTGGTCCTGGCGCTTGGGGTCAATCACGAAGCCATCGAGCTGGGGCCGCTGCGGCTGCTCGCACGGCGCATACTCAACGAGCCACGCCTTCGCGCGCCGTTCCACGAGCGCGGCTTGGAGGCCCGACGCGGTGCCGCACGAGTCTGCGAACAACACCGCCAGGGAATCCGCGCTCGCAGCGGCATCAGCGCTCAGTCCCTCAGGTTTCGAAGGTACGCCGTTCTGCCACTCCACCGTGTAGAGCAGGTGTGTCAACTCGCGGCGCCGAGCCGCGTCGAGCGCCGTCTTGGATACTGGGCGCAGGCGAAGGCCGCTCAGCCCCAGAGCGGGCTCACCGGCCGCGTCGAAGAGATTGACGTCCGCGATGATCTCACCGTCCGCGCGCGCCTCATGGCGAAGCCTGAGATGGGCACTGCCAGCCTTCCCGGGGCTCTTGAAATAGCGAAGCTCCTCGACCGTGATCGGCAGGTAGACTCCCTCGCCCGGCAGCAGCGGCCCCACGATCTGGATCGCGGCGTCGAGCAGTGCCGGGTGAACTGCATATTCACCCTCGGCGGCCAAATCCGAGGAGTCCAGCCCGAGAGCAGCACGAATCTCACCTTCGGCTGGCCAGATCGCCCGAATGCAGCAAAAAGACGGGCCATATTGAAAGCCCCGCTCGCGAGCTCGCTGGTCCGCAGCTTGCACATCGCTTTCGCTCAACAATCGGCGCTGCGCCTCTTCGAGCGACCCGCGAAGCTCAGTGGAGGGCGCCGCGTCATCGCGATTCAGCGACAGTGTGCCCTGTGCGTGCAATTGCCAGATCGGTTCGTCGTCGCCTGCCGGTCGGCTAGAGATGCGAACGCGATAGCTGCCGCCCACCAGCGGTTCGAGCATCGTGCGGACCACGCGCGGGCCATCTTGCAAGCTGAGCGGTGCAGCCACGCTCAAATCAGACAGGGAGACGCCCCCGGGACCGCCCAGGGCTCGAGAGGCGGCGAGCACGAGCTCGAAGTACCCGGCAACTGGGAAAATCACGTGGTCGAGGATGCGATGACCCTCCAAGTAGCGTGGGCTCGTCGCGGAGATCGTGGATTCGAAAGTCAAGGCCGAGCCCGGCTCGCCGTCCGCGACCAAAGACCCAAGCAGCGGATGCGACTGAGTGCCCGCAGACACGCGTCGCGGTCCCCCGCCCACATACCAGTGACGACGACGTTCGAATGCGTAAGTCGGCAGGCTCACCTGCCCGCGCCGTTCACCATCGTCTAGGCCCTTCCAGTCGAGCTTGGCCCCCTCCGTGTAGAGCCGCGCAAGCGAGGACAGCAACGCCTTCCAGTCGTCCTCTCGCTTGTCGAGCGTCGGCACCCAGGCAGCGTCCACGCCAGGCAAACAACGAGCCCCGAGAGCCAGCAGGGTCGGTTGTGCCCCCACCTCAACGAAAACATTGCTCCCCCCGTCGTGCATCTCCTTCATTCCGCGCAGGAATTCCACGGGTTCCAGCACATGGCGAAGCCAATGCTCGGGGCTAGTTGCTTCTCGACCCAGGGGGGTGCCGCTCAGCATCGAGACGAATTCGATGCGCGGCAGATTGAAACGAACCTTGCCGAGGACATCCTGATAGCCCGCGAGCATCGGACGCATCAGCGGCGAGTGAAAAGCGTGGGAGACGTCGAGACGACGGGCAGCCACGTCCGACAATTGAGCGACGGCGGCCTGGATGTCCACGACCGCTCCAGAAATGACCGTTTGTGAAGGCGAGTTCACCGCGGCCACGGCGACTCGACTGCCGAGCGATGACAGAACACGACGAACGCGCTCCACATCACATTCGAGCGCGACCATACTCCCGGCCTCGCTCAGCCCCTGCATCAGCTTGCCTCGCCAGGCAACGAGCTTGAGCGTGTCGTCGAGACTCAGGATGCCGGCGGCGTGCGCCGCCGCGTATTCACCCAGGCTGTGTCCCGCCACCACGGCGGGCACGACACCCCAACTGCGCAGCAGCGCAGTCAACGCGATCTGAAGCGACACCGTCAGCGGCTGCGCGTACGCGGTTTGGTCGAGCGCCGGTTGGGAACGACTGCTCCCGTAGAGCGCATCGACAACCGAGAAGCCAACCTCTCTCGAAACGGCTTCATCACAGCGGGCCAACGCCTCTCGAAAGATCTTGTTCTCGCGAAACAAGGCGCGCCCAGCGCCACGAAGCTCCTGACCCTGTCCGGTGTAGAGGAACGCCACCTGGCATGCCTCTCGCTGGCGACGCCTAATCTCCACGGCGCCGTCCGCCGCAGCAGCGAGGCGTTGAGCAAGGTCTGAAGACGAGTCGGTCACGATGGCGACTCGATGCTCGAAATGACTCCGCCCGGCGTTGGCCGACGAGCAGACGTCGCCCAAAACCAGCGACGGAGCTGCTCCGAGCCGGCGAGCATAGCGGAGGCACAAGGCTGAAAGAGCGCTCTCACTCTTGGCGGAGAGGCACAGTAGCTGCTGGCGACGTCGCTCCCTTACCGGGGTCTTTGCCTCGAGCGGAGCTTCTTCGACGATCACGTGAGCGTTCGTCCCGGTAAAGCCAAACGAGCTCACACCACCCAGCCGTCGCTCGGCGTAGCGGGGCCACGTAGTTGTCTCCCCCGGCACGCGCACGGGCAGCGCTTCCCAGGCAATGCGGGAGCTCGGCGTGCGAAAGTGCAGGTGTGGAGCAATCGTTCCGCGCTGCAACTGCAGCACCAACTTGATCAAGCCGCCGACCCCGGCAGCCGCTTCCATGTGACCAAGATTCGTCTTCGCCGAGCCCACGTACAACGGCCGCTCAGAGCGGTGGTGAGATGCCTGAAACAACTCCCCCAGCGCATTCATTTCGATCGGATCTCCGAGCGGCGTTCCGGTGCCGTGCGCCTCGATGTAGCCGATGTCGCTGGCGGCGACTCCAGCATCGTCCAGCGCACGCGCGATGAGTCGTCGCTGCGCAGGCCCGTTCGGCACCGTCAGTCCGCCGCTTCGACCGTCCTGGTTGACGGCCGCGCCACGAATCACGGCTAGAACACGATCGCCATCAGCAACCGCTTTCGACAGCTTCTTCAGAACCAGCATACCGGCGCCCTCGCTGCGCGCGTAGCCGTCAGCAGCATCGTCGAACGTCTTGCAGCGCCCGTCGGGTGACAGCATGTGCGACCTCGAAAAGACGAGATTCGAGAGCGGCGACAAGACCATATTCACGCCACCCACGAGCGCCAAGCCGCATTCGCCTCGACGCAGGCTCTCGCAAGCCAGCTGGACCGCAACGAGCGATGACGAGCACGCTGTATCGACGGACATGCTGGGACCGTGGACGCCCAGCGCGTACGAGATGCGGCCGGCGGCCGCGCTGTGCGCCGACCCAGTGCCTACGGAATGGTCGAGCAGCACCTCCGGCACTTCTCCGAAGACCAACCCGACGTAGTCGAAGGAGCTGATGCCGACGAAGACGCCCGCATCGGTGCCGTACAGGTCATCGGCGGCGATGTTCGCGTGCTCGAGAGCCTCCCAAGACGTTTCGAGCAAGAGCCGCTGCTGAGGATCGATGTAGGCTGCTTCGCGCGGTGAGATGCGAAAGAACGCCGCGTCGAAGAGGTCCTTGCTGGTCACGAAACCACCGCGTTTCGTGCATATCTTTCCCGGCGCCCCAACCACCGGGTCGTAATAGGCGTCGTTGTCCCAGCGATCTGCCGGCACGTTCTGGGTGAGGTCGGTGCCCGCGGAGAGAGCATCCCAGTAGGCGTCGACAGAGTCGATGCCGCCCGGAAAGCGACAGCTCATACCGACGATCGCGATCGGCTCTCGGCCGCGCCCTTCGAGCTCCGCGACGCGGCTCCTCAATGTCCGAATGGCTGCAAGAGCTTCTGCCAGAAGCGCCGGCTCGGTCTGCTCACTGTGTTGGGTGGCCATCAGCGACCCCTCAGCTCTGCCAGCTCTGCCGCCAGCTGGGCCAGCACGTCACCTTGAGGAGCCGCCAAGTTGGGTCGCAGGCTCCGAGGCGCAAGCGAAGCCTCCGGCGAGGCATCGATCGAGGCTTCTTCTTGCAAGCCGGCGAGCTCGAGCAACTTTGGAACGAGCTGAACGAGCGTCGGATAGTCGAACACAAGCGAGCTTGGAAGTGGGCGCGCCAGTTGTTGTTCCAAGAGCATCTTGATCTCCATCACCTGGAGCGAGCTCATTCCAAGCGACATGAGCGGCGCTCGACCGTCGATGTCCGCGTCGTTGAGCAGCAGCCGCTGAGCGATTTGCTCCCGCAAAAACCGCAGCAATTGACCATATCTGCGCGAGGCCAGCGTCGCTTGCAGGCGTTCGATGAGCAGCAAACATCCGAGCCCTGAATCCGCTCCGCTTGTCATGGTTTCCCTTCGAGCCGTGAAGTCGCGCGTCGACCCGCCTCCACTTCAGGTACCAATTCGCTGACCTTTGCGCAACGGGCGTTCGTGATGTCCTGAACGCCCATGTGACTCATAGCCAATAGCGTATGCAACGCCTGCGTTCGGGTGATTGCTCAGCACGACATTTCGCGCGCACGACACTCGTTCGCAACACATCTCTTTCGGCATCGTCAGCGCTACGATCAGTTCAGCAACACCTGTTGATGCTCCAGCTCCAAAGAGCGTAGGGTCGCGTTCGACGCGCCTCAAACCGCGCGGGCTGAGGGACAACCGATGAAAGCGTTCCGCTATCGAGCAACGAACGGTCAGACGGCAACGTACGTCGACCGCAAGTACCCATTCTGGTCGTTGGCCTTGTTCTACGCGCTGCTGCCGTTTTTGGGCATCGCCCTGCACGCGCGCACCGGTCTGGAGCTGGCACTATTTCTGCCCATCTCGCTGACCTACGTCGGGTTTCCGCTGCTCGACCTGCTCTTGGGCGAAGCCCACGACAATCCCCCCGAGGAGGTCGTCCCACAGCTCGAGAAACACCCGTACTACCAGACTCTCACCTACGCGATCGTGCCGGCCGCGTTCCTGGTCGTCGCAGGGTCCGCCTACTGGATTGGCTCACATGAGTTGACCTGGGGCGTCGTCGGTCTGGGAATGGCCGCCGGCGTGACCGGGGGCCTCTGCATCACCACGGGCCACGAGCTGGGACACAAACAGACGAAGCTCGAGCGCTGGCTGACCAAGATCTTGTTGGCGGTCCCGGCTTACGGACACTTCTGGGTCGACCACAATCGCGGCCACCACCGCGAGGTCGCGACACCGCAGGATCCGGTGAGCGCCCGGATGGGTGAGTCGATCTACAAATTCGCGTCACGCGAAATCCCCGGTGCCTTTCGCCGTGCTTGGCGAAGCGAGGCCGACCGCCTTCGCCGACGCGGAAAGTCCATGTGGAGCATCGAGAACGAGATCCTGCAGTCGTATGCCATGTCCGCAGTGCTCCAGCTCGGGCTGACAGCGCTGGTTGGCCCTCAAATGCTGTTGTTCTTCTTGATCGCCAACGCACAAGCGTGGTGGCTGCTGACGAGCGCCAACTATGTCGAGCACTATGGCCTGTTGCGGGAGCGAGAGTCGTCGGGTCGCTATGAAAGCTGCAAGCCCCACCATTCTTGGAACTGCAACCGCATCTGTACCAACCTCCTCCTGTTTCACCTCGAACGTCACTCCGATCACCACGCGCATCCGCGCCGACGTTTCCAGTCGCTCAGGCATCTCGAGGACCTGCCGCAGCTGCCTGGTGGCTACCTGGGCATGTTCTCGATCGCCTGCGTGCCGCCGCTGTGGTTCAAAATGATGGATCCCAAGCTGATGGCCTTGAAACAAGTGCAAGGTGACCTCGCCAAGGTCAACATCGATCCTGAGCGGAAAGCAGAGCTCGTCCGGCGCTACGGCCAGCAACCACAACAGGTCAGCGCGGCCACCTGAGGTGACGGTGCCTCACGCCTCGGCGCCATCCTCGGGCGGGGCGACCGAGGCTTGAACGCTCAGCGCCGCCCGAATGTCTTCGTCGATCTCCAGCGCAATGCGGCGCGCGTGCTCTCGAATGAAGAAGTGACCGCCGCTGAACCGCGACATCGTTAGAGATCGCTGAGTCTCGAGCTGCCAAGCTTGCCCCTGCTCCTCAGTCACGTCGTCGTCATCGCCCAGCATGACCCGGATGGGCGTGTCGAGCGGAGACGGAATCGTCGACGCCTCGGCTGTCGGCGTCTCGAGGGCCTCCAGATCGGCGCGCAAGATGCGCTCGAACATTTCCATGAGCTCCGGGTTTTGTAAGACAGCGCCCGGAGTACCGCCGTATTTGGCAAGCTTGGCGTGGAATGCGGCACCCGGTAGTTGATGAATTGGCGTGCCGACTTCTTTCGACGCAGGAGCTCGCCTACCGGAGACGAAGATGGCCAAGGGTGGCCGCCGATCGAGGCTGCGCAAACGAAGCGCGACGTCACGCGCGAGCGCAGCGCCAAAGCTGTGACCGTAAAGCGCGTACGGAGCATCGAAGCGAGCACCGAGGCGCTCCAAAGCGTCATCGACGAGCGTGGGCATGCGCCGCTGCAGGGGCTCTCTCATTCGGAGCCCGTGCCCCGGGAGTTCGTGCGTCACGAGTGCTACGTGGCCCGGCAGAGCCTGGGCTAGATCTTGGTAGCAACGCGAGTTGCCACCCGCGAACGGAAACGCGATCAGCTGCACGCTAGTCATGGTTGCTGCTCCCTCGCGGCCGTCTGCGCCGGTTGCTCTGCCGCCAACTCATCCATCAGCACACGAAAAATGGCCGTGCTCCAAAGCCGCTGATCCTGCGCGCCCAGGAGGTGGTCAGACCCGGGCAACAGCAGCGGCACGGCGCCAGGAATGAGCTCGTCCGAAAGCAGTGTGAGGCCGTCGTTGGGGCCGTGGGAGCGCAGCCGGCTGTAACCGAACCAACCTCGGGGCGTGATGTTGCCGGAGAGCGGCACTGCGACGAGCGAGACGATGCGAACGTTCGGTGGGATGTGCAGTGAATCGAATAGGGGTCGAGAGCGCTTCGCCTGCATGCTGCGGAGGCCGGCCATGTCGAAACCGTCGTTGGCGAGTTGGTGGTTAACGAACCAACAAAAGTCGGGATCGAGAACCCGCTCCGCGAGAGGTGACCCACGCACGGCACCGACGACACTCAGCCAACCGACGATATTCTGCGTCTCTTCCGGACGAAGCTCTCGTCCCAGCGCCACAGCGACCTCAGCGCCGCTCTTGCTCGCGCTCACCAGATAGACGCGGTGCTCCTTGGATGCTTGCCGGATCGCAGCCGCCACGATGAGCGCGTTTTGCTCGACCGTACCGTTCTCCAACACCGGCACCAGCTGATACGGAATACCCCACTGTTCGTAAAGCTTGCGTTGAATGCGAAAGTCGGCGTTCGTGATCTCCCCGTGCGCAAGATAGAACCAGCCGGGCACGAGCAAGACCAGCATGTCTGCGGGCGGATGGGGACGGGCCCGCATGAGGCCCAGCCTACGCACCTCTCGCAGCTCCGCTTCGTACTTGGCTCGTAGGCCGCGGACCTGAGGCCGCGCGCTCATCGTTTCGAGAAACAGCAGCGTCGCAACGTCTGGTGAGTACGACCGCGCCACCGCCGCGAGCTCGTCTCGCGACGGCACGTCTCCGTCTGCAAGATGCTCGCGGCGTTCGGCATCGAGCGACCGAGGCAACGGTCGCCCTTCGAGGTAGTTACGAGCCAGAACGCTGTCGACGGGACCGCGCAAGCTGTAGCCCGCGACTTCGCCTCCCGAAGTGGCAATGGCTGGAACATAGGCGCACCCGACGACGAGGCCCGTCAACGTGAGAACGAACCAACGCCAGAGGCTGCGAGCCCCGAATGCGAACTGTGGATCCAAGCCAAAACCCTGCACGCCTTGACGCCCTGACGCTGCGGCACTATTCAACAATCCTATTGAATACTCAAGTTGTTTCGATGGGATGGCAGCCTTTTCACCGGACATCGTGTTGACGCCGAGCTGACGCAAAAACAAGAATGCGCCACCTTCAACCACCCTCAGGCCGTCCGTGATTTTCAAACCGTACTATTACTTTAACACCGGTTGCGCGGCTTACCTCTTCGGCTGCGGCAGTCTGGGCAAGTGCGCCGTTGTCGACGCGCACGAAGATGACGTTGACGAGTACTTGGCGTTCGCTGCCTCCAAAGAGATGCGCATCACGCACGTCATTGACACCCACGTCCACGCCGACCATCGCTCCGCCGGCCCCATCCTCGCTCGCACGGCAGGCGCGCCATATTGCCTCCATGAGTCCGCCCAGGTGACGATGCCGTTCGAGCCGCTTCGGGACGGTCAGGAGCTCGAGTTGGGTAACACGCGGATCGAGGTGCTGCACACGCCGGGTCACACCGCCGAGAGCGTGTGCCTCGTGGTCCGAGACCTGCGCCGAGGACCGGAGCCCTGGTTCGTGCTCACCGGCGACACCCTCTTCGTTGGGGCCGTTGGCCGGCCCGATCTCCCAGGGAATAGTCACGAGAACGCGGGACGGCTCTACGACAGCATCCACTCAAAGCTGCTGACGCTGCCCGACGAGGTAGAGCTGTATCCGGCTCATTTCGCAGGCTCGGCCTGCGGCGCCGGAATGAGCGGGAAGCCGTCGAGCTCGCTGGCGATCGAGAAACGTTGGAACCCGATGCTCGGCCTGTCGCGGGGCGAGTTCGTCAGCGCACTTCAAGAGGTTCCAGCCAAGCCGGCGGAGATGGAGGAGATCTTGCATTTCAATCGGGGCGAAAGCGATTGACTGCTGGGAGCTTACCGCGCCTCGGCCTCCGCCCCAATCTGGCCCAGTTCACCTTGCTGGTCGTGGTAAACGCTTTCGTGGGCGCCATGGTGGGAATGGAGCGCAGCACGCTGCCCGGCCTGGCCGAGCAAGCGTTTCACCTCAAAGCTCATTCGGCGATTCTCTCCTTCATCGTCGTCTTTGGATTCACCAAAGCGCTTACCAACTACGTAGCCGGCAGACTTTCCGACAAAATCGGCCGCAAGCGCGTGCTCGTCGGTGGCTGGCTCGTCGCAGTCCCGGTCCCGTTCTTGCTGTTCTACGCCCCGAGTTGGGGTTGGGTGCTGGGCGCCAACGCCCTACTCGGAATCAGCCAGGGACTCACTTGGTCCACCACCGTGATCATGAAGATCGACTTGGTGGGGGCCAAAAATCGCGGCCTAGCCATGGGTCTGAACGAGTTTGCCGGCTACCTTGCGGTCGGCGCCTCGGCCCTCGCAACCGGCGCAATCGCTGCGCGCGTCGGCCCGCGGCAGCCCTTCCTGCTGGGCATTGGCTTCGTGGCTGTCGGGCTCGGCCTGTCGCTCTTCGCGGTCCGCGAAACGCATCAACACGTCGCGCTCGAAGCGCGATTGCCCGGAGCCACTCCGGCCGCGAGTGTCAGCCAGCGAGACATCTTCTGGCTCACCACATGGCGTGATCGAAACCTGTCGAGTGTCAGTCAAGCGGGGCTCGTCAATAACCTCAACGATGGCATGGCCTGGGGCCTCTTCCCGTTATTCTTCGCGGCAGCGGGCGTCTGCCTGGAGCGCATCGGCATCCTCGCGGCCATCTATCCCGCGACGTGGGGCATCAGCCAGCTGTTCACCGGCGCGCTGTCCGACAAGCTGGGCCGCAAGTGGCTCATCGCGGGCGGCATGTGGGTGCAAGCGGTGGGCATCGCCGTGGTGATTCTGGCGAGCGAGTTCCTCGGCTTCGCCGCGGGCGCCGTGCTTCTCGGCGTTGGCACCGCCATGGTTTACCCGACTCTGCTCGCCGCCATCGGCGACGTGGCCCACCCGACTTGGCGCGCTTCGTCCGTCGGCGTGTACCGACTCTGGCGCGATCTCGGCTACGCGATCGGAGCCGTCATCGCTGGGATCACGGCTGACGCGCTCGGCCTCAGCTCGGCAATGTGGCTCGTCGCCGCCATCACCTTTGGTTCCGGTGCCATCGTCGCGCTTCGCATGCGAGAGACGCTGGCGCTTCCTGCCGACGTTCTCCGCGTGCGCACGTCACCGGAGCCCGCAGCAGCACCCGAGTGAGCTCATAGGCCTGGGCCTATGGGTGTCATCCACATCTCGTCTTTGACACTCGGCGCGCCCCTGCGTAACTCGGCCACAGGATGGGTACAGGGAAGCAAGGCGCGAAATGGGTCGCGACGGGGGCCGCCGGGCGCGCAGGACGCCACAGTGCCGTTTTCAGGTTGCCGCCCCACGAACGCATCAGATTTACAGAAAAAGAAGGCTCTGCGAGCACAGGCGTAGAGTTCCTGCGGAGGCTGGGCTCGCTGCGCGGCGTATTGCTCCTCGTCGCGGTGCTGGTGCTGCCGACGCTATACCTCACGTTGTTCAGTCCCTTCCAATTCGCGGCGGATGATTTCTGGCATCTGCTGGCGTCCGACGGCAAATCGTATCCAGGCGGACCGACCCGTCTCGACATGTACCGGTTCGCATCGGGCCACGCGCGCGACACGCTGGCAGGAATGCAAGACGGCACTTTCCCTTGGTACACGGAACCGACGCTGAAGATTTGGTTCTGGCGACCGCTCAGCACCGCCCTGCATCACGTCGACCAACTGCTGTTCGGTAAGAGCGCTCTCGGCGCCCGCTTGCACAGCCTGACTTGGTATGTCGGCCTAGTCGTGTTGGTGCGACGGCTGTACCAACGCTTTTCGTCGCGCCAGCTCGCTTCGCTCGGCATCATCGTGTTCACCTGCACGGCGGCACATTGGCAACCAGCAGCGTGGATGGCCGCGCGCAACGCAGTGGTTTCAGCGACGCTCAGTTGCGCTGCTCTGCTGTGCCACCTCGAATGGCGTGAGAAGCCGCGCGCTTTAGGCCTGGTCCGCGCGCTATTGGTCTATCTGCTGGCGATCGCCGCCGGTGAATCGGCGTTCAGCGTGGTCGCGTACATCGCGGGCTACGAGCTCGCGATCAGTACAGGTAGCTTGCGACGCCGCGCGGCAGCCGTACTTCCATTCGCTGGCGTTTCGGTGATCGCGCTGGCTCTGTATTCCGCAGCCGGCTACGGCACGCATGGCTCCGGAGCCTACCTTGACCCATTGGGCGAACCCACCGAGTTCCTGGCCGAGCTTCCGGCGCGCTTTGTTTCGATGTTGGGCTTCAGTTACCTGGGCCTACCCGCAGACATGTGGTTCTTGGAGTCAAAGCTCCGCCCCACGTACGCACTGCTCGGTGCTGTTGCCGGAGCAGTGGTGTGCGCCGGCTTCGGCCTGACGTGGCGGCAGCTGAGTGTCGCGGAGCACCGGGCCTGCGCTTGGATGGGCATCTCGTCAACCTTGGCGATCCTTCCGCAGCTCGGCGGTCAACTCGGCTCTCGAAGCCTGACGCTGCCTTCGATCGGGACGTCGGTAGTCATTGCCGGCCTCGTGCTTGGCGCCTGGCGCACAGCCAAGATTCTGCCGCGAGGCTCTTCGCTGCGATGGGTCGCGCTGAGCGCGGCAACGCTAGGGGCGATCTTTCACGTGGTGGTCGCGTCCGCGAGCTGGCTTGTAACGCCGTTGTTCTATGCGGAGTCGATGCGGAAGGTCGCCGCCTCCGTCGAACGACTGAATCTCGACGATTCGGCGGAGAAGAGAGCGATGTTGCTCCAAGTTCCGGACATGTTCATCTTCCGCTACCTACCGTTTCAGCGTCGAACCGAAGGACGAACCGTCCCCAAAACGTGGCACAGCCTCTCCCAGGCCAGCTACGACCACCTGGTTCGCCGCACAGGCCCGAGCAGCTTCGAGCTCGAGGTCGTGGGAGGCCAAATGCTGGAGTCGCCTCTCGAAAGCGTCGTACGCACGGCGCACAATCCGTTCAAAGTCGGCGACAGCGTCAAGCTCGACGATTTCACGGTGAAGGTTCTCGAAGTAGGCCCAGTCGGTCCACGCCGCATCACGGTGGAGTGCGCCACCTCGTTGGAAGATGCGAGCTGGTTGTTCCTGGTTTGGCAAAACGGGCAGCTCCAGCGCTTCACTTTCCCAGCGATCGGTCGATCCGTACGACTGCGCTGGAGCCCGGGGCCGACGGCACTCGAGCTCTAGCCAGGGCGACCCGCGCTGAGCGAGTATCCGCCCTACTCGATGTTGAAGGCGAGCGTGCCGTTGCCCGCTATAGTCGCGGTACACTCAGCCGCGCGCGTGCACGCCGTGACGCTGCCGTCTGCGAACGCACCCAGCCTGATGGTCCAGCTGCCCGGCGCAAGCTCGGGCAGCGTGACCTGCACGTTGTTGCCAGCAAGCTCGGCGTCAGCCTTGATGGATGTCGGCGCTTGCTTGAAGTACGCATCAGCGATCTGCAGCTTGTCACTGTCCACCGTCCACGCGAACACCAAGCGGTTGCCAGTTTGAAGTGTCGTGTTGGGCTCCACCGCGGCAACCAGGCCGTGCGGTACCAGCAACGATTCCACCGTGAACGAAGCTTCGCCAGTCGTGTCGTGAAAGGACACTGTCGATCGTGCTGCTCCGTCCGAAGTGGGCAGCTCGACGTAGAAGCCCAGCTGGCACTTGGCACCGAACGTACCGGTACCGTTGGGAGAAATCGTGAGCGGCGTGCCGTCCAGATCGGCGTCCATCGGAAGGGCCGGACAGTCGTCACCGACCCTGCGGTATGCCATCGATGCGAAAACCTGTGCAGTGTCCGCTTTCTCGACGTCGAACCCAGCCGTCAGCGACAGAGTCGTGATCTCGAGGCTGCTCAGGTCGCGCCGCTGCTCGGTAGAGCCGCAACTCAACGTCAACAGCAGTGGCAGCATCAATCGCCTCACGCCGCTCGCTCTCCCTTCAAAAACGCCCGCGTCGATTGCTCAAGGCAGCGGCACGGAGCCGGCAACCGCACCGCAGGTAACCGTGGCGCCCGGGTGAATCTGCAGCTCCTTGACCGAGAGCTGCCCACTAAAAGCCTTGGCACCGAGCGATCCAATCACAATCTTGGCGTTTGGTGCAATGAGGGCTCCCCCCGGAAATGCCGCGTCGAGGAATACCGTTTGGCTGCCAGCAAACCCGAGGACAAAGTCCGAGGCAGCACCCGAAACGGTGACCAAGCTACCCCGGTCCGTCATGCCGCTAGCTACGTACAGCTGGACTGGTTGCATCAAACGAAGCTCCGCACCTGGTTCGAGATCAAACGAGCCGACGAAGTAAGACCCCGGGCTCAGCGTCAGGACCGCGTTCGGCTTGACGACGAGTGCCGAGTACGCGCCCGGGTCAATTGTTTGAGCGCTCTTCGGCTCGAGGTAGACGCTGCCCCGGGTGAAAGGCGGAAACGTCACATCGCTCAAGTCGCGGGGCGCCGGCAGAACGAGCGCCGGGTCGACCGTTACCGAGCCGGTCACGGTGGGTCGCGCTTGAGTCACGTAGCGGCCAGCAAGCAGCACGTCGCCATTCACGACGCTGCGATTGCGGAGCGTCACATCCCCCCGGGCCAACAGCGAGCCGGTGCTGGCTTCAACACCCAGCTCGACCTCTCCAGTGCCCGAATTGACGATCGTCGCGTAGCTGCCGCCAGGGCCGCGCACGCTCGCTCGATCTTTGACGTCGATGGCCTGCGACACCTGAATGCCGCCGCGGACGACCAACGTTTGCAGCGCCTTGGCTGAGTTGCCACTTTGATCCGTCGCCGTCCATTGCACCTGATACGTGCCAGCCCCCAGCTGCAATGTCTGGTTCTCGATGGGAATGGGAGTCACCGCCGCGCCGTTCACCGTGACCACGACGCCGGTGACGCCCACGCGGGCACTGCAAGCGTCCGTCACCACCGGCGTAGGAATCCGCACTTCGTCAATGCCAGGTTGGCAGACCGAGTTGATGACTGGCGGCAGCGGCGGGAAGACGGGAGTCTGCGTGTCAACGACCTTGATCAACGCTGTATCGCGCGACATGCTGCCGTGCGTGTCGATCGTGGTGAGGGTCGCGATGCGCGTGCCCAGACCCAGCTGCGCCACTGCCAGCGCCCCCGAAGGCCCGTCGGAGACGAGCTGGTGGCCGGCGGTCCAGACGTACCGCGCAATACGATCGCCGGGGTCGAGATCGGAGGACTCGGCGCCAGAAAGCTGAACAGCCGCCTCGCGCGTCTGCAGTCCGCATTCCACCACCTGATCGGGCCCCGCGTTCGCTAGCGGCGGGCGGTTCACGAACAGGAGCCCCAGGGACATTTCGAAGGTTGCGTCCAGGCCAGAAAGCTGGAACGTGCCCTTCAGATCGAAAACGCCAGTAGCTTCGTCGTAGTGGCCCGTGAGCGCTGTCGTGTTGGTTGCACCGACAGACGTGTCACTGCCGTTGAGCTGACCGGACAGGATGGCCTGAACCTTTCCTGGCGCGATGGACAGGGCGTTTCCAGGAGTCAGTACAGCGGCCACAGGTCGCTGCAGGAAGAACGTCGAGCCCTCCAACGGAACGTCGTGGTCCTTGATGCTGAGAGTCGTCGACGGCAGCGTAACGTTCAGCTGCGACATCAACACAATCGGCCCGACACGGCCTGTCGACGCGAAACCCGACGGACGAACCGTCACCGTCTCCACGTCAGGCCCAGCGATCGTGATGGCGGAGGACTGGCTCGACACCTCCTCGGTCGCCGCCAGGGGACCATCGTCCACTGGAGTGCCGCGGTCACTCCGCGTGTATTCGGGGCAGCCGTTCTTTTTGAAGAGCTCGGAGCCGGTTGGCGTGCATGTCCTGAATTTTACAGGGCTCTGAAGGTTGAGCGGGTCAGTCGGGCTCCAATAGCAGAACAGCAGGTCCTTGAGCGCCTCGAGCCCCTGCGTGGCAAGGCCACAGGTGCCAGTGAGGGCGCTGCTGAGCCACGTTCCGCACTCCTCGACGATGATGTCCGCCACAGACTGCGCTGAATCGGGATTTACCCGCGGCAAGATCTCCTCGGGCACGACATCACTGACGTCATCCGCGAGTCCCAACTCCTCGAGCAGCGCAGAGACGCACTGCCGCGCGTCGCCGCTCGAGTAGCCATCGCAGCGCTCTTGGCAGGCTCTGGCGACCAACGAACTGTCGTTGGAATCAATGCAGATCCGCAGCGGCACGCCCATATCTGCGCCAATCGTGTTGAGCTGTGGCGGACCGCTACATTGCCCGATACAGCCGCCCGACGTCGAGCACTGCAAATCCCCGCACGACGGGTCGCACGTGGGTCTCGGGGTGCAGCCAGAAGGCGAAGTGCTGGTGCCAGTCGGCGTTGAAGTAACGCAGTGGCAGTTGCAAACCACCAAGTCCGGTCCCTTGGGGATGTCATCGCTGTCACAACCCAGTGCGGCCACCGCGGCAGCCGCCACAACTAGCAAGCGTTGCGAAAATGCCCTCATTGCCCTGCCACTCCTTCCGGGCGATGCCCCGCCCACGTCGCAAGTTGCGCGAGACGAGGCCCAGCGTCAAGCGGCATTCGGGCCACAGGTTCGCGACCCATAACGTCCAGCTTATGCGGATCGTGGTAATGACAGACTGCGATGCACGCAACGCGCTGCGCTCGAATCGCGACTGCATTCATGGCGGGCATGCTGATCGGAGGCGCACGCCCCGCCGCGGCATTCGCGCAAACACGGGACGACGCGCGCGTGGCCGACCCCGCAACTGCCAGTGAAAGCCGGCCAATCGAGCACGACGCTGCCCCGCGAGCCCTGCCGCTGACGCCATTGAACATAAGCCTATTGCACCCCGTTTCGTTCTATCCCGATGCCCAATTGCGGCGAATCGGCGTCGAGCTTGCCGTCCTCTATGGTGCAACCGGAAGCACTACAGGCGTAGCTGTCGGTGGAGTAGTCCTCCAGACTCGCGACGACGTGGAGGGCTTCATGCTCGCACCCGTCAACCTCATCGGGCGGGAGCTCGATGGCGTTCAGCTCGGATTGGTGAACGTCGCCAAGCGCGTCAAAGGTGTCCAGCTTGGCCTCGTCAACGTCTCGCAACGAGCGAGCGGGCTACAGCTGGGCATCGTCAACGTGGGAGAGACCGATGGCTATCAGATCGGCTTGCTTAACCTACCTCCTTCACTGCGTGTGAGCGCGCTGCTCTGGGGTGCAGGTCTCCCCATGCTCGTGAGCGCGGGAGCGCGCTTCTCAACCACCCGCAGTCCCGTCTACACCCTCATCGCACTGGGTTACGGCCACGATGCAACGCACGGCTTCGTCGCGCCCGCCTACGGGCTGGGCCTCCGCGCCAGCCCCCAACGGTGGCTGCTCGACGTCGACCTGCTCTACCAACCGGAGTTTGCCACGCAGCATCGCACACGCCACGTGCTCGAGCTCCGAGCGAGCGTGGGCCTTCGAGTAGTCAACCGGCTCGCACCACTCCTGGGCGCAGGCCCCGCGCTCGAGATCGCCCACTCCAAAAAGCCGAACCCAGCGGCCCGCGCATTCGGCGGCGTGGAGCTGCTATTCTAAGCGCCCGGTCCTGCAGTGACGAGCCATTCCCCCTTCCCGCACGTGGTGCTCATTTGCGACGACGCCTGCCCGAACGTGGCGCTTGCGCGCAGCAATCTGTTGGCAGCTTTCGCGCTAGTAGGGCTTGCTCCAGAGTGGTCTGAGCATCGCATCGGTGATCCGGAGGCTCCGGCGTACACCCGCGGGTACGGCTCGCCGACCATTCTCGTCGACGGCGAGGATGTCGCGGGCGTCCAACCAGGTTCGAACGCCTGCTGCAGGGTCTACGCGGCTCCGACGCAACTCGAGAGGGCACCCAGCATCGAGCTCATTGCGGCTGCGCTAACGAGCGCCTCAGGGTGACCGTCACTGCCTGGTCGGCAAAGCGGCTCGGTCGCTACGCCTTACGCGTCGCCACCTTTTTGGCGCCCTTTGTCTTTGGGCGTCGCCGTGCCGGTGCCGGCGAACCGCGCAGGAGCTCGAGGGGATCTTCAAGGTCGAGCGCTTCAGCCAGCTTTTGAACGGTTTCGAGGCTGACGGAAGCCGTCAAAGAGAAGACTTCCCAGAGCAGGCTACGACTCACCCCTGCGCGATCTGCTAGGTGGGACGCGGGCATCCCCTTGGCGTCCGCGACCTCTCGCACGCGGCGAGCGAGGACGCGCTCGAGCCGCCGCACCGGGTTCTTTCGCATCCGCGCAACTTGACCGGGGAGGAAGCTTGCGCTTTCCGGTATACCGATCAACGATTCACTGTCCGGTAAACCGGAGGGTCGGCTCCAGTCGGACTGAAACAATCCCAGTTCTCGGACCCCGACGACATACCCGGAGTCAGGAGACCCACACCCCGATGCCATCTTCCAAACCAACAACCAAATCTCGGAAAAATCCGCGCAAAGCACGACCCGCGCCGCGCCCCCTCCAACGGCTACGTCCAATCTCCGCGAGTCGCTTTCTCGCAGGCGAACGCGCTACCCCTCGGCTGTCACCTGCGGAAGAGCTCAAGCGCGACGGGCGCTTGCTGACGAAAATCAAGCGGCGCCTTCCCGCTCTGAAGAAACTGCTTCGCGAGGCCAACGGCTTCCTCGCGTACGAGGATCGCGTGTACCGGTTCTATCACGAGAGCTTCAAGGTCTACGCGCTCCAGAATACCACGCTCGATATTGTGGAAGCCCTACAAGCGCTGGCGCCCGGCGTGCCACTCAATCGCACGTTCGTCGAGATCCTTGCCGAAGGAACGAACAAGAAGTGGGAGGCTGGCGACAACCGTCGTTGGGCGTACGAGACCCGTCCGTTACTTGAGGCGTTCTTTCACGCTCGATACTTCCTCGAGATGGCGTGCCGCTACGGGCAGCGGCTGACCCGGGCGACCAACACACTGCCGAGCGGCTGGGCAGCCGTCCTCTACCTGTATGATTGGCGCTAGAGCGGTGCGTGAGTTCGCAGCGCAGCGCAGCGTCGCTGGCGCTTGCTTCCTACCGACGGGGGCGAGCCCGGCTTCGGAGCATGTCCCAGACGTTGGTCCCGAGGGCCTCGGCCACGCGGAGAAGCGTACGGAGGGTCGCGTTCACGGAGCCGTTCTCCAGGCGCTGCCAGCGTTTGTAGTCGATGTCGGCTCGATCGGCCGCTTCTTCTTGGGTCAGGCCCAGGCCTGCACGGGTGGCTGCGATTCGGCGGCCTGCCTCTCGCAGAACGCCGGCTTCGTTGGGCCGATACCCAGTTTTCCGTTTCTTGGAGCGCGCTGCCCGGGCCACTTTTCAGGGCGGGCGTACCGGCTTGGGTCGGGGGCGAACACCGTAGTATAGTGCGGTGCATTGGATCCAGGGTTTCATCGCCCAAGACCCCGTCGGCACCTCCTAATCCTTCCTGAATCCCCACCCAGCATGTCCGACGACGCTTTCGACGAAGTCTTGCACCAAGCGGAGGCACGCGTCGGTCGCACGCTGAAGGACAAGTGGACGCTGGAGCGACTGCTGGGCGTTGGCGGCATGGCGGCGGTCTACGCAGCGACCCATCGCAACCAGAAACGCGTCGCAATCAAGATGCTGCACCCTGAATTGTCCTTCAACGGCGCTGTGCGACAACGATTCCTGCGCGAAGGCTACGTCGCGAACACAGTTCAGCACCCGGGCGCCGTGAGTGTCGACGACGATGACGTCAGCGAAGACGGCTGCGCTTTCCAAGTCATGGAACTACTCGACGGAGAGACGCTCGACGCCCGCTGGGCGCGCAAGGGTCGGCGCCTTCCACCCGGCGAAGTTTTGGCGCTCATGGATCGTGTGCTCGACACGCTCGCCGCAGCTCACACACGCGGCATCGTCCACCGAGATCTGAAGCCGGAGAATCTCTTTTTCACTCGTGACGCTCAGGTAAAAGTGCTCGATTTTGGAATTGCCCGCGTGCGCGAGCTCAGCGGCGCCAGCAAGACCCAGACAGGAAGCTTGATGGGCACGCCCACATTCATGCCGCCAGAACAGGCCCGCGGTCGCTGGGACGAGGTGGATGGCCAAAGTGACCTTTGGGCGATCGGTGCCACGATGTTCACCCTTCTTTCGGGCGAATTCGTGCACATGGCCACGACCGTGAGCGAAGCTTTGGTGCTTGCCGTCACCCAGCCGGCCCGTTCGCTGGGCGCGTTGCGACCAGAGCTGCCGAGCGCCGTCATTGCCTTCGTCGATCGCTCCCTCGCGTACGACAAGCAGGCACGCTGGCCCGACGCTCTCAGCATGCAGATGGGCTTGCGCGAAGCCTATGCCGCGCTGGAGTCCGATTGGGACGAACGGACGGTGCTCGACGACGCGGCGGCGTCGCTACCCGACGCCCCTCCTGCCGCTTCCGCCGAACCGATCCGGAACATCACAGAGCTGGTCACGGCCAAGAGCAATCACCCGTTGGCGTCGGTCGGGCGGCATCGACTACCGCTCCTCGCAGGTGGCATAGCGATCGGCGGAGCCCTGCTTGTGCTTCTCGCGCTGAGAACGTGCGGTGGCAGAACCGAGGCAGCGTCGCCTAGCGTTGGATCGTCACCTGCGGCCGCCGCGCCGGTGCCTCAGGCAACGGACAGCGCTCGAACCGCCATTGCCGCCGCTCCAAGGGCGCCGCCGCCTCTCGCCATCGAGGATCTGCCAGCGGCAGCTCCTGAGCCGACGCGCCCGGCGCCTCTCATCGTGTCGTCGCATCCGATTGGGTTCCCGCCCCCGCAGGCGACCAGGTCGACCACAACAGCCGCCCCCAAAGCAGCGAAACAAGCATCGCCGACTGTCGATCCCTTTGCAGGACGAGACTAACCATGCGCCCCTCCCTCTTCGTCTTCGCGCTTTTCGCGATCTTCGCAGGCGCCCCGCACGCCGCCGCTCAGTCAGAACGCGCTGCTTCGGTCGCGCTGTTCGACGAAGGCCGCGCAGCGCTGCAACGCGGAGACCTCGCCGTTGCTTGCTCAAAGTTCCAAGAGAGCAATCGCCTTGACCCCGCCGTCGGCACTGCATTCAACCTCGCGAATTGCGAGGAGCAGCGTGACCGGCTCGCGACAGCCTGGGCGCTGTTCCGTGAAGTCGCGGCCCGAATGAAACCCAATGATCCGCGCTTGTCCATTGCGAAAGAGCGAATAGCGGCGCTCGATTCGCGAGTCCCTCGAGTCATCTTCGCGGGTGACTCCCGAACACCCGCCGGCACACGCATACGCATCGACGATCTGGAGTTGACCGCGGAAAGCTTTGGCTCCGAGATCCCCGTTGATCCGGGACAACATCGCACCATTGTTCGATCGCCGGGCTCGCCACCCCGAGCTTCAACGTTCACGATCGACGCGGGCGAGACCTTGACCGTTCCGCTGACCCCCGTCGCTCCGGCAACTAAAGCCAATGAACCCCGCGCCCAACCGGACGCCCCTGCGAAGGCGGATGATCGCATCCTTGGGGTCAAACGTTCGGATGCGCTCATCGCGACCGGGGCCGTTGCGATCGCCGGCCTTCTCGTCGGAACCGTGGCGGGAATCGTGGGGCTGGATGCTCAATCTACGGGCAATGAGAGTTGCAGCGCCACGACCAAGACGTGCACGCAAGAAGGGCACAACGCCAATCAACGCGCCAAGACGTTGGCGGTCGTCAGCGGCGTTGGCTTCGTTGTCGGCGTCTTGGGTGGTGGCGCCACCACCTACGTCTATCTGACCGCGCCAGCAGGCCACTCGCAGGACCAGGCAACTGTCGTAGGAGTTGGCGGTCGATGGTAGCGTTCCGACGAGTCCGCCCCGTTCGGCAAGGATGCCATGCACTCGCAACCGTCGCGCTCGTCTTGGCCGCGCGCGGCTGCCTGATCCATCCGGAGAAGGACTACCCTGTCGGTTCAGCTGCCGGCGCGCCATCGTCGAGCGGGGGCGACGGCGAGACCACTGCGGCGGGCCAAGGAGGAAGAACCTCGGACGACGCTGCAGGAGCGAACAACGGCGGCACCGCTGGAGGCGACACAACCGGCGCCGGCGCCGGAAGCGAGACCTGCGCGCCTGATGAATGCGTGGCCTCGAGCTGCGACGGTCTCGCGGAACAGTGCGGCCTCTCAATGAAGAACAATTGCTGCACCAACCTGCGGGTGAGCGGCGGGAGCTTCACCATGGGCAGCGCGACCACCACCGTAATTTCGGATTTCTCGCTCGATGTGTACGAGGTGACGGTGGGCCGTTTTCGAAGATTTGTAGACGCTTTCACGGGGCCGCCTGCCGGTGGTGCCGGCGCGCACCCGGCCATCGCGAACAGCGGTTGGCAACCGGATTGGGACGGAGCCATTGCGCAGAGCAAGGCAGCCTTGATCAGCAGCGTGCAATGCGACGCCAGCGTCCAAACGTGGAAGGCGACCGGCGCGCATGACGCGCTGCCCATCAACTGCATCAGCTGGTACGAGGCGTTCGCATTCTGCGCCTGGGATCGGGGTCGTCTGCCGACCGAAGCGGAGTGGGAATTCGCGGCCAAGGGCGGTAGCGAGAGCCGCTGGTATCCCTGGGGCAACAACCCCATCCCCAGCGGCTTTCAAGACGACACGGCAACCTACGCCAACTACAACTGCCTGGGAGACGGTTCTCCAGAAAGCAGCTGCACCCTCGCCGACATCCTTCGCGTCGGCTCCAAGCCGTTAGGGTTGGGCAAGTACGGTCAACTGGACATGTCCGGCTCTGTCCGAGAATGGACCCTGGACTCGTACAACCCCCTCCCCGCCTCCTGCAACGACTGCGCAAGCCTTTCCCCAAGCGCAGAGAGAGTAGCTCGAGGCGGCGACTGGAGCTCCGCCGCCATGTACCTCGCGTCGGACAACCGCCTCTCGAATATTCCGGACAAACACTACCCCTTCATGGGCATTCGTTGCGCAAGGGACCTCTGACGAGTCGAATGTGGAGCACTGCCGATTCCACCCGCGCCCCGGTCACTCGAGCGTTTTTCGCCAACCGCATCGACGTAGGATTGCGCCATGAAGTGCACCAAAACCGAGATCGCAGAATATCTTGAGTAATTCAGTCAAGGTTGCCGACGATTGACGGGTCGCTAGTCGGTTTGCGAACGTCTTGACCCAGCCCACGCGCCTACCGCGACGCCGACTACCAAGCTGACCACGCTCGCAATTCCAAGGCGCAGGCAACCCATGCTCGCGGCCAGAACGGCGACCGCCGCGGCCGCGACTACACTCCAGAAACGTCCATTTCGCCTGGCTTCTCGGACGGCGATCACGATGCCGCCACCGATTCCGACAAAGACGGAGCAAGCAATACATAGCGGTGCCATCTCGGCTGGGCCGCAACGGAGATCCATGCGCGACAGGACCAGGCCGGCGACTAGGGGAAGGCTCCCCGCAAGTAGCCCCGTGGTCACGGCTTCGAAACCGGTGCGGTCGCGCCAGCGGAGCCAGACCGTGAACCCGAGCAGTAGTACAGCGAGGCAGGCGCAGGATTCGCGTGCCCGCGCCTCGAGCAGGCAAACGAGGGCGGCTGGGGCGAGTGCCAGGGCGACGCGTGATGCTGTGCGCAGTCGCCCGATTTCATAGGCTCGGAGCCCTCGCACGGTCAGTTGTTCAAAGTCCACCATAGAGTCTCCTCCAGACGGAACGCAGGCGTTCGAGCGCTCGTTGACGTTGCTTTCGTACGGCTGCGGACTGGGCTTGTGCGCCCGAACTGAACAGTTGCCTGTCGTCTTGGGTGAGCGAACCCAGGGCGTGCTCGAGCGCCAGCAACAGCTCGCGATCCATGAGGGCCGTCTCCTGCGATGGTTGCGGGTCTTCGAGCAGCGCGAGCTGGGCCGGAGCAAAGGCTTCTCGATGTCGACGCTGCCGCTGGCGTTGCGTCATGACCTCGTACTTGGCGATGCTAAATGCCCAGGACAGGCCGTCACGGGTTCGGTCGAAGTCGGCGATGCGGGAGCAGATGCGAAGGAAGGCTTCTTGGGCCGTGTCCTCGGCGTCTTGCTCCTGCCCCAGGCCACGACGTGCGAATAGCAAGAGCACCGGCCAGAGCTGGTCCAGTAGCTCACGAACTGCGGAGCGATCCCCGTCCGCAAGGCGAACCATGGCCTCGTGGATGGCTTCCCGCTCGACCTGGTTCATGCGCTCTGTGTGCTACCTTGAGATCAGCGGAAGCGGCCAGCGGGCTTCCGCCCCTGCAAGTAGGCGGAAGCGGCGCGGGTGTGACGCTGGCGCTTGTCGATTTTCGTCACGACGAGACCGCGGCGGCCTAGTGGGGGCGCCGGTTCGCTGCGGATCGGCTCAAAAAGGAGTCGCGGATGTCGGGAAGCAAAGTCGTCTTGAAGCCGCAGAGGATCCTGTCCAAACGTTGCCTGGCATGGGCCGGCGGGGCAGCGCTCTTGGGTTGTGTCGCTTGTTGCGCGCTGCCACTACTCGCCGTCGCTGGTGGCAGTGGCTTGCTTGTAGGCCTTGCGTCCTACGTGCGACCGGGGTCGGAGTTGATTCTTGGTGCCGCGGTGTTCACCGGCGCGCTCGCGTTAGGGGCGATCAGCAGCTGGCGGCAGCGGAAGCGCTCGGTGAGTTGCGGTTGCGGGCCGAGCGCGAGCGACGAGTCCAGCTTGTATCGGTCGCCTGCCGCCATTGGCGAGGAGCCAATAGCGTGCACAGCTGACCTACAACACAAGCCGGCCGTGCAGGAGCAGATAGACCGCTACCGGGCCGCATTCGTGCACCTCGTGGGTACTGATCGCTTGGCGGGCGGCTTCCGTTGGCGCTTTCGGGCTGAGCCGGGCTTGGAGGCGGAGCTCAAATTGCTGGCCGAGCGCGAGACGGACTGCTGCCGCTTCTTTCAGTTCGCCCTGCTGAGGTCAGGCGACGAGTTGCATTGGGAAACCAGGGCGGATCAGCGAGCAGCCTCGGTGCTCGCTGAATTTGCGCGGCTTCCAGAACGGCTGAGCCAGGAGCCACGGTGTGGGCATGATGTCGTTTTAGTGAAACAGTCAGCGAGCGCGGCCGGCCTGGTGTTTGCCGCTGACGCCGGCACGCAATGAAGTGGACGTGCTGGGTGCGCTCGGGCTCGGGCTATTGTTGCCCGCATGCATCGCCCGTCGATCCAGCTTCTTGTCATGATCATCGCGGCCGCGCTCGAAGTCGGTGGCGACGCCATGATTCGCGCTGGCCTTCGCGGCAAGGGCTGGCTGCTGGTCCTGCTTGGTTTCGCCGTTCTGGGGTCGTACGGCATCGCCATCAATCAGCTCCCGCTCGACTTCTCCAGGTTGCTCGGTGTCTATGTGGGAGTTTTCGCCCTCGTCAGCGTGCTGTGCGGGCGGCTTCTTTTCGGCGAAGCGGTGGCCGCCGCGACATGGGTTGGACTCGGTGTGGTCCTCATCGGGAGTCTGATCATGCAGTTCGGGCCGAGCCGGTGAACACCGCGTGCGTCAGTGTGCTCGTTGACGAGTCACCAGCGCGTAGGCCGCCGGGAGGACAAGCAGCGTTAGCAGAGTGGCCGTGACGAGGCCGCCGATAACGACCGTCGCTAAGGGCCTTTGCACTTCCGCACCGGGTGCTGACGAAAGGGCCATCGGCAGAAAGCCGAGCGAGGCGACCAACGCCGTCATCAACACCGGACGGAGTCGAAGGGTCGCGGCTCGTGCGATGGCCTCTGACGGTAGAATGCCGGTCCGCTCGAGCTGCTCTGCAAACGTGACCAACACCAGGCCGTTTAGCACCGCGACTCCGAATAGCGCGATGAAGCCGACGCCGCTCGAAACCGAAAACGGGATGCCGCGCGCCCAAAGCGCGACGACGCCGCCGATGGTGGCGAACGGCACGTTGAGGAAGATCAGGAAGGCCCGTGTGGTGGAGCCGAGCGCCATCCAGAGCAGGAAGAGAATAAGCGCCAGGGCGAGCGGCACGACAATGAGCAGGCGCTCCTTGGCATCCTCGTAGTGTTGAAATTGCCCGCCCCATTCGATCCGGTAACCGAGCGGCAGCTTGGCGGCGTGCTCGACCGCGCCCTTCACGTCGTGGACGACGGAGAGGAGGTCGCGCCCTCGTACGTTGAACTCTACGGTGAGCCGCCTCGACTGAGCCTCGCGGCTGATCTGGGCCGGGCCAGTCGAAAACGACAGGGTTGCGACGTCACCGAGCGGGACGGTCTGCCCACTCAAAGCTTTGAGGGGCAAGCCTTCGAGCGCGCTCAGATCGCCGGCGTAGTCATGAGCCGTTTTGACGGCGATTTCGAAGCGCCGTTCGCCCTCCAAGACGTCGCCGACGTGGTGGCCGACGGCGATGGTCTCGGTGAGTTGGTTGATGTCGGCCACCGTAAGGCCGTAGCGAGCGAGCTTGTTGCGGTCGGGTTCGATGCGGAGGTAGCGGAGCCCAGCGACTTGCTCGACTTGTACGTCCTCGGCTCCCGGTACCCGGCGCAGGGCCGTCGCGATGACTTCGCCCAGCTTCTCCAGCTGCCCGAGGTCGGGACCGTAGAGGAGTGCAGCCACGTCAGAGCGCACGCCCGCGACGAGCTCGTTCGTTCGCATTTGGATCGGCTGCGAGAGGGCGCCCGCAACTTCCGGCACCGCCGCCTCGATGCCAGCGCCGATCTCCGCACCGATTTGCTCTTTGGTGACGCCCGGCCGCCAGTATTCGCGATCTTTGAGGCCAATGTAGAGGTCGGTCTGTTCAATGCCCATCGGATCGGTTGCAAGCTCGGGCGCTCCGGTCTTGCTCACGACCTGAGTGACCTCCTGCACCTTCAGGATCGCAGCTTGGAGGCGTTTGTCGGTGGCGACTGACTCAGTGAGCGCGACGCCGGGGAGTCGCCGCGCTTCCACCAGCACGTCTCCTTCATCCAGCTGGGGTACGAATTCGGCGCCAACCTGTGTGAACAAAGCCACAGCACCCGCCAGCGCGAGCACGCCTGCACCCAGTGTCAGCCCACACCGCCGCATGCTGAGCGCGAGCAGCGGCGCATACAGGCGCTGAGCCTGACGCAGGAGCCAGGTCTCCTTGTGCTCTGCTCGTGGTTGCACGAAGTAACTGGTCAAGACCGGAATCAGGGTAACCGAGAGCAGGAATGCTCCGGCCAACGCGAGCAGCACGGTCGTTGCCATCGGCCGGAAGAGCTTGCCCTCGATGCCGGTCAGGGCGAGCAGCGGTAGGTAAACGATAGCGATGATGGCGCCGCCAAAAACGCTCGCGCTCTGGACCTCACGGGTTGCGCTTTCAACGAGCTCTCGATGCTCCACAGCATCGAGAGCTCTCCCGAGCTCGTGCCGTCGCTCCGAGAGACGGCGAACCACGTTCTCGACGATGATCACGGCGCCATCGACGATCAGGCCAAAGTCGATCGCGCCGAGGCTCATCAGGTTGCCTGAAAGTCCGAGCGCGTTCATGACCACCACTGCAAACAAGAGCGCCAAAGGGATGGTGGTCGCGACTACGATGCCGGCCCGCAAATCGCCCAACAAAAGCAGCAAGATCGCGACAACAAGCAGTGCTCCCTCGAGCAGGTTCTTGCCGACCGTGTGAATCGTTCGATCGACCAAGACGGAGCGGTCGTAGAAGGGCTCGATCTTGGTGCCGGACGGCAGCGACGGCTTGAGCAGCTCGATCTTGGCCTTGACCGCCGCCGTGACCGTTCGAGAATTCTCGCCTAACAGCATCAGCGCTACACCGACGACTACCTCGCCCTTCGCGTCTTTCGATGCCGCGCCTCGGCGGAGACGTGGACCGAATTGCGCGTCTCCAACGGTGGCCACCGTAATCGGGACTCCTTGGGCCGTGGCTCCAATCACGACGCGCCGCAAGTCGTCCAAGTCGTGCACGAGACCGTTGGTGCCGATCACGACCTGCTCGCGGGCGTGCTCGATGTAGCCGCCGCCGGCGTTGGCGTTCGACTTCTCCAGCGCCGCCACGACCTCAGCGACGCTGATCCCCGCTGCCTGCAGGCGTTTCGGGTCGAGCACGACCTGGTATTGTCGGTCTTCGCCACCGAAACTATTCACCTCGACGATGCCTGGCACGGTGCGCAGTACCGGCGCAATCTGCCAGTCCAACAGCTCTTCGAGCTGCATGACAGAGAGCTGCTCGTTCCGCACCACGAATTGGAAAATCTCCCCGAGGCCCGACGAAATTGGCCCCATTTCGGGCCGGCCGTACTGAGTCGGTACGGCCTCCGTCGCTTCGCGCATGCGCTCGTTCACGAGCTGCCGAGCGAAGTAGATGTCCGTGCCGTCCTCGAACGCGACGGTGACGACTGAGAGACCGTACTTGGACACCGAACGCATTTCGGCGGTGCGCGGAATGCCTGCCATCGAGCGCTCGACCGGGACGGTGACGTATTGCTCGATCTCGACCGGCGAGAGGGCGGGTGCTGACGTGATGATCTGTACTTGAATGTTCGTGACATCGGGCACCGCGTCGATGGGCAGCTTGAGTGCCGATCGAATGCCGAAGAGCAAGAAGAGCAGTGTGCCCGCGATCGCGATTGGCCGATTGCGCAGCGACCAGCCGACGATCGCCGAAAGCAGGCGCATCATTCTGCGGCCTCGGCGAACGACCCCTTGAGGACGACGCTCTTCAGTGTGAACACCCCGTCGGTCACGACCGGCTCACCGTCACGGAGGCCGGCCAAGATCTCGACCTTGCCCGGGGCCGCTCGTCCGAGCGTCACCTCATGCAGCTCGAAATCGCCGTCTGGCTCACGCACGAATACCACCGGCTTGTCGGCAATTTCGGTGACGGCCGAACGCGGTACGACGAGGCGCGCCACGTCTTTGGTCGCGCTATTGACAGCGACCTCCGCGGTTCCGAAGAGACCGATTCGAAGCAACCCGTCTCGATTCTTCAACCGCACGCGCGCTGTGACAGCTCGAGCCGCCGTGTCGACCTGTTGCCCGACATATTCGACGCTGCCGGAGAAACGCTCTTTCGGGTAGGCGTTGAGCCGAATTTCGGCGCCGGCTCCGAGCGCCAGCCGTCCGAGGTCCTTCTCGAAGACCCTACCAAGAAACCAAACCTCATCGAGAGCGGCGATGCTGCCCAGCGTTTGGTCGGGCGAGACCGGCTGCCCGACGACGGCATCTCGAGCGAGCACCGTGCCGGAGATCGGTGCGCGTAGGCTGATCGCGAACACACCGGACGTGCCAGCCCCGAGCGCCCCGAGCTGCTCTTTCAGCGAGCGCGCTTCAACCTCAAGCGCGTCCGCCTCCGCTTTCGCGTTGAGCGCATCCTGCTCGGCCGCGAGGCGCTTCGTGAAGAGGTCGTTCAAGCGATCGGCGTTGGCGCGAGCAGCCGCCGCCCGCGATTCGGTGGCAACGAACGCAGAGCGCACCTTGCCGATCTCGGGAACGCGCACGATCGCCAGCACGTCGCCCTTCTTGACGGGTGCGCCCTCCTTGAAGCGCACCTCCTCGATACGACCCGGAGCGGGCGACGAAATGCGGGCCAGCTGATCGGGATCAGCGGCGACTTCTCCAGGGAGCGCTAGGGTCTCCGACAGCACCTCGCGCGAAGCCGGCGCCACCTCCACTTTGGCGTCGCGAATCACGGCCTCAGTGAGCTTCACCTTGCGCGGCAGCGCTTCATGCTGAGGCTCATCAACGTGCTCCGCGGAGCTTGGCCCTGGTGGGTGTTCATGCTGCTCAGTCGTCGTCGCTTCGCGTTTGCAGCCAAGAGGCAACAGCAGCAGGGCTAGAAGTAGCAGTTTCATCGCTGCGCTCCGTCGAGCGGGAGGCCCGCAGCTCGCACAACCTCGAGCGACGCCAAGCACAGGGCCTTCCTTGCCGCGACTGCTCCGAGCTGAAGCTCTAAAAGCGGCCCCTGAAAGACGATGGCGTCGCGGATGGGTACGTGACCCGCCGCAACCTCCGCAGCCAAGTTGGTGCTGGTTTGCTCAGCATGAGTCACCCGCTCTGCGCTGAAGGTGCGCGAAGCTTCGAGCGCCGCGTCGTAGCTGGCGAGCGCTCGGGCCAATGCTGCGCGTGCAGCGCGTCGCTCCCGTTCGGCGAGCAGGCCGGCACGATCGGCAAGCGCCTCGTTTTCGGCGATCTCGCCAGCCGCGGTGCGTCCGATCGGTTGCGGCAATGGCAACGGAAAAGCGAGCCCCACTCCCAACACGTTTTCGTTGAAGCCGTCGTGCTCCACGAACACGGAGATCGTCGGACTTGGTACGCGAGAGCGACGAAATGCGCTGGCGCGTGCTGTGGCCGCGCGCTTCTCTGCCGCGAGGGCCAAAACCTCCGGTGAATCTGGCGGGATGAGCTCTCGCCGAACATCTCCCGCACGTTGCAAAGGTTCGAGCGGACCTGAAACGTCGAGCGGTTGTGTCGGCGAGAGACCGAGCAGGCCCGCCAAGGAAGCCGTTGCTGCCCGCTCCTCGCGCGCAGCCTCGAGCCTGCGTTGCTGAGTCGAAACGCGAGCTGCGTCGGCCACGTCTGCCTCGACGCCGGCAGCAGCGCCTCGCTCTGCAGCAGCGCGTGCCGCCTCCCAGACTCGCATCGACGCAGCTTCCAGCTGACTTAATACGTGCTGTTCCTCGCGCGCCGCCAGCACCTCGAAATACAGACGGAGGGCTTCGGCCGCGATGGAGCGCCCGATGGCACCAAGCGCGCGCTGCTCTGCTTCTCTTTCGGCGCCCGCTGCTCGGCGTCGTGCGCCACGCTGGCCCGAGATTTCGAGCTCGATCCCCAGGCTGGCTGACCAATTCAGCGTCGAGTCCGTGGTGGTACGCCGTCGGGCACCGCTAAATGCCAGCTCGGGGTTAGACGGCAGCAGTGGCTCGCTAGCTTGAACACGGCCGGTCGCGGCTCGAACTGCCGCCTCGCCGGCCTGGCGCTCGAGACTCGCTGCGCGCGCGCAGCGGACGATGTTTGTTCGAGAAACACTGGAGCACGGCGCCGCAGCCGCCGACCATGACCAAGCAAAACCAACCAAGGCCAAGCAAGTCGCCGGCCATCGAGAAATCTCGCGCATCTTCACAACCTCCGGCCCTCGCGCTGAGCGCGCAGGACCACGTCTTCGCCGTCAGCCCGAGAGCAGCCGTGGACGACCACGCGCTCGATCGAGCTGACTCAGGCGCTGCGACGAGCTCCAAGGCTCCGCGCAACGCGACACGTCTGCTGTTGACATTCGGGGACGACGCACCGTCGTCCACTGCGCGCATCAAGCCTGAGGAGGTCGAAACAGGCCGGGCAAGTCGGGTCCGTGAGGCGCTTGCGTTTCGGCGAGAGAGGCCGGCAGAGCAGACGCGAAGACCTGCGGCAAAATCGCTATCGGCGACGCTGCCGCGACTGAGCCGAGCGCAGCCGCACAATGGCAGTTAGGGCAGCCGGGGGGACAGTCGTCGCAGGGGCCGTTGACGGGACACTGCTCGTGCTCGGCATTGTCGGGCACCCCGGCGACCGCCTCCACGAAGTCGGAAATGTCGTGAATTGTGCCGCCGAACTGCAGCGCGAAGACAACCAGCAGGGCCCGCAGCGCGACGAGCACGACCGCCCAGGAGCGCTTGACGCGTCCCTGCCGGGTCATAAAGCCGATGGCGGAGCCGTTCACGGACTCGGAGCCTACGGCTCGTGCCGATGCTTTGCAACCACGCCAGGGAGCAGAGTGAACCATCGGCGGCTTGATGGCACGGCCCCGTGGCATCGGCGCGTTCCGTGGAGCGCTCGATTCGAAACTCGCTCCGGATCTCCTGGCAAGTGCTCCCGCGGGCTTGGATCGACGCAGCGGGCCTAGTGATTCGGCTGAGCCGACATGGGTGGCGGACCGCCGGTGACGGCGGACCACGTCCCCTCGTCCACGACGCGTTGCTTATAGGTGGCGTGGCACGACGTGCAGGCCGCCAGCGTGTTTGCCAGGGCCGTGACGACCGCGTTCTGGTCGCGGTGGCTCGCGGCTTCGCCGATCCTGTCCGCCGTGTGGTGAAACGCCACCGCTGTGTCGGTGAAACCGGGGGCGCCCGCGCCCATGTGCGTGCACATTTGGCCCATCGTCTCCGAGTATCCCATGCGAGCCGCCGACTTTTCGATGGCCGAGAAGTCCTTGCGCGCAAGGGCCGCGATGACTTCCTGAACGACCGCCAAGTGGTCGCGCATATTCTGCTTCTGGTGCTGCGCCATCATCGGAAGCAGCGGCACCGGTATGCGCGAATCGAGCGTGTCGAGCGCTTCCTGTGCGCGGGTGACCGATGCCGAGGAGCTAGGGTGGCTCTCTGGCGCCGAGGCAGATAACGAAGGACGGGGAGAAGCCTGTTCATGATTCGCCGGGCAAGCCCCGAGCGTGACCGTCAGGGCACAAAGCAGCGATCGGTGCATCATCAATTCTCCTTGAGGCGCTCCACGGCGGCATTCAGCGCGCTGAGTGATTCGAGCAGCGCGGCGCGTTTGTTCGGCGGTACTCCCTTCGCGACGCGCTGAAACCGCTCGAAGCTTGCGCCTGCGATTTGTTCTGCCATGCGTCGGCCTTTTGCGGTCAACTTCAGCTGCCGGCTGCGCCCGTCTTCGGTCGAGCGAGCCTGAACCGCGTGCGCTTGCGCGTGAAGGCGTTCGCAGAGACGTGCCACGTTGCTCTTGTCAATTCCTAGGCGCGCACCCAGATCCGACTGCGAGGTCGCCAGCTGGGCTCCTTCACGTTCGAGCAGTACCATCAGCGCGTGGGCGTAGGAGGGTGACACCGGGTGTCCGCACGGCGTTTCTTTCGTCACCAGCAGACCGAAGCTTCGCACGAACGATTGGACCTGCCGTTGGAGCTCCGCCACGTCCTCGTTGGGGGCCTGCGCACGAGCTGCTTTGGGGCGCGTCGTCATTGAGCTTGCGCACCTAGCCTAGCCTAGTTAGTTGCGAACGCAACTAACTCAGAATACCGGCACTTTGTCGCCTGCGAGCGCGAGGTGGGCACGGCTCTTGTGTGGGTCTGCGCGACGAAAGGCTAGTTCGCCGCACTCATGATTGGCCGTTCGGGTGTGGCCAAGGCGATGTTTGCGGCGCAGAATAGCTCCGCCATGCGCGTCCAACCGAACCTCTGCCTGCCTTTGGCGATGTTGTTGGGTTGCGGTGGTGGGACATTCAAAGGGAACCATGCGGGCGAAAGGCAGACGTTCGATCTTTGGGTCGATGATTTCGCTCTGGTTTGCTCCGGCGCCTGTCCTTAATTTAGGCGGGCTGGGGGTTGCGCTGCTCGTATACGAGTTACCCTCGCGCGCGATTCACGTTGCTCTGCGAATAAGCCTGCGTGCAATGGCAGGAATTAGTCCTACGCCGACGCCCGCCATGAGGCCGACGACGCCGGCATACCCGACGCAGGAGCAACCCATGGCGCCCGTGAGCACCGTGATGGTCGACGCAGCGAGCCAGTAGCCAAGCCCCAGCCTTTGTCGGTGACCAACGATGGCCATGCCAATACCGGCAAAGAGGCCGCCCGCGGTGCAGGCAGGCAGGCACACGGACATGCACGCCCCGTCCATGCAGGTGTGATGCAGATGGTTTGCGCAGAGAGCGAACGTGAGCGGGATCAGCCCGAGCGCCACGCCAGGCAACACGGCTTTCCTGACATCACGCCCGTACCAGAGAGCCACCACACCGAAGACGAACATGCCGGCCCCAAAGGTCAGCGCGGCAGTCGGGTGCTTGGCGAACGCAGCAGCCCCAGCCACGATCAACAGCGACGGGGTGAAGCCCCAGAAGGCGCGGCGCGCTCGCGCCCATTCGTAGCGACGACGGAGGCGGCGTTCGATAAGGGGAAGGTCAGCCGATGCCATAGAGCCTCCTGAAAGCGTCGCGTAGCCGTTTCACGGCGCGCTCGCGTCGCTTGCGTAGGGTTGGGCCATTGACATCACCGGCCTGGTCCCAGAAGGTTGCGACAAGAGTCTCGCGGTCGCCCTCGGATAGCTCGCCCACGGCGACGAGGGCATTTTGCACGAGCAGGCGCTGCTCCATTTCCGCTGAGACGTCTTCAGCGCCTGTCTCCGGTGCAGCCTCATCGCTCACTTCCTTGCGACGAGAGCGCTTGCGAAGAATTGTGCGACATTCCCAAGCGGCGATCGCGAGCGCCCAGGGCAACGCCGGCCGCTGCGGATCGTAGTCGGATGCTCGCTCGAGGACCTTTTGCATGGCTTGCTGCGCGGCATCCGCCGCGTCGGCTTCGTTCTTGAGCATGCCGGAGCAGAGCTTGAGCGTGGGCGTCCACAGCGCACGAAACACTGCCGTGAACGCCCCGCGGTCGCCCTCGGCCAGTCTGGCGACAAGCTGGTCCAGGCTGGGGGTTGGATCGCTGGTCATCGAGGGCGGCTCCGGGCGCGCTTACGAGCCCGGAGTCGGTGAAGTTACTCCGAGAAGGCTCATCCTCGCAGCAGCTCGGCACGGCGCAGCACTTCCTTGGCTTGCGCCGCATCCTTGGCGATGATCTTCACCGCGAAACCCGCTCCGGCGGAGTCGACTTGAACGCGCACGCCGCTCATGTCGAGCGGGCAGTCACCCATGTGCTCAGCCTGCATCTTGGCGAGGTGCTGCTGGATCGTCAGCTGCAGCCACTCTGCAGTGAGCCCGGGTTCGGCCTGGATCAGAACCTGGGCACCCGCCAACTCCTGAGTCGACGCGCGCCCGTATTGTCGAACGATTCGATACGGCGTCACCGCCGTGACGCGATGCTCCATCAAGACGCAGCCCTTGGCGGGCGTGTCCGCCGAGGCAATAACCGGCATCACTGTCGTCGCGCCGAGCGCGAGAGCGAAAACGAACTTGCGAATTGACATGATCTTTGCTCCTTCGAAGGCGCCTATCCGTGGCGCTCTCCCCTGTTTAGGCGCGGAGACTCCCGGCCGTGACAAGGCGGAAGCCAAACGAGATCTTTTCGCCCATCACGGACCCCTGCGCTTGCCACGCCAACGGCGCGAGGCCTTCCGCGCTTTTTCTCCTCGGACGTTCGACTGGCGACGAAGCCGCTCTGCCAGCCAGAAAATAGCACCAATTCCGCCAATCACGGCGAGCAATGAAAAACCGGCTTGCACCCACCACTGCAAGCGAGCGGTTCTGGTCGAGGCCTCTTGCCTCGCGGCATACTCGCGCACGACGGCTGCGTAAGTAACGCGATCGGTCTCAGTGGATCCAAAGCCGAGGCGCTTTACCTCATCCAGAATCCAGCGCCGATCTTCGATAGCGAACTTGCATTCGCAGGCCTCGAGCGCCTCGTGAATGCAATCCGGTTCCTGACACCCACAATGCAGCTCGTGCCAGAGCCGACGGGCGACGCCCGGCACCGCACCATCCGTTTGGTCAGGTTCGTTCTCGAGTCCACTTGTGACGGGGACTGGTCCGGGCGGCTCAGCGCGCGCCGGAAGGGTCCGCACCAAGAGGAGCATGACCAAAATGGCAGCCCGAGAAACGATCACGGGGCAGCTTGTCCTTCTCTGCCGCATCGAAGCTCCTTCCTATCCGCTTGCGGTCGCTGTGGACGGCTCGTCTGAAGCCGGCTCCGCGACGACTTCCGGCAGGCCTCGACCCTTCCAAATGGCGAAGATCGCTGGATACACCGTGAGCTCGAGCAAAAACGACGTCACCAGCCCACCGATCATCGGCGCAGCGATGCGCTTCATCACGTCGGCTCCGGTTCCCGTGCTCCAGAGCACCGGAACGAGGCCGATGATCATGGTCGCGACTGTCATCAATTTGGGACGGAGACGTTTTGCGGCACCTTCGACGATGGTTTCTTTCAGGTCGGCCCTGTCGCGGAGTCGGCCCTCCCGCAGCGCGCGCCCGTGAGCCAGCGTGAGGTAGAGCAGCATCACCACGCCCGTCTCGGCATCGAGCCCCGCCAGCGCAATAATGCCGACCCAGACCGCGACGCTGATATTGTATTGCAAGAAATACAGCAGCCAAATCGCTCCAACGAGCGAGAACGGCACGGCCAGCATCACGATCACGGTCTCGGTGACTGACTTGGTGTTGAAGTAAAGCAGCAGAAACACGATTCCGAGCGTGAGCGGGATCACCCACTTCAACCGCTCCTTGGCACGCTCGAAATATTTGAACTGCCCCACCCACGCCAGCCGCGTCCCCGCCGGAAGCACGACATCCTGGCCGACCGTGCGCCTGGCTTCGGCCACGTAGTCTGCGATCGGTCGATCCGTGTCGACGAAAACGAAGCCGACCAGCTTGCCGCCTTCGCTGCGAATCATCGGCGGGCCGAGCACGCTGTGGATTTCCGTCACCTGCGACAGGGGCACCTGAGCGCCGTCCGGCGTGGCGATTAAGACCCGTCCCAAGATTTCCGGATCGTCGCGGAACTCGCGAGCGTAGCGCACCGAGATCGGATAGCGCTCGCGCCCTTCGACCGTCTCGGAGATGTTTTCGCCACCGATGGCTTGGGCTACGACCATGTTGATGTCAGCGACGCTGAGCCCGTGACGCGCGGCCTCCTCCCGTTTGACCGTGAAATCGATGTAAAATCCTCCCGTCGACCGCTCGGCGAACGCGCTGCGGGTGCCGGGGATTTTCGCCACCGAGTGCTCGACCGCGATGGCCGCCTTCTCGATCGCGTCCAGATCGTCGCCAAACACCTCGATGCCGAGCGGGCTTCGCACACCGGTCGCCAGCATCTCGGTGCGGGTCTGAATCGGCATCCACCAGACGTTCGGCATGCCCGGAAAGTGCAGCTTCTCGTCCATCTCTTGAACGAGCGCGTCCCAAGTCAGCCCCTTTCGCCATTCCGTGCGCGGCTTGAGCACGATCGTGACTTCGGCCATGCCGAGCGGGGCGGGGTCGGTCGCGGTCTCGCTGCGGCCTTGCTTGCCGAACACGCTGACTACTTCGGGAAATTTCTTGAGCTCGCGATCCATGGCCTGAAGCAGGACTGCGGATTCGTTTTCCGACATGCCAGGCGGCGCCGTGGGCATGTAGAGCAACACGCCCTCGTTGAGCGGCGGCATGAACTCGTTCTTCAAGCGCGACACCGCCGGAACCGTGAGCACGATCGCCAGCAGCGCGAGCACCAGCACTTTCCAGCGCTGGTCCACCACGAAGCGCACGACGGGCGCGTAGGCCGCTGTTAGCCAGCGGTTGATAGGATTCTTCGATTCGTCGTGCACCTTGCCGCGGATCAGCAGCACCGCGAGCGCGGGCGTGAGGGTGACGGCTAGAATGGCAGAGAAGCCAATCGAGTATGTCTTCGTAAACGCAAGCGGCTTGAACAGCCTGCCCTCGGTCGCTTCCAGCGTGAACACCGGCAAAAACGAGATGGTGATCACGAGCAGCGAGAAAAAGATTGAGGGGCCTACCTCCTGCATGGCTTCGATGATCGCCTGCTGGCGCGTCGTCTTCTCCCCGCCGGCCTCCCAATCGGCCAGCTTTTTGTGGATGTTCTCGATGATGATGATCGACGCGTCCACCATGGCGCCGATCGCGACCGCAATGCCGCCGAGGGACATGATGTTCGCCGTTAGGTGCTGTTCCGCCATCGGGATGAACGCCAGCAAGACGCCGAGCGGCAGCGTCAGGATCGGAATCAGCGCGCTTCGGACGTGCAGCAGGAAGACGAAAATCACCAGGCTGACGACGAGCATCTCCTCGATCAGCGTGTGACGCAGGGTGTGCACCGCGTCCTCGATCAGCTCGGAGCGATCGTAGGTGGTAACGACCTTGACGCCTTCGGGCAAGCTCCGAGCGATCTCCTTGAGTCGCTCCTTGACGCCATTGATCACCGTGAGCGCGTTCTCGCCGTAGCGCATGATGACGACCCCGCCGGGTGCCTCGCCTTCGCCGTTGAGCTCCGTGAGCCCGCGACGGATATCGGGGCCGAGGCTCACCTGTCCCACGTCTCTCACCCGAATCGGCGTGCCGTTTACGACCTTGATCGGGGCGCTGCCAATATCGTCTGGCTTTTTGACATAGCCGCGCCCGCGGATCACCTGCTCGTGTCCGGCGATCTCGATCACCCGGCCGCCCACCTCCTCGTTCGACGCGCGGACGGCTTTCACGACGTCGTCCATCATGATGCCGTAGCCGAGCAGTTTGTTGGGATCGACGTTGACTTGATACTGCTTGACGAATCCGCCCACGCTCGCGACCTCGGCCACGCCTGGCACGCTGGCGAGCGCGTAGCGGATGTTC
>FSUE01000599.1_pt1 | contig 64570 bp, 43 predicted proteins | sample 1637031 | NCBI WGS metagenome assembly FSUE01 (sample SAMEA3914819, study PRJEB12502) | metagenome | biome: forest; material: soil | place: Canada | collected 2010-06-26 | depth 0.3 m | reverse complement strand
GTGAAGAAGTCGAACTCAGGATCCGGGACTTTCAGCCATTGCACCTTCGGGGCGTGCTTCAACTTTTCCCAGTCGACCGCGACCACGAGCAGCTTCCTGAGAACGGCCAGGAAATTGTTCACGGTCTTGGGCGCGTATCCGTCTTTGAGCTTCGACGCCTTGAACGCCTCAATCTCCTGCACGCCAATTTGATCGAGACGCCGTGAACCGAGCGCCGGAACAAGGTGGCTGTTGCAGATGATTCGCTTGGCCTCCACGCCGCTCGGCTTGTTGTTTGTCAGAGCGTACACGTCCAAGAACGGCTTGCAGAACTCAGCGAGTGTCGGAGACGGCTCTGTCTTCTTGGATAGTTCCTCCTGTCGCGGTGCTTGACCCTCTATCAATTCCTGACGCAGCTCGAACTCATACCGCTCCGCCGCCCGCTTGTTCTGGATCGGGGCGACTCGGCGGACACGCTCGGTCCGTCCATCTTTGAGGGCTACTGTAACGTCAATCATCCACGCTTCTTTGACCTGACCCGTTGCGGGATCACCCCACATCCGGCGCCTTACGCTCATCAGGACCTCCGTGAGCGCGAGACGCGACCTTCTGAGAGCCAGGCTAACACGGCCTCGCGCGAGGCGCGGTAGGTGCGGCCGATCCGGCGAACTCCGGGGATTTCACCCCGTGCGATGGCTTCGTAGACGCTCTTACGATTGACGCGGAGCAGCGCGGCCAGCTCGTCGACGGTCAGGACTGGGGACTCGGTGCCCGGCGAACCCTGGGCCCGCGCCACCCCAGGTCCGCGTCCCCCATGGCCCACTGTCGGCTCAGAGGGCGGATCCATTTCTGCTTCGGGTGTCTTCAGTGCGTCCTGCGCAGGCCGAACCAGTCGGGCAACCATAGGAGGAGCAATCTCACGCGCTGGTCGCTGCGCGAACCTCCAGCGGACAGGCGGGCGAGCCGTGGAGCTTGGGCTTGGCGGTGGGCTGCGGAGCGTGTCGCCGCTCAGCCTCCAGCATCGCAGGCCATGATCTCAGTCTCCGCGTGCCGCATGCCGTGCCTGACGCTCTGCGAGCCCTCGGCGCTGGCTCAGAAAGCGTGTAGAAATGACTGAGAAGTCAGTCGAAATGCCATCGGAACCCCGCACTCTGAAATCTGCTGACTTCGGAGCGTTTGAGCCAGACCTCAAGCGTGCGTTCAAGGAGGCATTTCACTTCGCTTGGAACCTCAGCGAGGAATCGCCTGAGGAGCTCGAGCGTCGCCGCAAGTTCTCGAAGATCATCACGACTGCGCGCTCAGTACCCGACGCCGAGCCAACCGCTGGCGTGGCCTTGATGAGGGAGTGCTACGCGCTGCACCTCAAGATTTGCACGTACTTGAACCCAGACGACTTCCTTCGCGACGAGCTTGCCGCCATTTCGGCATCGATCTCGAGGACCGGCAAGAAGATCGCGCGCTTGCCCATCCCGGCTAAAAAGAGCTCCCAGCGCAAATCCGTTTCCGTGCTGGAGCTTCGCAGCGCCTGGACGGTCCTCGAGACGCAGCTGCGCGCAGTGGATGAAGACTATGTCGCCGGGTCGGTGCCTGAGGAGCTTGCGCGCTTGCGCGACGCCGCTGCGCGTGTCGACGCCCAAGTGACAACCATTCGCGCGCTGCTCAAGGACCTGAGCGTCGGGAGCGAGAACGAGGTGATCGCCGCCGAGCAGGCCACGGAGGTCAGAGCCATCGCCGCCGCGGCGGCGCAAATCTCTCGTGAACTAAGGGCCTTCGGCGACAAGTGCGTGCCGCCGGCAGGCGACAGTGCAGAGTTCCGCGCCTACTTCGAGCGGGTAGAACAATCCCTTCCGGTACAGTCCTCGCCCGAGGGGAACCAAGGCGTGCTCAAGCACCGCACGGAGGTGCCCTGGGATGCTCTCGCCATACCTCGCGACCTACCCGAGCGACGCGGGGCCGTGCTCGAGACGCTCTGTACGTGGGACCCCGAATTCTTCCCGTTACTCCCGGGCGCGGTGCGGCGAGACCATCGCGCTCCCGCAACCGCGGGAGGCAGGGGCCGCGTCAACTGGGTTCTCAACGGCATCGCGGCCGCCCTCGTCCTCTTGGAACTAGTAGACGTCGCGCCAATCGACCCCAAAGCCAGTGGCAAAGACTTGTTCAAATCCACCATCAAGCGCGTCGAGCGATGGATCGACACTGAGACCACCTCCGGTCGCTTCTATGTCGACGCAACGCCGGAACAAGAGACTCGAGCTCGCCGCCGTTCTGGGCGGAGCAAGCCGCTCCAGGCGCGCTTTCCGATCAAGCCCGCGCCCTAGCGCTAGCGGTCGTCCTGCCGCTCCATTCGAGAGCGAGTGCCGCCTGTTTCTGCGCGCCGCATTCAAAAAGAGTATCCGGAGCATCAGCCCCGTTGTTGAAGGCGCTGTCGGCTGACGCGATAGTCGCGGTGTGACGGAACGCGCGACTTCAGCTCGCCAGCGACTGCTGTGCCGTGTCCGCAACCGGCGGCACGGTGACGAAGCCCAGCTCCGCCTCGAGTTCGAGCGGATCGATGCGGGCACGGGTCTGGGCCCAGTAGGCGGGCGCGAGCTCGAGAAACCGATCACGCGGCCAGTAGGGCATCACGCGGATCATTTCAGCGAGGTAGTGCTCGGGGTCGAGGCCGTGGAGCTTGCAGCTGGCGATGAGAGAGTAGAGGTTGGCGGCAGCCTCGGCGGTGTCGTCGGAGCCGAAGAAAAGATAGGCTTTTCTGCCTGTGGCGACGGTCCTGAGCGCATTTTCGCTCAGGTTGTTGTCCATGCGCAGCCTGCCGTCGTCGAGGAAGCGGCTGAGAGCGCGCTCTTGTCGATCGGCATAGCCGAGTCCTTTCTTGACGAGGCTGCGCACTTGGCTCGACGGGTCGTCTTGGGCACGGACCCAGTCGAAGAACTCGCCGACGAAGGGCGCGAGCACGGTCCTGCGCTTTTGGAGTCGCGCGGCAGGCGGCAGGTCGCTCCAGGCTTGGTCGAGCTGGTAGAGGTTGCGAATTCGCAAGAGCCCTTCGCGGCCGACGGCGAACCCGGAGACCGCCGCTTCCCAGAAGCGTCGCCTGACGTGGCTCCAGCATGCCACTTCAGCAGGAGGCTCGGCGCCGTCCTCGACAGCGTCGCCGCGGAACAACGCGTCGTAGATGGCATGAGCGTCGGCCTGGATGTAGCCGGAGAAGCCCCGGAACATTTCGCAGACGGCGGCGCTGGTGTGCTTGGCTTGGAACTCGAAGAAGATGTGCTTCTTGTCAGCCAAAACGACGAAGAAATGGCCCTTCCGGCACGCCTGCCGCCTACCGTCTGGAAGTGGCTCCGGGCGGATCGCGATTCCGGTGGCGTCGGTCGAGAGACAGAAGGCGTGCTTTCTGGCGTCGTCGGCACAGGCCAAAACGATGGCGCCGAAACACGCGCCTACCTCTTCGCTGGAGCGGCTCATGGTGCCGCGGTCGAGCGCGATGCCATCGGCCTCGAGCAGCTCCTCTTGCCGGAAGTAGGGCATGCCGAAGCGGAACTTCTGCACGATGATGCGCGCGAGCATGCTGGGAGCGAGCAGTCCACGGCGGATGAGCAGCGGCGGCAGCGGCGCGGTCACGATGGTGAAGCGCGAGCCGTCCTGCTCGAGCACGGTGGCGTCGTCGGGCAGCGGCTCGCCGTCCACCTTGAGCACCTTGTACTTGGCGCGTGCGATGACGACGCGCACTTCTGCTGGTCGCTGATAACCGAGCTTGTAGCTCAGCTCCCAGTCGATGAAGGCGGCCCCACTCGCTTCGAGCTTGGGGTCCCGAATCTCGATGCGGCGCTGCGGGAGATGATCGGCATCGGCCAGGTTTCTTCGGCCTTTGGGCGGAGATTTTGCCTTAGCAGGCGGCTTGCCGGACGGGCGCGAGCCGACCCGAGTTGGGTCGACCTCCGCGTCGTCGTCGGTCCCGCTGTCTAGCTTCCGAGCCAGCGCATCGAGCTTCTGCTTGGTCTTTTCGAACTCGAGCTCCAGCTGCGTCGCGTCGACGCGCTCAGCCTTGGCGATAAATATACGCCGCCTGAGCAGCTCGAACTGCTCCATCAGCTGGCGGTAAGCGCGTCGCAGGTTGTCGCGCTCACCCACGACGCCAACGAGCTTCTCGTTGGTCGCGACGAGCTCGCTCCGCATGCGAGCGACGAGAGCTTCAAGCTCTTGCACACGCGATTGGGAAGGCTCTGGGTCGACGGCGCTCACGCAGCAGCGCTGTACCGGAAGACCAGTCGTTTTGTCGAGCCAGAAAAGCAGCTGCGCGCTTTAGTGCACGCGCGCACGCGCGCGGCGCGCCGACTTCGGAGCTTCGCCGAGGTCGACGCCGTCGAGTAGCGCGTCGAGCAGGCCCTCGTCGATCTCGACGTGCCGAGCCTCGGGCGCGAGCGGATCTGGCAGACGAAATACGCCAGAATCAAGGCGTTTATAAAATACGCACATGCCGGAGCCGTCGAAGAACAGCACCTTGACGGCGTCCCGACGTTTGCCGAAATAGATGAACAGTGCGCCGCTGCGTGCATCGTAGCCAATGCGATCAAGCGCGGCGCCAGCGAGCCTGTCGAACGACCAGCGCATATCGATCGGCTCGAGCGCCACGAACACCTGCACGCCGGTGGGGATCATCGCGCCGCCCCGAGTACACGCACGACCTCGACTAGAAGTTTGGCGTCGAAACCCCGGGCGAGCGCGATGCGCACGCCCGACACCTCGATGACCACGCCGCCAGTGCCTTGCCCGGCGTCGCTGCGTCCCCGCGACACGACGCGCGCCAGGCGAATCGACCCGCTCGGCGCTCGCCCGTCGTCCGGTCGACCGCCACCCTCTGCACTTCGGCGCAGCCCAGCAGCTCGCCACTTCAGCGTCGACGCCTTGTACGACTTGCCCGCCGCAAACTCATCAGCGGTCTTCCCGCTCTCTTTCCACTGCCGTATCCGCTCAAGCCACTTCTCGTCGGTCGTCGTCATGCCCCCTAGTCTGACGACTCACGATCTCAGCCGGAAGAACGGGGTCCGCGCACCGGATACCAAAAAGAATGCAGGTTTTTCAAGCTCTGCTCGTATAACCAAAGAGGTGGCCCCGCGGTGTTACAAGCACCCGGGGCCGTGGCTGCACCCCTGAATTAGAGAGGTCCAACATGGCGAAACGTAGCATTGAGATGGTGGCACTGGAAGCAGCGAGCTTCGCTGCTGAGGTCAGAGAAGCGGTCGCGGTAAGCGTGACCCACGCCCGAACGCTCGCCGAAATCGGCAAGGCGGCGTACGACGCTCTCTTTGAGCTCAGCTCTGGAGCCAAGGAGCAAGAGCTCCGCTCGCACGCCACTCGATTGCGGGGTGCCGCAGTCCACTCCCTCCTCTGCTCAAGCGAGCTCACCGCGGGCGCGGCGCGACTCGACCAGCTCGCCGCAGTGCGGGAAGCCGCCCGCCAAAACGACTGACGTAACAGATAGGCTTAGCAGGCCCGGCGTTTTCGCGGCGCCGGGGTGCGCTATCTCGTCGCCGAGTCCGAACACGGCCATCCAGCACTTCGAGTCGCGGTCTGAGTTACTCCGACCGCGGACGGAATCATGGTTATCCAAACGCTCCGGAGCGAGACGGGGAAGGCGTCGCAAGGCGTCCGCATACCCAACGCCGATTGATGGCTCGAACACGCGAGGCACTCACTCTCACATAGGGAGCGGATGCTTGATGCATAAGGCATGACGGAAGTGTTCGGGCGTCGGGAAGCTCGCGTCGCAAGAGGTGACTCATAAGCTTTTGCGCATCGCTGTGCGTGCAAACGCGAATACAGCGGACGATCAAATGACAACGAGGTTGCTGCTGAGCAACATGCAAAAGATGCTCACCCTCGTCGACTCGTGTTCGCTTTACACGCTTCACATCCGCGTGTTACGGAAAGCGAGAACGAGGGGCCATGCTGAAGAGCGCATTCGATCGGGCCGTCGCCATCGTGGGCATTGGCTGCAGGTTTCCTGGTGGCATCGCGAGTCCTCGCGAGCTGTGGGAGTTCCTGCTCGCTGGCGGCGACGCCATCACTGAAGTGCCTGCTGACCGCTGGGATGCGGACGCGCTCTTCGCGGCAGACCCGAGCACGCCGGGTCGCACGTACGCGCGACGAGGAGGATTTCTCCAAGGCGTTCGCCTGTTCGATCCCGAATTCTTCGGCATCTCGCCACGCGAAGCCGCCCAGATCGATCCGCAGCAGCGCTTGCTGCTCGAGACTGCTCACGAAGCCGTCGAGGACGCCGGAGAACGCTGGGAAAACCCGGCAATTCGCGAGACGGGCGTCTTCGTAGGCGTCTTCATCCACGACTACCAACACATCCAGTTTGCCGACCGCGAACGCCTCGGCCCACACAGCGGGACCGGCACGGCGATGAGCATCACCGCCAATCGCATTTCCTATGCGTTCGATCTCAAGGGACCGAGCGTGGCCGTCGATACAGCGTGCTCATCATCCTTGGTTGCGATCGACCTGGCCTGCAAGACGCTGCTCAACCGCGAATGCGATTTCGCGCTCGCGGGGGGCGTCAACGTCATTCTCAAACCAGAGATGACGATCGCGATGAGCAAGGCAACCATGCTGTCGCGCGATGGACGTTGCAAGTCCTTCGACGCTCGAGCCGACGGCTACGTCCGCGGCGAAGGCGCGGGCATGCTCCTGCTCAAGCGCCTCGCTGACGTCGTCCCGTCCGATCGGGTCTACGCGATCATCCGCGGCTCCGGGGTCAACTCAGACGGCAAGACGCCCGGCATCTCGGTACCCAACGGCGATGCGCAGGAGGCGTTGACGCGACGGGTGCTGGCGGATGCGGGTGTCTCGCCGGCAAGCGTCGGCTATGTCGAAGCCCATGGTACCGGCACCCCGGTCGGCGATCCGATCGAGGCCAACGCACTAGGTCGAGTCTTCTCCGAGGGACGCACGCACGATGCCCCGGCGTTGCTGCTCGGCTCGGTCAAGACCAATCTCGGGCACCTCGAATCTGCGTCGGGTGTTGCCGGCCTGATCAAAGCGGCTTTGGCCGTGAGTATCGGCAAGATCCCACCGAACCTGCACTTCGAGTCGGGCAACCCAGCGATCGACTTCGAGAAGCATCGCTTGCGCGTCGCGAGCGCGGTCGAAGAATGGCCGGACAGCCTCAAGCCGCGGCGGGCCGCCGTCAACTCGTTCGGCTTCGGAGGAACCAACGCGCACATCTTGCTCGAGGAGCCGCCGCTTCGGTTGCCGGATGACGCAACGCCAGGCGCTCTGACCGGCCCCGTGCTCCTACCGTGGGGCGCCCATCAAGAAGACGCGCTCCGCGCATTGGCGCGACAGTACGCGAAGCGCCTAGAGGACGGCGTAAAGCCTCAGGACCTCATCTACACCGTCTCCCAACGTCGCTCGCACGGCGCTTGGCGCGCTGCGATCGCAGCGAACAGCGCCCCGGCGCTTGCCGAACAGCTCCGCGCCTTTGCAGACGGTGAGTCAGTCACTGGTTGCACCATGGGTAAGCGCCCCGAAGCCCCGGCGCCGCGCCCGGTGATGGTGTTCTCCGGGATGGGCCCGCAATGGTGGGGCATGGGGAGAGAGCTGTTAGAAAACGACGCGGTCTTTCGGACCGAGGTCGAGCGGGTAGATCGCGCCTTTGCGAACGCTTCCGGATGGTCAATCCTCAACGAGCTTCGGCGCGACGAATCCAATTCCAGGATCCAAGCTACGGAGGTAGCTCAGCCGGCCATCTTTGCCATACAAGCGGGGCTGGCCGCCCTCTGGCGCCACTGGGGCGTCGAGCCAGCCGCCATCATTGGACATAGTGTCGGTGAGATCGCGGCGCTGTATGTTGCGGGCGTACTTTCGCTGGAAGACGCTGCAATCGTCGCGCTACACCGCAGCCAATTGCAGGCGAGCACGGCTGGCAGTGGCGGAATGCTGGCCGCGAACATCGAGCCAGCAGCAGCGCGCGTCCTCTTGGCAGAGCTCAATGGCGCGGTTGAAGTCGCGGCTATCAACAGCCCGTCGTCACTGACGCTTTCGGGCGAGCTCGCCAGCTTGGAACAACTTCGAGAGCGGCTCGAAGCGCAAGGCCAGTTCGCCAGCATGCTCCGGGTAGAGGTCCCTTATCACAGCGCGAAGATGGACCCGCTCCGCGAGGATCTGCTGGCGGCGCTGTCGAAGCTGCAACCGACGCCGCCACGCTGTCCCTACTACTCGACGACCGATGGTGCTCACGCCGAGAGCCTGCTCGGTGACGCGCAGTATTGGTGGCGCAACGTCAGGAACGCGGTGCTGTTCGCCGACGCCGCCGGAGCCGCCCTCGCCGACGGGCACACGTGCTTCTTGGAGGTGGGCCCGCACCCGGTCCTACGCGCCGCGATCGAAGATTGCGCAATTGCGCGTTCGATCCGTTGCCAGCTCGCTTCCTCGCTCACGCGCCGTGGTTCGGACAGAACCGCCCTGACGAAGGGCTTGGCTGAGCTGCATGTCGCCGGCGTCAGCATTGACTGGTCGCACGTTGTTGGCACCGGACGCCTCGTCGACCTGCCATCGTATCCCTGGCAGCACGCTGAGTATTGGTCAGAGTCCGACCACGCAGAGAAACACCGGCGCGGCGCCAGCGTTGACGCAGCACAGGTCGCGACCGGCGATCGTCACGCCTTACTCGGAACGCGGCTCATGTTGGCCGAGCCGACTTGGCTCCAAACGCTGCGCCTGAGCGACCATCGCTACATTGCGGACCACAAAGTTCAGGGTTCCGTCGTGTTCCCGGGTGCCGGCTTTTTGGAGATGGCGCTCCAAACCCTCCGAGACGCCACCGAGTCAGACACGCCGACGCCCGCACCTTCCCAATGCTACGTCCTGACTGACGTTGAAATCGGGCGAGCGTTGTATCTGGCGGACGACGAAGGCGTCGAGCTGCAGACGACTCGCCGCGGCGATCGCTGGGTAGTGAGCGGGCGCGCGAAGGGAGACGACGGCTGGGTGTCTCACGCTGCCGGGCGCGGCAGGCGTGAGGCCATGCCTTCGACACCAACTTCTTCAGACCTGCCCGCGGCTCGAGCGCGCTGCACCAAGGAGCTACCGGCCGACTATGCGTACGGCTTGTTCTCGGATGTCGGTCTGCAGTACGGGCCGGCCTTCCGCGGTATTCGCCAGCTCTGGTACGGCTCGCAGGAGTGCCTTGCTCGTCTCGAAATCCCTGAAGAGCTCGCCGAGTCGAGCGCGAACTACTTGTTCCAGCCCGCATTGCTCGATGCGTGCCTGCACACGCTGTTCGGCGCTCTGAACCTGAACGGAGAAGACGCCGACAAGCGTGGCAACGTCTTTTTGCCCGTCAGCTTCGAGCGATTGTCCCTGTACGGTCGAGCGCCGACCAAGCTCTGGAGCCACGCGCGTCTTCGTGCCCGCTCGCCGCTGCATTTTGTCGCTGACATCAGCGTGTACGATGACGAAGGACAACTGGTGTGCGAGGTCACTGGTCTGCGCTGCCAGGGACTCGAGACACCATCGGCGATCGCCGCGCAGCGACGGCGCGACTGGCTCCTGGAATACGCGTGGCAGCAAGCCGATTCCCAGGCGACGCCCGGTCAAGCCATTCGCGGCAATTGGCTCGTTCTAGCACCCAGCGCTGACCACGACCTCGTGCGCATCCTGCGCGAGAGAGGCGCCCGCTGCCAAATCGTAACGCCTGGCTCTGCGCTCGCAGAAGTCGAGCATGGCTTCACTCTGCCCGGCGCTGACCCAGAAGCGCTCAGGAAGCTCCTTGCCGTCGCCGCGAAGGACGCGCCCGTTGACGGAATCGTCCACGCTTGGTGCGTCCAACGGGCGGACGAGGCAGAGCTCGGTGCCTCGTGGACTGGGCAGGAGCTTGGGTCGCTCAGCGTGCTGCACCTGGTGCAGGCGTTGACGAACGCCGCCGACAGCAACGGGGAAATCCCTCGAACGCCGCAGCTCTGGGTCGCAACCACCTTGACCCAGCCCGTCGCAACAGAACACGGCATTCGGGTCGCACACGGCACAGTTTGGGGTCTGCGCCGCGCAGTAGCCAACGAGCATCCAGCGCTCCAAGCGCGCGCCGTCGATTTGGACGGCAGCCGCGCCAGCCTGCTGAGCTTGGCCGATGAGATTGCCGCGCCAGCCCTAGACGAGGACGAGCTCGCCTTCCGCGACGGCAGGCGCTTCGTTCACCGACTGCGACGTGGTGCTCTTTCGGTCGCGAACACGGCCGGGAGCGATACTCCGCGAGGCGAGCGCATGGAGCTCCGGCTCGCGAAGCCCGGCGATCCGCGATCGATTCAGTGGGTTGTCCTCCCCGAGCTTGAGCTGCAGCCCTACCAGGTAGAAATTGAGGTCGAGGCCACAGGCCTGAACTTCAAGGATGTGATGAAGGCGACGGGGCTCTTTCCGCGACGTCTCATCGAGGGCAACTTGTGGTCTCGAGACACGCTCGGTATGGAGTGCTCGGGGCGGATACGCCGCGTCGGTAGCCAGGTAAAGAACGTGCGCGTTGGCCAGCGCGTGATGGCGCTCGCGCCGCGCACGTTCGCATCACACGCGGTAACTCACAGCGCGCTAGTGGTCGAAAATCCGGGGCTCGGGGCGGAAGAAGCAGCCACAATTCCGGTCGCTTTTCTCACGGCGTCGATGGGCCTCGAGCACTACGCGAGGCTCCAAAAAGGCGAGCGCGTGCTGATCCACGCGGCCACGGGCGGCGTCGGCTTGGCAGCGCTGCAGGTCGCTGCGGCCATCGGCGCCGAAATCTACGCCACCGCTGGGAACGACGAGAAACGCCAGCTGCTCCGCGCTTGGGGGGTACGGCATGTCTTCGACTCTCGTTCCTTGAGCTTCGCTCGAGAAATCCGTGAAGCGACCCAGGGCGAAGGTGTGGACGTAGTCCTCAACTCGCTCGCCGGCGACGCCATCACGGAAAGCCTCGGCCTGCTTCGAGACTACGGGCGTTTCATCGAGATCGGCAAGATGGACCTCGATCGCGATTTCCCGCTCGGGTTGCGACCATTCACTCGCTGTCTGTCGTTCCAGGCCCTCGACCTCGATCGCATGCTGGCGCAGCGTGTGGAGCTGTGCGGCCAAGTACTGCAGAGCATCCAAGACCGATTGGCGAACGGCACGCTCAAGCCGCTGCCTGTACGCGCGTTTCCAACAACCGAAGCGAGCGAGGCGTTCCAAACGCTTGGCGCTGCTCGCCACACGGGGAAGTTGGCCGTGTCCATCTCGCCCGCCACGGTGGACACTAGGCAAGTTGATGGCCCGCGCTTCCGCTCCGACGGCGCGTACGTGGTCACGGGCGGCCTCAGCGGTTTTGGTCGAGAGCTGGCGCGCTGGCTGATCGAACGCGGCGCTGGCCACATCGTCCTTGTGGGCAGGCGCGGCATCGCCACCCCGGGTGCTCGTGAAATGAGAGACGAATTGCAGGCGCACGGAGCGACCGTTCAGATCGAGGCGTGCGACGTTGCAAAGCGCGAAGATCTCCGAGCAGCGTTGGCGCGGATACCGCTAGGCACGCCACTTTGCGGCGTATTTCACGCTGCAGCCGTCCTCGACGACGCGCTCCTCAAGAACCTCGAGGTCGAGCGCTATCGGACCACCTTCGCTGCCAAGGCCGTGGGCGCGTGGAACCTGCACCTCGAGACTAAGGCTGCCCCGCTCGAACACTTCATGTGTTTCTCGTCGATGGCGTCGGTCCTGGGCAATCAAGGCTCTGGCAACTACTGCGCAGCGAACGCCTTCGTCGACACGCTCGCCCACCACCGGCGCCGGCTCGGTCTGCCCGCGTTGACCGTCAACTGGGGCGTCATCGCAGACGTTGGCATGGCGGCAGACGAAGACTTCTACCGTCAGAACTTGGAGCGCAACGGGCTTCGGACCATCCACTCGCGCCATTGTCTCGATCTGCTTGGCGAGCTTCTCGAGGCCGGGAACACGCAAACGACCGTGTGCCCCATCGACTTCGACACTTGGCTTCGATTCAACCCCGCGGGACGTGACGGACGCCTGAGCGGGCTGAGCGGCAAGAACAACACCACGGTGTCTGCGGCGCGGCTCCAAACCTCGGAAGAGGCGGCGCTACGAGCGAAGCTGGTGGACGCCGAGCAGCCGGCGCGAGCCGCTCTGGCGGTCGAGACGGTCACTCAAATCCTCGCGCAAGTACTACGCACGCCGAAGGGAAAGCTCGATCCGGCCCGCACGCTGACCTCGCTCGGCATCGATTCGTTGATGGCCATCGAAATCAAGAACCGACTCGAGAGCGTGGGTCTCGGAGTTTCCGTGACGCAACTGCTCAACCGCAACTCTGCGAACACGTTGGGCTCCGCGCTGTTGTCGGCCTGGGGCTACGGCACCGAAGCGACACTGCCCACAGCCGTTACGCAACAACAAGAGGCAGGCCGTTGGCTCGTTTGCCATGAACCGCGGCCAGAAGCAGAGCTGCGCCTGATCTGCTTCCCCTATGCCGGCGGAGGGCCGTCGGTCTATCACCACTGGTCAGCCGCGTTTCCAAGCTCCATCGAGGTTCGCACCGTGTGCTTGCCCGGCCGTGGCCCACGCACGGCCGAGGGCAACCTACAAAGCATCCACGCCGCCGCTGACGCCATCGTGCCCGAGATCCTGCAATGCCTCGATCGGCCGTTCGCGCTGTTCGGCCACTGCATGGGCGCCATCCTGATGTACGAGGTGGCGCAACGTCTCGAAGCTTGGCACGGCCAGGTTGCTGCTCGCTTGTTCGCGTCCGGCTGTATGGCGCCGCATCTCTACAATTCGCCGGTCGTTCACGAGCAAGAGAATGACGCCTTCTTGGACGTGCTGCGGCTGATCAGTTTCAGCGGCACCAAAGCGCTCATCGAGGACGAAGAGCTTCGGAAAACCATGTTCCCGCTGTTGCGCGGCGACTTCCGAGCAGTCGCCGAATATGGCGACACCTTCACGATGCGCGCGGCCTTGCGTGCCCCAATCACGGGCCTCGCTGCCGACAATGACTTGTTTGCCGCCCCCAAAGCCATGCTGGCTTGGGCCAGCTACACGAAGCCGAGCTACGAGCTGCTCCGGTTGCGTGGCGACCACTATTTCGTCGAGTCGGACCGCGATACTGTCACGCGCCTCGTCGCTGCCCGCCTCACGGGCGCCGACAATCAGTCTTTCGAGGTAGACGGCGTCGAGCGCATCCAGCCCGAAGCCAATACTCTGCGCAGTACGCCACCGCCCCCGCAGAGCGAGCCGCATGAACGTCGCGAGCTGGCTATGACTCGCCACGCGACGGTGCTGTGCTTTCCAGGCGCGGGCGTTCGGGCAAACGAGCTCGAGCTACCCAGCACCAACACCCGTACCTACCGAGCCATCGAGTGGCGCTCCGCCAAGGGTAGCGCGACGAACTCGGTGAGCGCCGCCGTTCAGCGAGCGTTCGATGCCGTTCAACCCTTTCTCAAAGAGCCCGTCGTGCTCTACGGCCACTGCCTGGGCGCGATCGTGGCCTACGAGCTGGGCCTTCGGCTGCAACAAACCCATCCGGGTGCTGTAGTGAGACTCGTAACGGCCGGAGTGGTCGGTCCGCACCTGTACGTCGCCCCCGACGCGCATCAGTTGCCCGATCAAAAGCTGGTCGAGCTGATGCGCGTCGTGAAGCACCCCGCCGCCTCGCGGCTCGATAGCGATCCGGATTTTCAGCGCGAGCGCTTGCCAATGCTCAGGACCGATTTCGAAGCCATGGCCACGTACGAATACGTCGCGCGGGAGCCGCTCGATGCCCCCATCACGGCCATTTCGCTCCGCCACGACCTGTGGAGCTACCCGCTTCGGACCAGCTCCTGGAGCCATCACACGACGCATGCCCTCGATCTGGTCGAAATGAGCGGTGACCACTACGTCACCTTGAGACGACCCGAGATTATCGAGGACTTGCTCAAGTCCACTGAGTCCCCCTCAGCCGCCGCTGAGTGATCAGCCCCAAGGGAACGCCATGCAAACAGCCGAATCCATCAGCAAACAGCTCGACGCGGAGCTCGATCGCCCGGAGCAGGACGACACTCAAACCATTCGCCGCCGCACCAAGCGCACCTTACTACTGCAGTCGCTAGGTTTTTCGATCCTCACGTACAGCGCGATGGTCGGGTACTACTTCAAGGTCGTACCGCTTTGGGGCCTGATCGCCGCAAACGTGCTGTTCTACATCCGCGCGTACCTGCGCATGCATGACCTGTGTCACGCCTTCTCGACCAAGGGTTGGGTGGTGCGGTTCCTGCCGACCGCGCTTTTCGCGAACCCGGTTTGGGGTGGCGTATCGGCCTTCATCACGACCCACGTGCAGCACCACCAGTATCTCGGAAGCAACCAAGATCCGTGGCTCAACTACTACGCGGGGCACCCGCTGCGGGCGCTGTTCTTCAACATGATCGAGCCGGAGACCAACCTCTACAACTACGTCAAACAGGGCCGAGCAGATCGCCGCCTATTCGAGAATTTGGCGTTCGACGTGGCGCGCCACACGCTCAACATCTTGCTCTTCAAGTGGGCCTACCTGACGCACGTCCTCATTCAGCGCATTTGCCATGGGCTTGGTGTGTACCTGTTTAATTTCTGGCCTCATCGCGAGACCTGGACCAAAGACGCGACGCTGGGCTCGTTCAACCGTGAGGCGGCGATTCGTCCTTACGCAAAACTGCTCAGCTTGTTCTTTGGCACTGCGCTGGTTGAAGCCGGCATGTATCACAACCGGCACCATGTCCTCGGGCAGATGCTGGAGCCGTCGCACCGCTACAAGGATCTCAGGGACGATGGCGGCTATACGCGTTTCAATGACGACTGGCCGCTAGCGAAGGTTCAGTTTCTCGCCAACGGTCCCAAGGGCACCTTCGTCGAGACCTGACAGGAGCAGCAGCATGCAACACGAAGCTGCACTCGAGGCGCAAAATCTCGTCAGCGAAGATCCGGCAGCGGCGCACCGCGACCTGCGTGCGACGCAAGGCGAGCTCGCGAAATACCACTACCTAATCTTACTGCGTTGCGCGCTCACCTTCGGGGCGATGGTCGCCTACGCCCTCCACTTCATCCCGGTTTGGGTGCTACTGGGCGCAAACGTCGTTCTTTATCCCGAAATTTACCTGCGCATCCACGACATCGGACACGCGGCGCCAGCGCGACGTTTTGGGCTTGTAGCCAGGTTTGTGCCCATTGCAAACCCAATTTGGGGAGGTGCTCGCATCTTTGCGACCATCCATCGCGAGCACCACCAACATCTGGGAACGGATCGCGATCCGTGGCAGCCGTACTACACTGGCCATCCGCTGCGGGCGCTCGTCTTCAACTTCATCGAGCCGGAGTACAGCTGCCGAGAGTTCATTAAACGGAGCGGCGTCGACCGCGAGCTCGCCGCGAACATCGCGTTCAATGTCATTTGTTTGAGCGCCGGATTCGTCACATTTCAGTGGGCGTACCTGATCCACGTGCTCAGTCAACGCACGGTGCACATGGTCGGGATCTTCTTCTTCAACTTCTACACCCATCGCGAAACGCTGTCGGCGCGGGCACCCATCGGAACCTGGGAGCGCGCCGAGGAGCTGAAGTCGTGGCTACCGCTGTTCCGCCTGCTCTGGGGTCGGGACACGATCGACGGGCTCGTGTACCACAACCGACACCACTGCCGCGGGCAGCAACACATTCCTGTCAGAAGCTACAAGCACCTCGTCGACACTGGCGCACACAGCCTCGCCATCGATGCCTGGCCGATCGCGAGCATCAAACAGGTGAGCCAGGGCGAATCAGGGTCGGCTGACCTTGCGGGCTGAAGCCGCTCGCCCCTTGCCGGTGGTCGTTTTCAACGCCTGCTTGCCCTGTTTCGTGGGGAGCCCCGCCGCCTTCCATTCGGGAAATCCCCCCACCAGGCGCCTGGCTTTCCTGCGGCGCCCGCGCAGCAACTTGACCGCATCATCGGCGAAAACGCAGTACGGCCCGCGACAGTAGGCAACCACTTCCTTGTCTCGCGGAAGCTCTCGCAGACGCTGCGCGAGCTTGTCGTGCGGAATCGAACGCGCGCCCTCAATGTGCCCGGCCTCGAATTCACGCTCGGGCCGCACGTCGAGCAGGATGACTTCTTTGGAACGGAGCCTGGCGCGGAGCTCGGTGAAATCGATCGGCTCTAGACCGTCACGATCGCCGAGGTACGCCGCGACAAGTCGATCAATCTCTGCGATCCGCTTCTCGGCGACTAGGCGCAGCTGAGCGAGCAAGCCAACGACCGCGTCATCCGCCAGCTTGTAGTGCACGAACAAGCCATCCTTGCGCGACTCGACGAGCCGTGCCTCCTTGAGAACGGTAAGGTGAGATGACGCGTTGGCGATCGAGAGCTCGAGCTCCTTGCCCAACGAGTCCACGGTGCGTGGTCCCTGCGTGAGCAGATCCAGCATCTCCAAACGGTGACTGCTTGCGAGCGCCTTCCCCACCCGTGCGAACTGTCCGTACAACTCCACCTTGAATGCTCGGTCGCCCATTACTGCAACGCCAAGGAGTATCCGCAACGCAGCCCCCTGTAAAGATCGGGCCGGGCGACGCAGCCAGGGCGTAGGACTTTTGCGAACGGCAGTCTTAGAACTTTTTTGATTACTTGATGACCGACGCAGCGTGTTAACCCTGAAAGTTGCCACTTTCATCACTGCACGTCGAAAGAGAACGCCGACCAGGAGACGCCCGAGCGTTCGTCACGGAGCACCACCCAGCCGAATACCCGTGCCGGCTTCGAGGGAGCCGTCCAAGTGTTGTCGAAGACAGCGCCCGACTGGAGCTGCTCACTGCTGAGGATTGCAGAGCCGAGACTCAGCTTGCCACCAGTCACGAACCAGGTGGCGCTGAGCGTTTCGTCACGCCCGAGCAGCCTCGAGCTGTGGGCATCGTAGACGGCATAGTGCTCGCTCGACGTTTCGGTCGGGGTCAGCCGAAGGGTGACTCGTTCGCCAGCGGCAACGCTGACGCCCTGCATTGCGTCGGCAACGCTGCCATCCTCATGCTCCGCCTCCAAGGAGGAGGGCTCCGGATTCTCGTTCGGTACGTATTGCTCTTGGTACGCCTCGAAGACCGCGCGCGTTACGGCCGGCAGGTCACAACGAATGCGCTGAAAGCCGAAAGCAGTCACTTCGTTGCCGTTGGCCTCATCGAAGGTCGCTGCCTGGATTGGCAAGAAGTAACCGCCGCTCGAGTCCGGATCGGCGGGACGCGCTTGCGGCTGATCGCCTTCTGCGGGCGGCGGATTCGGTCCAAACAGTGAGCAAGCGTCCATGGGCACCGTGGTTCGACTGCGGATCGGCTCGAGGTTGTCACCGCTCAAGCAGCTTTGAGTGACGCCAGTGCGCTCGGCGCCCAGTCGTTGCGCCAGACAGTAGCTCCAACTTACCTCTTGGTCCGTGGAGCCGTCGGGCGTCGCGACTAGCGCTTCCAGTTGGACCTTTTCGTTGGGCCGGGCCTCAGCTGGCGTGGTGCGCACGGCTAAGATCCTGCTGTCTTGCACGAGCCACGGCTGATCTTCCAACGAGGGAAAACAGCCGCTGAGCGTTAGCGCGGGGACAAAAACGAGAGCTACGAGCTTCAGCGTCGGTTCCACCATTTGATCTCCACGCCCAGAACAGGCAGTAGCGGCAACCCCTCGACGAAACCGTGCCGCTTGTAGTCAGCGGTGTAGACGACCTCTTCGGCGTTCCCGTGATTGGTGGCATTTTGGATGTCGAGCCACGCCTTGAGGTGGCCCCAGCTCCACAGAAAACGCCACCCTACCCGCGCAGCTGCGGAGAAGAAGGTGGGCAGCCTCATGCTGTTTTGGCGACCAAAAATTGGGTCATAGTCGCCAGATCCTGCGTTGTAGGCGGCGCCTTCGACGGGTGTTCTGGGAAAGCCCGAGCTCAGCTGAACTCTTGCTCCGAGCTCGGGACCCCGCTCCTGCGCCCAACTCGCGACGACCTGGGCAATATGGGTTTGATCCAAATCGAAAAGTCGCCAAGGCTCATCGTGGTTGGCTCGTCGCTGCGCACGCATCAGCGAGTAAGTAGCCCACGCAAAGGCGCTTTCAGAGAACCGCAGGCGCACGGTAGCTTGCGCGCCATAGTTTCGCCCCTCGCCGTCGGAGGTCACGAGCTTCGCGAGTGGCGGTGTCGCTAGCTCGGACCGCGCCGTCAAGCGACTTTGTCGTACCAGGAAGCCGGTAAGCTCGAGCTGAAACAGCTCGGCTGAAGACACCCTGGCACCCGCCAGATAGTGAACGGAATGCGGCTGTTCCAGCAGCGGGTTGCCGAAGATCGGTGATAGGTCCGCAGCAGCGGCAGGCTGATCGTAGCGACCCGTGGCTGCGTACAGCGCAAGCGGCTGTAAGGGGGACCAAGTCACGCGCAAGCGCGGTTCGACAGCGAAGCGGGACAAGCTGTAGCCGACCGCCGGCTCCGTCGCGCGCACGGGCACGACCCGATCTCCGTTAACGACGCTCGGCTCGAGACGTAATCCTGGTTCAACGCTCCACTTGCGATCGGCGAAAGTGAGCGGGCTCGCGACATAGACCCCAACGGCAACGTCGTCGACCGCCCATTCATCGAGGTTGACGCGATTGCCCGGCGCCTGGCCAAACACCACGACATCGCCCTCCCGCGCCGGCAGGCTCAGCGCCCCGTCTTTCAGCATCGAAGTGTGCGCAAACTCCGCATCCACCCCGTAGCGAAGATCGAGGAAGCTGGCCAGACGGTGACTCTCGTCGACGCGGAGCCCTGCTCGAAAGGTGTTTTGATTCAGGCGAGCAAGCGTCGTCCCGAAGCTCTGACGTAGGCGCACCCGCTCGACGCCAACCCACGCCGACAATCTATTCGTCGTGTCACGATCCGGGGAGCGCTCCAACTGGAGCCCAACGCGGTGAAAGCTGGATGATGACCTTTCGCGAAATGCTGCATCCGGCGTCACGCTCGGGATCCCGCGCTCCACGCTGTCACTACTACCGAGCGCCAACACGTCGACCTTCACCTTCGGTGACGTCCGATGCACGACCTTCGCCTGGTAGTCCCAGTAATCCGGTGTCGGCACGAGCTCGTGCGCCTGCTCATCAGCGACGACGTCGAACGTCTGTTTCAGTAGGCTTCGCCGCGCTGAAGCCATGGCCCAGGTGTTGGGGTGAAGCCAAGCTTGCGTTCCACCGCCGGCATCAATGAAGTCCCCGGTAAGGCGCGCCTCCGCTCGCAGCTGCTGTTCGGGTTGAACCGTTTCGACACGCACGAGCCCGCCGATGGCCCTACCCCAATCGGCACCAAAGCCACCAGGAGCCAGGCTGATCCCAGAAACGAAGTCGGACGGCAGCACCGAGCGTGCTCCACCCGCGTGGAACAACTTGGGGACCGGAATCCAATCCACATAAAGTCGCGTGTCGGACGGCGACGCACCCCACACCACTAGCTCGCCGGCGGCGGCAGCTGGCCGAGCAACCCCCGCCATGGTCTGGACCACCTTCACCACGTCGCCTTGAGTGCCCGCGACGCGCTCGCCCTGCGCGCGCTCGACCTTGGTTTCGACGACCTCAGCGCGAACTCTGGAGGCTCTCACCACTGCAACGCCATCGATCTCCTCGTCCTTCGGTAGCGGCTCAGGCGCTGGCTCGAGCCCCACGTTCAGATCGTACTTCGCCCCGTCTTCGATACGTTGGTTGAGGGTCGCCGAAACGAATCCATCTCGACTCAAAGAGATTTCAACGTTTCCGGTCGGAATGTCCACGAAGCGAAACCGCCCCTGCGCGTCCGTCTGCGCGGATCGCTCGGAGCCGACGATTTCGACTTTTACGCCGGCTAGCGGCCGTTTTTCCCAGCGCTGGTAGACGCGACCGACGACGTTCTCGATCGGCTCCTTGGGAACGGGCTTTGGCGGCTTGAATTCGTACTTGAAAAGAATCCGAACACGGATCGGAGCGCCGTCTCGAGTCGCAGGCTCGAAGGTAAACTTCTTGGTAGCCTCCAATGCCAACGGGTCGAAAGCCTCGCCACCTGACTTGACCACCTCGGCGGCTGTCACGCTGCCCTGTTCGTCGATATTGAGCCTGAGCAACACCTCCACCTCCGGCGCTGGCACATCGGGCGCGCTGGGAGCGATTGGGTAAACGGCCTGCTCAAAGTGCAACAATTTCGGAGGCGTGACGGCTCCTTCCGAACCTGCGGCGGCCAACCCTGTGATGAGCAAGCACCACAATGGGAGCAGCAGCCGCACCAGCCCCTGCACCTCAGCTCCCCAACTCGAACCGATAAGTCATCGTATACATGCCCGAGGTCGCCTTTCCGCAAGCGAGTGCAGGCCGAAATCGCCAAGCCTTGAGTGCTGCGGCGGCTGCCCCGTCAACGTCGGCGGCCACGGAGCGAACGACATCCACCTTCGATACGCCGCCAGAGATGTCGACGTGTGCGCGCAGCACCACCTCACCTTCGACGCCCTTCGAGCGGGCTGAAGCCGGGTAGCTGATCTCCACCTGGCTCAGCACCTGAGGCTTACTGGGCTTTTCCGCGCATTCCGCTGGCTCCGGTTTCGACACGAGCGCGGGAGCTGGAGCGGGCTTGGCCCCCGAGGGGCCGGGGCCGCCCGACCCGCTGCCGACGGCTAGACCACCACTGTCCGCACCGAAAACGGTATCGAGACTGACGACATCGTCGGACGACGACGCGCTCGAATCGGAGGCGGGCTGCGCGCGCGCTACCTGCTGCGGAGCGCTCTTTTGGCTCAAGGGCTGCTTGGGTTGAGGCGTTGCCGGCGCAGCAACTGCTTCCGCGACGGGCGGAGGGAGCGACGCTGGCGTCGGCCGCTCCACGCGCCGAACCTTGATTGGCGAAGGCGCGGAAGGCCCGGCGGTCTCGCCGGCGCTTCGAACGAGCAAGCCGAAAACGGTCGCGTGAAGCGCAACCGAAATCAGCATCCCGGCTCCCTTCATCGCGACGCTCATTTTCGCTGCTCAACGTTGATGGCAAAGCGGGTAATCCCAGCCAGCTTGGCCACGTCCATGAAGTGGACCACCCGACCGTGAGGCACTCGCTCGTCGGCGCTGAGCACCAGCTCCGCATCGTGGTCAGCCTCGCCAGTCGAGTGGAGCGCTTGCAGTAGGGCCGGCTCGGTCACGACACGCTTGTTCCAACGAATCGTTCCATCGCTCTCGAGGGTGAGGGCGAGTGGTGTCTTGGCGGGTCCGTCGGACGAGGACGCCTTCGGCAGCTCCACCTTCATCGTTTGCGAGACGATGTAGGTCGATGCGACCATGAAAATGATTAGGAGAACCAGGAGGATGTCGCAAAGCGGAGTGATGTTGATCTCCGAGATGGTCCGCGATCGACGCCCGCGATGGGCACGCACTGCGCCGGCCATGATTCACTCAGCCGGCTCAGGCTGTGGCCCGGGACCCGTCGCCAACAGCAGGTTGACCATCACCTCAGCGTTCTCCTCGACCTGCGTCGCTTTCCGCGACAGCACGTTGAAGGCAATAACGGCTGGAATGGCGACCAAGATGCCGACCGCCGTGGCGATCAGCGCTTCGCCGATGCTGCTCATCACCGCGTCCATGGAGCCGCCAGCACTTTGACCGAGCTTGACGAAGGCCTGAACGACGCCGAGCACGGTGCCGAACAAGCCGATGAAGGGCGCATTGCTGCCGACGGTCCCGAGGAACAGCGTTCCGCGTTCCAGCTCTGGGCGACGCTCGCGCACCGTCGCTTCCAGCACGTTGCTCATCGCATCGGGCCCCCTGTGTCGCCACTCCAGGCAGCGCGCGGTGATGCTCGCCTCAGCCGCCGGGTGATCCTTCAGCAGCGTGAGAGCCGCATCGAAGCCGCCCGCTTCCAGCTTGGCCAGCAGTGTCGGGACCAGCAGCTTCATGTTGCAGCGGTGCCGCCAGAACCAGATGCTCCGCTGCACCACGATGGCCACGGATAGAATCGATAGGACGATCAGCGCGTACAGGACCCATTCGCTGCCGACGGCAGCCATCTGCAGCAGTTTTTTGGTCAGGTTCGAGTTCATGGGATGTCAAACTCCGCGGTGAGCAAGCCGGGGGCCGCTCCGTGTGAGGGTTGGAGACGCGAATCGAAATCAAGCAAGGTGCTGGAAGCTCGAGCCACCTGCTCCCCGTCGTGCTCAGCCGTCACTACGAAGCTGACGAACTTGGCGTCGCAAGGGGAGAAGAGATCGGCGTAGACGAGGTAGTGTCCCGCAGGCGGATCAGAGTCGAGCCAGACAAAGTCCTCTTGGTTCCTGAGATCGAGCCGGCACTGTTGGTTCGAGTCACGATCCAAAAAGCCGCCCACCTCCTTCGTGCTGGACGCAGCACCGTCACTCGTCGGCTCGCCTGAGCTCACGTTCTTGGCGCCAACCATCGTCCCGTCCGGCAGAACCACGTTCAGATCGAGATCGACCGGAGCATCCCACCCGAGCGAGACGAGCAGCTTGGCGACGGGCACGTCCGGCGCGACGGCAAAGCTCGTTCCCGTCACGGGCCCAGCGCGCCCACCGTCGTCGACCGCCTGAAGCGATACCTTGAGCTCGTCCGCGTCGATCGCGTAAGAGAAAGCCAGATCCGCCTGCCACTGCAACTCGTCCGGTACGACAAAATCGAATCCTGCAGCAGGAATGACCCAATGGTTTCGATCACCTTCGGCCTGAACATGCAGAGCGACCCCGCCGGCTCCCAGGCGGCCCCTCAGCTTGACGCCGGCCTCTCCGCGTCGAACTTGAGGTTGGGGTCGCAGCACCTGGCTCACCTCAGGGCCGCCGCGATCGCTACTCAAAGATCCGCGCTCGAGTTGTCCGCCGAGGACCTGCAGTTTCATGCTGAGCCCTGGTCCCGGAAGCGAGTCGGATGAATCGCAGCCGCTCAGGGCAGCACCAACCAGCGCGCACGCTGCAAGCGAGCCCCGGCGGTTCAAAACGCCACCTCCAAACGCGCTCGTAAGGTGTCGTTGGCGAGTTGCGCGGGAAGCCCGCGGGCGTCGCGACCCAGGGAGTTTTTCTGTCGTTCGTACTCGAGCAACACACGGCCGCGCATGTCGTGTTGGGCGGCGAAATTTGCGGACACACCTGCGCTCAGCGTTTTGAACTTACGCCGCGCGATGACGGCGTTCCCGCCGAACTGATCGAGCGCGTCGATGTTTGGGTCGTATTCCTCGTAGCGTGCTCCAAGGCTGAAGTACTGAGTCACGTTTTGAACGACCGCCGCATACCAACCGAGGCCACGCTGGTCGCGTCCGAGGAGAATTGGATCAGCCGGAGCGATAGCGCGGTCGACGTTTACCCCGAGGGCCGCCTCGCCGTAGACCAGCAGGTCCCCAATGACCGGCACTTTGGCGCGCAGCTGGAGGTCGGCGCCGACCGCCCAACGACGAAAGCTCGTCGACGCGCGACCGGCCGAGCCCGGGATCGGCACCAGCTCCGAGACCGCCACCCTGCCGTCTTCATTGAGATCGCGCCACTCGAACGTAGTCTTGGTGGGTTGAGTCCCAGGACTGAAGCCACGCCCCTCGAGCAGAGAAACGGCAAACCTGGCGTCGAAGCTCTTGACCACTTCGCGCCGCACCTGGATGCGCGCGGCCAGGTCTTTGGCACGATTCGGGTCTTGATAGGCGAAGTCGGGGGCCCCGATCGGTTGACCGTTTTGGGCGGCAAGGGCCCAGTTGAGGGACCAGACCTGACCGAAGAGACCGACACCAAAGTCGTAACGCCCCGGCACCAAGCTATTCGTGAACAGTGCCTGCTCGCCGAAGAAGCGTTGTACGTGCGACTGCTCGTAGTTTTCGAACCCAAAAGGCACCGGAATCAGGCCACCCCGCAGCCCCACGATCGCCGGCTTGGCTCGATCCGTGCTGTATTGGGCATGAACTTCGGCGGCGATTGGCCGCGCAACGGCGCCTGCGCCAAAGAGCTCGACTTCACCGGAGACGCCGGCCCAGCACCAGTCACTGCGGCCCGAGAGGCGCGCGCGACGAACCGCGAATTTGTCTTCGTTGAGCGGCGCACCGGTGCCCGCCGAGAGCTCGTCGACCGAAATGTCGCGCTTGAGATACTCGGCCTGCACGTAACCGTGCAGCGCCGTCACGATTTCCGACCCTAGTGCCCCAGGCTGTCCCGGTTTCGGCGCTATTACCTTTGGCGGAGACATCTTGGGTGCGACGACAGTTGCCGACGGAGGCGAGGGAGGCACTGCGTCAGTCGGAGCAGGCACGACTGGCGGCGTTTCGGCGCTCGGTCGCACCGGTGCTCCCCCCTCGCTCTCAGCACCCGGAGCGGACGGCGGCGGCTCGGCAGCCGCCGCAGGTGGTGCGTCACCACTCTCCGTCGGCCCAGCACCCGCGGCATTCGGGCGCGCGACCGTCGGCTGGCCCTGCTGCACCGGCTGAGCCATCACGAGTCGCGTCCCTAAGATGAGAGCGACCGCAGCGACAGCCGTCGCACGCAGCGGGCGCGCGCAGCTACCGAAACGAGAGGGAAATCGCGACAACGCCGCCTGACTCCTAGGGAAGGTCGAGCGGGCCCGGCTTGCCGGGATGCTGAGGTTTCTTGACGACAACCTCGACGTCAGAATCGACGGCGGCGTTTAGCAGCTTGCCCATCACTGGATCTGTACCTTCGGGGTCGCATGAGGCGTCGTTCGCGGGCTCGCCCCCGTTGCTCGATACGTTGCCGCCTTCGGCTGTGTCGTCCTGACCGCCTGAGCTGGTCTTGCCGCCGGTAGAGCTGCCGCCCGACGTAGACTTGCTGCCAGCGGTTTGGTCTTTGGATCCGGAATCATCGTCGTCGCCGCAACCGGAAAGCGGAAACCCGAGCATCAGGCTCATGGTCGAATAAACGAGTGCTTGCTTGAATGTCATGGTTTGGGTCTCCTTACTCACTGAGCTTCGCAGTAGCCGTAGCTGCAGCTGCCCTTCGTGCAGTCCTCGTCTTTTGTGCAGACGTCGCACCCGCTATCGACGCCATTCTCTTCTGAGAAGAAGCAATCGCAGGGCTTCTCCGGCTCGTACGAAGCAATCGGGCCACCATCGACATCGCGTGCCACGTGCATCGCGCACGCGGGAATGTCGCCGGTCTTGATCACCGCTTCGGCTACGTTGAGGCCGTCGATGCTGTCGGCACCCGTCATCAACTCGATGAAACGATCGACACGGGCTGCCGCATCCGCACCGTTGTCCGAGATGGTCTTCCCCTTGGCGTTGGTACGCGTGATGTAGCGCAGGTTCGTCCAGACCGGATAGTGCCCGTCTCGCACGTTGCGCTTGTCGTGCGAAGTGGAGGTAGAGTCCGGAAACACGGCGCCAAAGCAGTTATTGAAAGGCTGAAAGGCGAGCACCTTCATGTCATTGCTCGCAGCTTCCCACTTGCTGCTGTTGAGGATGCCGATGACCTTCTCCGCGTTGCCGGTGGTGTTCTGGGCAACGATCGCATCGCGCACGTCGCCTGATCCCATCAAGCTCGTCAGAGTCCCGTTCCACATCGTACCGGGAATGCCGATGTTCGCGCCGATCGTCAGCTGCGTGCTCGACCCTGGATTGCGAACGAAGATGAACTTCGGATTGGTCCACGGAGCGACCTCATAGCCGGGCTCGCCGCCGAACTTCATGAGGTAATAGGCCTCCGTCGCGGTGATGGCGGTTTGCGACGAATTGCGTGGCACGACGAAACCGATGGTTTCGACATGGCTCGGAATCTCGACCAACTCCTTCGGAGGGTCCTCGCCGCTCAGACAGGTCGCGCCGCCCACGTCGATCGCCGTGAGGTCGGATTTAATCGTGCTGGCGGCGGGCATTTCGCACGTCGCCGGCGTACCGCCGCTCAAATAGTACGTCCCGGTGCCGACCAGATCGGTTTGCTCTTTGTGCGCTTCGTAGGCGTTGCACGATGACAACGGGAAGTGAATCACGGTCATTTGGTCCGCGCCGACCACGCTGTCGTCGGCCAGAATTGGCGCGACTTTCGACACCAGCGCCTCGATCAGCGTCGTGGCCGGGAGGTAAACCGGATTTGGCAAGGTTGTGCAATCGACCGCGTCGGCTGCTCTTGCAGTCGATGCCGCACCGATCACGGCCGCCACCATTCCTACCCTTGCGAATGCACATGCTGTTCTTCGCAGAGCACGCCTAAATACAAAATGCCTCATCTTGCATCTCCCGCCGTTGATAGAGCCGTCCATACCCGCGCACCACCGCGCGCGTCTCGCTTACGCAATGCGACGTACCAAGGTAGGACGCTGTAAGTCAAGACGCGACATGTTTCGCAGAGCGAATTGTTGCTCTCAACACGTCAGAGCGTAACTAACACCTTCGGTATAACCAATGACGTTCGATCGCATAGGCTGGACGTGATGTGAGTTGCATCAGCAAGCAGACGGACTGAGCGCGCGCGTAGCCATGCTCATGCGCGGCAAGTCCTCTGCGCAAATTGCACCGCACGAGTGTTCTACATCGCACGCTCGCTCCTGCGCTCTGACGCAAAGAGGGCGACGAGAGGCGCTCAGAGCGTAAAAGTGGCTGGGCCATACTCCAGAATTTTCTTGATTAGTTGACTACCGCTCCCTACAGTCACCCCAGAACGCAAGCATGGGAGGCGACGCAGTGCAGAGAAGGACGGCTACCATCGGATTTGTTTCGCTAGTGCTCGCGGCTGCAACTGCGTGCGACAAGAGCGATCCAGTACCGAGCACGGATCACGCGAAGCCAGCGGCGGAAAAAGCACGCCCGCTAGTGCTCTCGGCAATTCCCGATCAAGATCCCGAAAAGCTCAACCGTCTTTACGGGCTGCTCGCGACCTACCTGAAGACCGCGCTGAAGGTCGAAGTCGAGTACAAGCCGGTCACCGACTACAAGGCTGTCGTCACCGCTTTCCGCGTTGGTGACTTGGACCTCGTCTGGTTCGGCGGCCTGACCGGCGTGCAGGCTCGCATGCAAGTGCCGGACGCTCTGGCCATCCTGCAGCGGGACATCGACGAGAGCTTTCGAAGCGTGTTCATCGCGAACAAGGCTTCGGGCATCAAGTCGCTCGCTGACCTGAAGGGCCACACCTTCACGTTTGGTAGCGAGTCGTCCACATCCGGGCGCTTGATGCCGCAGTACTACCTCGAGAAAGCCGGCGTCAGCCAGGCCGACTTCAAGGGGCCGCCCGGATTCTCCGGATCGCACGACAAGACGATCGAGCTCGTTACCGCCGGAGCATTCGACGCGGGCGCCGTGAACGAGCAGGTGTGGAACAAACGACTCGAGAAACACACCGTCGACGAGTCCAAGCTCACCGTCGTCTCGATAACCGAGCCCTACCACGACTATCACTGGGTGCTCAACGCAAGGACGACCGCGCGGTTCGGCGCCGACTTCCAACAGAAGATTGTCGATGCCTTCAAGGCCCTGACGCCAGAGAAGCCGTCGGACGCTGCCATCCTCGATTTGTTCGGCGCAAAGAAGTTCATCGACACCACCAACGGCAACTATCGCGAGATCGAGCAGATCGGGCGGAGCTCGGGTCTCATCATCAGCGAGGTCCCGGTCACACAGCGTTAGTGTCGTCGCCAGGTGATTCGGAGCGTCAGCCATGAGCATCGCCACGACTCGCAGTTTCGAGTTCCTCTACAAGGTGAGCCTTGCGCGTGGGCAGATGCCGGCCAGGGTCTGGATCCCGCTAGCCAGCACCGATGCTTTCCAGGATGTCATTGAGCATTCCTTCGAGCTGGCGAACAGTATTCGGGGTCAAGTAAGCGTCCACGAGCAAAACAAGGTCTTGTACCTGCTCTTGCAGACGAGCGACGTCGAGCAATCAATCAGTCTGCGGTTCAAAATCACTCGGCGAGCGAGAACGTCCGCCCCTCCCTCGAGCGACGGCTACGGCGTGTCGCTCGAAACCCTCGGGCTCGCGCCGTTCATGACCGGAAACGCACGCGTTCCCGTGGACGGCAGTTTGGGTGAGGAGGCCCGCGACGTCGTCGCCCGCTGTACTTCGCCGCTTGAGAAGGCGCGGGCTATCTTCGACCATGTTCTGGCTACCTACTCGTACGACTGCAGCGGCTGCACACCGGCGAAAGGTGAGTCGCTCGGCGATCTCACGGTAGCGTGTGATCTCAAACTTGGTACCTGTACGGAGCTGCACGGTTTGCTCGTTGCCTACTTGCGCGGTGCGGGCGTGCCGGCGCGCTTCGCTTTCGGATTCAACATCCCGGGGCGTCCCCACGGTCTCATCGGAGGCTACCACTGCTGGAGCGAGGCCTACTTGCCCGGGAGCGGCTGGTTCCCCATCGACGTGAGTGAGGCACGTAAGCGCCCTGCTGGAGCCGAGCGAGATTTCTACTTTGGCAACCTCGATCAGAATCGCGTTCAGTTCTCGACCGGCCGCGATCTGACACTCGTCCCGGCGCAATTCAGCGGTCCTCTCGATAAGCTGATCTTTCCGCTCGTCGAGCAGAACGACAGTGTCATCACGCCACAGCTCGAGTTCTCGTTCAGCGACTTGCAGCCGTCACTACACCGTGAGTACGCAGCGGCAGCGGCAATCGCGACCTAAACGCTTGCTGGCGGCGTGCGCTCGCAGGCGCCCGTGTAAATGCAGCCGTCTCGAATGAGAAAGCGCCCGTCCACGCCAAGGCGGGGCCACACGGCAGCGGCTCGACTGCTCGCGCCGCGCGCAAGGAATGAGCCGCGCTCCGGGTCGATGCGAACTATCTCCACCTCGTGGAGCTCCCACAGCTGGCGCGCTCTCGGGTAAAGGCACTTGAAAATCGCCTCTTTGGCCGAGAAAGCCAAGAGGGTGCGGATCGACCTCGGCAGCTCCGAGGCCTTTAGCGCGTCCGCCTCGACCGGCGAAACAATTTGGCGTTCGAGATGCCCTACGTCGGATGACGGAAGTGCGCGTTCAGCATCGACACCTAGCCCTGTCACATCGCTGGCACGCGCTGCCACAGCGGAAGCGAAACCGTCCGTGTGAGTGATTGAACCGACGATGCCCGCGGGCCACACGGGCTCGCGCGCGGCGCCAATCTCGATCGGCGAACGAGCTAACTGGGGATCCAACTGGCTCAGCGCCTGGCGCGCGCAGTAGCGACCCGCAAGAAAGTCACGACGTCGTTTTGGCGCTGCCGTAGCAAGCGACTTTGGCAGCTCGATTCCAAGCTCGCGCTCCCAGTCGGCATCGACTCCGAACCAGGCGATTGAGCACTGGACGACCGTGACTGGAAACAGCTGGAGGTCCGTCAGCCGCGCGAATGCTCGGCTCATGGCGCGGACGAGAGCGCAGTCGGTTGAATCCGCACCTCGACCCGCTGACCGAGCTTCAGCGGGACACGTCCATCGAGCTTGAGCTTGACGAGAACGACTCGCACGTCGACCAACCTACCAGGAGCGTCGGGTCGAATCCTGCGCGGAACAACCGTGTCGGGGACCTCTTCGACGGTTGCCCTGAATTCGCCTGGCAGCCCTTCCGCCTGGAGTGTTGCCGTGGCGCCTTCCTTGATGCGACCGATGTCGTACTCGACCACCTCGGCCTCGACGCGAAGCTTATTGAGGTCTGCGATGGTCAGCACTCGTTCCCCTGTCATGACGCTCTCGCCACGATCCACGAAGCGCTCCGTCACAACTCCATCGATGGGCGCAATGATTTTCGCGTTCTTGAGCACCGCGTCGAGCCGCGCGAGGGACGCACGCAGGGCAGCTTGATGCGCGGTCGCTTGATCGTGCTGGAAGCTGGACCGCTCGAGCTCAGCGCGACTGACGGCGCCTCTGTCCACCAGCAAGGTGCTTCGTTCTAGCTCGCCCCGGAAGTACCGAGAGCCCGTCTCGGCCTCCTTGACGAGCGCGGCGGCCTCGAACAGTGCTGCTTGTTGCTCGGCGACGTCGATCTCCGCGATTGTCTCGCCGGCCTTTACGGTGGACTTTTCGACCACCGAAAGCCGCGCCAAGCGACCGGCGACGCCAGCAGCTAGTGTCACCTCCGAATCCGGGTAAGTGACGATGCGCCCCTCAGCGTAGATCGTGCCCGATGGCGACGGCGGGCGAGCAGTCTCGGCATGCGCGTCCGCTACGGCACAGTGCCGCGTTCGCCATTCGTTGAACGCGACCGCAGCCAGCCCGAGCGCCAACAGCGAGCTCAACCAGTGACTACGTAACCTTCGAAGCAGACTCATTGGACGATCCTTCCGTCATGGATCTTGATGACCCGATCCGCAAAGGTTCTCACCTTCGGGTCGTGGGTAACGATGAGCAAGGCGCGGCCGGCGCTTCGGGCAAGCTGACTGAACAACTCCAAAACTTGCGTGCCGTTCTGCGCGTCCAGATTGGCCGTCGGTTCGTCGGCGAGCACGATCGGAGGGCTTTTGGACAATGCCCGGGCGATCGCGACTCGCTGCTTCTGCCCGCCCGACAGGTCTCTCGGCAAGAAGTGCTTGCGATCTGCCAAACCAACCAGCCCAATCAGCTCCTCCGCCTCGGCGCGCGCGCTATCGCCAGCCATGCCCTTGATGTTGAGCGCGTATTCGACGTTCTCGAGCACGGTCAGTGACGGAAACAGATTGAACTGCTGAAACACGAAGCCCAGCGAGGATCGGCGAATCTCTGCGAGGTCTTGGTGCCGTCCAGCCTCGACTCGGAGGCCGTTCACAATGACGGCACCGCTCGTTGCAGTCAGGATACAGCCCAGAACTGACAACAGTGTCGTCTTTCCCGAGCCCGAAGGTCCCTCGAGAGCAACGACTTCGCCCGCGCTGAGCGCCAGCGAGACGCCCCGCAACACAACTACTGGCTCGCGCCCCTGGCGAAAGACCTTGGTCACGTCCTCCGCGCGAAGGACCGGGTCGGCGCCCGTCGTCACCAGGGGTTGCATCTGCGTCAAGCTCAGTTCCTAAACACGAGGCTTGGATCGATCGAAGCCACCTTACGGAACGAAATGACCGAAGCGGCAAGGCACAGGGCTATGGTTCCAATGAACGTGCCTAGCGTGAGCTCGGTGGGCACGATGAGCTTGAGGTCGGCACGCTCGACGACGGGCTTGAGCAGCTGCGCCGGTAGATAGCCGAGGATGAAACCGGCCACGCCTGCGAGCGTCGCTTGCTTCGCGAGGATGCGATAGATGTCGGAGTTACGACCACCGATAGCCTTGATGGTGCCGAACTCTTGAAGGTGCTCCATGGTCGACGTGTAGAGCGTCTGGGCGACGATGACGACTCCGACCAAACAGCCCAAGAACACGGTCAAGAGAGCGTTGAAGCCGATGCCGGTGTTGTCGATCCAATAGTCGCGCGAGCGCTTGGCCCACGCCGACGCGACGTACACGTCGTTGTACGGAAGCCTCCGCTGAATCTCAGCTCGCACTGCGCTGACGTCCGCGTGCGGCGCGACCTTCACGACGATATACGACGTGTTGCCACGTAGGATTTCCGGCGCCAACCCCTGGGCACGCTCGAGGTCCATGAAGCCAATCGGAGTCGTCGTAAAGCTCCTGGCTTCGCGGGTCGTCCCGATGATCTTCAAGCGCTGACCTTGCACCTCGCGATACTCCCCGACCCGGAAGTCGCCAAAGCGTCGGCGCGCTGACTCGTCGAGAAACAAGTGCGGACCACGACGCAAGTCAGAGAGGTCACCAGACGTCACTTTCCAAGGCAGGCCCCAAGCCTGAAAGTTTCGCATCGCATACACGATCATCGTCTCCTCGGCGCCGGCCGGTAAGCGCATGGTGAGGAACTCGACGATCAAGTTGTCGGCCCGTTCGACACCGGACACGGCTCGGACCTCATCGAGCCGCGTCTCACGGAAGTGATGCACGAAATCGAGATTGGGTGAGTTCTTGGACGTAATCCAGAGGTCGGCGCCCAGCTTCTCGATCGTGATCGTGGAGTTGTCGAGAATGCCGATAAAGAGGCCGACTTGTACCAAAATCAACGTCACCGCGAAGGCGACGCCAGAGACGGTGATCGCAAATCGAACGCGATCATGGAGCAGCGACTTCGTTGCGAGATCGACCATGAGAAGTGCCTCGAGCGCCGCGAGCGGTTGCTCGGGGATGGCATGTTGCGAGCCGGGCTCGCTGCCGCAGCGATCGTAGTGATCGCGTCAATCGAAGTCAACGCGGAGAGCTCGCTCAGCCAGGCAAGGATGCACGCGCACGAGCGCATCGAGAAGCGCCGACGCGGAGTCCAACCATCTCTTCGCTGGTTGCGTAGCGAGCATCGTTCGTCGTCAGCCACCTAGTAAAGAGGACAGCGCGACGACAACGAGCTGACCACCCGTCGAACAGTTCGCCTGAGAACCAACATCCCATAAGCTCAACCTTAGGCTGCGGCCTCGGCTCACGTTGCGCTGACGCCAACGCGTAAGAGTTGCTTCCGTCTATGCGCAAGGTGAGGGGAAATCTCTTGCCTGCACGGGAGCCTCTGCTACTGTCCCCTACACATCGTGCGCACGGCCGACGATGTTGGGAGACGGCGTTCGGGCAGGCCTAGCGGCTACCAAATCGCCACACAGCAAAAGTGGAGCGGGTTAATTGTTTCGAGTTCGCCGCGAGCGGAGCAACGGACTGCCTTACATACAGGGTAGTTTGGTGTGCCTGCTGCGTGCTCTAATACCGATGTGTTAGCGATGGCGGCTGAAGCTCTTTTCGGCTGTGTTTCAACGGTCAAGGGGTCCTCGTGGAGGTAGTGAGGCTCGAAAATGTGACCGTGCGCTTCGGCGAGCAAGCCGTCTTGCGCGATGTCTCGCTGACGGTGCAGCGCGGTGAACGCTTGGCGCTCGTCGGTCCCAGCGGCGCCGGCAAGAGCACACTCCTCGGCGTGATCAATGGGACGGTGTCGATCGATAGCGGAACCGTTTGGCTCCTCGGTCAGGATGTTCGAGCTCTGCCGTCACGTCAGCGACGGGCCCTCTTCGCGAGCGTGGGCACCATTTATCAAGACCTTTGCCTCATCGATAACCTGCGCGTTATTCACAACGTCAACGCCGGGCACCTCGGTCGTTGGTCCACTCTTCGCTCGCTGGTCTCGCTGTTGTGGCCGCTCGACAGAACCCGGGCTCGCCACGCGCTCACGCAGGTCGGCATTCCTGAAAAGATGTACGAGGCCACCGGAACGCTGTCGGGTGGGCAGCGTCAGCGTGTCGCCATCGCGCGCATCTTGGTGCAAGACCCGGCCATCGTTCTAGCCGACGAGCCCATCTCGAGCCTGGATCCCGAGCGCAGCACCGAAGCGATGGATTTACTTCGAACGCTCAACGTAGAGCTGGGCAAGACCGTGATCGTGAGCTGCCACTCGGTGCAGTTCGTTCAGAGCCATTTCGATCGAGCCGTCGGCATCAAGGACGGCGCGCTGCATTTCGATTGCAGCTCGGGCGCGCTCTCGTCGAGCGTTCTGACTGGTTTGTACAGCTCGCGTCCCCCCGCAGCACCCCCGCCAGAAAGCGTGCGCGAGCCAGTACTGCAAGCGGCACCATGAACGCAGTTGCCACGCATCCAGCTCAGGGATCGCTCTCGTTCCCGTCACCCACGGTCCCCACCGCTCGTCTCGTTGCAGGCGGAGCAGCAGTGCTGATCGTGGTCGCCGCGTTGGCTGCGTCGCTTCATAGCGGCGGCCACGTTATCAACGTTGGCGGTCTGAATCTGCTGTGGCGCTTCATGCGCGCGGCGACTTCGCCCGCCCTCTCCTTGGACATGCTCTCACTCGCCGGGAGCTCGGCCCTCACGACGGTCGCGTTCGCGCTTTGCGGTAGCGCGATTAGCCTCGTGCTCGGCACGATCGGCGGCATCTTGTCCTCCGAGGCTTGGTGGGAGGTATTGGGGCTCAGCTCGGTGCGTTCCAACAAGCGGTTGGCTTGGTGCGGCCGCGCGGTTCGCCTCTTGTGTGCAGGACCGAGGGGCGTCCACGAGCTCGTTTGGGGGCTGCTATTGGTCAACGTGCTCGGGCTCGATCCGCTCGTCGCGGTCTTAGCCATCGGGCTGCCCTTCGGCGCGATCACCGCGAAAGTTTTCGCCGAAACTCTCGACGAGATTCCGCGGCGTAACGTCTACTGCCTACGGGCCGCCGGAGCCGGCGCAATCTCGGCGTTTGCCTACGGTGTCCTGCCACGCGCGCTGCCGCTGCTCCTTTCCTATGCGCTCTACCGCGTTGAATGCGCGATCCGCAGCGCGGCGGTTCTGGGCCTCGTCGGCGCCGGCGGGCTCGGCTATCAGGTCATGCTGAGCCTTCAGTCGTTGCGCTACGAGCAGGTTTGGACCTTTCTGTACGCGCTCATGTTCCTCGTCGCTCTGACCGATTGGGGCAACTCGCGCATCACGTTGGCGCTGCGAAATCGGAGCGCCACCTCTACGGCGGAGCTACTCAAGCAAACACGGCAGGTAACGATTGCCGCGGCGGTCTTGGGGTTCGCGGTCGTCGGCTGCGCCATTTACCTCAACCTCAATGCCGGAAGGTTGTTCGAGGCGCCCCGATTCGCTCTACTGCAGGACATCGTACGCACGTCATTTCCCCCGCGTCTGCCCTGGTCCGACGTGCCACAGCTCGTGAAGTTGTCGCTCGAAACTCTAGCGATGTCCGTGCTCGCCGTCGCGATGGCTGCAGTTCCCGCGATCATCGCAAGCTGGTTCTCATCGACCACGTTCCTCACTTGCCCTGGAGTTATCCGCTGCCCTGGGCTCGGCGGGAAGTTGAAACGCCTGGCAATAGGCGGCATGCGTGGCGCTCTCATCGCGATTCGCGGCCTGTCCGATGGCATTTGGGTCCTGCTCGTGCTCTTCATCTTCTTCCCGGGCATGTTCGCGGGAGCAGTCGCGCTAGCCATCTACAACTTCGGAGTCATTGGTCGCATCCTGTCGCAGGCAAACGAGGCGGCGGAGAAGCGCTCCTTCTGCGTGCTGCGATCGCAGGGCGCCTCTTTCACGAGCGCGCTGTTCTACGGCCTAATACCGGCGATGTTGCCGAAGTACCTCGCCTACATCCTCTACCGCTGGGAAGTTTGCCTCAGGGCGACGGTAGTCGTTGGTATCGCCGGTGCGGGCGGGCTCGGCGCGCGCCTTGAGCAGCAGCTTGCCAGCTTCGACTACCGCGGTGTCACCGCGACGCTCATGTTCTTCGTCGGACTCACCATCGTCGTCGACCTGATCAGCTCGAGCGGCCGACGTGCGCTTCGTCTCGCGTGATCTCGTCGCGCCTCGACGCAGTTCACGGCGTTCGCGCGACTACGCGACCGCGACGCTACGAGTGTCGAATCCGCGTCGGGTTAGGCTCTCGGTAAAATCCGCAATCACTCCGTCGAGCCGCGGGCCAAGCTCCGGGTCGATCTGCAACGCGCCTTCCGTCGTCCTCTGCAGCAGCTTGTCTAGAATGAACAAGCCTCCAACGACGTGGGGGGCGCCGAGCGAGAGGAGCACGGGCCGTAGGGCATAGTCGAGCGCAAGCACGTGAGCGCTCGTCCCGCCCACGGTGAGCGGCAACACGACCTTGTCGCGCAACCCGTACTGCGGAAGCAGATCGAGAAAAGTCTTCAACAGGCCGCTGTACGAAGCCTTGTACACGGGCGTCAGTATCACGATTCCCAATGCGCTCTCGACGAGCTCGAGCGCGTTGCGGACTGCGGTCGATTCACCGCGTGCGTAAACGAGATCTTCGGGAGGCAGATCGCGGACGTTGATCGCACAGACATCGAAGCCCCGAGCCCCTACTTGCGCGGCGACATGCTCGCTGAGCTGCAACGTCCGAGATTGCTGTGCCGGGCTACCGGCGATGGTAACGACGAGCGACATGGCTCCTCCTGAGCGGCCAAAAATGGAAAGAGCTCGCGAACCACCGATAATTTGGTGACCGCAAGCTCATCACATCACGAAACCTCGACGATGCCGGGGTGCTCGGCCGTGCATTCGCCGATGACTGCAGCGGACACAGTGCGGTGCTCGCGTAGAATCGCCAGCAGGTCGTTCAGGCGTGTCTGCGCTATGGCAATGAGCAATCCGCCCGAAGTGACTGCATCACAAAGCATGAAGCGCGTGACCTCATCGATGTGGTCGGCGAACGTCACCTTGTCTTCGAGCCACGCGCGGTTTTTCTTGGTGCCGCCCGGCCATGTTCCCTCACGACCGTACTTCCACGCCGGCTCCAGCACCGGCACCTCTTTCGCGTTGATGCGAATACCCACCTTCGAATTTCGGGCCACCTCGGACGAATGCCCGAGCAAGCCAAAGCCCGTTACATCGGTCATGCAGCCAATCCCGAGGCCCTTGAAGTGAACCGCCACGCTATTGAGCGCCGACATCACGCGAATCGCCTCGGCCTCCTCCTCTGGTGAGGTGAGCCCTTTCTTGGTCGCCGTGCTCATGACGCCGACGCCAATCGGCTTGGTGAGCACCAACACATCGCCCGGTTTGGCGCCAGCCTTGGCGGCAATTTGCTTTGGATGGATGATGCCGGTAACGGCCATGCCGAACTTGGGCTCCGGGTCGTCGATGCTGTGACCGCCCAAGGTGATCGCGCCGGCCTCGATCACCTTGTCCATGCCGCCGCGCAGGATGTCGGCCAAAATCTTGCCCGGCAGCTTTCCTAGCGGAAACCCAACGATGTTGAGCACCGTGATCGGTCGACCGCCCATGGCGTAGACGTCCGAAAGCGCGTTGGCGGCTGCGATCTGTCCGAACGAATAGGCGTCGTCGACGATGGCAGTGAAGAAGTCGACCGTTTGAACGATGGCAATGTCGTCGGTCAAGCGATAGACGCCGGCGTCATCTGGCGTGTCGAGCCCGACCAGTACGTTCTTATCGGCTATCTGCGTAGGGAGATGGCAGAGGACGTCCGCCAGCTCGGCTGGGCCAATCTTGCAGCCGCAGCCAGCCTTCGAGCTGGTCTGCGTGAGTCGAATCGTTTCTGTAGCGCTCATGAGGACTATGCACCTTTCGAATTCGTGAGGCCACCGCAGGCGACCTTGAGCGCGCTTGCAATGACGCTGATGTCGTCGGGCCAAAGCGCCCGCGTATCCAACAGAAGTTGTCCGTTGTTGACTCTTGCCATGACCGGCGGTTGATGCTCCCGCAGGCTTGCCTCAACCTCGTGCACCGGGCGCTGCGTTTTCACCGCGACCAGCATCGTGGGGATCTCGACCCCCGGTAGCGAGCCTCCGCCGGCCTGCGAGAAGCCCGCCCTCACCTCTACCTCTTCGGCCGGTACGGCTTCTCGCACCGCGGCAGCCAAACGCTGACTGACCGGCTCAAGCTCGTCCGGCGTCGCGGCAAGCGCTCTGAGGATCGGAATCCGAGCAATTACCTTGGCGGGTTCCAGGTACAGCTTGAGCGTCGCTTCGAGAGCCGCCAGCGTGAGCTTGTCGATTCTGAGCGCACGCGTCAGCGGATGGCGACGACAGGCGTCGACCAGGTCTCGCCGGCCGACGATGAAGCCTGCTTGTGGGCCGCCCAGCAGCTTGTCGCCCGAGAACGTCACGATGTCCGAACCGGCGCGGATCAGCTCTGGAATAGTGCTCTCGTGCTCGAGACCGAACTTCTCTAGGTCGACGAGCACGCCCGAGCCCCAGTCGACCAGGAGCGGAACCTTGCGCTCGCGCGACAGCTGCGCCAGCTCCTCGATTGTTGGAGCCGCCGTGAAGCCGATGATCTTGAAGTTCGAGCTGTGAATCTTGAGTAGCGCCCCCGTGTCCGCCGTGATGGCGCTCTCATAGTCTTTGACGTGCGTCTTGTTGGTGGTGCCAACTTCGACCAAGCGGGCGCCGCCTTGAATCATCACTTCGGGAACGCGAAACGCTCCCCCGATCTCGACCAGCTCACCACGAGAAACGATGACCTCACGCTGCCGACACAGGGCTGCCAAAATCAGCAACACTGCGCCGGCGTTGTTGTTCACGACCATCGCCGCTTCCGCACCCGTCAGCTCGCGGAGGATCCCCTCGACGTGCGCGTATCGGCTTCCCCGTTCGCCCGTCGAGAGATCGAGCTCGAGATTGTTGTAGCGGGCACCAACTTCGAGAACTTGGGCCAACGCCTCGCTGGCCAACGGTGCGCGGCCGAGGTTCGTGTGAAGTACGACCCCGGTTGCGTTGACGACGCGACGCAAGCTGGGGCGCATCCGATCGTCGAGACGTTCGCAAACTCGTTGCCCCAAAGCTTCGGGCGTAAAACTCGACAGCTCGAGATCGGTTTCTTCCCTCGCCTTCACGATCTCTCCGCGCAACGCGCGAAGCGTCTCGTTGATCACGTCGGTCACCAACTGCCGCTCGTGGCTCACGAGCAAGCCCTGGACCCGCGACGTCCCGAGCACGACATTCACCGGCGGAATGTCGCGCAGACGCTTCTGCCGCCAATCCTTGGCAACCACTGTGGATGAGCCATCTGACCCCATTGAGGCCGGGAAAGTATCAGTCGATGGTGACGACAACAATGACGGAGTTCCGCTGTTACTCATAGGCTCACTCCTATGTTCTCACTCCGTGGGATGATCTTCGCCACGGCTCACAAGCAGCGACGCGCAGACACGCGCGCGCCATGTCTTCAGCACGAGAAAGTGCCACGCGCGCAGCGCATCGAGCGGTGCATCGATGCGCAGACGCGCGTTAGCGAACGTGTTTGCGGAAGCGCATGGGATTCGAACCCACTTCCCGAAACAACTAAGGTTTCCGGACAACGACCCCGTTAGGGATTGCTGGAGGGCACCCGCCCACCGGCGCTTCCAAGGTTGAACGAAAAGTAGTTGTCGGCGCGGCCGATGTCAACGAAGCGAAGCATAGAAAGAACTGATGAATCGCATAAGCAACTTCCCAAACGTCACCGTTCAGGTGTTGTCGTGGCCAGCGCGTTGCCAATGAGAACGCATCGCATGTTGTACCAAGCGTCAGCTCTGCGGTCATCTCTCGATAGGGACAACTTGCCGCACTACAAACGCGTTCGAGCACCGATATGGAACACAAGCGCCAACGTTCGGATACATAGGAACGTGTTATGGTCGCCCCACGACGACAGCACGTCGTGGGAGGCCACGTGGCAAAGCCGGGACTAACTCTTCACCGTTTGCGTTTGTTTCTCGCGGTTCTTGATGAAGGCGGTGTCGTTCGAGCGGCCGTCAAAGAGAACATCAGCCAGCCCGCAGTTTCGGAACACTTGCGGGGCCTCGAGGAGCACTTCGGTGTTCGCCTCGTCGAGCGAGTCGGACGAGGCGTCTGCCCCACCGCAGCGGCACGCCAACTCGAACCCTATCTGCGACAGGTCGTGCAATTGCTTCAAGGCGCCGAGCAAATGGCCTCCGATCTGCAAGGCGTGCGCGCGGGTTGCCTCACGGTAGGCGCCAGCTCCACTCCCGGAACTTACCTATTGCCGCCCGCGCTCGGCCGATTCAGAGCCTGCTATCCCGCAGTTAACCTCAAGCTTCGCATTCGCAACACGAGCGAGGTCGAGAAGTGGGTCGCCAACGGCGAGGTGGAGTTGGGCGTCGTCGGCGACGATGATCCGAGCCATGGTTTCGCTTCGGATCCTTGGCTCGAAGACGAGCTCATCGTACTTCTCAACGAAAGTCATCCACTCGCCTCGCGCCGCACCCTGCCGGCATCCGCCCTGGCGGCGGAGCCGTGCATCGCCCGAGAAGAGGGCTCCAGCACCCGACGCGCGGCGGAGCGTGTCTTCGACGAGCACGGGCTCACGCTCAAGCCCGCCATGGAACTGGGTAGCACCGAAGCCATCCGAGAGGCCGTTGCCGCTGGTCTCGGTTTTGCGCTCGTTTCCAAGTACGCAGCGACCGCGAACGATCCTCGGGTGGTAACGGCCCGGCTCGTAGGCGTCGAGTGGCGGCGCCGCTTCACGTTGATTCGGCGAGCCGGTACCCCGCTTGGCCCTGCCGCGGCGCGCTTTCGCGAAGTCTTGTTCGAGTCGGGGCGAGCGAATGAAAAGGTCCTGGACCTGTCAGCGTAGGATAAAAACGGGCGTCAAACGGCCGGTTTCTCGGCGCTGTAGATGACGTAGTCATCCATCCCGTTTTGGATGCGCCCCTGGTTTTCCTGCGCGGTCACGTGAACGTCGACGTCCGTCATTTTGGCGCCGGAGCGACGCAAGCGCGCGTACTCGTCGATGCCTGGGTACACGTGCTGAGCGATGGATTCACCACGGACGTTGACGTAGCCCAAGCTTTCGAGCTTCTTCTTGCACGTTTCAAGGTCGTAGACGTTGGCCTCCGGATTGGCCCCGTACTTGCGAAACAGTCGATGGGCGAAGCTCGAGCGGTAGCCGGGCAGGCTGAGTAGATCCGTAGCGGCGAGCCTGCCGCCTGGTTTGAGGACTCGGAACGCCTGCTGGAAGAAGTCGTCTCGAGTCCGGAAGTGGAAGGCACATTCCAGGGCAACCACCTTGTCGAACTGGTTTTCGCCAAAGCCTTTAAGCTCGGTTGCCGAGCCCTGTTTCAGGTCGATGCAATGGGAAAGACCTGCCTTTTCTACGCGCTTCTGGCCAATTTCCACGTGCACCGGGGTGATGTTGATGCCGGTAATGTGTTTGACGTGCCGTTCCCTCATCCAGACGATGTCCTGTTCCGCGTACCCAAATCCGACGTCCAAGACTCGGTCGGTCTGCCGTAGATCGGCCCAATCGGCAAGCAGTCTAGCGAGGGCGCGTGCCGCGTCTGGATAGTTGCGAGCCTCCCTCCAGTACCCAAAGTTGAGCCAGAGGGGCTTCTCGGAATCTTGGAAGTTGTCCCCGTGAAAGAAGATCAGGTCGTCCCCCAGAAGCGTATAGAAGGCAGCGGCGTCGCCTTCTGTCAGCATGCGAAAACCCATGCCGGGTGACTTGAGCACGTGCATGGCGTGCCCCGCGATTTCTCTCAGGATGCCCATCAGCAGTCTCCTCGGGTGTGAGGCAGCGTATAGCCCCACTTTGGAATGAACTATCGGTCTTCAGTGGCTACGCTGTTCTGTTCCCGTTGCTGAGCCGGGGTCTCGTACAGCTCTCGCTGATCGCGAAACGGCGCGAGCATTTGCCCGGCCCAGCCCTTTGGGAATTTCTCGGTCATGCCTTCGATGCCGATGTTGTCGGGCTGCTGCTCTCGAGATTTGGGCATGTGCCGCGTGCGGAACACCACGTCCCAGATGCTCAAGTAGCCGCCGTAGTTGCATCGGATATCTTTGGAGTGATGCCACCGATGCAGCTCCGGCATCGCAAAGATATAGTTAAAAAGCGGTGTCGGTGTCATGCAGATATTGGCGTGCTGTGTCGTACCAAAGACGTTGATGAACATCGAGAACGCCATCATGGCTTCGATGTTCGCCCCCAACAGCACGACCGGCGTCACCATACAGACCGCCGCCAGCCAATTTTCGGTCGGATGAAAGCGAATGGAGGCTAGCCAGTAGAGCTTCGGTGACGAGTGGTGAACGGCGTGAATCCGCCACAGGATCGGGAAGCGATGCGTCGCCCAGTGGAAGGAGGTCTGCGAGAACTCCATCATCACCAGCAGTAGCGCGAGCTGAGCGAGGATCGGCCAATGATGCGGCCAGATTTCGAAGCCGAGCCCGCCCATGATCTTCTTCGACGTGGCAACGAGTAGCCCGTTGAACATGAATTGGTACAGGTGGTAGGGCACCAACTCTGACGTGAACATGTGGATCGCGTCTGCGCGCACGTCGTGACCGTGAGGAACCCAGTAGCGGCTGTACGGATGCACGATCTCCAAGATCGTGAGCACAACCATTGCCACGAACGACACGCTGAAAATCACAAGCGGCGGCCAATAGCCACGCCCCACGAGCCAGAAATAGACCGTCATCGGTACCACGATCATCGTGGGGAAGATGACGAACGACAGGACCTTACGAGACGTGGAGTGGTACCGAATGATCTCGGGCTCCACCGTCGTCGCCGCTTCGACTGAGCTGCCGTCAGTGGAGGGCCGTCGTGTCAGTACTTCTGTCTCCGACGTAGAAGCGCTCATCTCCCCTCACGCCAGCATTTCGCTGCGAATACCCTGCTTCAAATCCGGATCGCCGAAATTGCTCAACGGTCCCCCCCTGCCGTCGATCAAACCTGCTGCGGAACCGATCGTGTTCAGCACCTGGCAGAGGTTTTCGTAGCCGCCGAGCTCGACGTATTGGCCTTGCTTGAGGTAGCCGTTCGCGCTCCCGCAGAGGACGAACGGTACGTTCTTGATACTGTGGACGGGACCATTCGCCTGGTCGTTCAACCAGACCGCCACGCCGTGATCGAGCAGCGACGCCCCCGACGGAGTTTGCTGCTGTTCGAGCGCGTCGATTAGGCCGCGGAACATCTGCCCGTGGTAGCGGTCGATGTAGTGGTGCAGCACATCGGACCCCGCTATGGTGCTGCCCTCATTGCCGTCGGACGTGACGCGATGGGAGATGAAGTGGAAGTTGTCCATCAGCACCCCGGTGTCGGGGTTGCGAAACCGCAGGGTGCCCGAGTTACCGTCGCCCACCTGAATGCAGACGGAGCGCGTGTGACCACACGCGATTGCGAGCGCGGCAATTTTCGTGTGCAGCGCCGTCGTCGCAAAGATGCCCTCGTGCTCGAGATTTTCGAAGTCGGCGCTGGCAGTCTCGAGCGCCTGCAATTGCTCCTGCTCGAGGCGACACGCCATCGCCACTTCCAGCTCGCGCACCGCGCCAAGGTGTAGCTCCAGTCGGCGTTGATCGGCGCTCCCCATCTTCGCGCGGCTCATCAGACTGTGGAGCTGCTCGCGGACGAGGTCGTTGACGCTCTTTTGCCCTTTGGCAATTTGTTCCGCAACATCGGGTGGCAGGTCTCCGGTTCCGCCTGTGATCACTTGGTAGGCCGTGAACGGATTGCGAATCGCCGCGCGGCGCTGCCCACTTGCTCGGTAGGAAATACAAGCCCCACCGAGCCAACCACTTTCGGGTCCGGTGTAGAGGTAGAGCGAGTCACGGCCGTTTGCATTCAGCTCGCGCCCAATGCGGTGGTCGAGCGATTCACCGTCGGCCTCGGTCTGCCCCGCCTTGTTGGCTGTTTCCGCGGTCGGGCCACGTCCAGTCAGGCCTTGCTGAGCGCCGAGTGCGTGCGGGTCAGCATAAGTCTGGTAGTTGTTCTTGTTGACGCCGACCAGCAGGCATCGCGGCAGGTAGTCCGAAAGCTCATCCAGCGCACGGCCGGCGACGTTTTCCTGCGTGAGAGGGCCGAACTCGCGAGGCCAGAACCGCTCCGGCTCAGAGCCGATTGCGAGGGTGATCTGCGCGGTTGCGACGCCACAGGCCTGGCGGAAGAACACCGCGAAGGGCTCTGGCACGGGCGGCGCGTCGGCGCGCGCTGGTCTCGGCCAGCTCTCCAACAGCGGCAAGGCCAGGCTCACGCCGCCGAGCCCCGCGAGCGCGATCCGACGAGAAACTTTGCGAGAAGTCTTCACGGCGACACCTCAACACTGCGCGACAGGAACGCCGGGCTCGACACGAGCTGAACCACCAGCTCCTTGATGGGTTGCTGGTCGTTCTGCGATGCCTTGGCGACCTGCTCGATGAGCGGATCGTCGTCAGTGACGGTCAAACGTCCAAAGGTAAATTCCAGGAGATGCTGGGCGTAGCAGCGATGGACCTCGCTGCTATTCGCCAGCGCTTGCGCGAGCTCAAGCGCGCTGTTGACCTGCGGCTTGCCTTCCAAGGCGGGCGTCGACGAGCCATCGACCGGCTGGCCATTGTCCTCCGTTCGATAGCGGCCCAGTCCATCGTAGTACTCGAAGGGAAATCCGAGTGGATTGATGAAGACGGCGTGGCACCCAGCGCAGACGGAACCGGGGGTTTCGGTGTGGGACGCCACCGTCTCGCGGTTCGTTCTTCCTCCCGCGGCCGGCAGCGGCGGAACGTTCGGAGGCGGCATCGGTACGTTCATGCAGGCGATGCGCCGCGCCAAAAAGGCGCCGCGATGAATGGGATCGGGCGTGCCCGAGTTGGCGTTCGACGCCAGAAAACCGATCTGCGTGAAGAGTCCGCTGCGCTGCGTCGGGTCCAGATCGACCAGCTGATAGTCTGCGCCAAAGTCACCGCTGAGCCCGTACAGATCGGCCAAAGCCTTGTTCGCGAAGGTCTGGGTCGACGTGAGCAAGTCGCTCAGCGTGCCTGATTGAGCAAAGATGACGTGCTGGACGAAAAGACGATTCTCCTCCTGCGCCATATCGGGCAAGGACTCTTCGGGATAGCGCGAAATGCTCCGGTAGCGCTCGATGTTGAGCAGCTGATAGTGAAGGCGTTGCAAAACGGGCTCGGCTCGCGGCGAATCGAGTAAGCGGCGTGCCTGTTTGGAGACAACGTCCGCATCGGCCAGCGCGCCTGCTTCTGCCTTCTCGAGCAACGGTCCATCCGGCATCGTGTCCCACAGGGCGTAGGAGATGCGGGCCGCACGCTCGTAGTCCGAGAGCGGCTCGTCGCTGGTGCCGGGCTTGGCCATATCCTCGACGCGGTACAGGAAGTAGGGCGACTGCAGCAACGCCTGAATCACGAGCTCGGTCCCGGCCTCGAATGGCGAACTATCAGGGAAAACCTGTGACCCCTTTGCGAATAGCGCGCGATAGCTCGCCGCCTCGTCGTCATCGAGAGGACGCCGATACACGCTCTTGCCGAACGCACGGATCAGCTCCTCCCCACGCGCGCGGGCGCTGCTTTCGTTGGGAGCCCATTTGGCCAGGAAGTCGGTGTTGGCGGCGGCAGCAGCGGCGATCTGTGTCGCCGCGCGCTGGTACGCCTGCCAGAGCGCCTGGTCAACCGACAGGCTGTCGGCGTTGTTGTCGAACAACGCGCCGTTTTCGCGAGGATCGCCACGAAACGTCTGTGCGAACGTCGGCAGCTCGACGCCATCGAACAGATCCGCGACCGTGTTGGTCCACTGTGCGTGCGTCAGCCGGGCCAACCGCGGCGTCGCTTGCGCCTCGTGCTGCGATGCGCACGACTCACCCTTCGGACAGTCGTCCGTCGAGCACGCTGGTAACGCCATCGCGCCCAGCGTCACGACCCCGAACGCAACGAGCTCGACTGCTGCAACCTTCAAGCGCATGACGCACCCCCCGCCCTATTCCTGGGCTCGCGTCAGCGTGTAGTCGCCGACGAGCGTGCAACCTGCCTGAGCAACGTAGACCGACGACTTGCCGCTGATGAGATTGGTCTCGATCGAGGTCCACTTCACGTGACTCACCAGATCGACGTCGCCAACAGGATCGCCAACGGATTGCTTGCTGATGGCGCAGTACTCGGCTTCGCTCAGATCCGTCGCGATGATGCCGGTGTACTCTTTGCTCTCGGGCGTCTGGCGGAAACAGTTACCCACGATGACGTCCGTAAAGATGGCACCCTTCATTGCGAAGCCAGGAGGCAACAAGGGCTGGAGCGAGGGGTCGCAGTCGTTCGATGTGAAGACCAGCGACTCGTCCCATTTACCGGAGAAATCGAAGTCCAGCTTGGCTTTGGCGTCGCATTCCATGGGCGAGCACGTGGTGTAGTCGACTGGGTCGTTATTATTGCCCGTTGAATTACCGGAGCTCGCACCAGCCATGGAATCATCTCCGACGCCGCTGCCGCTTGTTCCGCTGCCGGCCATATCGGAGCTGCCGGACATACCGGAGCCGCCGGCACCTGCGGCGTCGTTCTTGTCGTCGCTGCTACAAGCGAGGGCAGACGTCATCGCAGCCAAAGCGACTAGCGCGATTGCTACGTTCGAGGGATCCTTCTTGTTCGTCATCACAGTCCCCTCCTTCCTGTTTCCCAGTGGGCAAACCGTTGATGCACGCAGACGCTGGCTGCGAGGAGACGCACCCAACTGCGAACGCGACGCTATGATTTTGCCAAGCAGATCGTCAAGCAAAGATTCGATAATAACCCAAGGGTTTGACCCAATCGACGTATAGCTCGCCAACGGCAAAGCATGCGGCACGCGCCCATGACTGCTTCGCCAACGCCAGCGTCAGCACGAGTCATTCACAAGACCCAATCGATGCGCTAAGCCCTATGGGTCCCATCTGAATCCACGAATTGACCAACGCTTGCTCAACACTTACGGTCCAACGCGAGAGGAATCGTGGAAAGCCTCGAATCAGTTGCAGACCTGACGGGACCTGCCGAGAGCCTGCTCCTGACGCTGGCGAGCCGTGCTTTCGAGAGCACGCAAAAGAGTCCCATCGTGCGCGACAACAAGGCCGGGGAGCTGCTCAAACAGCTGAACTACGACGCGAAGCCCATCTCTGGCAGCCGCCTTTATCACACCATCATTTGCCTGCGAACGCGCCGCTTCGACCAGGTCGTTGCGAAGTTCTTGCGAGAACATCCTCACGGCACCATCGTGAACTTGGGCTGCGGGCTGGATACTCGCTACGAGCGCGTGGACAACGGTGCAGCGACCTGGCTCGAGGTAGATCTGCCCGAGGTCATCGACCTTCGACGCAAGTTGCTACCCGAGAATCCACGACGCCGTTTCCACGCTTGCTCCATCGACCAGCTCTCGTTCGACTTCGTCGAAGGGCACGCGACTCGACCGGTGCTCTTCGTGGCCGAAGGCGTGCTCATGTTCTTGGCCGAGACCGACGTCCATCGGTTCTTCATGCAGCTGTGCACGCGGTTCACCGGCAGTCGCATCATCTTCGACGCGGTACGGCCCGTCGAGATTCTGATGCGCCGCTACCATCCGACGCTCCGTCGTACGGGCGCCGCGGTGCGTTGGGGCTTGAGCAGCGGGAAGGCTCTGGCTAACGCGCATCCGCTCCGAGTTGCCGCACAGTGGTACTACTGCGACGAGCGCGAGCCGCGCTTGGGTTGGTACCGCTGGCTGCGCTTCTTGCCATGGCTTGGACGGACGGCCTGGATCCTCGAGTGCCAGCTCGACGGAAGCTTGCAGCTCCCCGCAGGGCGATTCAGCCCCAACGGCTAGGCCGCTTCCGCTAAGGTCGCCGCGTGAATCCCCGAACGCCGCCAGCCGTCGGCTACCGGCTCGTTGCGCTTTTCTTTGGGCTGAAGCTGCTCGTTCACCTGCTCGTCGCTGGCCGCTACGGCTATCACGCCGACGAGCTTTACTTCATCGAGTGCAGCAAGCACCTCGCCTGGGGCTACGTGGACCAAACCCCTCTCGTACCTTGGCTGACGCGAGTCGTAGGGGAGCTAACGGGTTGGAGTCTGTTCGGTCTCCGTACTCTCCCGGCGTTGGCCGGCGCGACCAATATCGCGATGACGCTACTGCTTGTCCGCGAATGGGGCGGCGGCCGTATCGCGCAAACGCTGGCTGGCACGGCGATGCTGATTGCCCCCGCCTACCTGCAGATGGCGAGCTTGGTGCACATCCCGGTGCTCGAGAGCCTGATCTGGACATCCGCCGCGTATGTGATCGTGCGCATCATCAAGCTCGATCAGCCGCGGCTGTGGCTTGCCGTGGGTGTGCTCGCAGGTGTCGGCTTGCTCAACAAGCCGACCATGGCGCTTTGGGGTGTCGGGCTAGCCGTGGGTTTGCTCGCGGGGCCGCACCGGACCCACCTGAAGAGCGGCTGGCTCTGGCTGGGCGTGCTGGCCGCTTTCCTGCTGTTCCTACCGAATCTGCTGTGGCAGCGCTCGCACGAGTGGGCAACTTTGCAGTTTCTCACCAACATCGAAGCGGGCGTGCTGGCCGCGATCCCGCGTCATTTGTTCTTGTTGGGACAGCTCTTGTATCTGCACCCGCTCGCGATACCGCTGGCTTTCGCCGGCCTTTACTACCTATTTACTCCGGCCGGCGAACGCTTTCGGTTGTTTGGGTGGATCTACGTCGTGTGCCTTTTGGTCTTCGTGGCTGAGCGCGGCAAGCCGTACTACCTGGCTCCGGCGTATCCACCGCTGTTCGCGGCTGGCGCGACGTGGCTCGAGCAGCGATTTACCGAGCGCCCCTCGCGCTACCCAACGCTCATTGTAGCGGCGCAGCTCATCGGCGGAGCATTCACCGCGTTGTTCGCGCTGCCGATCGCCAGCCTCCCGACGGCGGACGCGGTCATCTCGAAACTGCTGGGGTGGGTCGTCCCAGATCCGACGATGATCACCGGAGATTTCCATCGCGAGTATGGCTGGCGAGAGCAAGCGGCCGCGGTGGGCGGTGTGTTTCGCTCCCTTCCCGAGCCGGAGCGTGCCCGTGTGATCGTGCTGGCGCACAACTACAGCGAGGCATCGGCCATCGACTTCTTCGGACGCGAATGGGGGCTCCCGCCGGCGTCGAGCGGCCACATGAACTACTATTTGTGGGGCCCGCCGACCGTCCGCGACGCCACCGTGATCGCTTTTGGAATGCCACTTTCCGCATTGCCGGCGGGCTGCACCTCGGTCGCCGAGGTGGCGAAAACCTATCACCCGCTCGCCATTGGGACGGAAAACAAGCTACCGGTCTACACCTGCCATTACTCAGGCGTTTTCTCAGCCGAAGCCTGGCGTAAGCTCAAGCGCTACTGGCACTGACCGGCTCACGCTCGCGGCGGGGCCAGGTACCCACTGGCGATGAAGTGTTGGAGGTATGTCCGCATGAGCTGTTCGTTGAGGCTCGGCGGGAAAACGCCGCCCGTCGCCAGCACGCCCCGTGTGTAGGCAGAGTCGACCACAGGCTCCCGCGAGAACCAATCGCTCAGCTTGACGCCGCCGGCGTTCTCCAAGAACAGCCGCATCGGCATCAGCGCCACTTCTTGGGATGATTCCATCATCGCTTTCTCCCAAGCCTCGTAGCTGACTTCTTCGACCTGGTAGCCGTAGGCCTTCACCCAGTCGAACAGCTGCTTCGTCGAGTAGCGCTCGCCATTCGAGAGGTGAAACGTATCGCCGAGCGACGCCGGCCTCTGCGACAAGTGAATCAGTGAATCTACCAGGTAGTCCACCGGCGTCATGGTGACGAGGCCTAGGAACGTGCACTTACCCAAGGTCGTGCAAGCTTGGATCAGACGAGGGATGAAGTCGGAGGAGTTCCAAATACCCGAGCCCGTGTGTCCAGCGACCCAACCAACCCGATAGATGCCAACCGGCAGGCCCTGATCCTTCGCGTTTCGCACCAGTCTTTCGGCCACCCACTTGGTCTCGTTGTACCCGGTCGAAAGGCCTTCCGAGTGCAGTGGGATGTCCGACTCGTAGATGGTTTTGCCCGCATTGTGGATCGAGTCGAACGGCGCGTAGGAGGAGAGGTAGTGGAGCGGCTTCACCTTGCCGGCGGCAGCGAGCTCGACGATCTCGCGCGCGCCATTCACGTTGGTCGGCTTGAGCGACTGATACTTCTGAGCGAGGTTAACGGTCGCCGCAATGTGATAGATGACGTCGATCTCGCTGATGAGGCGCTCGCGCGTGGTGTTGTCGAGGCCGATCCGGGGCTTCGAAAGATCTCCCAAAACCACGGCGATGCGGTCCGCGAAGGCGTCTTCCCAAATTCCGTATTTTTGGAGATTTTCTCGGATGCGCTTCAGCCCGCCCGCCTCGTCGGAAGCGCGCACCAGGCAGTGCAGGCGTGAGGGCGTGCGGTTGATCAGCTCCGCCAGCAAGTACGCGCCGACGAAGCCCGTCACGCCCGTCAGCAGAACGTTCGCAGGCTTCTCGACGACCGTTCGGTCGACGGCTCGGTCATCAAGGCGCAGCTCGATCTGCGCTTCGGCCTCGAGGTTGATCGCCTCCGCGGCCGCGCGTTCTCGCAGGAGCTTTTCGAGCAAGAGCCGCTTGTTGTCGGGTGAAAGTCGTCCGATTCCCTGATTGGTCATGGTCCCTGCTCGCTCGTTACGCGGCTAGTTGTCGCTCATCTCGGCCGCACGCGCTTCTTGGCGGCTCAAGTTCTGTAGTAGTGCGTCCACGGTCTGATCATCGAGGTCGCCCAACTTCGCGAGGAGCTCGGCGGCTGTTTCGCGCCCCGTGAGTGCGCCCGAGGCCTCGAGCTCCGGATGTTGTTTGCCGAGCTCGCGCAGCAGGAAATCGGCAAAGTCGACGATGCTGTCGCCGCGGAACAAGGCAACGACGGGAATTGTGATGCCCATGTCGTTCTCGATCCTCTCGCGAAACTCCAGCGCCATCAGCGAATCGAAACCCATTTCGGTGAGCGGCACCTCGCGATCCACGCCGGCCGCGTCTCGCTTGGCGATGGCTCCGACCAGGATGGCTAGATACGAGGTCAGCAGCGGGGCGCGCTCCGGTGGTGGAGCGGCGAGCACCGAGGAGACAACCGTGCTTCTTTCTCGGGGCGCTCCGAGAGTCGCGCTCGCGACGGACAGATTGCGCAGCAGCGAGCCCTTCTTCAGGGACTTCAGCGCCGTGTTCAGTAGCTTGTCCCATTCAACCGAAATGACCCCAATTTCAGCCCCACCGGGGGCTCCCGAGAGCTCCGAAGCGAGGAAGGTTTCGAACAATTTGAGCGCTTGGCTCGGCGCCAATGCTCCGATCCCGTGCGAGGCACGTTGGGCCGCAGCGCGTTCGGAGAGACGCGCCGCCATACCGACGTCGGCCCAGGGTCCCCAGTGAATGCTGAGCCCTGGCAGCTTCTGCGCACGCCGCTGCTGCATCAGCGAGTCCATGAAGGCGTTGGCGGCTGCGTAGTTCGCCTGTCCGGCAGTGCCGAGCAGCGACGCGATCGAGGAGAAACAGACGAGGTATTTGAGCGACCGCTCTTGTGTGGCCGCATGCAAATTCCAGGTACCCAGCACCTTGGCTGCCATGACTTCCTCGAAGCGGGCGAAGGTCTGCTGCATCAGCGTGCCGTCGGCTAGTGAGCCGGCCGCATGCGTGATGCCTTCGATGGGCGGCATGCCTTCGTCGAGCTCCTTCAGGAGTCGTGCCACGTCGTCGGGCTTGGCCACGTCCGCCTGAAGCACGCGCACGTTGGCGCCAGCTGCTTCGAGCTCGCCGATGGCCTGCGCCGCGCCGCCCGACGGCTTCGAGCTACGGCTCACGAGCGCCAGATGGCGCGCCCCACGCGCGACGAGAGTGCGCGCAACGGCGAGGCCCAGCCCGCCAAGCCCACCCGTGATGACGTGCGTGCCGTCGGGACTCAGGAAAAGACGCTCGGAGCTGACGGCACGGCTCCTGGCGCCGACGAGACGGGCCGTGAAGCGTTGTGCGTTGCGGTACGCGACGTTGTCCTCACCGTCCTGCGAGCGCAGCTCCCGCAGCAACAGCGCCGCATCGGTGTTGGCAGCGGTCGGTTCGAGATCCACGAGGCCACCCCACAGCTCGGGATGCTCCTGAGCGATCGAGCGACCGAGACCCCACAAGGGCGCCTGAGCCGCGGTGGGCGCGGTCGTTTCGTCCGATGCCCCGCCGAGCCACTGCGTTCCTCGAGTCACGAGCCAAATCGGGCAGCGCTCTGCGACATGCCCGCCTGACTGCGCCCCAATCAAGGCTTGCAACAGCCCCAGCGTACTGCCGCAGCCAACCTCCTGGGCCGCCCGCAACGTCTCGACGTTGATGGTGTCGGGATTGGATGCCGCCCACAGCTGAACCACCCCTGCGCACGCCAAGCCTGTCTGTTGCGCCAGCTCGGCCAGAAGACGCTCGAGCTCTGCGGGCTGGGTGGGATCGATCGTCCAAGCGCCGTCATGCTGCTTTTCGTACGAAGCTCCACGACGAACGAGAAAACACGGAGATTCCGGACAGTCGCGGAGCATCTGGCTGCAAAGCTCCTTCCCGACGACTTCGTCGTCGAGCACGAGCCAATAGCCCGCAGCAAGTGGCTCGCTCGGTTCAGTGGCGCTGCCCTCCTCCTTCAGCCAACGAACCTCGTACAGCAAGTTGCCCAGATCGGTGCGCTGCGCTTGGATCAACAACTCGATCGCTTCGCGACTGGTCCGCTTCGCCACGAACCCCGCAATGTCGGCCAACAACTCACCCGAATCGCTGTAAACGCTGATGTCCGCAGTGATCGTCTCGAGGCTATCGCTCTTGGCAGGGCGCACCCTGACGTGACTCCAAGCCTCGGTGCCGAGCGCTCGATGAATGCTCAAGCGTTCTACGCCGATCGGCAGGTAGACGGCCGGCTCGTCCGTGCGCTTGGCCAGGAGTAGTGCGCTTTGAACGTGGAGGCAGGCGTCCAACAATACGGGATGAGCGAGGAACCGGCCCGCATCGACGTGAAGCGAGGCGGGCAGCTGAACGCGACCCAGCGCTTCGTTCTCCCCGGACCAAGCTGCCTCGAGCGCCTGAAAACCAGCGCCGAACTCCATCCCGAAATCGCGCACTTGTGCGTAGTAACCGTCGATGGCTAACGGGAGCGCGCAACGCTCTCGAATCGAGCTAAGCGATTCGACGGGTGATTCCGAGTCGGAGGTGGTGACAGCGGCATGGCCATTCACGTGTTCGCTCCAGGCCGCGTCGTCGCCGCTTCGCTGCTTGGTACTGCTGCTCCAGATGCGAAACGCGAATCCGCCGGAGGCCGCGGGCGTCATCACCGTCTGAAGCCGACGCGGCTCGGCCTCGTTGATGACCAGCGGTTGCATCAACGACACATCGCTCAGCGTGATCGCATGCCCCGGCGTAGGCTTCTCACCGATGCCGTTCAACGCGCATTCGAGGTAGGCAGTGGCGGGCAAGATGGTTTGCCCAAAGACTTGATGGTCCTTCAGGAAGGTAAGCGAACGCCAATTCAAGTCGAGCCGCGCCTCGAACACCGTTTCGCGGACTGCCAGCGGCAACCTCGTGCCCAAGAGCGGGTGCCCGGACCCCCCCTCAGAAATGCTCAGCGTAGGCCCGAGCGCTCCGGCACGACCGCTCGCCAGGTTCCAGCCTTCGATGCTGGGGTTTGGCTGCGGATCGGCGAGCATGCGCAAGACCACCGGAAGGTCCGAAATATCAGCCGGTTCGGGCCGACAGATGTACGTGGGGATGACCTCGGGGCCGAACTTCTTTTTGAATTCGAAATTCGAGTCCGAGTTCAGGATCCCTTGGTCGTAAAAGGCGCGCAGAAGGCTCTCGACGTCGGCATTCTGGTTTTCGTGGGGCGCGAGCTGAGTGCCGAACGTCGAACCAATGCTGAAGTAGTTGATGCCTTCTTTCTGCAGGAGCGAAATGATCTCGGTGACGGAAAACTCGAGACAGCCAGGCTTCATGTCCGTTCGATAAAATTCGAGGTCCATCAGGTAACCCCGATGACGACCGCAGGGGGACAGCAACACCACACTCTCGATCTGCTCACCGTGGTATGCCAGAAAGATGCGATAGCGAGCGTCGAGAGTTCCTTCGGCGATCTCTCGTTTGAGCATCGTCACGAACGGCGCGTGCTTGCCCTTGCGTTCGACCCAATCGTCGATCAGGCCAAGCACTTGCTGGTCGATGTGTGAGTCGGTTCCGATGCGGTACGCGACGACGCGTGCGTCGCCGGCGTTCTGGTAGGAATTGACCTTTGAGCGCAGGCGTTTTCGTTCTCCGCCGTCGAGCGAAAACTCCCTCAAATTCGTCAGCGCCTGCCAGACACCAATCTGAGTGGTTGACCAGCCGAGGCGCTTGAGCGGCGCCACCCAGCGCGGGTGGGAGAGCATCGTGAGCGTCCAGTTCCTGGCGTTGGCTGCGTCGACGATGGCGTTGAGCGACGACTCGAAGCTTTCGTCGGGTCCGACGTAGTCGAGTAGCACCAATGAGTTTTCTTTGCGTGCAACGAAGAAGAAGCTCTTCATCGCCGCCGGGAAGAACAGCACGGGGGCAGTCATGCGGCGATTGATGGCCTGGGCTCCGTCTTCTCCCCACGCCCCGAGCAGGTGATCCACCAGCGAACGGAGCGGCTCGTCCTGGCGCGCATCGCGCTCGAGCACGAAGAAGGGCTCGGTCACTGGACGAGTCAGCTCGACCCAGTACCGCTGGCGCTGGAAAGCATAGGTCGGTAGCGACACGACTCGCCGCGAATAGCCCTTGTCGAAACCTCGAAAGTCCAGGGCGGCTCCGGCTCGATACAACTGGCTGAGGGCGAGCAAGGTCGTCTTCCACTCGGCCCCTTGCTCCAGCGCGGCGAGCCAGCTCGTTCCGCTGTCACGTGGGACACAGCGCTTGCCGAGCCCCGACAAGACTGGCTTGGGGCCAAGCTCGAGGAAGCAGCGGAAGCCCTGCTCGTGCAACAGCTTGATCCCGTCGGCAAAGCGCACCGGCTGCCGCACGTGGCGGGTCCAATAGCCAGGGCTGGCTACCTCGTCGCCCACCAGCTTGCCGAGCACGTTCGAAATCAGCTTGATCCGTGGACGTTGGAACACCACCTCTTTGAGGGCAGCCTGGAATTCGCCCAACATCGGCTCCATCAAGGGCGAGTGAAAGGCGTGAGACACGTTGAGCTCGCGCGTTTCGATGCCCTCTGCTTTCAGTTTCTGGACCAACTGCGCCAGCGCTTGCCGCTCGCCCGAGAGCACGAGGCTCTCGGGGCCGTTGATCGCGGCGATCGCCACGTCATTGATGAAAGGCGGCAGGTGCTTCTGAACCCGAGCTTCGTCCGCCAGCACAGCCACCATGCCGCCGACTCGCGGCAGCGCGCCCATCAGTTTGGCTCGCATTGCGATCAGCTTGATGGCATCGGCCAAGCTGAAAACGCCCGCAACGCAAGCCGCAACCACCTCACCCACGCTGTGACCGACAACGGCGGCCGGCTCGACGCCCCAAGAGCGCCAGAGCTCGGCGAGAGCGTACTCGAGCGCGAAAAGCGCCGGTTGCTGGTAGGTCGTGTCGTCGAGCAGCGCGCCTTTTTCGAAGAGAATCTCGAGTAGGCTTTGTCCTAAGAATGGACGAAGCAGCGCTTCGCACTCGTCGAGCACTGCGCGGAACGCCGGCTGCGTCTCGTACAGCTCACGCCCCATGCCCAGGTACTGCGATCCCTGCCCGGTGAACAGGAACACGACCTTCGGCCGTGCGCGCGAGGTCAGGACGGAGGGGACTGGGGCGTGATCGGTTGCCGAACAGTACGCGGCGAGCTGTTTCCTCAGGTCTTTGACGGACGACACCGTCAACGCCAGCCGATGGGCAAAATGGGCACGACCAGCGTTTGCGGTGAAGCAGACATCACCGATGCTCTTGGCGCCGATCTTGTCGAGCACGGGTGCATAGCGACCGGCCAGCTCCTTGAGGCTCGGCTCGCTCTTCGCCGACAGGGTGAACAGGTGCAGCGGTCGCTCGAGCGGCGCGGACTGCGCCGCCGGAGGTGGGTAGTCGCTGAGAACGACGTGCGAATTCGTGCCGCTCAGGCCGAAGGAGCTGACAGCGGAAATGCGTGATCCTGCGGGATTTGTCCAAGGGCGGAGCTCGGTCGGGATGACGAACGGCCCGTCGTCGAGCGGGATGTGAGGGTTCGCCTCCTTGAAGTTCAGATGTGGCGGGATGACGCCGTGCTGCATCGACAGCACCGTCTTCATCAGTCCGGCGATGCCGGCCGCGCCCTCAAGGTGGCCAAAGTTGGTTTTGACGGAGCCGATGACGAGCGGTTCCTCCAGACGCCCCACGGCTTTGCCGTAGACCGCCGCCAGCGAGCGCACCTCGATGGGGTCGCCCAACGAAGTACCGGTGCCGTGCGCTTCGACATAGCCGACGTCCAGCGGGGACACCTGGCCGCGGGCAAGTGCCGCGCGGATCACCTCTTGCTGAGCCATGCCATTGGGAACCGTGAAGGCACTGGAGTGGCCGTCGTGATTGACCGCCGTGCCGCGGACCAGCGCGTGGATGCGGTCGCCGGACGCGAGCGCATCCGAAAGACGTTTGAGGACGATCACGCCGCAGCCTTCACCGCGGCAAAAGCCGTCGGCCGAGGCATCGAACGTCTTGGCGTGACCGTCCGGCGCGAGCGCGCGCGCCTTGGATAGGAAGATGGGCGCAAAAGGCGCCAAAATGAGCTGAACGCCGCCGGCCAAGGCAGCATCGCACTCCCGCTCCCGCAGGCTTTGGCAAGCCAGATGAATGGCAACGAGCGACGAGGAGCAAGCCGTATCGATGGGTAAGCACGGCCCGTGGAGCCCCAGGATGTGCGAGATGCGGCCCGCCGCGTAGCAATAGGCGTTGCCAATGCCCGAGTAGACGCTGACGTCCTTCGCGTCGAGATCGCGCACCTGTAATTTGGCGTAATCGTCGGTGCCAATGCCCACGAAGACGCCCGTTCGAGAGCCATTGAGCGATTGCGGATCGCGTCCCGCGTCTTCGAGCGCCTCCCAGACGACTTCGAGCAGCAAGCGATGTTGCGGATCCAGGCTGAGGGTCTCGCGCGGCGAGATGTTGAAGAACTCGGGGTCGAAGGCGTCGACGCGATCCAGAAAACCGCCCTTTCGGCAGTACATTTTTCCCGGCACGCTCGGATCGGCGTCGTAGTAGCCGTCGACGTCCCAGCGGTCACGCGGCACGTCCGTGATAGCGTCGACGCCGCCCTTCAGCAGTCGCCAAAAGGAACTCGGGTCGGTCACGCCACCGGGAAAACGGCAACCCATGCCGACGATCGCTATCGGCTCTGACTTGCTACGCTCGGCCGCTTCGACCCGTTCTTGCAGCTCGGCGCAAAGCAGGACCAGACGAGCGCGCGAGTATTCAGCAATCTTTTGGGTAAATGTCGTCATTGAGCGGCACCAGCTGCGATTTGCCGAGCGAGTCGGGCTTCGACCTCTGCCTCCGACAGCTGATCGATCTCGTCGACCGCGCTCTTCGCCCGAACGGGTCCAGAGCGCGCAGCGGCGGCAGCGATCGGCAGGCTCAGCACCTGCGTGATCAGGTAAACGGCCAGCTTTCCAATCGTCGGGTAGTCGAAGATCGCGGTCGCCGGGAAGTCTTTGCGAATCTGATTCTGGATGTGGTTTTTGAGCTCCAGCGCCAGCAGGGAATCGAGACCGAGCTCGAACAACCCTTGATCTGGCTCTGGAGCTTCTGCGGCGGTGTAGCCCATCACCATGACCACCAACCGTTGGATCGCGGTGCAGAGCAGCTCGGTGCGGTCCTCCGGGGCGGCCTCCTTGAGGCTAGCCACTAAGTCCTCTTGCTCCACAGCGGGCATTTGCCCAACGAGCTCGGACGCCCACGGCGCGCTGAGCATGCCGGTGTAGGACCGCACGAGCAGCTCCCAGTTCGTGTGCATCACGCCGATCTGCGGGATGCGTTGAGGCAGCAGCAGCTCGAGCGCCTGCATGGCTTTTTCGGGCGGAATGCCGAGCAGGCCGCGCCGCTCGGCCAGTTGGTGCATCATCCGGCCTTCCAGCGTGGCGCCGCTGCCAATCTCCTTGATGGGGCCCCAGTTGATGCTGGTCGCGGGCACGACGCCGCGACCGGCCAAGTCGTGCGCCAACGTATCCATGAAGGAGTTCGCAGCGGTGTAGACGACTTGCCCCGCCGAGCCCAACAGGCCCGCAGCAGCCGAAAAAGTGACGAAAAAGTCGAGCGTGCGGCCCTCGAGATAACGGCCAAGCAGCCAGGAGCCCACGACTTTCGGCGGGAAAACATGGCCGATCGAAGACACCTCCGTCATCGAAAGCGGCAGGATTACGGTTTGGCCGTTCTCACCGCTCCAGACCGCAGCGCAATGAAACACGCCGCGCAAGGCAGGCAGCTCACCCGCCTCGAGTCCCTCGCAGAGAGCACGAACCTGCTGTTCGTTCGTGACGTCCAGCGTCGGTGAATGGACGCGAGCGCCGAGCTTCTCTAGCGAAAGAACGTTGTGAATGAGCTCTTGGCGAGCGTCGCCCTGTTTCAAGGTCTTCCACTCGTCGCGCCCGGGAAGGGCCCGCCTTGAGGGCAAGATCAGGTTTTTGGCGCCGCGCCCCACCAGCCAACGTGCCACCTCGAACCCGAAGCCCTTGAGGCCGCCGGTGATGAGGTAAGAGGCGTCTCCGTGCACGATCAGCTCGGCATTGGAGGGGTGCAGCTCGTGCACGACACGAACGACGTGTCGTTCGCCATTGCGTACCGCGACCTGATCTTCGCGATCGCCTGCGAGCAAGCAGCCACCGAGCGCTCGCGCTGAGTCATCGAGCGACGCCTGTGGATCCAAATCCACCAAGCCACCCCAAAGCTCCGGATGCTCCACGGCGCAGGTCTTGCCGATGCCCCACAGCGGGGCCTGGGCCACTTCGAGCGGATGCTTGGCGGACGACTCGATGCTCTTCACGCCCCGGGTGGCGATCCAGAGCCGAGGCAACTTCACGTCCTCGGTCGCCAACAGCGCTTGAACTAGAAGGGTCAGACCACCGCAGGCCATGAACTGATCCGACATCAACGACTCGGGCGTCGTGGATTCGGCACGAGTCGCATCGAGACCCCAAAGGAACAAGAAACCCTTCGCGGGCTGACAGTTCGGGCTCTTCAGCTCGCCATCCAGACGACTCCGGAAGGTAGCGCGCAGGCGTGCAACGTCATCCGGGAGACTCAACCGAAGGTCGCGGCCTTCTTTCATCAGGGAGCAGGTGTGCCCCGCCTGCCTCAACTCTTCCGCGACGCGCTCGCCGAGCCCGCCCTGATCGGTAAACACGACCCAATGCCCAGGCTGCTCGGTCGCAGTCGACGGCGAAGGGCTCACGTGCCAGCGTTCGCCGTACAGCCAGTCGCCGACATCTTCCTCAGTGGGCTCGGGTTGAGCTCGCTGCAGCTTGAGCGCGTGCACGACCGCCACCTCGTTGCCGGCATCGTCTCGCAGCCAAAGGTCGACCTCGAGCTCCTCGCGCGACTCCGGACCGCTGTGAAGGAGCGCGTGCACCCAGACTTTGCTCGGCGGAAGCGCTCGGGACTGCAGACTGCGAAACCCGACAGGCAACCACGGCTCTGCCGCTTGCTCACTCGCCGCCCGACTCGACGCCGCGATCGCTACGGCGAAGCATTCTTCGAGCAGCATACCGGCCCAGCCCTCGGCGAGCCCCGCTTCCGAGACCTCGAGCAGCCCCAGCGCTTCGCCGTCGCGGCGCCAAATGGTCTGGATCTTTGCCTGGCCCGACTCGCCGGCCCAGCCAGCCAGGCTCAGTTGCGCGTAGAATTCGGTCCCTGACATCTCCTCGGGCAAGCGCTTACGCACGGCTGCCATATCGCTGTGGCCGTCGGGAAGCTGGAGCTGAGCACCGTTCTTTTGCGCCGGCCTTGTGTCCGTTCGAACCGCGATGGCCCGCTCCTGACGCGAATATGCAGCCTCAGGCAAGGCTTGGCAGAGTGTCTTTAGACGCTCCAAGTGCGGCAGGTTTTCGAGCACGCGATCTGCGGCGGGACCGAAGTCGAGCAGGCATCCAAGCTCGTCGACACCGCTCGCGTAGATCTTGCCGGCGAGATCCACGCACGACTCCGGATTGCCAATGAATGCTCGATCGAAGACGAAGCGGTCGTACAGAAACGTGAGGAACGTGTCGATATCCTTTTCGGACATCGAGCGCACGTCGATACGATGGCCGCGATCCGCCGCCAGCCCCTGAGCCAAGCCGATATTTTGTTTGAGGAACTGACAGTACGGCGCGCGCGCCTCTTCGCGAATGGCGTCGCGATCCGCGCCGACAAACGTATGGATCATGGCCGTCACCACACCGCTCGCCGGGTCAAAGCCATGCTCCGCGCGCGCTGCGCGGTAGACGTCTATCTTGTGGGCCAGCGCGGCGAGGTCTTGATCTAACAAGTGCGTGAGGACGTTGGCGCCCAGGGCCCCAGCCGCCTTGAACGTGTCCGGATTGCCAGACGCCGTCACCCACATCGGAAACTCGGCGCTGTACGGGGGCGGAAAGATCTTGAGCTCGACGGACTTTCCCAGGCCGTTGCGGGCGGTAAAGGACTGGTCAGCCCAAAGCTTTCTCACTCGCTCGACGTTGGCGAAGTTCTCCTCGCGGCGGTCGTTGTAGCGCTCGGGATAGAGCACGAAGTCATCCGGGTTCCAGCCCGGTGCAAAAGACGCACCGATTCTGCCCTTGGAGAGGTTGTCGAGCACGGACCACTCTTCGACGACGCGAACGACGTTGTGGAGCGGTGATACGAGAGACCCGGCGCACAGCCTGATGCGCTCGGTGATGGTCGAGAGCGCGGTCAGCACTTGTGCAGGGTTCGGATAGATGAAACCGAACTCGGTGAAATGTCGTTCCGGGACCCAAACGCTCGAAAAACCGTGACGATCCGCAAAGCGCGCGCTCTCGACGAGCAGGCGATACACGTCCTTGCCGCTCAGCGAGTCCACGCTGCTGGCGAAGAAGAAGATTCCGAAATCCACGTCCTTGACCGTTCGTTTCTGCGTCGTCATGAGTGCCCTCATCGGAGCGGTCAGCTCCGGGCCAAGCTGGCGCTGGCGTGCAGCACCCACTTCGAAGTGGCCGGATCGGTGTTCGCTGGCCTGCTGTGAACCTGAAATTCGCGCGCCCCGCCCTTTTCGGTGCTGACGCTGACTTGTACGGCGCGTTTCTCGTCGGACAGCACGAGCGGGCGATGCACGCTGAGGTTCGCTACCGTGAGTAGCTCGTCTCCGAATGCTTCCTTCGCGGCTGCGAAAGCCAGGCGAGTAAGGTCGGCGGACGACAGGCGACGCTGACCGGCCACGGGCCGCGCTGCCAGTGGCACACGGGCCGCGGCTCCCCAATCGAGCTCCCAAGCAACGAGCTCCGGGCGCGCCGCCGAAGGAGGCAAGGCGTAACCCAGCAGCCGGTGCGCCTCGCCCGTGTGGCGCTCCACCTTGCCGCTGAGATCGATCCAGTAGCGCTGATGCTGCCAGGGGTAGTTGGGCAACGTCGGAAGCCGGGTGCCGTCGCGGAGCACCACACCCCAGCTCAGCGCGTGTCCAAGGCAATATAGTTCCGCGAACGCCTCCGAAATGGCCGACCGACCCACCCCGAGCTTGCGCCCCGCGGCGATTGCAACGCAGCGATTTCCGAGCTCTTTTTGCAGTGCTTCGGCACCGCTCAGGTCGGGGCTCAGCTCTAGAAATGTCTGGAAAGAGTCTGCGACGAGGACCCGCACGCCATCTGTGCCGGACGCGCACGGCATGTCCCCCCCGCTGCTGGCCGAGACCTTGGCGAGCGCCGACCTCGAGACACCTTGATGAACCAGCGAGACAGCCGCCTCGAGCGTCAGGGCACCGGCGACGCAAGCTGCTGCGACTTCTCCGAGCCCGACACCGACCACACCTTCCGGCTGGACGCCCGCGTGCTCGTAAAAGCTCGCTAGTGCAGTTTGAAAGCAGAACGCGAGAGCCGCGGCAGAAGTGGGTGTCCCCGTTTCTGGTTCTGGCCGCCGCAACTCTTCGAGCAAAGAGGTGTGACCGTGAGCCACGAAAAGCGCGTCGGCTGTAGAGAACGCTGTGCGGAAGGCATCGTCTGCCAGCAGCTCGACGGTGGCCTTGGCGAGTTTGCCAGCGTCCATCGCCTGCGCGTCGGGAAAGACGAACGCTAGCTTCGCCGTCCCGACGAGCGGGCGGCGCCCAGCACGGACGGACGGCGTCGTCTTGCCGTCGAGGTGCGCGCTCAGTGCATCAGCCGCCTCGCGGGCCGTCGTGGCCGTCACGGCCAACCGGTAGTCCAAGTGATTTCGACCGACGCCCGCCGAGAAACAGACGTCAGCGAGAGCGGTACCTTCGCTGGCGAATGAGTCGCAATAGGCTCGGACCAATTGCTCGAGTGCTTCCGGCTTTGCCGCGGAGATCGGCAGGATGGTGGTGGAAAGCGCTGTCGCCCTGGGCGCGTGCTTTGAAGGCGGCGCCTCTTCGAGGATCACGTGCGCGTTCGTCCCGCTCAAACCGAAGGAGCTCACGCCGCCCCGCCGCTTGTCGCCACTCTCGATCTGCCACTCACCAAGCGTGGTGGGGACGCGCAAGTCGACACCGTCCAGGGCCACCACCGGATTGAGCTCGGAGAAGTGAAGATGAGGAGGGATCTGCTGGTGGCGCAGCATGAGGATCAGCTTCACGAGGCCGGCTACTCCGGACGCAGCCTCGAGGTGACCGAAGTTCGTTTTGACCGACCCCACGGTGAGCGGAGTCTTGCGTGGCCCCTGCCCTGCTCTGCCCAACACCGCGAGCACGGCGCGCAGCTCGATCGGGTCACCCAACGAGGTGCCGGTGCCGTGCGCTTCCAAGTAACTGACTTGCTCCGGCTGGAGCCCAGCGTTGGCGAGCGCCTGGCGCAGCAGCGCCTCTTGTGCGGGCCCGCTCGGTACTGTGAGCCCGCTGGAGCGACCATCGTGGTTCACCGCCGAGCCACGAATCACCGCGTAAACGGGGTCGCGATCGCGCAAGGCGTCGTCCAGCCGCTTGAGCACCAGCACTGCGCAGCCTTCTCCACGCACGAACCCATTGGCCTTGGCGTCGAACGTCTTGCAATGTCCGTCGGGCGCAATGGCCCCAGCTCGGGAGAGCCAGACGTTGCCCTCAGGGACCAGCACGAGATTGACGCCTCCGGACAGGGCGAGGTCGGATTCGCCTTGGCGCAAGCTCTGACACGCCAGATGCATCGCCACGAGCGACGAGGAGCACGCCGTATCGATCGGCACGCTCGGACCGCGTAGCCCGAGCGTGTAAGAAACGCGACCGCTGGCGAAGCAGATTTGCGTCCCCGGCCCTGTGTACGCGTTCATTTCGCTGAGATCGAGCTGGCTCAGCAGCCGGCTGTAGTCGTTGAAACCGACTCCCGTGAAGACGCCGGTCTTGCTGCCGATGAGTGAATCGGGCGCGATCGCGGCGCGCTCGAGCGCTTCCCACGAGACCTCGAGCAAGATGCGCTGCTGCGGATCCATGTGCAGCACCTCGCGCGGAGTGATGCCGAAGAAGTGGGGATCGAACTGATCGACACCCGCCAAAAAGCCGCCTTTCCGGCAGTACATTTTGCCGACTGCCTCGGGATTCGGGTCGTAATACTTATCGACGTCCCAGCGGTCGGCGGGAACGTCGCTGATGGCGCTTCGCCCTTCGCGCAGGAGCTGCCAGTAGTCTTCGATGTCGCGGATGCCGCCGGGAAAACGGCAGGCGACCCCGACCACCGCGATCGGTTGCTTGCTGCCGTGCTCAGCCGCGGCCAGCCGCTGCTGCAACTCTTCGAGCTTCAAGAAAGCCTTCTTGAGCGTCTCGTGCTGCTGGGAACGTTCCGATGCCTTCTCCACGGTCAATCTCCTTGAGCCAACGCTTCCGGCATGGCCCGACTAGAGCGCCTCGAGCTTTGCCAAGAGCGCAGCCTCGAGCTCGCTCTCATTCAATGCATTCAGTTGTTCTTCACTCAGCGATGGCGAGGCTGGAGCAGCTACCTCGATCGGCTCCGAGTGCGAGGCGCCAGTGAACAGCTGGCTCTCGAGGTAGCCCACAATCGCATCGACGGTTGGGTAGTCGAAGGCCAAGGTCGCCGAGATCGAGATACCGACGCGATTTTGGAGCTTGGTCTTGAGCTCCAAGGCCATCAGGGAATCCATGCCCATGTCGAACAGGCCCCGGCGCCAATCCACAGCCTGCGGATCGAGGCGCATCACCTCGACCACGAGCTCCCGCAGCTGCGACACGAGGCGTAGCTGACGTGCCTTCGCGGGCAGCGTGCCGAGCTCCGCCACGAAGGCTGCGCGCTGCCGATGCAAATGCATGGTCTCGTCGAGGTCCGCCTGAGCTGCGCCCACCGAACCGAAGAACGGCTTCCCGGAGATCAAGAAATCGCTCTCGAAAAGCCGCGGCCAATTGGCAGCCAAGGCCCAACGCTGATGCACCCCTTGCGCCAGCAAGTGCTCGAGGACGCGCATGCCCTCCTGGTTGCTCATGCCCCGGAGGCCGAATGCGGCGAGACGCTCCAAGTTCGCTTTCGCGCTGCTCTCGGCGTGCAGACCGACCTCGGCCCAAGGCCCCCATTTGATGTTGAGCGCCGGCCGTCCGAGAAAAACTCGGTAGTCGACGAGCGCATCCATGAAGGAGTTGGCGGCGTTGTACGCCGCCAGGCTTTGACCCAGCACGCCGAGGTGCGGGGGCGCCGACGAGAAGGTAACGAACAGGTCGAGCTCGCTCGAGCTAAACGCCTGGTGCAAGTGCCACGTTCCCTGCACCTTGGCTTGGAACGCTTGACGAAGGTCCTCCAGGTCCAACTGAGTCAGGCGCTTCGGCTGGAGCGTTCCGGCCGCGTGAAAAACGCCGCGGATGGGAGGCAAGCCACTCACACGGTGCAAGGCCAAAAAGGCTTCGAACGCCTGCTCGTCGCCGACGTCCACGGCCGCGACCGAAACACTGGCGCCCACCGCTTCCAACCGCCGAAGTAGACTTACAGCTCCTGCCCAACGCCCGCCATCGATGGCGTCCCAAGCTTCCCGCGGTGGCATCGCTTGGCGGCTCAGGAGCACCAGGTGCTTGGCACCTTTTTGGACAGCCCACTCTGCGATGACCTGGCCGATCCCGCCAAGGCCTCCCGTAACCAGGTAGCTGGCGTCTGAGCGCAGCTGCACCTTATCGCCAAGCTCTTCATGTCGCGGCAGCAAGCGAGGTACCCAGGCTTGCCCGCCTCGGAACGCGAGCATGTCTTCGCGGCCATCGGCCTGGACGTGATCCAAAGCCTTGAGCACGTCTGTCGCAGCATCCTGAGCGGCGCTTCGCGAATCGATGTCGACAAGCCCTCCGAAAAGCTGTCGGTGCTCCGAGCTGAACGCGCAGCCCAAGCCCCAGATCGGCGCCTGACCAAACGCGACGGTACCCGAATCATCAGCCTTTTCGACGCGCTGCGATCCGCGGGTGATGAGCCACAGCTTCGCAGATGTGGCGTCCATCTCGCCCAACGCCCGCATGAGCGCGATGGTGC
>FSUE01000480.1_pt1 | contig 82367 bp, 60 predicted proteins | sample 1637031 | NCBI WGS metagenome assembly FSUE01 (sample SAMEA3914819, study PRJEB12502) | metagenome | biome: forest; material: soil | place: Canada | collected 2010-06-26 | depth 0.3 m | reverse complement strand
CTTCAACAAGGTGGTGCTCGACGCCAACGGCACCAGCGACTACCCGCGCGGCTACACGCTGTCGGTCTCGACCGATGGCACGAGCTTCACGAACGTGACGAGCGGTGCCGGGACGACCCCCGTGACGACAATCACGTTCGGCACCCAAACCGCGCGCTACATCAAAGTGCTACAGACCGGAACGGTGACGCCAAACTGGTGGTCGGTGCACGAATTCAACGTGTACGGCGCGAGCGCGACGCCCGTGGCTTACCCGCGCACTGGCTGGGTGGCCTCGGCCGACTACGCCAACGGCGCCGACGTGGCCTCGCGCGTGCTCGACGGCAGCACCACCACGCGCTGGTCGGACGGCATTCCACAATCGACGACGCCGCTGCCGAACCCCGCCCCGTATTTGCAGGTCGACATGAGCGTTTCACAGCCGTTCAGCCAGCTCACGTTGGATTCGACGGGCAGTAGCGGCGACTACCTCAGGAACTATCAGGTGCTCGCTGGCAACGCCAACCCACCGACCAGCGTGCTCGCTAGCGGGACCGCGACCACCACGCTCACCACCATCACTTTCCCGAGCACTACGGCACGCTACGTTCGCGTCGTGCAAACCGCGCCCTCAGCCGGCGTCGGCAGCTGGTGGTCCGTCTCCGAGCTCAACGTTTGGCACTGAGCTGGGAGTTGCCGTTCGCGGCAAGCGGGTCAATTGCACGGCGGTTTGAAGCCCGGAATCAGCACCTGGCGTAGCGTCAGCTTGGTGGTGGCCGAACCGACGAACGTGAAGGAGAAGGCGCTTTTCAAGACGTCGTCGCCGGGCGGAGTAGCCCCGCCCGGCCGCCGGAAGCTGGCGTAGGCGAGCTGGATGGTCTGCAGTTGGCCGTTGGTCGACGGCAAGTCCGCACGAAAGTGATCACCGCCATGCGGCACCGCTGCCGTACGGATTTGCAAGTAGGTGCTACCGGCCGACGCGTATTCGAGCGTGATGCCGCTGCCTTGGCTGATGTCGATGCCATTTTTGGCCGGGTCGGCGCCGTTCGCGTACTGGCCCTGGTTGTTGAGCGGCGCGTTGGCAGTCCCGTAGGCGCCGCCGCCGGTCAGCGTCCATTCGACGTACATTTCGTAACCGCCGCCGTCGTACTTGCGCAGCGGCGAGCCAGTGGCCGGCACCATGCTGCCACCGACGACTTGCATCTCCCAAACCTTCAGCCGCGATACGGCGGGGTCGCTGCACGGCTCGAGCGAGGGCCGACCACCCGCGCCTGCTGCGCCTGCCAGGCCGCCGCCGCCGCTAGCTCCACCTCCGCCGCTGGCTCCGCCTCCGCCGCTGCTCACGCTACCGGCCAGGCCGCCCGAGCTCGCTCCGCCGCTACCGGCGCTCGCTCCGCCCGCGCCTGCCGTCGCCGAGCCGGCTTGTGCGGTTTGGCCTGCGCCGCTGGTCGCACTACCGGCTGCGCCCGCGCTAGCTGTCGGCGTGGACGCGGCACCCGCAGCGCCGGCCGCTCCGCCAGTCGCAGTCGCAGGCGATGGCACGCCCTCCGACGAGCAAGCCAAGGCAAGCGCCACCATCGACCAGACACCAACCAACCGTCGAGCCACGAATACCTCTGAACGCTCCGAGCGTTCGTTCAACATGGTGGGTACGGGCCGGTAGCTTCAGTCGCCGATTGCGCCGACCGTGCCAGTCGCTTGCCGCCGCAGGCATGCAAGCTAAAGCCGCCTACGACGAACAGCAGAGCCAGGGACAACCGATGCCGGCAGCTCAGCGGCCGGCTGCCCGCTTGGGAGCCTGAACCGGCCTGGCTAGGCCAAGAAGCCAGCGAAGTCGGCGATTGCCCCGCGTGGAACGCGCGGCTTAGCTTCGAGGCGCCAGGCCCCGCACCACCGACGCGAGCTCAGCGCGGACGTTGGTCTTGGACACGAACGCGTCGGCCTTCACTTCGACCATCAACTGCGCCAGCTCGGCCTCGGGCAAGCTCGAGATCAGAACGACGCCGAGACTGCCCAAGGCTGGATTTTTGCGCAACAGAGCCGCGAGTTTGTCACCACGGATACTCGGCATCATCACGTCGAGCACAACGACGTCGACGTGCTCGTTGATCAGGTGATTCGTCAGCCCGAAGACGGAGCCCATGCTCGACACGTTGAAGCCGCCAGCCCTGCGTAGCAGGTCGACCAAGAACTCGCGCTCGAAGGTGTCGTCGTCGATGATGACGACGCGAAGCAGCGACTTGCGAGGCGCCTGCGTCGGTCGCGAGCTCATGCGCCCCCCACTGGCAGTTGGCGTTCGAGCTCAGCGAGCATCGCGGCGAACTCGCTACATATGGCTTGGAGTCGCGGTTGTGCCGTCGGCCAATCACTCGAGGAGAGCGCGGCCCGCAAGGCCTCGACGTCTTCGGCCAAGCGCGTCGCGCCGGCCGCGTACAAGCCGCCCTTCAGTTTGTGAGCCTGCGCCCGCGCTGCCTCGGCATTGCGCGCTGCGCAGCAATCGACCAGCTGCGCTAGCTGCCCGGGCGCGCTGCGCAAAAAGAGCTGAATCAGATGCGCCGGCAACTGGCACCCGGGGTCGAGCTGATACGTCACGACGTTAGCCGCTGCTGCTTCATTGAATGGCGTACTCCAGGCCCAAGAAGGCGCTCAGGCGTCGCTGAGGCGACAGCGTGGGTTGGCTATTGGCGTCGGTTGCATACTGCGTTGGACCAACCACGTACGGCCCGCGACTGGCAGAGTCGTACATCGTGCTCAGTCGATACTGCAAGCCTTTGACGCCGGGCATCAAGCCGCTGAAAGTCAGCCGCAGCTGCAGATCGGCCGGCGCGTACGGCGTGTGCGCGAAACCGCCATCGAAAACCCGATCGGCGGGGCGGGCGGCCAGGTAGTGCAGCGCGAGCGCAGGCGTCGGCCAGTTGCCACCGGCTTCGTAACTGACACGCGCGTTGCCGAAGAACGACGGACTGACCGTCAAGGGCATGACCCCAGAGCCATCACCCAGGTTCATGCGCGAGTAGGCGGACGTCAGGTTGCCCGCGAACCGAAGCTTGCGCCCCAGCCTGCCCTCGTAAGCGGCGTTGTAGCCGTAGTTCTCGAGCGTGCCTGAATTGGCGTAGGTATAGGCGACGCTGGCTGACGGATAGAGCGCCCCCGCCGCGATACTGCTCGCAACCTCGTCGTCGCCGAGCGTTCGGGAGGTCACGAGGCCGGTCCAGGTCGACCGAAATACGCCAAAGAACAGCCGATGAGGTCCGAAGCGCTGTTCGACCGACAGCTCGACAGAGCGCACGGTTTCGGCGGTCAGCCCGGGAGCGGCGATGTCCTCGGTGGGGTCCGCGTAGTTGAGCTCGTAGGCTGTCGGCCCGCGAAAAGCCTCGGAGTAGATCAGCTTGAAACGTCCACCGTCCCACGGCGTCAGGCCGAGCGCGGCGCGCGGCGAAAGCTTGTGACCGAAGCGAGTATCGTAGTCGAGGCGCGCGCCGACGTTGGCGTCGACCCAGCGGTAGGGCGAGAAGGACTGCTGCAAATACGGAGCCATCAGCGCATCGACGCGGGTGTAGTCGTTGTTGATTGGCGCAACGGCTCCCGTGATGCGGTCGCGCACGACGAGCTCCGAGCGCGCGCGCCGCAAGCGTGAGTCCACGCCCAGCATGGTGCTGCCATACAAGTCCGGCTCATCCACCGAAATCCGTAGGTCGGCGCCGCCTGACTTGCCGGCACCGACCAGCGTGCGTTCACAGCCCGCCAGCAGGCCCTCAGGACACTCCTCGGCCGCTGACCTACGGCTGAACCACGTGTAGTCGTTGAGCAAGCCGTAAGCGTGCACGCCCAAGGTGGCGCGTGACGACAGCGAGCGCTTGTAGCCCAAGCCGAGTTGCAACCACCGGTCGCGCTCGTGATTGGCACGATCGTCGAAGTCGTCCCCCAGGTTCACGAGGCTGGTCATGTACGGGCTCTCACGCGTGTACATGCCCGCGCGCGCCGTAGCCTCGAAGTTGCCGAGCGTGAACCGAGCGTAGGCGGCTGGAACGTCCACGTGGCTCGAGTGCGTCGCCAGGCCACCCCATTGACCTGCAGGCGTGCGTGGCCCGAAGTCCTTGGGCGCGCCCGTCACCGAGTCATTGCCCCAAACCTGTGTCGGCAGCTGCCAATCAGGACCGTTCTCCTTGTACCGTTCCAGCTGCAAGGTCAGCTCGGCCGGTTCGCCGGCAATTTCGAAGCTGCGACCAAACCCAACGCCCAATCGATAGCCGGCACCGTAGCCCGAGAGCGGAGACAAGCGCAGGTTGCCGTCTCCAAAAACCGGAGCCGTGGTGTCGCCTTCCACGATGACTCTTAGGCCCTGGTAGTCGCGCGCGCGCTTGGTAACCACATTGATTACCCCGAGCATGGCTTGGCCACCGTGCATGACCGAGCCGGGGCCCAGCGTCACTTCGATGTGATCGATGAGCTCGAACGGCACGCCGGCTCCACGCTCGAAGTACGCCGTGCCGTTCCACGGCTCGTTAGCCGGCACGCCGTCGATCAGCAACAGCACATGAGTGCCGTAGTCGCCCGTGAGCAGGACGCCACGCGCGCCGATCTCCACACCGTGCTCGACGTTGGTCGTGACCATGCCGAGCGAAGCGTAGTTGAGGGCTTCGTTCAACGAGCGTAGCCCGTAGGTGCGCAGCTCTTCGGCCGTGATGATACTCGAGGTAGCAGGCGCGGTGGTCGATGACTCCGCCTCCTTCGATGGGGTCGACACGATCGACTCCCCCATCAGCTCTTCGAGCTCGCTACTTTGGGCGCGAGCGAGCGACGCATGCAGCACCACCAGCGGCAAGCAGTACCAACCAGCGCGGCTCATCCGACCACCTCCGCCATGCGCAAGAAATCTGCGCGAAAGTCCACCTCTTGCTGGCGAGCTTGACTCAAATTGACCAAAACCCGCGGCTTGGCCGAGCGCACGGCAGCCCCGAGGATCAAGCCCTGCCCTACTTGCTCCGGCATGACACCAACCGTGAGCACGTGCAGGCCGTGCATTGAACTGGCGAGCTTTGCCGTCGGCTCCCTGACTCCGGGCGTTACGTAGACGACGCCGGCGCGTAGCCGCTGGCAGCTCTGGACCAGCGCGCCGAGCCCACGAAAGGTCACCCGAACAACGCTGATTGGGTACGTGCCCAGTGAATCGCGCGAGGAAAGCTCGGTTTGCAGTTGCGAACCAGTCCGGACCGAGTCTTCGCTCGACGCATCGACCACGACCACGACCGAGAGCTCGCCGTGAACGCGCACCCCGAAGTTGCGGTCGAACGGAATCACCCGATCGAGCAAGCTTACTTGTAGTCGGATCGGCACCTCAGGTTCCACAGCGTAGGCATCGGTGTGCATAGACAGGCCGATTGCGGTGCCTGCCCACGCGAGCGACGCACGACGCGTGATGCGCGGTCCGAAGCAAATAGGCAAGGACACCAGTCTCACGAACGGCCAGTCTCGCGATTGCTAAAGGGGCGGAGTCATGAGCTATTTTCGGCAGGAAATCAGCAATAAGCTGCTCGCTCGGCAAGTCTTGGCGTGGTTCACTCAGCGTGTGACGTCGAGTCGAAAGCTCGCTAAAGCGGCGGCCACCACGGCGCCGATCGCGCTCGCCTTCATGGCGTTGGCGTTGGTGGAAGTGTCGTACTTTCCAGGTCGGGATTCGTCTTTGCACGTCGCCGCGTTGCGGGCCAAGGCGATCGCTCTGGCCGAGCTTACCGCGAACAGCGCAGTACCGGCGCTGGAGTTCGAGGACGACGCGGTTCTGCTCGAGTTTCTGAACGGCGTCGCGCGCGACAGCGACGTGGTCCAAGTCGCCGCCTGCGCCAGCGACGGCAGCGTGCTGCGCAGCGTTGGCACCCAATCACGGCAGTCGCGCTGCCCCGCTACCGCGAAGACCCGCGTCGACATGAGCGCCGGTGTGCTGCGGGTCGTGACACCGATCGCCGCCAAGACGCATCCGGGGACCCTGCTCGTCAGCTTTCGGACCGACACGATCGTGCAAGCTCGACAGGCGGCCGAACGAGTGGCCCTGGCGATCGCGGCGGGCATCTTGCTGCTTGGCTTGGGCGTCTCTTGGTGGATGGCTCGCAACCTGCTGCGCTTGCAGGGGCTGTTGGAAGAAAACCGCTCGGCGCGCGCGCGCGCCGAGGCTGCCAACGAGGCCAAGAGCGCGTTCTTGGCCAACATGAGCCACGAAATCCGCACGCCAATGAACGGCGTGATCGGCGTCGCGCAGCTGCTGGCAGAGGGCCCATTGAACGCTCTGCAACGCCGCCACGTGCAGACAATTTCCCGCTCCGGCGAGCTGTTGTTGGCCGTCATCAACGACATCTTGGATTTTTCCAAGGTCGAAGCCGGCAAGTTGAACATCACGCTCGCGCCGCTCGACGTCCGCTCGCTGGTCGTCGAAGTGTGCGACGCGGTCAGGGCAACCGCACAGGCCAAAGGGCTCGCGCTGCATGATTCGGTCAGCGCAGGCGTGCCAGACGCGGTCAGCGGCGACGATCTCCGCCTGCGGCAGGTGCTGCTGAATCTGCTTTCGAACGCCATCAAGTTCACCGCACATGGCACGGTCAGGCTCGACGTCCGAGAGGCTGGCGACGTCGCGAACGCTCGCTTGCGCTTCAACGTGACGGACACCGGCATCGGTATTGCCACCAGCCACCACCAGGACCTATTCGAGGCGTTCACGCAGGTCGACGACGTCAGCACCCGACGCTACGGCGGGACAGGACTGGGTCTGGCGATCTGCAAGCGTTTGGTAACGCTGATGAATGGCACGCTCGGTATCGAGAGCACGCCGGGGCTCGGCAGCACGTTTTGGTTCGAGGTGCCGCTCGTGCCGACGGAACACAAGGCGCACGTCGCGACGCTTGCCGAGCGCACACCGAACCAGGTCACGACTTCGCGGCTGCTGGCAGTCGACGACAACGAGATCAATCGCGGCGTCATCGAACACTTGGCCCAGCAACTCGGCTACGGCATCGACCTGGTGGAAGGCGGCCGCGAAGCCGTCGAGCGCATAAAAAGCGGCGCTCACTATTCGGTGATCCTCATGGACTGCCAGATGCCGGAGGTCGACGGCTACATGGCGACGCGTGACATTCGGGCTTGGGAAGCGCTGACGGCAGCGAAGCGCACTCCGATTGTTGCCGTGACCGCACACGCGCTGGCGGGGGAAGAACAGAAGGTACGCGCTGCGGGTATGGACGCCTTCCTGCCCAAGCCGGTACGCTTGGAGGCATTGCGCACGCTGCTCGAAAAATGGGCAGCGCTGGCCTAATGGCTACGGCGAGGCCTGCGACACCAGGCCGCCCGCAACGGACGAATACACCCGGCTGCAATCCTGGTTCGGCGCCGCGCCATGGCGAGCGCCCAAGTCGAGCGGGTCGTAAAACGGCGCACCGGGACGCGACCGAAAGCGCGCCATCGAGTGACCCGTCGCTTGGTCGAAGTAGAAAATGGCGCGCTCATCGGTCGAGATGCCGCTGAGCAACTTGTAAGCACCGCTCGCCCCGCCGAGCGTGAACTGGTCAATCTCGGTGCCGATGTCGAACATGCCGCCCTGGCTGGTGCGTTTGCTCTGCACCGCCAGCGCGTCGCCGAAGTAGCTCAGGTAGTACAAGCCGAGCCCGTCGCTGGTCAGCACCGGCCAACCAACGGAGCTGCCCGACATCGCCTTCAGCCCGTTGATCTTGGCGAAAGCCGCGAGCTCGGCGTCACCCTGAAAGGCTGCACCACGAGCCGCTCGCGACAACTGACCGAAGCCCGAATCGTCGTCGAGCACCAAGACCAGCGTGAGACCGTTGCTGGACAGCGCAGCGCCGCTTTTGGCCTGGAACCCGTCGGGCATCGTAAAGCCGGCTTCGACGAAGTTGGCGTCCACCGACGCGCGATCAGCGACGTGCAATGCCAGGCTAGCGTCGGCGCCGGTCGTGAACGCGACGCTCAGCTCGTCGGGCGTCATCGACAGCAAGGTGGCGGCGGCCGCGCCCAAGTCTTGCGGCTGGTCGGCACCGAGCATCATCTTGGAATCGCAGACGCCAGGCGCCGGCTGCGTGGGCGCTCCCGCTGTCTCGTAGATGATTTCGTCCGAGCCGCCATCGCCGGAGCCGCCGTTGCTCGAAGTCGTGCCGCCGGCGTTTTCGTCCTGCCCGCCGGCGCCGGCGTCATGGCTGCTGCTGCCGCCAGTCGTCGTCGGGCGCGCGCGCGTGCCGCCGGTGCTGTCTCCGCCCTCGGCGGGCATGGCCGGGTGACGATCCGCCGCACCGTTGCCGCACGCCACCACCACCGCTACCAAACCGAACCAAGCACTACGCATCGCTACTCCTGGCTACTCCTGGGGCGGACAGCTGTACGACTGTCGCCAGTCGGTCAAAACCGGGGTGTCGTTGCGCTTCAGATTCGGGATCAAGCGCACCGTGATGTTCAAGTATTTGCGCTGCGGCACGCCGGCCGCCACCATCAGCGCGCCGACGTCTTTGCCCACCCAGCCAGCGACCGTCGCGCCGGTAACGGTAAAGACATAGACGACGCCCGAGATGCCGACCGCGGCCGGGGCTGCCGGCAAGCTGTGGAAGGTGCTCGGGTCGTCCGCGCTCTCGGCGTAAAACTCGAGCGCCGAGCCGACCGGCGGCGTGATGGCTTTCCAGTCGAAGAAGCGCCAGACCGGTAGCGTGCCCTTGCCGCATTCGGCGGTGTAGACGCGCGAGAAATTGGTCGCGGTGAAGATCGGCAACGGCGGCGGCTTCGTGCAGATGTTCGAGACGCACGGGTAGTTGAAGCAGCAGTCGCTGTTGGCCGAGCAGGCGCCGGCGGCGGCGATGCACGAGTTGGGCGGCGGCACGCTGGCGCAGTGGCGCGTCGGCGGCGACGTGATCGGCGTATCGATGCGGCAAACGCCGGTCTTGGGCGACGCGGTGCCGCCGCAGCAGTCTTCGTCGACGTCACAGGTCGAGGTGGGGCCAGCGCCTGCCGCGCGACACGCTTCGGTCACCCAGTAAGCGCGCTCGTTCAGGTAATGGCCACCGCTCTCGCTGTAAGCCTGGTTCGGCAGGAAAAACGCCGGATGACTGCGATCAGTGGCGCCGCTGACCGCATCGTCCACCGCCGAAACCCACAGCATGCTCTGAATCTCGTTGGAGTTGAGCTCGGGCGTGTAGGTGTTGGTGTTGCCGTAGTCCTGCTGGGTAGCAGGCAGGTTGATGGTGTTGCCATACGGGCGCGTGCTGGTGAACACCGCCCAGCGGAAGCCACCGGCCGCCGTCGGCAACATCGTGGCTTGATACGATTTATTGCGGTCAATCGTGCGTTCACCGTTGTTGAGCTTGGCGAGCGCAACCGGCGCGGGCGAGGCGGCGGTGGTGTCGATTGACCACAACTTGCCTGGATCTTCGAAGTAGTTGGTCGGGCCCATGTACCCGTACTTCGTCCAGTTGTTGCGGCAACACATGTCACCGGGCGTCGTGGTTTGGTAGATGACGCTCTTCGAGTCGCTCTCGTACGTCGGCCACTTGATCACGTCGCCGTACGGGAAGTTGTTGACCATCTGCCGACGGTTCGTGAAAATCTTGTTCGCCTGGTCGAAGTCGAACGTGCTCAGGCCCTTGCGCCAGCCGGCGTTGGTAGCCGAGTCGCCGTCGACGAACACCAGCTTCTTGCTGTCCGGCGAGAACGACGGAACCATCATTACCGACTGACCGAGACCCCAGTTGCCGGGACTCTGGCTGGTCACGTCGATGGCGGGGGCGCCGACGGCGTTGGGCGTCTCCCAGGCCACGTACGGGTAGCCGTTGCCGTTGTCGCCACCGGTGCGCAAGTAGCCATTGAGCGTGGTATCGCCAGTCGGCAGGAAATTCGCTTGCGGAACCGGCACATACGCCGCCGCGCCGCACGGCTTCCAGCGCAAGCGAATGCCCGCGCCGCCGCCGTCTTCGGTCCAGTCGACCTTGAAATCGTAAGTGACGGCCGCGTCCAGCCAGCGCGCCGCGTAGCGCGTGCCCCAGCTGTTCTGTTGGATCAGCCGCTCGCCGCCGATCCAAATGTTGGTCGTGTCGTCGGCGAAGATCTCGAACTCGTGCATGCCGGTGCAGCCGGGCTTGAGCCGACCCGTGAAACGACCCGACATGGTGTCGCTGTTGGTCAGGGCGCGACCGTACGCGTAGCGGTCGCCGCCCCAGTCGTAGTCCAGGTTCGGCACGTAGGTGGTGAAGGCTTGTGGCGTGGTGGCGTTGGTGCCGAGCGCCGCGCCGCCGAAGTCCATCGTGTCGTAGAAGATCGCGGTCAGACCCGTGGTGGGCGCCGTGTAGCTGGCGGGCGGGAAGGTGCGCGCCATCGGAATGTCTTCGAGCGTGGTGATGAACGACGACATCTTCCACGCCATCTTCATGTGCGCGCCGCCGCCGCCTTCTTTGTGGTCGACGTGAATGGCGTATTTCTGGCCGGCCGTGACCGCCATCGGCGTAGCCGGGCACACGTAATTCTCGGAGGTGTAGCCGCCGCTGAGCACGGTCACCCCGTCGACCTTGATCACGTAGTCGTCGTCGGAGTTGATGCACCAATACATGTTGGTGGTGCTGGGCGCCTCGACCAGCGCGTCCCAGGTCGTCTGGAAGTTGTCCCAGTCGATGTTTTTGCTGGTGTCGCTGCTGCCCTGCACTGGCCGACCGCCGCCCCAGTCGTAGACCAGGTCGGACTCGAGCCGCGTGATCGCGTGGCCAGAATTGTCGGTGTACGCGGCGACCGCGCCGTGCTGTCCGCCCGTCGGATACAGCATGCTCTGCTGAATCCTCTGGTAGGGCGTGTTGGCGCTCGACCAGCGCAGCTTGATGACGGTCTCGGCGTTCTGATTGACTAGCTCGAGCTTGATCGACGTCTGGCCGCCGCGGGTCAGGTTGGCGGTGCCGCTGAACTTGCTGGCGACGCCGGCGCCGTTGAACGCCAGCTGGTCGACGATCACGACACCGCCGACGGTGAGGCGCGCGCCGGCGCTGGTCTCGACCTCGAACGTGTAGCTCTCGTTGAAGTAGCCTTCGACGTTGCCGTTCCAGACCACGCTGTAGCCAGTGGCAGGCAAAGGACCGCCTGGCGATCCGGTCCAGTCGAAGTTCGGCTGGGCGTCGATGCGGCGCCACGAGTCGCCCGTAAAGTTGTTGGTGGAGTAGTAGTCCGCCATCAAGCCAGTGCCACGACCGCCCGAGACCATGCTGGTCGCGGCCGGCACGGTGCGCGTAGCGGTGTCGATGCCGACCACCTCTTGCTTGGTGTTGCCGTAGATGTTGTTGGTCGCGAAGATGTACTTGCCGTCAGGCGTCAGCGGCGCCCAAGCGAAACCGCGCCAATCATTGCCGCCGTCCCAGTACGGGCCGCCCGGGTTCGCGAAGTCCGACAGCACGGTCAGGTTGCCGTTCACGTCGACGTTCGAGATACCGGCGTTGGTGCTCCAAGTGGAGTTGGAGGTGGCAAACTTGGTGCCGTTCGCCGACATCGAGTGGCAAACCGGGCAACCGTTGTCGACCGCGAACGCCTTGACCGCCGGGATGTCGCCGCCCGGATCGAGGCGCATGATGTTCGAGCCGCCGCCGTACTGCGTGTAGAAGATCTTGCCGCGCAGCGGCGTGCTGGCAAACGTGACGGTCTTCGAGATTGGGGTCATCAGCTTACCGCCGACGACGCGCTGCAGGCTGATCAGGCCAGTGCCGCCCTTGGCCGTGCGCTCGAAAAAACCCCATTGATCGCGCGAGAACGCGAAGCGCGAGTTGGCGGGCGGCGACGTGATCTTGGACCACTGAAACGTCGGCGCGCCGACCGCCGGATAGATCAACGACACTTTGACCGAATCGGCGGTGACGCCGCCGGTGTCCCACTGCAAAACCGGCGGCTTGAGCGCCAGCGGCAGCACCGTGGCGTCGTACGGGTAGAGGATGGTCGTGGTGTCGGCGCCGCCCGTCACGGCTCCGGCGAAGATTGCCGGAGCGCCGGCGGGCGCCTCGACCACGTCGGTCGCGTTGACGACGACGTTGATGCTCGCCGTATCCTTGAATTCTTGAACGTAGGCGCTGACCTTCATCAGGCCCGCAAGCGGGCTGAGCAGCGAGACCACGCCGGTATTGGAAACCGTCGCGCGATCGAGGCTGTCGATCGCCCAGGCGGCTTTGACGGTGCCGTCGAAGCAGGTGGCCGGCACGACACTCAGCGTGAGCGGCGCGGTCGCGGGCGACGTGACGAACGGCTGCAAGCTACCGCCGGGCGGCGTCAGGTACGTTTCGGGGATGATCGTCTCGGGAATGCTGGCCGAGCTCCATTTGAGCTGCGCCACCGCGCCGCCGCCGTTCTCGAAGAACTCGAACTTTAGGTCAGCCGGAGTCCCTGCCGTGAGCGTGATCGGCGCGCTTGCATACTGGGTCGGGCCCTGATCCCACCAAGCGTTGATCACCAACGCGCCATTGATCCATAGCCGCATGCCGTCGTCGCCGCGCGTATAAAACGTGTAGTCGCCGGACGCAGGCGGATAAACTTTGCCGGTCCAACGCACCGAAAAATTGTCGGCACCAATGCCGGTCGGACCTGGCGCGCCGTTGCCCCAGTCGAAGCCAACCGAGGAGTCGACGCGCGTCGCCGTAACCGGCCACGCCGCGGGGATCTGCGTGACGCCGTTGTCGCGTTGATTGAAGTACTCGCCGAGCAGACCGGTCGTGGAGTTGATGGCGGTGACCGTCAACGTCTGGGTCGGCGGATCGAGCTTGATGCCGGTGCAGGTCGTGCTGGCGGGATCGGACGGGACCGGGACCAAGCTCAAGCCGTTGTTGACGGTCAGCCCGGGATTCGTCGAAACGTCGAGGTTCGTGCTGTCGTCGACGACGACCTGGCAATACGGGTCGCACGGATTGTCGACGCACGCGGCCGAGCTGCCGAGGCCCTGGGTCTGCGCACCGGGCGCGGGATCCGCCAACATCGCGATCTTGTCGCCTTCACACGCGCCCCACTTGCCGTCCTGACACGTGCGGTGGCCCATCGAACAAGCCGTGTAGCCTTCGGAATGGCGCGCGACCGAGCCGCACGCGATCACCTCGGCCTCGGTGTCACACGGGCAATCGGCCTTAGGCGTGGTGCACGACGTCGTCGTGTTCGGCGGCTGGTGCCCCGAATCTTTGCCGCCCGTGTTGGTCAGCCCCGAAGAGCCCGACTTCTGCCCACACCCGACCGCAAGCGGAGCGAGCAACAGCGGTAACACCCATAGCGAACGCACTAACCCGGAACGAAGCATTGGAGCTAACCTCTGAGCGTGGCACGACGCGAAGAATTCGTCACCGGTAGGCGTTGGACGCACACGACCCAGTCCACCTACCTTGGCAATGAGAAAGCGCACCGCTTGCCTCATTCACTTCTCGTGCCGACGCTTCGCTAAGCCGATCCGCGACCGCGTAGCCCGGATTCGCCCGGATTCCGCATGTCGGAAATGCACTCAGATCGCAAGTTGCTGCGTAGCTATGCAAGATTCGCAGAGTGCTGGCGCGCGGTGGTGTGCGTTTGCCATACACCAACTCACTGCACACCTCAGAGGGTTATTGCCGGGCCTGCGTCACCACCTTTCCAGTGACCGACGAATACGTGCGGCTGCAGTCGTGGTTCGGACTAGCCCCCTGGCGCTCGCCGAAATCGAGCTCGTCGTAGAAAGGACCGCCGGGCCTCGACCGCAGGCGTGCCATGGCGTGCTGGGTCGCTTGGTCGAAGTAGAAGATGGCGCGCTCGTCCGACGACAAACCGTTGAGCAGCTTGTACTCGCCTTGCTTGCCGCCCAACGTGTACGGGTCAATCTCGGTGCCGATGTCGAAGACGCCATCCTTGCCGCGCAAGCTCACGTTGACCAAGCCTTCACCGAAGTAGCTGAGAAAATACAGCGACTGCCCGTCGCTCGAAAGCACCGGCCAGCCCAGTGAGTGTCCTGACATCGGCTTGAGCGCGTTGAGCTTGGCAAACGCGGTCACGGCCGGGTCGCCGCTGAACGCTTGGCCGCGGCCCGCGCGCGCGAGCTCGCCAAAGCCGGAATGGTCGGACATCACCAACAGCAACCGTTTGCCGTCGCTCGACAGCGACACGCCGCTCGCGGCTTCGAAGCCGTCGGGCATGGCGACGCTGACCTCTGCAAACTCGGCCGCGGCGGTAGCGCGATCAGCCACGTGCAGCGCCAACGCGGCGCCCACGCCAGTGCTGAACGCCAGGCTCAGCTCATCCGGAGTCATCGCCAGCAGCGTCACGCCCAACACTCCGACGTCTTGCACCGCATCAGGGCCGAGCTTCAGCGCCGGCTCGCAAACACCAGGCGGGTCCTGCACGGGCGCGCCACCCACTTCGAGCACGGCGCCCGCGCCCGCCTCGCCCGAGCCGCCGGCAGCCGCGCCGCCCTGGCTAGCCGGTTCGCCGGCAGCGCCGGCAGCGCCGGCAGAATTCGCCTTACCGCTGGCCGCCGGTTGCGCTCGCGTGCCGGCGCTGCCCGCGCCGCCGTCGCTGGGTAGCCCGGCAGGGCGCGTCGCGCCGCTACTGCACGCCACCACCGCTAGGACTGCGAGCCAAAGACCACGCATCGCCTACTCCTGCGGCGGACAGCTGTACGACTGCCGCCAATCGCTCAGGACCGGCGTGGCGGTGGTCTTGGCGTTCGCGATAAAACGCGCGGTAATTTGTAAGTACTTCTTTTGCGGCAGGTTGGCCGCGCGCAAGAGCGCCCCCACGTCTTGGCCGACCCAGCCCGCCACGGTTGCGCCGGTGACGGTCGCCACTTTGACCACGCCGGCGATCGCCACCGCGGTGGGCGCGACCGGCAAGGTGTGGAAGCTGGCCTGAACGTCGGCGGTCTCGGCGTAAAACTCAATCGCCGAGCCAACCGGAGGCGTCACCGCCTGCCAGTCGAAGAAGCGCCACACCGGCAACGTGCCGCGCCCGCACTCGGCGGTGTAGATGCGCGTGAAGTTGCTCGGCTTGTAGGTGGGTAGCGGCGGCGGCTTGGTGCAAATGTTCGCCACACACGGGTAGTTGAAGCAACAATCGGTGTCGGCCGAGCAAGCACCGGCCGCCGCAATGCAAGCGTTGGGCGGTGGCACGCTGGCGCAGTGCCGCGTCGGCGGTTGGCTGATCGGCGTGTCGATCCGGCACACACCGGTCTTGGGTGAGGCCGAGCCACCGCAACAATCTTCGTCCACGTCGCAGCTAGAAGCCGCGCTCGAGCCGGCCGAGCGACAAGCCTCGGTCACCCAGTAGGCGCGCTCGTTCAGGTAGTGGCCGCCGGTGTCGCTGTAGGCCTGATTCGGCAAGAAGAACGCCGGATGGCTGCGGTCGGTGGCGGCGCTGACGCTGTCGTCGACGGCCGACACCCACAGCATGCTCTGGATCACCGACGTATTGAGCATCGGCGTGTAGGCGTTGTTGGCGGTGTTCGAGTAGTCTTGCGAGATTGCCGGCAGGTTGATGGTGTTGCCGTACGGGCGCGTGCTGGTGAACACCGCCCAGCGGTAACCGCCGGCCGACGTCGGCAGCGTGGTCGCCTGGTAAGATTTGTTGCGATCCATCGCGCGTTCGCCGTTGTTGAGCTTGTCCAACGCGACCGGCACGGGTGCATTCGCGGTCGAATCGATCGACCAAAGCTTGCCTGGATCTTCGAAGTAGTTGGTCGGCCCCATGAAGCCGTACTTGGTCCAGTTGTTGCGGCAGCACATGTCGCCCGGCGTCGTCGTTTGGTAGATGACGCTCTTGGAGTCGCTCTCGTACGTCGGCCACTTGATCACGTCGCCGTACGGAAAGTTATTGACGAGCTGTTTGCGATTCTTGAACAGCTTGCCAGCTTCGTCGAAGTCGAACGTGCTGAGGCCCTTACGCCAACCAGCGTTGGTGGCCGAGTCACCGTCCACGAACACCAGCTTCTTGCTGTCGGGTGAGAACGCCGGAACCATCATCACCGATTGACCCAAGCCCCAGGTGCCCGGGCTCGAGCTGGTCACGTCGACCGGCGGCGAGCCGACGGCGGTCGGGGTTTGCCAAGCGACGTACGGGTAGCCGTTGCCGTTGTCACCGCCCTGACGAATGTAGCCGTTTAGCGTGGTGTCGCCGGTCGGGCGGAAGTTGGCTTGCGGGATCGCCGTGTACGCGGTCGCGGCGTTGCAGGCTGGCTTCCAACGCACGCGAATGCCGGCGCCGCCGCTGTTCTCGGTCCAGTCGACCTTGAAGTCGTACATGACGGCGGAGTCGAGCCAGCGCGCCGCGTACTTGGTGCCGTTGCCGGTTTGTTGCAGCAGCCGTTCGCCGCCAATCCAGACGTTGCTGGTGTCGTCAGCGTAGATCTCGAACTCGTACATGCCGGTGCAGATCGGCTGCAGGCGGCCGGTGAAGCGTCCGGACATGGTGTCGCTGCTGGTCAGCGCGCGGCCAAAACTGTAGCGGTCGCCGCTCCAGTCGTAGTCCAGGTACGGAACGTAGGTTTTGTAGGCTTGCGGCGTGGTGTTGTTGGTGGCGTTCGAGCTGCCGCCGAAATCCATCGTGTCGTAAAACGTTGCCGAAAGGCCGGTGGTGGGCGCCGTCCACGTGCTGGGCGGGAAGGTGCGCGCCATCGGGATTGGCTCGCGCGTGGTGATGAACGTCGTCATCTGCCAGCTCATCTGCATGTACGCGCCGCCGGTATTTTCGGTGTGCGCGACGTGCACGGCGTATTTCTGGCCGGCCGTGACCGCCATGGCGGTAGCGCACGTGTTCGTGACGCCAGCACCGGTGATCTTGTTCACGCCGTCGATGTCGACTTTGACGCCGTCGTCGGACTGCACGCACCACTGCAGACTACCGGTTGCCGGCGCCTCGACCAGCGCATCCCACGTCGACGTGAAGTTGTCGGCGTCGATGTTGTCGGTCGTGATGTCGGTCACGCCCCTGGCGGGCTGGCTATTACCCCAAGCGTAGTACAGGTCGGACTCCAGGCGCGTGAGGTTGCCCTTGGTCGGACTGTGATTGTCCTTATACGTCACGACCGCGCCATAGGGCCCGCCACTCGGGAACAGCTGCGACTGCGGAACGAAGCCGTACGGCGTGCTGCTGCTCGACCAACGCAGCTTGACGATCGTCTCGGAATTCATGTCGACGGCTTCGAGCCGGATCGACGTCTGCTGGCCGCGCGTCAGGTTGGCGACGCCGGTAAACTTGGTCGTGGCGGTGCCCAAGTTATTGGCGAGCTGATTGATGATCACGCTGCCGCCCACGGTCAGGCGCACGCCCGCGCTGGTCTCGACCTCGAACGTGGTCGCTTCGGTGAAGAGGCCCTCGACGTTGCCGTTCCAAGCCACGCTGAACGCATCGGCCGGCACCGGACCGCCGGGCGACGCCGTCCAGTCGAAGTTCGGCTGCGCATCGATGCGGCGCCAGCTGTCACCGGTCCAGTTGCTGGTGGAGTAATAGTCTGCGAGCAGGCCGATGCCGGTGCCGCCCGAGATCACGGCCGCCGGCAGCGACACGTCGCGCGTGGTGGTGTCGATGCCGACCACGCTCTGCTTGGTGTTGCCGTAAATGTTGTTGGTGGCAAAGATGTACTTGCCGTCGGGCGTCAGCGGCGCCCAGGCAAAACCGCGCCAATCGCTGCCGCCGTTGCCGTACGGCGTGTTCGGGTTCGGGAAATCGGACAGCACGGTCAGGCTGCCGTCCGAGTTCACGTTCGAGATGCCAGCGTTGGTGCTCCAGGTCGAGTTCGAGGTCGCGAACTTGGTGCCGTCGGCCGACATCGAGTGGCACACCGGGCAACCGTTGACGGTCGAAAATGCCTTGACCGGTGCCGTATCGGCACCCGGGTCGAGCCGCATGATGTCGGAGCCGCCGCCGTATTGCGTGTAGTAGATCTGGCCGCGCAGTGGCCCGCTAGCGAAGGTCACGCTCTTGGAGACCGAGTCTTTCAGCACGCCGCCAACGATCCGTTGCAGCGTGATCTTGCCGGTTCCGCCCTTGGCAGTCCGCTCGAAGAAGCCCCACTGGTCGCGGGTGAAGGTAAAGCGGGCGTTGGCCGGCTCGGGCACGATCTTGGCCCACTTGAACGTCGCCGCTCCGGTGGCCGGATAGCGCAGCTGAACCTTGACCGCCGACGCAGCGACACCACCGGTATCCCACTGCAAGACCGGAGGCTTGAGCGCCAGCGGCAGCACCGTGCCGTCGTACGGGTAGAGAATCGTCGCCGTATCCGGACCGCTGGACCCGCCCGCGCTGAAAATCGCCGCCGCGCCGGTCGGCGCCTCCAGCACGTCGGTGGCGTTCACGAGGACGTTGATGCTGGCGGTGTCCTTGAACTCCTGAACGTAGGCGCTGACCTTCATTGGGCCGGCGATCGGGCTCACCAGCGAAACGACACCGGTCTTCGAAACCGTCGCGCGATCGAGCGCATCCAGGCCCCAAGCCGCGCTGAACGCGCCTTCATAGCAAGTCGGTGGCACGACACTGACGGTGAACGGCGCGTCGGCAGGTGACGTCACGAACGGCGGCAACGAGCCGCTCGGAGGCGTGAGGTACGTCTCCGGAATGACCGTTTTCGCGATCGCGGCCGAGCTCCACTCCAAAAGCGCCGACGCACCGCCGCTGTTTTCGTAGTACTCGAACTGCACCGTCACCGGCGTACCTTTGGTCAACGTCATCACGGGCGCGGCGTACTCGGTCGCACCTTGATCCTTCCAACCCGTGCTGACCTTGAGCGCGCCGTTGATCCAAAGCCGAACGCCGTCGTCGCCCTTCACGTAGAACGTGTAGTCGCCGTCGGCCGGCGGCCAGATCTTACCCGTCCAGCGCACGGAGAAGTGGTCGGTGCCAATTCCGGCCGGGCCAGGCGCGCCGCTGCCCCAATCGAACCCCACCTTCGCATCGACGCGCGCGGCGGTCACGACCCAGCTCGCGGGAATGACCGCAATCGTCTTGTCGTACTGGTTGAAGTACTCGCCGTACAGACCGGTGGTCGGGTTGATGGCCGTGACCGTCAACGTTTGCGTCGGCGGGTCGAGCAAGATGCCCGTGCAATTGTTGGCCGACGGATCTGGCGGCACCGCAGTCAGCGTCAGGCCGTTGTTGACGCTCAGGCCCGGTTTGGTCGAAACGTCGAGGCTGTTGCTGTCATCGACGATGACTTGGCAATACGGGTCGCACGGGTTGTCGACGCACGCCTTGGTGGTTCCGAGGCCCTGCGTCTGCACGCCGGCCACGGCGTCGGGTAGCATCGCGATCTTGTCGCCCTCGCAAGCGCTCCATTTGCCTGCCTCGCAGGTGCGATGGCCCATCGAGCACGCGGTGTAACCGCCCGAGTGCCGCGCGACTGAACCGCAGTCGATGACCTCGTCGTCGGTCGCGCACGCGCAGCCTGTTTGCGGCGTGGTGCAGGCGACCACCGGCGGAGTGACGACGTGACCGGAGTCACCGCCACCCATGCTGCTGGTCAGCCCTGCCGGACTCGCTTTCTGTCCGCAACCGATCGCCAGCGCCGCAAGCAGCAGCGGCAAGCGGATTTGCCGAAGACCCATCACGAACTAGAGGACGGCAACAAACGGTAACAATTAAGCGCGGCGACTTTGAGTCAGGTGCTTAACGCCTGCCATAAATGGCCCAGCTGATCGCTCGCGCGCACCGGCGCCGGCGCAACGTTGGACAACACGCGATCGAAATCAGCCGGATCTGCGTAGATCTGCGGAGCTTCGCCGAGCGCATCGGTGAACACCTGCGTCGTGTATCGCGCGTCCCAAGTTAGGAATACCAGCGCCGAAAATTTCGTACGACGCGCCGCGACAAGCAGCTGAAACCTGGTGCGCGCGACCAGGTCGTAGGTGCGCAGCGCACTGGCGTCACCGAAGTACGCCAGCGAGTCGGCGCCCTCCAAAACCGTCTCCAAGCGGCGGACGTAGTTGGTCCCCAGCTCGGCCGACAAGCTGCCGACGAAGCGCGCATAGAAGACCCGCGGCGCGATCAAGCCATAGGCGATCGCCCCCTCGCGGTCTTCCAACATGCAAAGTCCCGCAGGATTGAACAGGTCTTGCATCCGCCGAGGTGAACGGAGACTACCCGCGGGACTTGAGCTTTCTGGGCATAGTATGGTGCTCCCCGCCCGATTCGATGCGCCACTACCCCGCCTACTGCCCCGACTGCAAACGCCTGTGGCTCGTTGCCACAGAGAGCGCCCCTTCCGCCAGCCCGACGTGCCCGCGTTGTCAGGACCGCGGCCGGCTGATCCCAGGCGCCTACTACTCGGATCCGGCCAGCTTGGTTTTCACCAAACTGGAAGGCGCGCTGTTCAACGCCGACCTCGGCACCTCCGCGCTCGGGCGCATGGGCGCCGAGCTCGAGCGGCTGCTGCCCTCGCCAACCGAGACCGAGATCGAACGCGCGTTCGCCGAAGTGATCGAGCGCTTGGGCTTGACCGCTGAGCTGAGCCCCATACCCGGCAAGCGCGTCGCCCTGCGCATGGTGGTCACGATCGCCAGCACGCTGTCGCAACCCGTCATCCGCGAGTCGGGCGTGATGCGCCTGCCGCAGACCATCCGCGGCCTGTTCGACCTTGCCCCGAAGGCCCCCCCGCAGCCCGACGGCAAAGACTCGAAGTCCGAGCCGTAGGCACGCACCCGCTAATTCGGCGCGACAGCGCGTTCGAGGTCACCGACGCAGTCCGCCACAATCTCGCGCGTCATTGAGTCAGCTGCCTTAGGGGCGGGAGCCCTTTCGCCGAAGCAACAAGCTTGGGACGTGACGGACGACCGTGTCACGATAGGAAGCTTGAGCAGTTCCGAGATCACGGGTGATGGTCCGCTGCTCGTTCCGTGACCAAGCATGAAGGCCAATCTCCTACTGATCGACGATAGCGAGGCGCAAAGCACCAAGATCAGGGAGGCTCTCGAGCGCCTTGGCTACGGGGTGACCGTCGCGTCATCCGGCGTCGAAGGGCTGCGGCTTGCGCGCACGACATCGCCGGATTTGGTGCTGCTCGACGTCGTGATGGCGGACATCGACGGCTTTGCCGTCTGCCGCTGGCTGAAGATGAACGCGGAGACGCGCGACATTCCGGTGATCATGCTCACGGTGCGCACGGCGCTGGCCGACCGCGTCGAGGGTCTCAACATCGGGGCCGACGACTACCTGGCGAAGCCGTTCGAGGACCAAGAGCTCGAAGCGCGCATCTTCGCGGCACTGCGCGTGAAAGCCGCGCACTCGGAGTTGCGCGATCGCAATCAACAGCTGGAGTCCATGCTTCACAGCGTCGAGGCCTTGGCCAGCACCGACGCCCTGACCGGGCTCTACAACCGCCGACGCTTCGCTGACGTGCTCAAGCGCGAGTTCGCAGTGACCAAGCGTTACAAGAACACCCTCAGCTGTTTGCTCTTGGATTTGGACCACTTCAAGCAGATAAACGATCGTTTCGGACACGACGCTGGCGATCAGGTGCTCAAAGAGGTGGCGCGTCGGATCACGGGCTCGCTGCGCGAGGTGGACCTGGCCGCGCGCTACGGTGGCGAAGAGTTCGTAGTCTTGCTGCCTCACACCAGCAAGACCGACGCCCGGATCGTGGCCGAGCGGTTGCTGAAGAACGTGCGCAAGCAAGACTTCACGTTTGGGGGCGAGGTCCTGACCGTCACGACCAGCATCGGTGGCGCGGGCAACTCGGACGTGGAATCCAACAACCCCGAAGATTTGGTCAAAGCCGCCGACATCGCCCTGTATGAAGCCAAGAAGAACGGCCGGAACCGGCTCGCTATGTACCGCAGCGCGGGCGACGAACGGACGGTTGGCAGCGCGAATTCGCTGCCTGCGCCCGCCATGCCCTTTCCCGCGTCGCTGCCCGCGCCCGCCGGTCCTTTCAGCGTGACCGTGCCCGCGGATATTCGCCTGCCGACCGTGCCGAACCCGATCGTCGAAGATCAGCCGCCGCCCGCGCGAAAGAAATAGGCTTCACAAGCACGAGAAGAAGACCAACGAGCAGGGTGACCACGAGTGCGCGCATGTCTCCTCCCGCGCATGATCATGCCAGAGGCGAAGCAACTACCTCCGGAGCTCCAGGTGATGTGGTTGGGGATTCTGCGCGACCACTGCTTGCAGGCGATGGGCTCGGCCTGGGCCGGCAGGGCCACTCCGGTTTGGATTCCCAGCGTCGTGAGAAGTGTGGCGCCAAACGCACGCCGGCTCGTGGCTCTCGGCGTCACCGTGCTCGAAGTCATCCCACAGCCTCTACCGGGGGCGGCTCCTGGGGGTGTTCGACCAGCTCCGGGAGTCCGCGTCCCTTCCAGATCGCGAAGATTGCAGGATAGACGGTTAGCTCGAGCAAGAACGAGGTCACGAGCCCTCCGATCATCGGTGCAGCGATGCGCTTCATCACGTCGGCTCCGGTTCCTGTACTCCAGAGGACCGGAACGAGGCCGATGATCATGGTCGCGACGGTCATCAGCTTGGGGCGAAGGCGCTTTGCCGCACCCTCGACGATGGTTTCTTTCAGGTCTGCCCGGTCACGAAGTCGGCCTTCGCGCAGCGCGCGCCCGTGCGCGAGGGTGAGGTACAGAAGCATCACGACGCCGGTCTCAGCGTCCAGCCCAGCCAGCGCGATGATACCGACCCAGACAGCAACGCTGATGTTGTAGCCGAGAAAATAGAGAAGCCAGATCGCTCCCACCAGCGAGAACGGCACAGCGAGCATCACGATGACCGTTTCGGTGACGGACTTGGTGTTGAAGTACAGCAGCAGGAAGACGATACCGAGCGTGAGCGGGATCACCCATTTTAACCGCTCTTTCGCGCGTTCGAAGTATTTGAATTGTCCGACCCACGCGAGCCGCGTGCCTGCTGGCAGCGCGACGTCTTGCGCCACGGTGCGCCTGGCTTCGGCCACGTAGTCAGCGATCGGTCGATCGGTGTCGACGAAAACGAAGCCGACCAGCTTGCCGCCTTCGCTTCGAATCATGGGCGGGCCGAGCACGCTCTTGATTTCGGTCACTTGCGACAACGGCACCTGAGCGCCACTTGGTGTGCCGATCAGCACACGTCCCAAGATCTCCGGATCGTCGCGGAACTCGCGCGCGTAGCGGACCGAGATTGGATAGCGCTCCCGCCCTTCGACCGTCTCCGAAATGTTCTCGCCGCCGATCGCTTGAGCTACGACCATGTTGATATCGGCGACGCTCAGGCCGTGACGCGCGGCTTCCTCCCGTTTGACGGTGAAATCGATGTAGAACCCGCCTGTCGAGCGTTCGGCGAACGCACTGCGGGTGCCTGGGATTTTCGCCACGGAATGCTCGACCGCGATCGCCGCCTTCTCGATCGCATCCAAATCGTCGCCGAACACCTCGATGCCGAGCGGGCTTCGTACTCCCGTAGCGAGCATCTCGGTGCGGGTCTGGATCGGCATCCACCAGACGTTCGGCATGCCGGGGAAATGCAGCTTCTCGTCCATCTCTTGAACGAGCGCGTCCCACGTGAGCCCCTTTCGCCATTCAGTTCGGGGCTTGAGCACCACTGTGACTTCGGCCATGCCGAGCGGCGCGGGGTCGGTCGCGGTCTCGCTGCGGCCTTGCTTGCCGAACACACTGACTACTTCCGGAAATTTCTTGAGCTCGCGATCCATGGCCTGAAGCAAGACCGCGGATTCGTTCTCCGACATGCCGGGCGGCGCTGTGGGCATGTAAAGCAGCACGCCCTCGTTGAGCGGCGGCATGAACTCGTTCTTCAAACGAGTTACCGCGGGCAACGTGAGCACGATCGCCAGCACGGCGAGCACAATGACCTTCCAGCGTTGCTCCACCACAAAGCGCACGACGGGCGCATAGGCTGCCGTGAGCCAGCGGTTGATGGGATTTTTCGATTCGTCGTGAACCTTGCCGCGGATCAGCAACACTGCGAGCGCAGGTGTGAGAGTAACGGCCAAAATCGCGGAAAAACCGATGGAATACGTTTTCGTAAACGCGAGTGGCTTGAAGAGCCTGCCTTCGGTCGCCTCCAGTGTGAACACCGGCAAGAACGAAATGGTGATCACGAGCAGCGAGAAGAAGATTGATGGCCCGACCTCCTGCATGGCTTCGATGATGGCCTGCTGCCGCGTGGTATTCTGACCGTCCGCCTCCCATTCGGCTAGCTTCTTGTGGATGTTCTCGATGATGATGATCGATGCGTCTACCATCGCGCCGATCGCCACCGCGATGCCGCCAAGTGACATGATGTTCGCCGTCAGGTGCTGCTCCACCATCGGGATGAACGCGAGTAAGACCCCAAGCGGCAGCGTCAGGATCGGAATCAGCGCGCTTCGGACGTGCAGCAGGAACACGAAAATCACCACGCTGACGACGACCATCTCCTCGATTAGCGTGTGGCGCAGCGTGTGCACCGCGTCCTCGATCAGCTCGGAGCGATCGTAGGTGGTAACGACCTTGACGCCCTCGGGCAGGCTCGGAGCGATCTCTTTGAGGCGCTCCTTGACGCCGTTGATTACAGTCAGCGCGTTCTCACCGTAGCGCATGATCACGACGCCGCCCGGCGCCTCACCTTCGCCGTTGAGCTCGGTGAGCCCGCGGCGGATATCGGGGCCGAGGCTCACGTGGCCCACGTCCCTTACCCGGATCGGCGTGCCGTTCACCACCTTGATCGGGGCGCTGCCAATATCCTCGGGCTTCTTGACGTAGCCGCGGCCACGGATCACCTGCTCGTGTCCGGCGATCTCGATCACCCGGCCGCCAACCTCTTCATTGGAGGCACGGACGGCTTTCACCACGTCATCCATCATGATGCCGTAGCCGAGCAGCTTGTTGGGATCGACGTTGACCTGATACTGCTTGACGAACCCGCCCACGCTCGCGACTTCGGCCACGCCCGGCACGCTGGCGAGCGCGTAGCGCACGTTCCAATCCTGGAGTGAGCGCAGCTCTTGCAGATCGTGCTTGCCGGTCTTGTCGACCAGGGCGTACTCGAATACCCAGCCGACGCCCGTTGCGTCGGGGCCAAGCGTTGGATTCACGCCCTGAGGCAGCTTCGCGCGTACCGAGCTCATGTACTCGAGCACGCGGCTCCGCGCCCAGTAGATGTCCGTACCATCTTCAAAGATCACGTTCACGAAAGACATGCCAAACATCGATTGTCCGCGCACCGCTTGCACCTTCGGAGCCGAGATCAGCGCCGTGGAGATCGGGTACGTCACCTGATCTTCGACCAAGTCAGGGCTCTGCCCCATCCATTCGGTAAAGACGATGACTTGAACGTCGGAAAGATCGGGAATGGCATCGAGCGGCGCGCGCTGCAGCGAAACCCAGCCCCACGCCGTGAGCGCTGCGACGAATAGGATTGTCAGAAAGGGGCGATTGGCGCTCGCCGCGATCAATCGTGCGATCAGTCCAAGCTCAGGCGCGTCGGTCGAAGGTGTCGGTCCGCTCACTTACCGGCTCCCGGCGCCAAAACCTCTAAATTCATACCGCACTTGGGGCACTTGCCAGGTGTCGCGCTCCGTACCTCAGGATGCATCGGACAGCTGTAGACCGCGACTGACGGGGCTTTCTTGTTTGCGCTGCCATGCATAGGCATGCCACCCGATTTGGGCATCGGCGCTGGCGCGACGTTGACCGGGGCCGGCATGGGGCTTGGCGCCATCGGCTCGCTCGACGGCGCTTCAGGCACGGCCTCCGCCGCATCCGGCGCCTTGTCCCAGTACTTCGCGGCAGTGCTGATGCGTGCCTCCGCAGCGATCAAGAACACGCCCGAAGTGGCAACCCTATCGCCAACCTTGAGGCCCGACAGCACCTCGTACATGCCATTCGCTTCCATCCCGAGCTTCACTTCTTCGGGGCGGAACCTGCCTTCACCCAAGTCGACAAACACGAGCCGGCGCGGCCCCGTGTAGACCACGGCCGCCGCTGGCACCTGCAGGCGCGTGGTGGCGTCGGATTCGAGATTGACACTTGCGTACATGCCGGGCCGAAGCTCCAGCTCCTGGTTCTTCAGCTCGACGCGCACGTGCCCGGTGCGCGACATCGGGTCCAGATAGGGATAGATGTACGAGACTTTGGCCTCGTACGAGTGGTCGGGCAGGTAGTCGAGCGTGACGCTCGCGTTCTGTCCGACTTTGACGTGCGCCAGATCAGCCTCGTACACCTCTGCCTCGACCCAGACCTTGTTGAGCGCGGCGATGCGATACAGCTTCATCCCGGCCTCGACCGAAGCGCCCTCGACGACATCCTTTTCGATGACGAAGCCGCTCCCCGGCGACGGAATAGGGATACTCTCCGAAGGAGTACCGCGCTTTTCGAGCGCGCCAATTTGGCCCTCGCTCAAGCCAAGCAAGTGCAAGCGCTGGCGGGCCGCTCGTCCAAAGCTTTCGGGTCTGGTCGCAGCGGCGCTGGTACCCGGCGCCGACGCACCGTGCGTCGCCAGCAAGAAATCCTGCTCGGCGTTGTAAAGCTCGGGACTGTAGAGCATAAACAGCGTCTGCCCGGCAGCAACGCGCTGTCCCGTCTTGTTGACGAGGAGTTTCGTGATCCAACCGCTCACCTTGAGATTGACGTCGGAGAGCGTCGACTCGTCGTAGGCAACATGCCCCACGGCTCGAAACCCGCGGCGCATAGGTGCCTCGATGACTTCGCCGATCCTGACGCCAATCAGCTGGCGCCGGGCCTCGTCGATCAGGACGACGCCTTGCTCCTGCTGCTCCTTGGTGACCGGTATCAAGTCCATGCCGCAGATCGGGCACTTGCCAGGCCCCGCCTGCTTCACCGAGGGGTGCATCGAGCACGTGTAGTGATCGATCTCACCGGGTGTTGACGACGCCGTTGGCGCGGCGCCGTCGGTAACTTGCCAAGAGCTGGCGTTACCGCACGTGGGCATCTTGAGTCCCATGTAGGGGTTGTCCGTGGCGCCACTTCGCTGCATCCAGCGTGCGTGCTCGAACATCGGGCATTCCATGACCTTGAGCCCCTGAATGAGCCGTGAATCGGCACCGACGAGCGGCAGGAAGTCGCGGTTGAAGCTGGCGAACGATTTGCGGGCCTCTTCGAGCGACTTGGTCGTCGCTAGCGAGCTCGCGCCCGTCGCAGCATCCAAGAGCGCGACCTTCACCTCGCCCCGATCTTTTGGCAGCGCGTCTGCGGCTGCTCGCAGCGCCGCGGCGACCGTCTGTGCCGCGTCACCGATGTTGTCGGTCTTGTCTTGGGCGAGCGCGGCGCGTACTCGTTCGACCGCGTCGACAGCAGTATGCAGCGCGTCGAAAGCGGGCGGCGGATATTCGATCTCTGGTAGCGCCGGCTTCGCCTGAGCGTGCGAGCTGGCCTCTGGCATCGCTTTGCCTGCCGCTTGGGACGACATGGCCGTGTCCATCGAGTTGCCCGTGGGCTTGCCTCCGAACCAGGCAATCAGAGGCTTGCGGAACGCAATTGCAGCAATCGCGAGAGCAGCAACGAAAAGGGCGGAGGTGATCCAGCGACGCTTTGGTTTGAAGCTCAGCGAGTTCATCGATCTGTTTCCTTGGATTCCAACCCGGGTATGCGTCCCAGCGCCCGTTCGAGCGCCGCGCGGCGACCGTCGTATTCGGCGCGCGCCATTTGGTAGTCGAGCTCGGCGGCTCGTAAGTTCTTCTCGGCATCGATCACGGCGACGAAAGGATTTCTCGAGGCCGTGAAACCTGCGCGTGCCGCCTCAATCTGGTCCCTGGCTACCGGTAACAGCCGCCGTTCGATGAGCTCGAGCACGTGTCGCGACTCATCGAGCTGCTTGGCGGCCACGAATACCTGGCTGCGAGCAGCATCCGTGAGACGCGCCGCTTCAGCCTCGTACTTCGCGCGGGTAGCGAGCGCTTCGTCCGCCATGCCCTGGCGGCGTGAACTTTGGATTGGAAGATTGAATCCGAGCCCCACCATGAATCGATGCTCAGGCATGTCCCACATCGAGTTGTACGCCGCCGAAACCGTGAAGTCCGGGTAGGCGTCGCGACCAGCGCGGTCGGCTCGAGCTTGCTCGGCGCGCACGTGCTGGCGCGCGGCTTGAATCTCGGACCGACTCGCGAGCGCTTCGCCCTCGAGCCGTCGAGGGTTCGACTCTCCGAGCCTGTCAGTTCGTGATAGCTCTGCTGGTGGAGGCGGCAACAGCAGCTCCGGCGCACGATGGAGAAGCTCGTTCATCTGAGCCACCGTGACCTCGCGTTGCGACTGAAGCCGTACGGCGTCGTGTTCCATGTGCGCGACCTCGGCCTCCGCCTGCAGCGTATCTTGCGCAGCGCCCCGACCTGCTTCGAACTGCGCGGTCGCGCCTGCTTGCATCGCGCGCATCAGCTGGATGTGCTGTGCGTTGATCTCGAGCGACCGCTCGGCAACGAAATACTGGTCGTAGAGCATCACGGCCGTGAGCGCGAGATCTCGTCGCATCACCTCGTAGTCGGATTTGGCGGCTTCGGCTTCGGCACTGGCGATCGATGTTTCGAGGGCGCGCTTGCCGAACCACGGCAAGTGTTGGCTCAGCTCGACTTGGTAGCCGAACGGCGCCTTTGACGAAGCAATCGACAAGGGCGCGACTCCCAGGTCAACCATGGGGTCATCCCAGACGCCCGCCTGGCGGACGCGCGAAAGGGCGGCTCGGTAGCTCTGGCGTGCTGATTCGATCGTGGGGTTCTTGCTGAGCACCGCCCGCACGAACGCGCTCCGCTCGAGCACCGCCGCTGTGAGCGCGCGCGCTTCCTCGGACGAGGTGGCCGCCTGGCGTGTGGCCGCGAGGCCACCCGCTGTGGCCGGCGAGCGCTGTGAAGCGGTGGTCGCAGTAGACGCGCAACCGGCGAGCAAACCAACGAAACCGATCCAAGCAAACCCGCAGCTGTGGCGCGAAATGCATGCGCCGCGCAGGCGGAACGAATTTCCGATCATCGACTACTCCTGTGGCATTGACGGATCAGCGGGCGGCAGATCTCTGCCGAGCCGCGACGAGGCGCCTAGCTCTGGACAAGCTAGTGCCGGACGCAAAGATGGAGAAGTCGCTTCAGCTCAAGAGAGCGCAGTGCACGATGAACAGAGGTGGGCCAGCGCCAGGTGGACCGCGACCACCGCGCGGCGCAAGACCAACTCTTCCGGACTCCAGCCTCGGGGCCAAGTAAGGCTCGATGACGATCGCCAGTGCGGCCGTCGGCACGTGTAGCGCCGCGTCGTCGACCCCGCGGGTGCCTGCCCGCTCCGGTGACACGAGCCGCTCACAGCAATCAGGTGTTCGAGCCTGCGCAGGCTGCTCGGCGTCGTGCGGCGCGGGTTGTTCCGCACAGCAGCACGACGGCATTACCTTTTCCGCCATGTGGCAGAAGTAGTGCGTCCCGGCGAGGGCTCCGCTCGGCAGCAAGATCGCGAGCGCCGCGATCAAGGTGAGCATTGGGAGCCGAAGGAAGCGCATTCGTTCTGATCCTAGGATATTTCTCGTTCAGGCGCGACCGCTCCCCATCTAGGGAAGGTCAGGGATAGGCCGCGCTTCGATAACTAGGCGCAGTCGTCTCACGGCGTGACAGGTCACCGGAGCTAACTCGCCCGCGCCCCTATCAGGTGGCATCGAACAGAAACGGTTGGTTCGGTGCGCTTCTCTAAGGAGCAGCTTTATCGCTCGAGGGCGTCGGCATCGAGTCCCCCGCCTCCGCCGGCTGCCGAAGAGGCCGGAGCCGTCATCGCAGGATTGAGCGCCGGACTAGCTGCCTGCGGGCGCGGCGAGGCTTTTGGTTTGGTTCACAGTCGTCTCCGTTTCAGGTTGGTTTCTGCGGTCCGCGAGTGTCGGTCTCCGGCTTCATTCGTCACCGGCGCGCGTGCAGCCAGCGGTCGCATAGGCGCAGCGAGGCGCAGGCGTGACACCGGGCCTTCGAAATTGCCGTTCGCGTCCAGGGCTGCTACGCCGTTGACGACGCGAGCTCCCGGGACTTGATGGCTACCGAAATGGTTTAGAGTGGTGAGCGCGCTGTTTCGCGCTAGTCGTGCTGACCCACGTGTTGCAGTATCGCCTCGCGCTCGGCCACGGTGGTCGAGCAGATTCCCCCCATGAGGTTCTCTATGCGTTCCTTTGGATTCCTTTATGTCGCGGCTGCCGGTGCTCTGCTCGTAGCCTGTGGTGGTAGCAGCCCGCCAGCCGAGCAACCCGAGATGACCCCCGCGGCGCCCGCTGCTGACGCTTCAGCGATGCCCGAGAAGCCGCCAATTGAGGGCAGCGCGGGTGGGCACACCATGCCGGACGGGTCCACCATGCCAGGCGACATGAAGGACAAATAGCACCCAACTCAGCGCGTGCGCTGAGCGACGACCGACGCCGGCGATTGCATCGCGGAGTCTCGAACCTGCTCGCGCACGATGAGGGCGACTACCGCAAGCACGAACATCACACCGATCCAGCGCTTGATCGCGCCGGTTTCTGTAAGGCAGCTGAATGGGTGAAAGTTCGCTCACCGTGATTCGGCGGCAGCTTCTGGGCAGTTTCTCCGTCAGGCCATCCGGTCAGTACCGATCAGCGAAGGCACGACCGCGCCTCGCTTCATGCGGCGCGCCGCGGAGCTGGCGTAGGGTGAGGTTGCTCCCCATTGGCCGCGCCATTTTTCACCTTGCAGGTGTTGGCCCCGCCGGCTCAGCCGCTCCGGCCAATGCTCATCAGCCAGCGCCGCTAGCGCAAAGATTGCCAAGCTCACCGCCGCGCAAACGAGCACTCCAATCATCGCCAAGTCCCTCGCGAGTTGAATCACTGCCTACCTAGCTTGGCGCGGCCCGCACAAGAATGCCATCAACCGAAACAAAAGCCGTCGTCGAGCGGGACTTGTGGCTGCCATCGGGCACTCGGCTGGCTTCGGTCGGCCTGGTGCCCGTGCTGTGGAGCAGCGGCACGGGTGCGGACGTGATGAAGCGCATCGCAGCACCGATGGTGGGCGGCTTGGTCACGTCATTTCTTCTCGAATTGACCGTGTATCCGGCGATCTTTGCGATCTGGAAGGGGCACCGCCTCCCGGACGATGAATTGCTGAATTTGGGGTGATTCGCAGCGCCCGGGCGGAGACTGGGTAGTTATGCCACGCTTGGGCGTCTTGCTGGGCCCTACTTTGGCGGCTCTTTCACCAGGCCCGGCTTGGCATCGTTCGTGCTGAAGCGGGGCACAATGTCAGCCCTGGCGTTCAAAATGCCCCACACAACTCACGATGGCACCGAACGACGGGGAGCGGCGCTTGCCCCGCGCATCCTGGTTGCCGACGACGATCAGGACATGTGCGACATGGCGGTCGCCGGTCTGACCCCGCTCGGCTACGACGTAGCGTCGTGTCGAACGCCGGCTGATGCGCTGGCCAGGCTGGATGACGACGACTTTGTAGCCATGCTGGTCGACATCCACATGGACGGCAAAAGTGGGCTCGACCTGTGTCGAGAGGTCGCCGCAAAACGCCCGGATCTGCCGGTAATCGTCATGACCGGCTTCGGCACCGTCGAGCACGCAGTCGGCGCGATCCGGGCCGGCGCCTATGACTTCGTCACCAAACCGGTGTCGATGGACGCGCTGTCGCTGATCCTCGAGCGCGCGATTCGGCATCGTGCGTTGACGGAGGAGCTGCAGCGACTGCGGCGCCGGGTTCACGAGGACACGCTGCCCGACATCGTTGGCAGCGGCGAAGCGATTCGCCAGGTGGCAGATCTCGTGGCGCGCATCGCTACGACCGATACCAGCGTGCTGGTGACCGGCGAAAGCGGGACCGGCAAGGAGCTGGTGGCGCGGGCGATCCACGAGAAGAGCGGGCGAACCGGCGCGTTCTTGGCGATCAACTGTGCCGCGGTGCCGGAAACTTTGCTGGAAAGCGAGCTGTTTGGCCATGCGCGCGGAGCGTTCACGGACGCGCGCGTGGCGCGCTCCGGTTTGTTCGTCGAAGCCAACAACGGCACGCTATTCCTAGACGAAATTGGTGAAATGCCGTTGTCGATGCAGGCCAAGCTGCTGCGCGCGCTGCAAGAGCGCAAAGTGCGCCCGCTCGGCGCGTCCCACGAAATTCCGTTCAACGCGCGCTTGGTGACGGCGACCAATCGCGATCTGGAGCAAGAGGTCACCGACAAGCGCTTCCGCGAAGACCTTTTTTACCGCGTCAACGTGGTGCGGGTGGACGTGCCGCCGCTGCGCAAGCGCGGCAACGACGTGCTCGAGCTGGCACAGTTTTTCCTGGCGCGCACCGCCAAGCGTTCGGGAAAGAACGTCAGCATCATCGGTCGCGCCGTCGCCGAGTGCATCGTGGGCTACGATTGGCCGGGCAACGTGCGCGAGCTCGAGAACTGCATGGAGCGTGCGGGAGCTCTGGCGCGCTTCGAGACCTTGACCGTCGACGACCTGCCGCCCAAGGTGCGCGATCATCGCTCGATGAGCGTCGACATCTCCAGCGACAACCCGCAAGATTTGCCGACGTTTGCCGTGGTCGAACAGCGCTACATCCGCAAAGTGCTGAACGCCGTCCGCGACAACAAAACCGTCGCCGCCAAAGTGCTCGGCTTCGATCGCCGCACGCTGTATCGCAAGCTCAAAGACATGTCGTGAGCGTTCACGCCTGCTGCAGCATCAAGTCAGCGAAGACGAAGCCGTCGCGCTCGACGACTTCGCCGGCCTGAATCGGCACCGGGTGCTGGAACATCGGTCCGGCGTAGGCAAAGCTGTGAAATTCGCCGCGCTCGCCGCACCGGTCGACGTCGGGTGGCAGGTCGGACAGCAGCGCCGCATCGAATTCACGACCGGCAAAGCTGGCTGCCAACTGGCGCGGGTCGACGCAGGTCAATCGCGCGCGCAAACCGCCGTCGATCATCGTGCGCGCAAGCTGGTCAGTCGGTAAGCCCCACAGCGGAAAGACTGGACGAAGACCAGTGCCTTCCAGCTTTTTGACGCGGTATTGGCGAATGTCTTCCAGGAACAAATCGCCGAACGCCATGACGCTGATACCCGAGGCTCGCGCTTGCGCAACGGCCACGGCCATCGCGGCTTCGTACTGCGCGTTGCTGCAGGGCCATGGCAGGCCGACTTCGAGCAGCGGCAATCCGACCGCTGCCGCTTGAGCGCGCAGCAGCTCGACACGCACCGCGTGCATGGCGACGCGCGCGAACTGTTCGTTGATCGTCGTCAACAGCCCAACGACCTCGAGCTGGGGGTCGGAGCGCAGGACCTGCAGCGCCCAAGCGCTGTCTTTGCCACTGCTCCACGATAATAGGGTCTTTTCAGTCATATCAGCCTGCGGCGAACCGACCCGACTTTTAGAGGCGTTTCGGCGCCGCGCGACCACAAATTCCCGTCGCTTGGCAGTTTTTCCTATCAGCTACGACGAAAGCGCGCCGCGGCTTGCCGCAGTGAGACCCGATGCCCCAACCCTGCTTGGCAAAACCGGGGTTTCGCGCGCCAATAGGCGGCATTCTTCTTGCTGAAGCCTGGGTATGAAGAGCTTGCCCCTGCCCGTCGCTCATGTCCGTAACAATTTGTCCGATGTCTTGGACGACGCACGCCGCGGGCAGCGCATTCGTGTGACTCGCCACGGCAAGCCAGTCGGCTGGATCATCGGCGAAGACGAGCGCGCGAAGCTCGACGCGCCGACCAGCCCGGTCAAACCAGCGGGCTCTCGTCGTCCGCGTCGCCGCGTTTAAGCACAGCGATCGCCTTGACGAGCGAATCGAGCGAAAACGGCTTGATGGCATAGCGTTGGAACCCCGTGGCGGACGCTTGCGGGCGCCATTGACCTTCGGAGTAGCCGCTGACGGCGATCGCCGGCAGCTTGGCTGCGCCGTCACGGGCACGCAGCCGCTGCAGCAGCTCGCCGCCGTCGCCGTCGGGCAGGCCCAGGTCCGCAACTAGGACATCGACGTGGCGTCCGACCGACGCAGCCAGCGCCTGCGCAACCGACTCGGCTTGCAGCACGTGGGCGCCTTCCGTTTCCAGACAGAGCACCAACAGCTCGAGGTTATCGAGATCGTCCTCGACTACCAGAACCGTGATTCCGCGCAGGCGCATGACCACGCAAGCGTTGGCGCGGTCGACGCGAGCGCGCAAACTTTGTACAAAACTCAGCGCCGCGGCGGCGGCGTGTGCCCGCTCGAGCGCTCGCGAGCGGCGCGCCGAATTGCGCTAATTAGGTCGTCCAACGGCACCGGCTTGACCAGAAATCGGTCGGCACCCAACGAAGAAAGCAGCGTCCACTCCTTGGGGCCGCCGGCGGCGCTGACGACGATGATCGGCACCTTTTGGGCGCTCGGCCGCGAGCGTAATAGGGCCGTCACACCCATGCCGTCCATCTGCGGCATTTGCAGATCGAGCACTACCACCGACGCTGGTTGGCGGTCGAAGGCTTCAATCGCGAGCCGGCCGTTCGCGACGCACTCCACGTCGGCTCCCGGAAATTCTTCACTGAGCACGATTTGCAACAGCTCGCGGAAATCTTGATCGTCTTCAGCGACTAGAATGCGCACCGGCTCGAGGCTGTCGTTCCTGGCTTCGAGCAACGCGCGCCGAAACAACTCCACGCTGCCGTGACGCTCCCGCGGGTCCTTGGCGAGAGCTTGCTGCAGCACGCGATCGAACGCTTGTGGCAGGCTCCTGCGCAGATCGCTGGCCAGCGGCACCGGCGCGGTGCCGTGCAGCACGGCCAGCGCCAGGTCGTCATTGGCAACGTAGGGTGGCTGCCCGGTCAAGAGCTCGAAGGCGATGCAGGCCAGCGAATACAGATCGCTCTGCGGCGTCGCGCCACCGTCGGCCGCGATGTCGAAATGAATCTCGGGCGCGATGTAGCCGGGGGTTCCGACCGGTTCCTTGTTGCCGACGCCGACTTTGAACGGCACCGCCAGTCCCAGGTCCGAAACGCGCGCGCGCAGCTGGGAATCCAGCAGGATGTTCGCCGGCTTGAGGTCGCGGTGCAGCGTGCCAGCGGCGTGAATCGCGCTCACCCCCAAGCAGATTTGGTTGAGCAGGCGCAAGGCATCGTCCAGATTGGGTTCGTCGTCTTGAGCGGCGTGCCAGCCTTCCAGTGTTTCGCCTTCGACGAGCTCCATGACCATGAACGGCGCGCCGTCGTGATCACCGAAGGCATGAATCGTGACGACGTTGGGATGGCTGACCTTGGCCATGGCTTGCGCTTCGGAAATGAAGCGGGCCAGAAAGTCGGGTGAGCGCAGCTCGGCGTGAATCAGCTTGATCGCGACCTTGCGCCCCAACCGCTCGTCGAGCGCGCTCAGCACCACGCCCATGCCGCCGCCCCCCAGCGTACCGGTGATCTCGTAGGTGTCGGCGATGCGTTCACCGCGCCGTGGCAAAGGTCTGGGTTGGCGGGTCAGGCGAATGTCGCTCTGGCGCACGCCGGCCTCCGCCGGCTCGACCCGCCGCGTGTCCGTCAAGCTCGGCGCCGTGTCGGCCGCGGGATCGACGTTCTTGGGTCTGTGGGGTGGCATGAGGGCCGCGCTACGCGTTGCCCGGTACGCGGCCGTGAGTCGCCTCACCGCTGCCCTTCACGGCGCTACCGATCAGGAACGAGCGCAGCATCCACGCCATCTTTTCGTGGCTCTGCAACATGCGCGTAAAAAAGTCGGCAGTGCCGGCGTCGTTGAACTCGCTGGCGCACAGCGCGACTGCCCCGCGCAATGAGCGCGCGATGGCTTCGTGGTCGGCGAGCAGGTAACGCACGGCCTCGGTGGCGTCGGGAATTTCTCCCGGGTACTCCTTCAGCTCAGCCGATTTCAGGAAACCTTGCGCGGTTCCGATCGGGTAGCCGCCGAGCATGCGGATCCGCTCCGCAATCTCGTCGGCGTAGATCGAGAGCGTCGCATACTGCTCGTCCAAGAGCTTGTGCAGCGTCATGAACTGCGGACCCACGACGTCCCAGTGGAACTTCTTGGTCTTGATCGTCAGCAGGCTGGCGTTGGCCAGCGCAACGTTCATGGCTCGAATCGAGCCGTCGCGCTCGCGCGATGCCAAGCCAATATTGGCGTCGCCGACTTTGCCGGCTTCCGGCTGTTCCTGGGCGCGCCTGTTCGATGAATCTCCGTTGCCCGTCGCTGTGCTCGCCGTTGTCATGGTTGCCAGCCTAAGCAAGCCGTATGCCCGCCAGGTTCCGGGGAGAATCGTGGTTCGGCCGCGGCAAAAAGGTCAAAGTGCGACATTTGGTCCGAGCGGGCGCTCACGCCACGGCGCGCACGTCCGCTCGCTGGCTGATCAGCTCGTGGATGAACGCCAGCTTGAGCTCGACCTGCGGGGTAAGCGCGAACGGATACGCGTCGGGCAAACCCATGCTGCGATTCAAGGCATTCAGCGCGATTGTCAGCCCCTGCCAAACCGGAAGCAAAGTCGAAAGCGTAGCTGTGTCCGGCGCGACGTCGGGCGCCACATTAGCCACGAAGCCGAAATGTTGCGCCGTTTCCAGCGTGTCACGTAGGTGCAAGTAGTGCGCAAAGGTTTCGGCGAAGTCTTCCCACGGATGCGACGATGCATAGCGACTGATGTAACGCAGGTGGTAGTCTTCGAGCGGCGCCGAGTAGTGACGTTCCAGCGCCTGCGCGTAGTCGTCGCGCTCGTCGCCAAAAACCTCCCTGAATGCCTGCAGGCGGTCGCCCTCTTGGACCAAGCGATCCCAGTAATAGTGACCAATCTCGTGGCGAAAATGGCCGAGTAACGTGCGGTAACGCTCTTTGAGCGCGAGCCGGTTGCGCTCGCGCTTTGCCGGATCGGCTTCCTCGATGTTGAGCGTGATCAAGCCGTCGCTGTGGCCGGTGAGCACGCGCTCGTCGCCGACGTCGGCCTTGATGTCGAACGAAAGCCCGCGCACCGGGTCGTCGAGCTTGGACGACACCTCCAACCCGAGCCGGAACAGGCCGTAGATCAGCCGGCGTTTGGCGCTCTCCACCTCCGCCCATAGCAGCTGGTTCCCCGGCTCGCTCAGGTTCGGGATGGTGTGATTCAAGCGGCAAGCGAGACACAACGTGTGCGGCGCGTCGATTGGCACGAGCCAATTGCAGACGCCGTTTTCCACGTAGTTGGCGCACGGCCGGAAGCCGTTCGCGGCGTCAGGCAGCGCGACGAGCAGCAGCTTGTCAGGTCGAAAGCCGAGCGCAGCCTTGCAGGCCAGACAGTGGGTATTTTCGAAGAAAATCCGCGCGCCGCACGCGCAAGTAAATGTTCGCACGCAGGTCCTTTGCAATTTGCTCAGCCCGAGGCGCGACGTCGCAACGTGACGTCGCGCCCGGACTGGCCGCCAGCAGCTTGCTACTCCCGACCAGCCACCGGGTTGACTGGTGGCTGATCTTCGTAGCTCGGCATCGGATCTGACGGCGCGTTGGGGGAATCGGGAGTCACCGGTTCCGGCTCCGAGGGTGAAGGCGCCGGCGGTACCGGCGTGGGCCTGGCGGACCCGTGCGCCTTACGCGGGGTCATTGACGAGTGCTCGTCATGCCGGCCGCGGCTTGCGCTGAGCTTTGGATGACGATCTCCACGCGACGGTTGTTGGCGCGTCCTTCGGGCGTTTCGTTCGACGCGACCGGATTGGCCTCGCCACGGCCGATCGCCCGCAGTTTCTCGGCCCTCACGCCCTGGCTGGCCAAGTAGTCGCGGACCGCGTTGGCGCGATCTTGCGACAACTTGAGGTTCGTGTCGTCGGCACCCCGCGAATCGGTGAAGCCTTCGATTGAAACGAGCTTGTCGTCGTCCAGGTCTTTGAGCGATTTGGCGACCTGGTTCAAGCGATCGCGAGCGATCGGCAACAGCTCGGCCTTGCCGGTCACGAACAGCACCTGGCCGTCCAACGTGATGACCACGCCGCGCTGCTCTTCCTTGATCTGAGCGATTTTGGACAGGCTCGCCACCGCCGCGGCAGCGCTCTGCTCGGCCTTGGCCCGCTCTTGCTTCTCTGCCTGAAGCTGAGTTTGCTGGCTCGCGATTTCTCTGCGAGCGTTGGACAGGTTGTCCCAAGTGGCGGCCAGCGACTTCTGGGCCTCGGTCGCCTGCTGCACGGCGCTGCGTCGCAGCGACTCCTGCTTGTCCTTGTAGGCCTGTTCGCCCTCGGCCTGATCGCGCCGGTCCTTCTCGTACATGCCGTAAACGGTGGCGTACTGCGCCTTGCGTTGCGCCACGTACGCCAGGCTCTTCTCTTCGAACGAGCCGGCGTCATCGGCGTGCGCCGACTCTGCCCTTTCCAAGGCTTGTTTGGCGGTCAACAGCTTGTCCGGCGAGTAGGTCGCGGCTTCCGACTGGCGCGCTTCGTCGTAGGCGCGGCGCGCGTCGATCAGCTCGGGGGTGGGACCGGTGGTGGCGCAGCCGAAGGCGGCGACCAAGGTCAGAGGGCATAGCAGGTAGGTAAGTTTCATGACGCTTTCTCCTGGCGCGGTGGACGGATGCGAACCCTTAGGGGTTCCCATTCTTGAGGGCTGCGACGTCGGCCTGCGTCTTCTTGACGTTGGCGCTAGCCTCGGCCTCGCGGGTGATCATCATTGCCACTTCGGCGTCGACCGTGGCGCGTTCAAGCACCAATTTGGCCTCAGCGCCTTTGTCGCGGTTGCCCAGGTCTTGGGCTTGCTTGAGCTGGTCGCGCGCCATTTTTAGGTGCAGCGCGGCTTGCGGGTTTTGATCGGCGCCGACGGCTGCGGCTGCGCTGATCGATGATTGAGTATCTGCGACCTTGGCGGCCGGTAGCGAGCCGCTACCGCAAGCCACCACCGAAAGGGTCAACAGGGCGGTGCTGACGAAACGCATCATCGTGTCCTCCTTGACTCGAATACGAGTGTGAAAACTGACAGCAACAATCACGCCAGCGCCAGAACCCCGCTCCAACGCCGCTTCTTCGGAGCAGCAGCGCGGCGTTCTGTCTCGCTGCGCGCGAGCGTCACGCCACGCTGTCGGTCCTCACTCAGCCGACGAGGCTACGCCGTTGGCAACGTGCGAAAGCGAGCGCAGGGCTTCGTCTTTTTGTTCACGTACGGCATCCATCGCGGCGCTACCGAGCTTGGATGCCTCGGTCCCGAGACGACGGCGCGTTTCGGCGCCAGTGCTCGGCGCAAACAACATCGCCGCACCCGCGCCGACCACGGCGCCGGCCATGACGAGCCCGAGATTTTCCAGGAAGTGGCTGCGCCTGCGCGACAGACCCAACGTGCCGAGCACGTCCTCGAGCTCGATGTGCGAAACGGTCCTGGCTACTTTCGACGCGGCGATCGCCGTGCCCAGAGACATCAATATTTTCTTGGTTTCCATGTCGGTGTGCTCCCTTCGTGAGCGGGCGGGAGCTTGCATCTAGCGTGCCGCGACCCGTCACTCGTGGACGCACTCGAAACGCACGGTCGCACTTCGGCCCGACGTGGCCTTGACGATCGAGATCGAACCGCCGATTCGGCGAGCCAAGCCCAGGCAAGTCCAGAACGTCTCGAGCGTACCGGCATCGTACTGTCCAGCGTGCTCGGGCGGCTCGAAGCGTTCGAAGTGCGCAGGCATCGCTAGGTCCGGCATCTCTAGCTCGAACGCGACAGCGTTCGGCCCTTGCGCGGTGGCGTCGAGCACGACCTTCTGCCCGGCTGTGGCGCTACGCACCGCCAACGAGAGCAACGTCGTCAGCACGAGCCGCGAAAGGTCCGCCTCGATGCGCAACGCCTCGGCTCCGCGCGCATCGACCAACAATGACACGCCTTTCAGCTCGGCCACGGGCAGGTAGAGCGCCTGGCAATCGGCCAAGATTTCGCCAACCGTACGCGACTCGGACGCCGGTTCGGCGAGCCCAAAGTAGTCGATCAAACGCCGCATGCGCGACGCCATGCGCTCGACTTGCTCCTCGATGCGTCGCACGTTTTCTAGGACGGACTCGGGCGCCGGGTTGGCGCGAATCAGCGCTGCACGACCGGCGATCACGTTGAGCGGCGTGCCCGCCAGGTGACCAGCGACCGACACCATGCGCGCGCTGGCCGCGCGCCGTTCCGCTCGCCGCAGCTCGTCGAGACGAGCTAGCAGTAATCCGGTCGGGTCAGGCAGGATGGGCGCCTGGGTCATGCTTGATTGTTTTTCAACCGGCGCGTTGGCTCAGGCGGCAGCCGAAATCGGTTTCAGGCTCCAAGTAGTGCTTCTAGTGCTTCGGGCATGATCGGCTTGACGACGTACGCATCAAAACCCGCAGCGCCGGCCCGCTCACGCATCTCGCGATCCGAGTAGCCGGTGAGCGCAACCAGTCGCGTCTTGAGACCAGGCGTTTCCGCCATCGCTAGTCGCAAGAGGCGCGCCAACTCGCAGCCACCGAGCTGCGGCAGGCCGAGATCGATCAAGGCCAGATCAGGCTTCTGATCGCGGACACGCGCCAGCGCCTCGGCGGCGTTGGCTGCCGAAACAGCGTGATGTCCGTACGACGAAACGAGCTCCCCCAGCATCTCGCGCGAGTCCGCGTCGTCCTCGACGATCAGCACTCGATGTGGTCTCTGCGCGCTGATTTTCGAGCCGTTCATGACTCCACGATAGACCTGCAACCGGGCTGGACGCGATGATTTGTTTCGAGGCGTTTTGCCCCGAGCGCCTTTGTTGCCACGTGTCGTGAAAATCGAAACCCCACGTAGCTGGGCGGGACTGCGCTCGGCATGTCCGTTGCTTGATAGGCCGCACCATGTCCGTCCAGCGGCTTCAGCACGCACGTCAGCCGAGTAACCCACGCGAGTTACCGATGACCGGGGACGTCTTGCACGGCCGCTACACGGTCCGCCACGAGCTCGGCCGCGGCGGCATGGCGGTGGTGCTGGCGACACACGATAATCTGCTGGGGCGAGAAGTCGCGCTCAAGGTCATGTTGCCCAACCTCGCTTCGTCCAGCGAGGCGGTCGAACGCTTCATCAACGAAGCGCGCAGCCTGGCGACGCTGGAAAACCCGCATGTGGTGCGGGTTTTGGACGTCGGCAAGCTCAGCGCACCGGCCGTGTGCGCCGGCTTGCCGTTCATGGTGCTCGAGCTATTGCGCGGCGAGGATTTGTATTCTGTCGCCGCACGCGAGGGTGGGCTCGCGCCCGACCGCGTCATTCGCTACGTGCTCCAAGCTTGCGCTGGGCTCAGCGCGGCGCACGCACAGGGCATCATTCACCGTGACTTGAAGCCGGAGAATCTGTTTTTGGCGCTGGATGCCGACGGCAACGAGTGCCTCAAAGTGCTCGACTTCGGCATTGCACGGAGCCATAGCCGACGCGCCCTGACCGGCGCCCGCGTCGGTCTCGGATCGCCTGGCTACATGTCGCCGGAACAGGTCGGAGGCGGCGCCGAGGTCGACGCGCGCAGCGACATTTGGGCGCTCGGCGTCGTCATGTACGAGCTGCTCGCGCATCGGCCGGCGTTCGCCGGGGACGACGCGCACGCGCTGTGCGCCCAAACGCTGACGGCCGCGGTGGAGCCGTTGGATGAAATTCGCGACGATCTTCCGCCGGGGCTGGTCGCGATCGTCGAGCGCTGCATGGAGCGCGACCCGGTGCGCCGCTTTGCCAGCGTCGAAGAGCTGCATCGCGCCCTGTCCGACGTTCAGCACTCGGAGCTTTCGACGCTGGAGCTGCTGGATAGCGACATCATCGAGCTCGACGCGAGCGCCGACAGCTTGGCCCCTCGCAGCAGGCGCGCTCGTCGCCCCGCCGCCTGGCTGCTGGCCGCGGCAATTTTGGCGCCAGCTGTAGCGCTGTTGCCGCGAGTCGCGCGTGCGCCCGAGCTGGCACCGGCCCGCGCATGGTCGGAGCACACCGTCGCGCGCGCCCAGACCACCTGGCACCAGGCCCGTGAACGCTTCCACGCCCTGTGGATGAAGGAGCCCGCGGGTCCGCCGGCACCGGGCGAGCCGTAGCGTCTTGCGCTCGGCCCGCCCTGGGCCAGGGCCTACGGAACGATGCCCACGCAATCGTCCGCGCAGTTGAAGGTGGCGGCGGTGCACGACCGATCGTCGATGCAGGCGTCACACATCTTCAACTTGCGTTGCCGTTCGCTGCTCGCGTCGCTGCTGTTTTCGCACTTGTCGGTGCAGCCGTCGACGTCGTAGTCGGACGCAAAGCAGTCAGCGTAACGCTGGCAGACCGTGTGACAATCGATGCTGGTCGTGACTTCGTCGACGGTGGACGAACAGCCCGCGACCGCGAAAACACCCGTAGCGAAGGCCAAACCAATTGCGACTCTCAAGCGATTCTTCATGCCCGCGGGCGGTGCACAGCGTATGCCACGCGCAGCCCCTCGCCCGCGTCGCGCGGCTGGTATCGAGACGACGAATGCGGCGCGACTTTTAGTCCCGTTGGGTCGTTTGCGACGTTCGCGCCTGCGGCCGAGCGCCGGCCGCCGCGCGATTTACGACCGATCCAGGTTGGCACGGCTTCTGCTTAGACGGCAGCTACACCGCGCGAGCTGCGCGCCTAACAAAGGACCCGCAAATGTTGTATTGGGCTGCCGTATTTTTCGTGATCGCGCTGTTGGCCGCAGTGTTCGGCTTCGGCGGTATTGCGGCGAGCGCCGTCGGCGTCGCCAAGATCCTGTTCTTCGTGTTCCTGATCCTGGCGGTTGTCTCGCTGATCTTCGGCCGGCGCGTTCCGACGTGATGCACGCCGATGTGAAGCCCTCACAGGCGTTGCCGGCGCCGGCGGTGGATGCTTCGGACGCGCTCACGGCCGTGGTCAACAGTGCCACGGCGGTCGCGCGTGCGGAGCTGCGCTTGGCGGCGGCAGAAGCCAGAGCATGGCTAACCCGAATCGGATTCGGCTTGGTCATGCTCTGGCTTTCGCTGTTGCTGGCACAAGTATTCGTGCTGCTCGTGGCCGTGGCTCCGGTGCTGTCGCAAGACCATCGCTGGACCGTGCTGGGGCTGATGTTGTTTTTGTCGCTGGTGCCCGCGGTGAGCGTTTTTTTGCTCGCCATGCGCGAGCTAAGGCGCGTGAAGGAGCTGGGACATGGAACCGCACCGCACCATGACGACCGAAGCTGACGAGCTGGCGCGCGCCGAGCTGGATGTCCAGCAAACCCGCGCCGAGCTGACGCGCAGCCTGCGCCAGGCCAGTGACACCAGCAAAAACGTGCTGCGCCGCGTTCAGGCCGATCTGAAGCCCGGCTTGGTGATCGGCGCCGTGGTGCTGGGCGCCGTGGCCGTGACCGGCGTGGTCGTTGCGCTGACGCGGCGCGGCCGGCAACGCCATTGGCTCGCGCCGCAACCGCCCTCGACATTCGGGGTCATGGCCAAAGCGATCGGCCTGTGGGCGCTGCGCTTGGCTGCGCGCCGTGCAGCTCAGGAGCTGGTAGCTCGCTTGGAGCAACCGCAGCTGAGCGCGCCCGCAGCACCTGTGGCGGCGGCTCAGTAGCGGCGTCGCCAAATCAAGTCGAGCGCCGAGCCACCGTGGTCGCCGAACACGGCCGACAACGCCCAGGCTCGGCGCAGCCGCAGCTCCAGCGTCAAGAACGTGCGGTCCAAAGCCTCGCCGACCGCCGGAGCTCCAATCGCGCGCGTGACGCGGGCAGAGACGCGCGGCGAAACCTGGAAGACGAGCTCGGGCCGGGCACTGCCGGTGGTGGTGTCGATGCGCGCGCTGACGTCGAGATTGGTGAAGTCGTCGAGCACTTGGTTCAGGCCTTTGGCGGCGGTGTCGCCGGCCACACCGACGGCCAACGTGGCGCCATTCGTGTCGGCGCTGCCCGCGGCCGAGCCTTCGGGGCTGCCGAATAGCAGCAAGTTGGCGATCTCGCTCGGGGTCAGCGGCGGCTCGGCACGCAGCTTGATCCGGCCGTTTTTCACATCGCCCACGTAGTCCGCGTAGACCGTGTACTCGGGCGCGTCCCAGCGCGCGGTCGCGGTGATGGTCGGGTTGCCCGGGTCGTTGCCTTCGAAGGTGACGACGCCGCGCTCGATCTCGAACGTTTTGCCGGAGACGTCGAGCTTGCCACCGCGCACCTCGATGCGACCGTCGACGGCCGTCTCCGCGCCGGCCACGACTTGCAGCTCACCGGTGAGCTGAACCCGAGCGGTGGTGCCGCGCTCGACCGTGACGTCGTTGCCGAGCCGAATCCGCACGTGCAACGGAGCCGATGCCTGGCCGGAGCCGCTGGTTGCCCCACCCGGTTTGAGCGGCTGCACCGCCAACGCGATGAACTTGCCGTCGGCTCGGCGCACGCCGACGCGAATGTCGGGCGGCGCGTCGAGGCTTTGCAGGTCGTAGCCGCTGGAATCGGGCGTGACCAAATGTAAGGTTGGAACCTCGATGGCAAGCTTGCGCTCACCGCCGGCCGGGCTGGTGTAGGCCGCGTCGACCGCACCCGAAACGTCACCCAAAGCGGCGCCTTCGAGCGTGAGCGGCAACGCCTCGTTCTTGGCGATCGTCAGGTGCGCTTCGGCTGCACGCAGCTCGAAGCCGTCCAGGCTGGCGCTCGCTTGCCCGGTGACGCGACCGGTGGTGCCACGCGCGGTGAGCCCCTCGAGCTTGAGCTTTTGGCCGGCGACCGCCACGTGCAGCGCGATGTCATTGAAGCGCTGGCCGATCGCCGGCAATTGCACGACGCCCTTCTCGAGCTTGGCCGAGCCGGACAATTCGGTCGACGTGGGCGTGACGGCCAGCATGGTGTCGGCGTCGAGCATGCCGCCAATCTCGCTGACATAGCCGCTCAAAAACGGCGTCAAGCTCGCCAAATCGAAGGCGTGAGCCTCGAGCTTGGCGGTGCCGCGGTGCTCGAGCTCGGGAACCGGGCGCTTGCCCCAATGCATGCCGGAGTCGAGCGAAGCATGCGCCGCGCCCGTGCCCACCTTGAACGCGAGCTCGGCCGACAGTTGGCCGGCGTCGGCGCTCGTCTTGGCCGCAAGCGTCAACTCTCGAATCGGCACCTTGGCTAGGCTGAGCGTCGTCGAGGCAAAGTTGGCGTTGACCTGGGCATCTTGCCCCCAATTCTGCAGCTGCAACTTGCCGCTGACGCGGCCGCTGACCTGTCGATCGGCGATGAACGGCAGGACCTCGACCGGAAATTCGCTCAGCTCCGCATCGGCGCTCGCGACCAGACCGGACGCGCCACTCGCCAGCAAGCCGGCGCGACGCAGATCGCCTTGCCAGGAGGCGTTGACATTGGCGAGCCGTGCGGACTGGCCGGCCAGCTTGGCCTCGACGCGGCATTGACCGCGCGCGGGTGAATAGCGGAGCTCGGCTTCGACATCGACTGCCGCCTGCTTCGCCCCGGCGCCGCGCAGCGCCTGCGCCGAAAGCCGAGCCACGAGCTCGGGTTCGGCCAGGTTGCCTTCCAGGCTTGCCTCGACCGCGACGCGTCCGCGCAACGCAGGCGGACGCAGCAACGACGGCAAGCTGCCTAACCTACGCTGTGGCATCTCCAGGTGGACTTTGACCGGCAACCGCAGCAGAACGCTGCTGTCGGTCAGCCCACCGGGCCACGACTCTGGCAGCTGAACGGCCGCCTGCACGTCAGCCAGCGTTCCCCCGGCATCACGCAACAGCAACGTACCGAAGGTCTCGCCGGTGCGCGGCCGAGCATGCGCCGAGAAGTGCACGTCGATGCCTTCGAGCGCCAATGGCTGGTCCGCGACGGCATCAGCCGTCGTGGCAACCGCGGGCGGCGCTTGGCGCTGCTGCACGACGCGCAAACCGACCGTGTCGACGGCCGCAGACAGATCGAGCCCCTGTGGGTCGCTCGGCGCGTGCTTGGCGGCAACCTCGAAGCGCACGCTGCCGGTAGTCCGCTCGATCGGTATGCCCGCTCGCGTCAGCAGCGGGGACAGCGCTTCGAGCTGCAGCTTCCCGCGGACGACCAAGGCTCCCTGCAGCTCGCCCCAGCGCGAGCGGCGCGCCATGTTGGTCGGCAGCTCGAGCTGCGTGGCCGTCAACTGGGCAGAACCGAGCTTCCCGAGCTGGAGATTGGCGTCGGCGTCGAGCGCGAAGTTGGCAGAAGCGGCCTGGTGTACGACGCGCGCCGTGCCACCCAGTGTGGCTTGTTCGAGCGGCAGCTTCGACCCGACGATGTTCGAAAGGCGGATCAGGTCGATGTCGCTGAGGAACAGCTCCAGCTCCTGACGCGCTTGCGAATAGTCGAGGTCGGCGTGGGCGCGCCCCGACAGCAGCTCGAGCGTCGCGCCAGCGCGCACACGCGGCTGGTCGAGCGTACCCGATGCGCGCGCCAAAAGCTCGACGTTGCGCGCCTGCACCACGCCGTGGTCGAGGTGCCGCAGGCTGAGCGCGGCCTTGCCGACCACTGTGCGCTCGGCAAGCCGCAGCTGCGCCGACACTTCGCCGTGGCCGGCCGCGTGGAGCCCCAGCGCAGCCAGGCGTTGCGGATCATTCAGCTCGGCGCGTACGGCCGCGCTGACTACGCCACCTGGGCCACGCGGTAGCGCCAAGTGGTAGTCACCGCGCAGCGCGAGGCCCGGATCGTCCGCCGCTAGCTGGCCGGCACCGGTCAGCGTGCCCGCCGCATCCCAGCGGCCGCGGCCGTTGAGCCAGAGCGGGGGCGTCGCGCTCGGCCCCAAGCGCCCCGGCGCCACGTCGAGGCGCTGGCAGCCGACGAAGTCGCTGTCGCCCAGTTCGAACGCGAAGGCCTGGAACCTGAGCTGCAAGTCACTCGTCGGCGCGGCGGTCGCGATCCGCGCCGCGTCGATGTGCGTCGCCTCGACGAGCGCGGCGGCTTCGAAGCCCTGCGCCAGCGCGGCGTAGCCGGTCGCGACGACGTGAGCGGCTGCCGCATCGACCGTGGCCGCAAAATCCAAGACCGGCAACGCGCCGTGTAGCTGCGCGCGCACGGCGACGTTGCCGTCGAGCTGCAGCCCCGGCAGCCGTTGATTCAAGAACGCGGCCGGCAACTCGGGCACGTCCGCTTCGGCGTGCAGGTCATCTCCCACCCAACTTGCTGCGAGCTTCACCGATGAACCCGCGGCGCGCCCAGCAAACGTCCCTTCGAGGCGAAGTGGGCCCTGCGCGGCCCGAGCTGGCGCGACGACCCTGCCCCCGACCTCGCCGCGCGGCTCGAGCCCGCCAGGCAAGTTGCGAGCGACCAGCTCCAGGCGCTTCAGGTCGAGGCTGAATCCCGCTTGCGGCGACTGCTTCAGGGCGGCGCTGAGCCGCTTCACCTCGGCGTCGAGCGGCGGCGACCCACCAGCCACGCCGTGCGCCCAAATCTGGTCGAACAGCACCTGCTCCACGCGCAGGTGTGGTCCTGACGGCGGCGCGCCTTTCGGCGTTGGCGTGGGCACGCGCGGCAAGAACGTCGGCGCCAGGCTGACGCCGAGCTCGGCGTCGTCGCGCAAGGTGACGTCGGCATGGTCGACGTGAACCACCGACAGCACGAGCTCCGGCTGGTCGCCGTGCACCAGCAGCTGCCAGCCCAAATCGGGCAGTGACGCCACTACGCTCAAGCCCTGAACGCGAACCACCTGTCGACCGCTCGGATCGAACACGCGCGCGTCGACACCCCTCACCCCGCGCAGCGTGACCGCACCGATGCGGTCGATCTGGACTCGACCTTGAAACAGCTCGCTCAGCGCAGCGTTGACGCGGCTTCGAACCTGCTCACGTGCGAACGACGTGCGCAGCCCCAAGCCCAACAAGGTCACCAGCACCAACAGCCCGGCTGCAACGAATAGCGCCCAACGCGCCCAGCGCCACAAGCCACGCCGCGCCGTCAAAATGCTTCTCCAATGCCGAACGAAGCCGCCAACGGCAGCCCGAAGATTGTTCCGGGTGCGCCCTCGTCGGCGGCGCCGACTGGTGCTTGCGCCCCGGGCACGCGATAGCCCAGGTCGAGCCGCACGGGGCCGACTGGCGTGTCGTAGCGAAGTCCAAAGCCGACGCTCAAGTGCGGGCGATTCAAGCGAAATTGCAGTCGGCGCGGCGCGACGTCGCTGGTGTCGCTGAAAACACTGCCCGCCAGCGCGCCGGCGAGCGGGAAGCGCAGCTCGAGGCCCGCCTCCCACAGCGTGAAACCGCCGAGCGGCAGGTCGCACACCGCCGGATCGTAGGTGTCGCTACCCGCCGTACAATCCACGCCTTCACCAGCGGCGGCGGATTGCCCGTGATTGTAGAACGGCACCACGCCGTGCGGGCCGATCTCGCGCGGGGCATAGCCGCGGTTCGAGCCCGAGCCGCCGGAAAAGAAACCGCGCAGGAACATCAACTGCACGTCGCGCACCCAACTTTTGCGCGCAGCGTCGCCTTTTTGCGGTAGTGGGCCGCGCGCTGGCGCGCCGGTGAGCGCGTTGCTCTCGACCGTCTGCCCATAGTTCTGCGCGAACAGCAGCCCGACGGTGCCGCGAGCAGCCAGCGTCACGCGCTTGGTGATCGGCACATAGCCGCGCACCTCGGGCTGCAGCTTCACGTCGCGCGCATCGCCGCCGACCCCGGCCACCTCCAGGTCATTCCCCAAAAAAATCCCAGAATGAGGGTGGATCGCGTCGTTGCGCAAGTCGACGGTCGTGTACAGCGCAGGATACGAGATCAGCTCCGGCGCAAGATCCGGATCCTTGGTACCCTTGTAGATGAACGGCACATTGAGCTGCACGTTCTGCGAAAGCGAAGCATACAGCCGGTGGTACGAGCGCTCGACGCTGATGGCGGCGCGGTAGTCGAAGTAGCCGACGATCGGTGCCGCCGAGCTCTGGTACGTCGAGGGCAACACCGGGTAGGCGGCGATTTGGCCTTTCAACACCAAGCTCGTGCGACTGGTGATGAAGCCAGGTTGGCGGAGCTGGCTGCGGAACCGCCCTTCCGGCAACAGTTGCTGTGGCGCTTGAAACGACGGAAAGCGCGTCGGGTAAACGACCGCCCCGGGCATGACCTCCAGCTCCAGCTTGCGCAGATTGCCCAAAAAACTCTGGTCTTCCCAACCCAACGTGAGATGCACGTCGCTCTTGATCGCGTCGACCAGCAAGCCGCCGCCAACGCGCACGCTGCGCAGCTTGGCTTTCTCGAGCTTGACCAGGATCGGGATGCGGGGCTTACCGCTCGGTCCCGGTGCCGCCGCTTGCACCTGCGGTTCGATTTCGACCGACGAAAAAACGCCGAGATCGAGCAAGGCGCGCTTGGCTTCGTCCAGGTCGGACTGCGAGTAGGCCGCGCCCGGGTCGAGGTTCAATGCGCGGCGCACTTGGTCTTCGGGCAGATCGGCGAGCCCCTGCAGCTTCACCTCACCAAACTCGGAGGGTTGGCCGGCTTCGACCCAAAATCCGGCGGCCACCACATTTTGCGGCAAGTTGACGTCAGCGCTCTTGCGCACGGAGGCTTCTGCGTAGCCGCGGTCACCGAGCGTGCGAGCTAAAGCCCTGGACGCGCGCTCGAACTTTTCTTCTTCGAAGGGGGCTCGCAGGGGCAGCTCCGCCGTCACGCTGCTGCGAGCCTCGTTTCGTATATCGGCCGGCAATGCCTCGATGCCGTGCACATCGACGCGCCGCAGCACGACTGGCGGGCCCTCCTCGACCAAGATTTCGACGCGCACTTTGGCGCCCGAGCGGAAGACGTGACCGGCCCGCGCGTGCGCTTGGTAATAGCCGCGGCTGCGATACAGGCGCTCGATTCGCTGCAAATCACGCTCGAGCACGAAGCGATTGAAAGTTTCGTAATCGTAGATGAAGCCGGGAAACAAGCCCAAGAACTTGGGCGACTCGCGCGACGCGATGTGCTCTTCGATTTCGTCGTCGTCGAGTTGCGAGTTGCCGGTCACTTTCAAGCTCTCGAGGTTGAAACGCTGTGTTGGCGCGCGGGTGCAGCCGACAAGCCCGCCTGCCAGCAGCGCCAGCGGAGCTGCCGCTCGTAGCCGACAGACGGCGCTGCGATACACGGCACGCGAGCTGCAAGTGACGGGCCACTGATATGAAAGCTCGCGCCCTTCTGCTGCTGCTCGTGGTCGGTTGCGGCTCACAGCTGCCCGCGCCCGAGAGCACCCAGCATCCGTTGAACGCGTATGTCGAGGTGCCTTACCCGCCGCCGGCGGCGCTCGCCGAAACCGTCCCGCCGCAACCAACGCGTGCCGGAGTCGTCTGGATCGACGGCGAATGGATGGCTCACGGCGACGCCTATGCCTGGCGGCGAGGCGGTTGGGTGCTGCCGCCTGCCCAGAGCCGGTTCGCGCAGTGGCGCGTCTGGTACCGCCGCGACGGGCGGCTGATGATGGCCCGCGGAGCCTGGTACGACGCCAAGGGCGAGCGGTTGCGCACGCCGGAGCCAATCGAGCCTGCCTCCACGCCGCCGAATCAGCTGACGTCCGAGTTTCAGACCGGACGCTGAGCCGTGTAGCCGGGCGGATCGCTGGCTGGGAAAGACTGCCACGACGATTCGTCGACCAAGTCGCGAGTTCCGCCGCCGAAGCGATGGGAGTGGGGCTGCTCGAGCCAACGCTGAACGCGCTTGGCAGTCTCTTTCAGCGGTTTGTCGGTGACTCCGCGCACGAGCAGCGCGGCGCCGCTCAGCACGAAGAGCGGGGCGAGCCCGCCGCCGCGCAGGACGCCAACCGTAGCCACGGCGACGCCGCCGAGAATACGAGCGGCGCGCTTGCGCTTGCTGCGCGCGTCGACGCGCTTGGCCATTGCGATGATGTCGAAGGTAGTCGGCTCCATGCTCTGGCCTAAAGCAGACTGCGTGCCAGAGCCGTCGCGGCTCGGCCCCGAGCATTACCCCGCCGGGTTGTGGCATTCGAGGGCAGCGCGGGTGGGGCGCGCTGCCACAGCGAGGCAGACTGGGCCGCTCGCCGCGCTGGTCCGAAATCTGCAGCTCGTCGCTGAAAGCTTCTTCGGCACGACGTCGACGGAGCGGCAGAACAAGGAGTAAGGAATGCAAACTCAAACGACGAACGACGGCTCCCAGACGATCGATCAGCTGAACTCGTTCCTGCGTGGCGAGCTGTCGGCGGTCGAAAGCTATCGCTTGGCGCTGGATCATCTGCAGCAAAGCGAATTTCGGGCGACGCTCGTACAATGCTCGCGGTCACATCAGGAGCGCGCGCGGCTGCTCACCGAGGCGATTGTGGGCCGAGGCGGCGAGCCAGCTCAGACCTCGGGCGCTTGGGGCTCGCTGGTGCGCATGCTCGAGCGCAGCGCGCTGGCGATCAGCGAGGGCGCTGCCGTCGCGATGCTCGAGGAGGGCGAAGATCACGGACGGGACGACTACCTACGCGACATCGACGAGCTCGAGCCGAGCGCTCGGCAGTTGGTGGAATTCGCGATTTTGCCGGAACAACGCCGGACGCACGAGACGGTTAGGGCCGTAAAACACTCGATTTCGTGAGGCGGTTTCTCGGTTTCGGCCCCGGCCCGCCGCTGACGTGGCGGGCCGGGGGCTCGTTCGTTCAGAGCACCAGCGCGGCCTGCGCGCCGAGCGTGACGAACTTCAGAGCCGAGCCGTCGTTGCGCGGCAGCATCGCGTTGTAGGCAGCGTGAAAACCCAAGTCGATCAGCGGCAGCAGCGTCAAGTCGATGGCCAGGCCGGCGTCCATGATCGGCGCCGTTCTCGTCTCTAACCCGTTGGTGTGACCAACGCCGACGTGCCCGAAGATCGACGGTTCGACGATCTTGCCGATCGCCAGGCGCCCGCCGATGAACCCGGAATAGAGCCGAGTCTCGTCGTGGCCACCGAAGGCGTGGTAGCCGCCGCCGAGCTCCGGGGTCAGTGAAACCAGAAACAGATCGAATTCTTGACCGAGCCGCAACGCGCCGCCGCCGCCCGCTTTGGTGCCTGGGGCATCGACCGCGGTGCCCAGGTCGAAGTCGACGGCTACGTGCGTCTTGCTCTTGTCGTGATCTTTGCGGCTGGAGTGATCCTCGTCGTCGTCGCGTGCAGGTGCACCGTCATCGGCGCGCGCCGCTGGTGCGATCGCAACGGCTGCCACAGTGAGGCCAAATAGAAGCGAGCTGGTCACCAGATGAGACGAATATTTTCGGTGGGTCATGCGCTGTGGTCAGCAATGTCCGTACCAGCGAAAACGGCTCGGTCGCGTGCGCATCAAAATGCCCCGCCATGGCAGAACGCTCCCGTCGCTGGCGGGCACGGCGCGTAATAGTGGGCTTTTTCGCGATTGCCGGCCTGGCACGCGGGCTGCAGTTGAGCGTTGCACACCACTTTCGCCGGGTCGCCACGTCGCGCTTCTGTCACACCGTGACCGTCGTCGCAGGCTGCGTCCTGGCACGCGAGGTTTGATCATGACGCGAGCCGTGCTGTCTGTTGCCATTGATTCGGAGTGGAGGCTGGTTGGCCACGGGCGACCTTGCCCCGTCTGCGGTGCCGAAGACACGTGTGGCGTTCATCTCGTCGACCAGTTCGTGTGCTGCGCGCGCGCACCCTCGGACTGGAAGCTGACTAATGGCTCTTGGTTGCATCGCCTGGCGCCGCCGGGCCGGGTCGTCGCCGAAGTGCCAGCCCGCGCGGCGCTCGACGCCAGTGCCAACGGCCTGCGGTTCTGAGCATGCATTCGCCCAGCGGTTCGCACAGCGACTCCCAGCGAGCGGTGTGCCCAGGCCTATCGGACGTCGTGGCCTGGGATGCGGTGAGTGCGCTGCGCGGTGAGCTCTACCCATCCGAGCACCTGATCAACCACGCCGCCGAGATCGCTCGAACGCACGGCAAGCCGGTATTGCGCAGCACGCCCGGACCGCTGCGCAAGCGCTTCACGCGCGCGCGGACCCAGCTGCACGCGGCTTACGCCACTTTGGCGCGCACCTCCAAAAACAAGCGCGACCCGAGCCCCGCCGAAGAGTGGCTGCTCGACAATTCGCACGTGGTAGAAGAACAGCTACGCGAGATTCAGGAAGATCTGCCGTGGGGGTATCTGGTCCAGCTGCCGCGCATCGCGCGTGGCGTGATGGCCGGCTACCCGCGTGTTTATGGCTTGTGCCTCGACTACCTGCGGCACAGCGACGCCCGCGTCGATCTGAACCTGCTGGCCGAGTACGTGGTCGCGTACCAACGCGTCTCCACGATGACGATCGGCGAGCTGTGGGCGGTGCCGATCATGCTCCGGCTCGGGCTCACGCTGATCGTCGGTGCGTTGGCGGGCCTCGAGGCCAGCGCCCAGCACCGCGAGCTGGCCGACGAGTGGGCCGACCGCCTGATCGTCGACGCTGACAGCGACGAACGCGTGCGGCGCGCTTTGGCCGCGCTGGAAACGAGCGGCACCGAAATCAGCGCCGGCTTCTTGGTGCAGCTGCTGAAGCGCGTGCGCGAGCACGACGCGCCGTTGTTGCCAGTCGTCGATTGGATCGCGGCTCGCTGCGAGGCCTTGGGCACGACACCCGACGAGCTGACCCGGCGCGAGCACCTACGCCAGGCGGCCGACCACGTATCCGTCGGCAATTCCATCACCAGCATGCGCGCCATCGCGGCGCTGGATTGGACCAAGTTCTTCGAGCTGACTAGCGGCGTGGAGGCCGTGCTGCGCCAGGATCCATGCGGCGCGTACCCGCAGATGGACGAACCTTCGCGCGATCGCTGCCGGCACGCGGTCGAGCAGTTGGCGCGTCGCAGTCGCCTCGACGAGCGGGCGATCGCCGAGCAGGCGCTGGCGTTGGCGGTCGAAGGCCAAACCGAAAATGCCGGTCCGGCCGCGGCACACGTCGGTCATTTCTTGCTCGACTCGGGCAGAAAACGTCTCGAGCGCGTGATCGGCTACCGCCGCAAGTGGTCCGAGCGCTTGCGGCGGCCGGTCCTTGCAAGCCCGGTCGGCTTCTACCTCGGTGGGCTGGCGCTACTCGTCGCGGGCGCGTGTGTGGGCGCGGCCAGCCTGTTCGCGCGCAGTGTCGGCAGCCCGTGGCTCGGCGCTGCGCTCGTGCTGTTGTTTGCGTTCCCAGCCAGCGAGCTGGCTTTGGCGGTGCTCAACGCGCTGGTGGTTTTCGCCTTGCCGCCGCGGCTATTGTCCAAGCTAGCCTTCGAAGACGGCATCCCCGACGCGCATCGCACGTTGGTGGTCGTGCCGTGCCTGCTCGAAAGCCCGGCCGGCCTGGCGCAGCTGCTGGAAGATTTGGAGGTGCGCGCGCTCGCCAATCCCGATCCCAACCTGTACTTCGCGCTGGCCACCGACTTCGTCGACGGCCAGGGTCCCGACACCGAGAGCGACCAGAGCTTGCTCGACTTGGCGTTGGCGGGCGTGGCCGAATTGAATCGACGCCAGCGCGGCGCGGAAAAGTATTTCTTGCTGCATCGCCGGCGCACCCCCAACGCCGCCGAGGGCCGCTTCATGGGCTGGGAACGCAAGCGCGGCAAGCTCGAGGAGCTGAATCGGCTGCTGCGTGGCGCCACCGACTCGACGTTCACGCACGTCACCGCCAGCCCCGAGCTGTTGGCGAGCGTGCGCTACGTGATCACGCTCGACGCCGACACCGAGCTGCCGCGCGACGTGGCCAAACGACTGGTCGGCGCGATGGCGCACCCGGAAAACCGCCCGGTATTCGACGCCGAACGCCAGCGCGTCGTCCAGGGTTACGGCATCATTCAACCGCGCGTCGGCACGCTACCGAGCAGCTCGCGCCGGTCGCGCTTCGCGCGGATTTTTGCGGGTGCGCCCGGCGTCGATCCGTACACCACCGCCGTCTCGGACGTGTATCAGGACTTGTTCGGCGAAGGCTCGTTCGTCGGCAAGGGCATCTACGACGTGGACGCCTTTCAAGCCGCGCTGCACGGCCGGGTTCCCGACAACTGCATGCTCAGCCACGATCTGTTCGAAGGCAGCTTCGCGCGCTCGGCGCTGGCGACCGACATCGAGGTGCTCGACGATCAGCCCGCCAGCTACGAGGTCGTCGCCAGTCGCGCGCACCGTTGGCTGCGCGGCGATTGGCAGCTATTGCCATGGCTCTTCTTCAGCGCGCCGAGCGCCGCTGGCCGACGCCGGAACGATCTGCGCCTGCTCGACCGCTGGAAGCTGGCCGACAACTTGCGGCGCAGCCTGGTCCCGCCAGCCCTAGTCCTGATGCTGGTGCTCAGTTTCTTCGGTCGCGCGGCGTTGGCAGGCTGGTCGCTGGCGCTCTTGGCCGGAGTCTTCGTGGGACCAATCGTGGTGCGGCAGGTCTTGTCGCTGAGTCGCGCCGCGGTCTCGTCCGGCCGACATGGGCCGCTGGGCGGCGACATTCTCCAGAACCTGCGCCAGGCCGGGCTGGGCGTGATGTTGCTGCTCGACCAAGCCTTGCTGTCGATCGACGGCATCGTCCGCACCGGCTACCGGCTGCTGATTTCGCGCCGCAACTTGCTGGAGTGGACGACGATGAGCCAAGCCATGCGACGGCATCGCAGCGGCAGCCTGCGCGCGTCACGCCGCTTGGTGAACAGCGGCTGGGCCGCCTTGGTGCTGCTGGTCGCGGTGAGCTTGGCGGGTCGCAGCGGCCTGCCCTATGCCCTGCCGGTGCTGTTGCTGTGGGTCGCAGCGCCCGCGTGCGTTGGCTGGCTCGGACGGCTGGAGCACGAGCCGCCGCCCGACGCGCAGCTCTCGAACGACGGGCGACGGCGGTTGCGGCTGCTGGCTCGCAAGACCTGGCGATTTTTCGACGTCTTCGTCACGGCTGAAGACAACTGGTTGCCGCCCGACAACTATCAGGAAGATCCGCGCGGCATCGTCGCGCATCGCACCTCGCCGACCAATATCGGCCTGTACTTGCTGTCGGTGATCTCGGCGCGCGACCTCGGCTTCATCACCGTCGGCGAAGCGCTGGCCCGGCTCGAAAACACCTTCGCCACGCTGGGCCGGGTAGAGCGCCGTGCGGGTCATATCCTCAATTGGTACGACACCACCAATCTGCAACCGCTCGAGCCGCAGTACGTTTCGACCGTCGATAGCGGCAACCTGGCCGCTTACTTGTGGACCCTGCGCGCAGCGTGCGAGGAGCTGCCCCACGCGCCGTTGTTCGACGCCACCACGCTGGAAGCCACCCGCGATGCGTTAGCGCTGGCCGCCGACGCTCTGGGTCTCGAGTCTGGCGGCGGAAAGCCGGTCGGCCTAGGTATTCTCCAGGCGCTCGACGAGCGGCTGGCCAACGCCACTGCCGAGCTCGAGCGCGGGTCGGGCGAAGCGCTGGTCGCGCTCGGCCGCTGGCACAGCGAGCTGTCGGACCTGCTGCACGCCGACTGGGCTGAGCGTGCCAGCGTCGAAACGCGCTACTGGCTCGAACGAGCATTGGCGGTAATCGCGCACGCCGCCACCCAAACCACCGATCTGGCACCGAGCCTAGTCCGGCTCGCCGCGGCCGAAACGCCATGGCGCGGCGCCGCGGCCGACGCGCTGTATCGTGAGCTATCCGGACGCGTCGCGGCGGCGCGGACCCCACTCGAGCTGGCGGCGGCGGCGTCGACGTTCCTCGAAGAGCTGCCAAGCCTAGAACAAATTGCCGCCGGCGAGAGCGACGCGCCGATGGAGGTTTTTTTCAAAGACCTCGGCAGCAACTTGCTCGTGACGAAGCGCGCCTGCGAAGCCCTGGCCAAGCGTGCTGCCGCCCTCGCCCAACAAGCCGTCGAGCTCGCCGACGGCATGGATTTCAGCTTCCTCTACGACGAGCAGCGCGCTCTGTTCGCGATTGGCTACAACGTCAGCGGCGCTCGGCTCGACGGCTCGCACTACGATCTATTGGCCTCCGAGGCGCGCCTGGCCAGCCTGGTGGCGATCTCGAAGGGCGACGCGCCGCTCGAACACTGGTGGAAGCTGGGGCGTCCACGAACCGCGACCTCGGCCGGGCGCGCGTTGTTGTCGTGGAGCGGCTCGATGTTCGAGTACTTGATGCCGCTCTTGGTAACCGGCGTGAGCCTCGACACCTTGTTGGGCGAGACGTGTAAATCGGCGGTCGGGCGGCAACGCGACTACGGCCTCGAGCACGAAGTCCCCTGGGGCGTCTCCGAGGCCGCCTACAACGTGATGGATCTGGGGATGAACTACCAGTACCGCGCGTTCGGCGTGCCGGGGCTCGGCTTCAAGAACGGCCTGGCCGAAGATTTGGTCGTGGCTCCGTACGCCACCGTGCTGGCCTCGCTGGTCCGGCTGGACCTGGCGCTGCCGAACTTCGAGGCGCTCGACGCCGCCGGTTTGGGCGGCAAGTACGGCTACTACGAGTCGATCGACTACACGCCCGGCCACGTACCGCCGGGCCGGCGCAGCGTGCTGGTCAAGGCCTTCATGGCCCACCACCAAGGCATGAGCCTCGTGGCTCTGTGCAACCTGCTGTGCAACTGGCCGATGCAACGGCGTTTCTTCGCCGACGCGCGGGTCAAAGCCAGCGCGCTGTTGCTGGAAGAGCGCGTGCCCGAAGCCGCGCCGCTGACCACCGCGCGCACCGATCAGGCCAGCACCGCGTTGTCGACCGAGCCGGAGCTCAACTTGACCGATCACGTGGGGCTAGGCGCCACCGGCGCGCCTCGCCTGCATCTGCTCGGACACGGTGAGCTGTCCAGCATCGTCTCGGCTTCGGGCACCGGCGTGCTCAGCTGGAAAGGCATCGACGTAACGCGCTTCCGCGACGACCCGGTGCTGGATGCCGGCGGCATCTTCATCTACGTGCGCGATCTGACCGGTCGACGGCTGTGGTCGGCTGGGCAACAGCCTACCGGCACCGTTCCGGACTACTACGACGCTTCATTCTCGATCGATCGGGTCGAGCTCAAACGCCGCGATGGAGCCATCGAAACGGTCACGGAAATCGTCGTTTCGCCCGAGCATCCAGCCGAGGTGCGGCGACTGACGTTCACCAACCACGGCCAAGACGCGATCGACCTCGACGTCACCAGCTACACCGAGCCGGTGCTCACCACGCGCGGCGCGGACGTCGCACACCGCGCGTTCAGCAGCATGTTTCTGGAAGCCGAGCTCTTGCCGGAGCGCGGCGCGATCTTGGTGCGGCGTCGGCCACGCTCGCCGACCGAAGGCGAAAACTGGCTCGTTCAAGTGTTGACGCCGGAGGGCGACGGCTTTGGTGACGCCGAGCTGGACGCGTCGCGCGGCGAGTTCCTGGGTCGCGGCGGTTCGCTCGAAAAGCCGCGCGCGCTCGGCTTCGGTCATCCGCTGAGTGCCACTGCCGGTGACGTGCTCGATCCGGGGCTGGCGCTACGACGCCAGGTGCACCTCGGGGCGGGCTCGCGGGCCCGCGTCACCTTGACCACCGCTCTGGCCAGCTCACGCGAAGCCGCGCTCGGCTTGCTCGACTTGATCACGACCCCGCACGCGCCGGCGCGCGCTTTCGAGCTGGCCTGGGCCGATGCGCGCGTCGAGCTGAAGCATCTGGGTATCACCGCCGCTCGCTCGCACCGCTTCCAGCGCCTGCTCTCGTGCCTGATGCACGCGCCGCGCGCGCTGCGTGACCTAACCGAAGCCAGCGCGCCCTTGACCCGCGGCAAAGGCGCGCTGTGGATCCAAGGCATCTCGGGTGATCTGCCGATCTTGCTGTTGTGCGTCGACACCTCGGATTTCAGCGAGCTGTGCAACGAGCTGTTGCTGGCTCACGAGTTCTGGCGCATCAACGGCGTCAGCTGCGATCTCTTGCTGTTGAACGAAGAGCCCGAGGGCTACCTGCAGCCGCTCCACGAAGCGCTGCAGGACCTGATTCGGTCGAGCCCGGCGCAGGGCCACGAGAACCAACGCGGCGGCGTCTACTTGCGACGCGCCAGCCAGCTTTCGAACGAGGAACGGCTGCTGTTGGCGCGAGCCGCCAGCGTCGTGCTGCGCACGTCCAACGGCTCGCTGTCGCAACAACTGCGGCGCGCCGTTCAACCCACGGCGCTGCCCGAGTCGTTGCCGGTGGTGCGCCGGCTCGCGCCGGCGAGCTTGGCGGCTTCGCCCCCGCCGCCGGAGCTGCGCCACTTCAACGGCATCGGCGGTTTCAGCCCCGACGGCCGGGAGTACGTCATGCAAATTGGCCCGGGCTCCAGGCCGCCGGCGCCGTGGTGCAACGTGCTCGCGAACGCCCAGTTCGGCAGCGTCGTGTCCGAAAATGGCTTGGGCTTCACCTGGATTGGCAATAGCCAGCGTCAGCGTCTCACGCCCTGGAGCAACGACGCGGTGCGCGATCCATCCGGCGAGCTCATCTACCTGCGCGACGAGCTGGACGGCCGCGTTTGGTCGGCCACGCCGGCACCCGCCAGCCTCGGCGCCGAGTTCCGGGTGCGCCACGGCCAGGGCTACAGCATCTTCTCGCACGTCCAGGGCGACCTGGAGCACGAGCTGACCGTGTGCGTGAGCGCCGAGGACCCGGTCAAGCTGCTGCGGCTGCGACTGCGCAATCGTTCGGAGCGCAAGCGCAGGCTCAGCGTCTACGGCGTGGTCGAGTGGGTGCTCGGCCCGGCGCGCGAGGCGACGCGATTGCAGTCCTGCACGAGCTGGGACGCCGAGCGCGGTGTGCTGCTCGCCAACAACCCATTTTCGACAACTCCGGAAGCGCACGGTTTTTTCGCCAGCGATTTGCCGGTAACCAGCGTGAGCGGTGATCGCGAGGAGCTGTTCGGGGTCGGCGGCTCGCGCGCACGCCCGAGCGCGCTCGAGCGCAAGAGCTTGTCCGGCAACACCGGCATTGGCCTCGATCCGTGCGGCGCGCTACAGGTGACGCTCGATTTGGCAGCCGGCGAAGCCCGTGAGCTTTGCTTCGTGCTCGGCCAGGGCGATACCAAGCCGCACGCGCTCGAGCTGGCGCAGCGCTACGTCGCGCCCGGGGCGGTCGCGAGCGCGTTCGAGGCGCTGGGACCGGTTTGGGACGCTTTGTGTGCCATCACGGCGCGCACGCCGGACGACACCTTCGACATCATGGTCAATCGCTGGCTGCCGTACCAGGTGACGTCGGCGCGACTTTGGGCACGCTCGGGCTTTTACCAATCGAGTGGTGCGTACGGCTTTCGTGACCAACTGCAGGACGTGTTGGCGCTGATGCACGCCCAGCCCGCGTTGGCGCACGAGCATCTACTGCGCGCCGCGGCCCGTCAGTTCGCCGCCGGCGACGTGCAGCACTGGTGGCACCCCGAGAACGGCGAAGGCGTGCGCACGCGCTGCTCGGACGATCTGCTGTTCTTGCCGTATGCGGTCGCGGCTTACGTGCGCGCCACCCAAGATCGGTCGATTCTGGACGAACAGGTGCCGTTTCTCGAGGAGCGGCTGCTGGCGCCCGACGAAGAAGACCTGTTCGGCGCGCCGAAACACGGCGCAGAGCCCGCCTCCATGTACGAGCATTGCGTGCGCGCGCTGGCGCTGGGCACCACGGCCGGCCCACACGGGCTGCCCAAGATTGGCGCGGGCGATTGGAACGACGGCATGAATCGCGTCGGGCCCGAGGGCAGCGGCGAGAGCGTGTGGCTCGGCTGGTTTCTGGTGCGCACGCTCGAAGACTTCGCGCCACTTTGCGACGCCCGCGGTGACCGCGAGCGCGCCGCGACGTATCGCGCGCAAGCGCAACGCATCCTGCGGGCAATCGAGACTCACGCTTGGGACGGAGATTGGTATCGGCGCGCCTACTACGACGATGGCACACCGATTGGCGCACGCGAAAACCAAGAATGCCGCATCGACGCGATCGCCCAATCTTGGGCAGTGATCGCCGGCGGTGACCAGGCGCGTGCCCGACGCGCCGTCGAAAGCTCCCTGTCGGAGCTGGTGATCGAGGACCAGCGGCTGATGCGCCTACTGACGCCGCCGTTCGGTGATTCCGAGCATGATCCGGGCTACATTCGCAGCTACCCGGAAGGCGTGCGCGAAAATGGTGGCCAGTACACGCACGGCGTCATGTGGACCGTGCAAGCGCTGTGCATGCTCGGTGAAGGCGAGCGAGCGCACTGGCTGTTCAGTTTGCTCAATCCCATCACCCACGCCACCAATCCCGCGGGCGTAAAGCGCTATCGCGTCGAGCCGTACGTGCTGGCCGGCGACGTGTACGCCTCCGCTGCGCATCTCGGTCGCGGCGGTTGGACTTGGTACACCGGCTCGGCCGCTTGGATGTACCGGATTGCGGTCGAAAACATCTTGGGCCTCAAGCGCCTCGGCAATACGCTCGAGGTTTCGCCGTGCATCCCGCCCGATTGGCGGGACTTCGTCGTCACCTACCGCTACGGACACAGCGAGCTCAGCTTCGCATTCCAAAACCCCGACGGCGTGGCGACCGGAGTGCAGCGCATCGAGCTCGACGGCCAGCAGCACGCAGACGCGCTGATCCCGCTGATCGACGACGGCCGGCGGCATAGCGTGGTGGTCGTAATGGGCCGGGCTGATTCGGCCGCTTCCGGCTTGCACAGCGCCTCGCTCGTCACTCACGCGCGCAGCGCGGAGTAGGTCGGAATGGCGCGCCGCCGGTGGGGCGATGTTGTCAGGCCCAGCGCTTCTGCCACGGCCGCGTCTGCAGACGTGACCTCGACGCCAAACACAAAATGCGGTCAACCGTAAATTCTTCAGCCGGAACGCGTCTTGCAGCCTTGGCTAGTCGGAAGGACAAAACATGCCTCATTCCGAGCCGCTACCTCTGCCCGCGGTGATGCGCCATCCGCTGATCGCCCTGCACATTTTCGACTCCGTCTCGGCCGCACTGGATGCGGCACGCGAGCATGGGGTTCACCACTTTCCGGTGTGCGACCACGAACGGGTCGTCGGGATGGTTTGCACGTGCGACTTGCAAGAGGCGGCCTTGCGCAGCCCCGTTGGTGACGTGATGCGCCCGGCGGTGACGATCGCCGCCAGTCGCTCCGCCGCCGACGCTGCGCTGCTGATGCGCGCGGCCGACGTCGGTTCGGTGCTGGTCACCGACGGCGGCGGCAAGCCGTGCGGTATCGTGACGCGCAGTGACCTGAACGGCGACCCTCCAGTCGCCGCGATTTTGGAGGATTGCCGCTGTGAAGCGTGCGGCACGCTGCGCCACCTTCACCGTTACGGCGCGCGGCGGCTTTGCTTCTCGTGCCACGAGCGGGCAGCCGAACCACAAGCGTTCGACACCGGCGGCGGCGATTAACCCAAGGAGATTTCCATGCGACATCCTCAAGCGTTCGTTTTGCTAATGATTGCCGTAATGGCCATGACCGGAGTGCTACTCTGGACCGGCTCGATCTGGGGCGCGCTCGGGGCGCTGATCGGTGGCCTCGCGTTGGCATTCGTGATGTCGATGGCCTGGCTCTGGTCGCCGCGCTCCGGCCTCGGCCGTGGCCGCCGCCCAACCCACGATTCATTCTCCGGGCTGCCCTGACGTAAGCTCTTAAGGTTTGTCGAGTAACGCGTCGACGCTGTCGGCGCGTTGGCTGACCCGAAACTCGATCACCCGGAAATCCGCCAGGCCGCGCGCCACGAACGGATCGGCCTTCACCAGCGCTTCGATCTGCTCGCGGCTCTCGCCGACGGCCAAGATGATGCCGCCTTCACGCGGCACCTTGCGCCCCGACATCACGAAGCGCCCCGCCTGGTATTGCTGCTTGAGAAAGGCCATGTGCGCCCGCATATTAGCGTCGATTTCGGCCAGCTCGGCCTTGTAGATGAGCTCGATAACGAACATAGACAGCCACTCTAGCGCCAGACCCAGCCCGCAGAAACCTCGCCGATTCCGCTACGAACGTCCGCTACTTCATGTCTGGCGGGGCTTTGGTGCTAATCTACGGGGGTGATGCGGACCCCGGAGACGGTGCGGAGCGAAGAAATCCGCGCGCTCTTCGAGCACGGCACGCCGATCCTGTGGGCCAACGTCGGCGTGGGTGCGATCGCTACCCTGACGTTGTGGAAGGACGCGCCGCACGCGCAGCTCGTGGCGTGGCTGGGCGCAATCGTGCTGATGAGCCTGATGCGCGCTGCGTTTCAGGCGCGCTACGCTCGCGAGCGACCGGACGCCACCGAGCTCGACGCTTGGGGCCGTCGGTTCGTCCTCGGCTCGGTCGTAGCCGGCGCGCTGTGGGGCGCCGCCGGCGTGTTGTTCTTCGCTCGCGACGGCACGCTGGCCCAGGCGCTGTTGACGTTCGCCATCGGTGGCATGACGGCCGCGGCTGCTGGCACGTTGTCGTGTCATCTGCCGGCATTCTTCGGCTATTTCACGCTCGCGCTCGCGCCACTCACGCTACGCGCTTTCGCCGAGGGCGACCGCGTCCACCTCGGCATGGGCGCGATGTTGCTGATGTACGCGGTCGGTATGCAGCGCGTGGCCCGCAACAACCACGCCGCCTTCGTCGGCGCCTTTCAGCTCGGCATCGAGAACGCCAAGCTACTCGATCGGTTGTCGCTATCACAAGTCAATCTGCAAGAGACGAACCGCACGCTCGAGCATCGCGTGATCGAGCGAACCCGCGCGCTCGAACAGCAGGCAGAAGAGTTGCGCCAAGCTCAGCGGCTCGAGATCGCGGGCAGGCTGGCGGGCGGTCTAGCCCACGACTTCAACAGCTTGCTGACGGTCGTGATCAACAACTCGGTGTTGGTGAAAGAAAGTCAGCAACTCGACGAACACGGCAAGCTCGCAACCGAGGAAACGCTCGAGGCCGCTCAACGTGGCGCCGCATTGATCCGCCAGCTTTTGGCGTTCAGCCGTCGCCGACCGGCAGAACCGCAGGCATTTTCGCTGAATCAGCTGGTCGAAGAATGGGCGGGGCTGTTCGAGCGCATTTTGGGTCAGGGCTACAAGACCGTGGTCAAGCTGGCCGCGCAAGCGCCGCAGGTGCATGCCGATCCGGCCCAGCTCGAGCAAGTGCTGGTCAATCTGGTTGCCAACGCGCGGGCGGCCATGCCGGGCGGCGGCGAGCTCACGATCGCGACCGAGCTCGTCGCCATCAGCGGCGACGCCCACCTGGCCAACGGCAACTACGTCGAGCTGAGCGTGCACCACGCAGGCAGCAACGACGCCCAGCGCACACTCCAGCCGTACCCGGGGCTGGCCGCCGAGGGCCAAAAGCGCGGCGCAGGGCTGGCGGCGGTTTGGGCGATCGTCGAACAGTGGGGCGGCCGAATCTTGGTCGACTCCGAGCCAGCGCTGGGCACGCGCTTTCGTGTGCTGCTGCCGGCATCGACCGAAGCGCTGGCGCCGCCGTCGGTGCGCCGCCTCGACCACGGCAAGCAGCGCTCCAACGCGCGCGTGCTGGTGGTCGACGACGAGCCGACGCTGCGCTCGGTCATCCGCCGCAGCTTGGAGCGCGAAGGCTACACGGTGCTGGTCGCCGAAGACGGGCCGCGCGCGCTAACGCTTTCGCGCGATTGCGACGCCGATATCGATTTGATGATCACCGACGTGATGATGCCGGGCCTGACCGGGCTCGAGCTGGCTCGTCAGTTGCTTCACGAGCGCCCGCGGTTGCGCGTCCTTTTCATTTCCGGCTTCACCTTCGAAGAGTCGGTTCCGCCGGCCGATTTGGCGCGAGGTACGGCGTACCTTCCCAAACCGTTCGATACCAAAGTGCTGCTGACGAAGGTCGCCGAGCTGTTGGACGCTGCGGCGCTCGAAGCGTCGTCAGCGCTGCGCGCGAGCGGCTAGCCACTCGCGCCGGTGTGCCAGGCGTAGCGCCCGACTACAGCCTATTTCCAGTGAAAAACATCACCAGCAAGATGACCACGAGAATGCCGGCCGGCGACCAGCCAGCGTAGCCGTAGCGACCGTGGCCCAAGCCACCACCGACCAACGCCAAGACGAGCAAAATGAAGAGGATTGTCAGCATGAGTTTTCTCCGTTGCGGCATTGCGCCGTATGTCCCGACTATGCAAACCAGCGGCCAAGCCAACACACCGCGCGATGCCGGCCTTTTTGCCCGAACCGGACGCGCGAATCGTGGCGCGATGTCTCGGCGGGCGCGGGCCGCGCCCAGCACCGCGCAAGCACAGCTCAGCGCCCGATCAACTTGAGCGCAATGAAGATCAACACCGCGCCACCCAAGCCACCGCCAAACAGCAAGTAGAGCAACGACCATCCAGCGGCGAGAACGGGGGCAGCTGCAGCAAGCATCATCATTTCGATCTCCTGGTCCAGTTGTTGCGAGTCACGCGCCGATGTTGCAAGGAGCTTGCCAGGCCGTCGACACTCAGCCAGCAAGCAGCCGCGGCGCGCCGCTGCTCGCGCCGCTGTGGCACACGCAAGCCCTGGTCGCGCTGATGCTGCTGGTAGCCGCAACCGGAACGTGGGTTAGCGCGCACGAGCAACCAGTCGCGCCCTCCGCACCAGCGATGTGGAGCGTCTACCTTCCGCTCGTGACCGTCAACGTCGGCCTCTCGCTCTACGTCTGTCGTTTGGGTCTCCGACGCAACATCTTCGCGTTGTTGTTCAGTCGCGGGCGCTATGACGCGCGCCGCCTGCTCGGCGATGTTGGGTTGGCGGCGGCGCTGGCGCTGCTGCTGCTTTCAGCAGAAAATGGCTTTCAAACGCTGCTTGGCATGCCCGAGAGCACCGTCGCGCATGCGCTACTTCCAGATACGACGAGCGCAAAGCTGGCGTGGTTTTGCGTCGCGACGCTGGTCGGCTTTTCGGAGGAGCTCGTCTACCGCGGCTACTTGCAACGACAGCTCGGCGCACTGTCAGGTCAGGTGGCGTTCGGCATCGTTGCGCAGGCGTTGCTGTTCGGCATCGCCCACGGCGAGCAGGGACCGTGGGCCGTGGCCCGCTTTGCTTCGTATGCGCTCGTTCTGGGTTGGGTAGCGGCTTGGCGAACGAGCCTCGTGCCGAGCGTGCTGTGTCACGTGGCGCTCGATTGCTACGCCGCGCATGCCACGCTGGGCGTGTGAAACGTGCCAACCTGGGGCGTTTTGGCCAGGAGAAATCCGCGACGGCGGCTCCGAAGCACGGTTTTTTGCGACGCGGGGCGCGGCCCAATTCCTGCTCTGTAGCTGACGGTAGTCCCCAACATGGCCCTGCCGCCGCGTCCTTTCGAGCTCCAGATTCCGACCAAGACCATCCTCAAGGTTTTGGTTTGGGCGTTCTTGGTTTGGATCGTGATCAGGCTCTGGCCAGAGCTGGTTTTTCTGAGTCTTTCCTTGTTGCTAGCAGTCGCGCTGAACCCGGTCGTCAATCGTTTGGGCCGCGCTGGGCTCGGTCGTGGCACGAGCGTTACTCTGCTCGCCTTGGCGATGCTGGGGCTCGGCGCGCTGTTCGTGACGTTCGTGATGCCGCCGTTGGTCGAGCAAGGCGGCGAGGTGGCCGTCAATTTTCCCGCGTTTCGCGATCAAGCCCAGCAGCACCTGCCGAAAAATCCGCTGGTCCGCAATCTGGTGACGCAATTGTTGCTGTTGCCCACCAAGCCCGAGGTCGCGCATCAGCTGAACAAACCGCTGATGTGGGGGCAGATGGCGCTGTCAGGCGTCACCACGACGCTCGTCGTCTTGATCATCGCGCTTTACTTCGTGCTCGACGGGCGTCGCTTCTACGCGTGGTTACTGGCGTACGTGCCGCGCGAGCATCGGGAGAAAATGGCGCGCACGTTACCGGAGGTGTCGGACGTGGTTTACGGCTACGTCCGCGGACAGCTGATCACGTCGCTCTTGTTCGCGGTGTTCAGCGGAGTCGTGTTGTGGGCGTTGAAGGTACCGGCGTCGTTGCCGCTGGCATTTTTGGCGGCGGTTTGTGACATCATCCCGGTGGTGGGCATCGTCGTCGCAACGGCACCGGCGATGCTGCTGGCGTTGAGCGTGTCACCGAGCAGCGCCGCGCTGGTCGCCGGATTGTACGTCAGCTACCACCTGCTCGAAGCGTACGTGATCGTGCCGCGCGTCTACGGCAAAAGCCTGCGCCTCTCCACGCTGGGCGTCCTGCTGGCGTTGATTGTCGGGGGCTCGCTGCAGGGCATTATCGGTGCCGTGATCGTGCTGCCGCTCGTCGCCGCCTATCCGATCATCGAGCGGATTTGGCTGAAAAACTACCTGGCGCCAGAAGTCCTGCAAGATCACTCGGCGCTGGCACGCGCCGCCGAAACCGGTCGCGAGACCGCCATCGACGCGGTCTTGAACGGCGAAGAGCAGCCGTTGTCGCGACGCGCCTGAAGCAGCGGCGGTGCTGCCGCACGATAACGGCGCTGTGCTTTACGCGGCGAGCTGGTTGGCCAAGTCCGAAAGCACTCTTGCGGGTTGATTTTCGATCATGTCACCGTGCGAAACGATGATGCGCTGGAGCCCGTACAGCTTGGACCAGGCTTCGAGTTGGTCGCGCAGAGCTGGCTTGTCCTTGATGCCGAGCAGGCCGGTAATCGGAGGGATTTGCGGCTCCGGGCCGGTGAAGCCTGCCACCTTCATCAGCCAACCGCCCAGTCCTGGCCGGTTGCCGACGTTCCAAATCAGCTCGTTGACGACCAAGGTGAGGCCCTGCGGACCGCTGACAATCAGCGCCGCCTCATGGCCGTCCGTACCAGGCACGGTCAGCAGGCGTACGGTCGAGTCCCGAAAGTCGAACGCGGTCGCGTCCACGCGCACGACCTCGTTCACCTTCTCGAGCGCTCCTTCCGGAGCGAGCACCAGCAACCGTGGGTAGCGATCTTTCCAGATTTTCGCATCCATGCGGTGTCGATCGCTCGGCACCACCAAGAACGCCGGCACGCCAAAACGCTCTAGTGCCGCCATTTCGGGCTCGTCGAGCGCGATCGCGCTGTAGATGACCAGGCGGCCATCGCGCAGCCGCGCGACCGTCATGCGGCGTGGGAACCCACCCAGCGGCATCTTCAACTCGCCGACTACGGTGAGTAGGTTCTCCTCGAGCAACGAAAGCTGGCCATGGGGCAAAACCTGCCAAGTCTCTAAAGGTTGGGGCATGCGTGTCCTTCCTGGTTCTTTCGCCGACGTCGACGACTTGACGACTTGGGAGCAAGAGCCGTACCGGTACGCCCAAGCCCAGCCATCGCGACGGGCTTGGCCCACCGCGTGCAAAGCGGCCGCGCATGGATCATCCCGCCAAGAAGATTCGCTATGCCGTGATCGGAGCCGGGAACATCGCCCAGGTAGCGGTCTTGCCAGCCTTCAAGCACGCCCAAAGCAACTCGGAGCTCGTCGCCGTCATCTCCGGCGACTCGGAAAAACGCCTGCAACTGAGCAAGCTCTACAATCTGGATCTGTTCGGCGACTACGACGATTTGGAGCTGGTTTTGGAACAGGGCGCAATCGATGCCTTGTACGTCGCCACACCCAACGCGTTGCACAAGCGCTATGCGCTGCAGGCGGCCGCCCTGGGCGTGCATGTATTGTGCGAAAAGCCGCTGGCACTCACCGTGGCCGACTGCGAAGAAATCGCCCAAGCCTGCAACCTGGCGGGAGTGAAGCTGATGGTCGCGTACCGGCTGCATTTCGAGGCCGCAAACCTGGGCGCGCTCGAGCTGGTGAAGTCCGGCAAAATTGGCGACCCGCGCGTCTTCGAGTCGGTGTTCAGTCACGTCGTTCGGCCTGGCGATATCCGGCAGCGGCCCAGCATGGGCGGTGGCGCTGTTTACGACCTGGGCGTCTACTGCATCAACGCCGCACGCAACCTGTTTCGGGACGAGCCGGTGTTGGTGTTCGCCACGGCGCAATATCGCAACGGCGTGGACGACACGACTACGGCAATCTTGCGCTTCCCGCACGACCGGGTCGCGCATTTCACGGTCAGCAACAGTACGGCTGCCATCTCTAGCTACCGCATCGCCGGAACCGAAGGCGATTTGCGCGTCGAACCGGCCTACGAGTACTTCGACAAGCTGGAGCACCACCTGACGATCGACGGCCAGACCAGCCACGAGTCGTTCGCAAAACGCGACCAATTTGCGCCCGAGCTCGAGTACTTCTCGCGTTGCATCCTGGAGAATCGCGAGCCCGAGCCCAACGTCGAAGAGGCGATCGACGACCTGCGAGTCGTGGAAGCGATCTTGGAGTCAGCCAGTAGCGGCAAGCCCGTGCCGCTGGCACCCCGCCAACGCGCTCGCCGCCCGAGCTCCAGCCAAGAAGCCAAGAAGCCCGCGGTTGGCAAGCAGCACCCGGTCAACGCCCCGTCACCGAGCCTCAAGTAGCGGCATGGGCCCGCCCGAACAGATCCCGCGCGGGCTCGGCCTGGCCATGACCCAACGCGCCGTCGCTGCGATGGGCGGCAGCGTCACCGTGGAGAACCGTCCTGAGCAAGGCTGCACCTTCCGGCTGACGTTTCCGCCAGCTCGACCCACACGACCGACGCCACCCGCCGACGGCGTTGGCTGAGCCTTGGCGCAACCAGGCCGCCAACGTCCTAGCTAGCGCTGACCTCACGGCGTGAGATCGGCGAGCGGCAGATACCAGCGAGCGTCGCTGCGAGTCCGTCGCCGGTGAGACTCGGCACGAGCTTTCTGCTCTGGGCGTTGTTCTCGGCGCGCGCGATGTCGGCGAGCGACAAGATACCGACGAGCCGTCCCGCGCCGTCCACGACGGGCAGGCGACGAATTTGATTCGACTGCATCAGCGACTTGGCGCGATCGACCGAATCCCGCTCCAAACAGTGCACGACGTGCTGCGACATCGCGTCGGCGACTCCAATCGCGTCCGGGGCGGCGCCGCGCGACCAGCTGGCCATACAAATGTCGCGATCGGTGAGCATGCCGATGATTTTGCCGTTGTCGCCATCGATCACCGGAAGCGCCCCGCAATCGATGTCCCACATCAAGTGTGCGGCGTGGGCCAGGGTTCGATCAACGCGGACCGAAGCCGCATTACGAGTCATTAGGTCGGCGACGAGCATTTGGGTCTCCATTCGTACGTCGGCTTTCAGATTCAGACGAGCGTGCGGCTACTCAAGCAAGCGACGGGCCAGTTGCCCTCCTCGCGCCAGCACGTGACATCCCGGCGCAGGCGCCTTCATCCGACATCCGGCACACGAGACGCTTTACTACGATGGGACGACCTTCAACGTGACGACACTGTGTGGTGCCGCACGGGCCATCCCGACCGAGGTGCGCCGCACCCCCAAGTCGCGAGCGCTCAGTCCCAAAAACGAGGTAAGCCTGCGAATTTCCTGCCGGCGCGACCTGCGGCTTTGACCAGCCCGTGCGCGCGGGTCTGTTCGGCGCCGTCGATCAGTCCGACCGCGAATGCTGCTTCCGCGCCTGAGGGGCTACCCGCCGCCGCTCGCACCACGCCTTCGGCCAGCGTTTGGTGAATGCGAATATCGTTCAGCTCCCCCAACAGGTCTTGTAGTCGTTCCAGCTGCGCGACGTAGCGCCGCCGTCGGCGTTGTTGCCGCGGCTCGTAAAAGAGCGATGCGAAAAATTCGCTGCCGTAGTGCAGTTTCTTCACCAAAATGCGCAGCTTGTGCCGCTCGACCGGCTGCAATTCGTCCAAGCGTCGCAGCCCTCTGACCAGCCGCTTACGACGTTTGGCCAAGGCCGTGCAAGCGAGCCTCCGCAACGACTGCTGCCGCACTCGGCGCCCGGGGATGCGTGACGCGCTCGTCCAGGCTCCGCCGTGCAACCACAACGCCGTTTCGAGCAAGAGCTGGCGGTAGCGATCACTGACGACGGCCCGCCGTGCGCGTTCGGCCTCGCGTGCGCGCTGTGCGCGCAGTAGTCCCTCCAACTGCTCCAGCTGGTGGCGATAAGCCGGCGATTTTTTCGACGGCAGGACGCGCTCGTCCAGAAACACGTCGTAATCGCGAGTCGGCCCGAGTTGCTCGGTGAGCCAGCGCAGCCGCGCCTTGACGGTCTGAGTCTCCGGGCCGCCTAGCAGGTCGTCGAAAAGCGAGATAGCTGCGCGCAACCGCCGCAGGCCAACACGCATCTGGTGCACCCCCTCCGCGTCGCCGGCCTGAACCAGCGGCTGGTTCAGCGCGCATTGACGCAGACACGACAAACCGATGATGGGAAAGGCGCCCGACACCGTGACCCGTGGGTCAAGCTCGATCAGTTCCGCCTTGGCGGGTTGGGCGCGCTGCCGCTCGGCCAGGGCATAGCCGCGCTCCGCCTTCGAGCGCGCTCCCCACGCGGGCTTGAGCTCTGCGCTGAGGCGTTTGGCGAGCTCGGTCAAGACAATTGGGTCACCTGCTTTGAGCTCCAGCTCGACTTCGCTGATCGATTGGCGGCGGTTGCCGGCCACAATTTCGCCCTGGTCGATCGACACCTCGAGCGTGCCGCCCGGGAGCCGCACCGGCTGGGTCGTGCGCTCGACGCGCGTTTCGAAAATCGGTCGCAATTTGTGGGCTAGCTTCTTGCTGACCAGCGATTCGCCGCGCAGCTGAGGCACATCGCCTTGGATCTCCCGCTCGCGCTCGATCCGAGCCAGCGCCAGGCTCGAGCTCTGCGCTTTCACGGTTTGCAGTCGGCGGGCTCCTTCGTGCCGTACCCGCAGCGAAACCCCGTCATCTCGCAACCGATGTTTCGGTGTGTCGAAGTACACCGATACCAGCCGCTGGCGTCGTGCATCCCCAACCAAATCCAACCCAGCCAGCCAACGTGACGCTTGGAGGTTCGCGACTTCGCTCGGCGTCAGCTCCAGCTTGATTTCCACTTCCAGACCTCGGCTGGCAGGTGCTCGGTCCATGGCGCTCCACGAGCAAGAGACATGCCGCCGCAGTTGCTCTCACCTCCTCCGAAGGCGAACGTCCAGCGCATGAGCTACAGTCGCGGCGTGAGCGACGAGACCGTCTTTCTCTTGTCGCCCGCGAACCTGAACGGCAAACGCGGGCAGATGCTGCTCGATTCCAAGGCTCGCTCCGAGCAAGCCGTGGCGCTGCGCTCGAGCGAGGGCGCGCGGCTTGGCGACGTGTACAGTTTCGTTAGCGGCCTGTATTTCCGCGGCAAAGCCGCCTACGCCGAGCGATTTGCGAGCCGCACCGTGCCGACCGGCGCGTGGGTGATGACACCCGGTGGAGGCCTGTGTGCGCTTGCCGAACGAGTGACGGCAGGGCGACTCGAGGGCTGGCAACGGGTGCAGGTCAGCGAGCACAACCCGCACTTTACGGCACCGCTCACCCGCCATGTCTGCGCGTTGCTCGACACGGTCAGCGCCGACACCTCTTTCGTGTTGCTGGGTAGTGTCGCCAGCCGCAAATACGTGGTGCCGCTGCTGCAGGTGTTGGGCCCACGCCTGGTGTATCCAACGCAATTTGCGGGCATGGGTGATATGGCTCGTGGGGCGTTGCTCTTGCGCTGCGTGCGTGAAGGCCGAGAGCTGCACTACTCGGCCATCGCGAGCTCGGTGCCGGCAGGTTAGGACCCACCCCGGCGCTTTGTGCCCCGGTCACGCCGTTCAACACCGCCCTCGCTCGCCGTTGACCGCCGTCACGGGCTGGCACGCCGACTGCAAACCTTGACCTCGCAGCAATGCTTCGTTCCTTTTCGCGACGCGCCGCGCTCTGGCTAGCGTTCGCCAGCGCCGCTTGCGGTGGCGGGGCCGAACCACCTGCGCATCCCCCCAAAATCGAGCCGGTGCGCCCAACCGTCGAAAAGGCGCCCCCCGCGCGCGCCGAGCAGGCGGCCAAGCATCAGTAGCGCCCGGTTGGGCATCGGCTTCACGGATCGCGGACGCTGAGCAAGCTGCCCGAGAGAGCCGGGCGATCACGCGGTTCCGCGAGAGGCAGCTGCACGCCGCCCACCGCTAACGCCAGCTCCGCCAAAATTTCCTGGGCGGGCCGCGGCGCCGGCAACGGGCCCGTCTCGCCAAGTAGCGGCCACAGCGCATCGTGCACCTCACGTGGCAGAACCGTGTCGAGGTATTCGAGCGCTGTTCCGCGATACTTGGCATCCATGTGATAAAGAGCGCGAAATGCCATCCGCAACGGCTCACGTTCCAGGAGCAGCGAAAGGATGGTGAAGACGTGCTCCAGACTCCGGCTGACTCGGTCGCGCAGCAAGGCATCGACGAGCGCGTTCGGCTCTTCAGCGGCTGAGTCATCGTCGAGCTCGGTAGTCACGCTCTCGAGGACTTTGCTGTCGACCTCGCGCAAGACGGCTTCGATCACCGTTTCGCGCGCGACGACGATCTGCGTATTTTCCCTGGTGATAGCCGCGAGCGCACGGCCACACTCGTAGCGAACCTCGAACCGCTGATCGTCGATACCCAGCAGCAGGCCGTCCGCGGCGCGTTGAGTTGCCGCAGACGCGAGCACGCGGGGAATGCGCCGACGCACGTCGAAGTCCATGGCTGGCGTGAGCAGTGCGTCCACCAGCTGGCCGGTGGCGACCGCGGCTAGGCCGCGCAGCGCCTTCAGCGCAAGCGGATGAAACTCGCGGTGAGCCAACAGCAATATGGCGCACGAGATGCCCGGCTCGGCCGGGCGCAGGCTGGCCAGGGCGCGACGGACACGCGTAGCATCACCCGACAGCAGGTCGTCGGTCGCCCTGCACAATGCTTGAGGGTGTGCGAGCGCCTCGATCGCTATCTCGACCGGTGGCGCCTCGGCTGCCGCCGCAGGACGGCCGTCGAGAATCGCGGTCAAGCCGCCCGACTGGAGCGCTTCGACCTCCTCGATCAACTTTTCGCGCGCCACCGAGGGGCGCGCAGGCTGCGACTCGGGCGCAGGCAGGTCGCCAACCGCGGCCTCCGCGCTGGGACTGCCAGCCTTCAACCGCTCCTCCAACGCTGCCACGTAGCCGAGGTGGATCCGTCGTACGAGCGGCAGCGTTCCAAGCGCCATCAGCACGACGACCGCCAACAGTACTTCGCTGGCGGCGGCCGGAAGAACCAGCAGCGCCAAGCTAGCCATGCCGCTGCCGACGACCGTACCGAATCGATCGAACCCGACGTCGATGACCGCTTTGGTGGTGCGTTTGCTGGCTTCCGAAAGCGGGGTGTACAGCAGCTCGTAGGCCGACCGAAACAAGGTATTGCGTTGAACCGCCTCGGCTCCCCGCAGCAGGGCCGCGCTCACCAGGCCAGGGACCGCCAGGCCAAACGCGCCACCCAGCAGGATGATACCGGGCAGGATCGCAATGCTGACGGCCAACCCCAGCTTTTCGAGGGCGACCCGACCGAGCGCCATTTGCAAAAGGAACGACAAGACGCCGACCACCAGCCAGAGCAAGGAGAAGAACGAAAGCAGCGGTTGCCCCTTGCCGAAGTGAACGGCCGCTTGAGCGCTCAGCACGTAGTCCAAAAGCGCGGACGTGGCCGCTCCCAACGCGACCAGCAATGCCAGGTTCCGCAAGAACGGCGCCCGCCTCAGCTCGGCGAGTGCCGACGCTTCGGTCTCGTTGGACGGCGCGGTCGGAGCTGGTGGTCGAGCAGGCGATGACGCGCCGGCTCCGTGAGTGATGAGCATGGTGCTGGCGGCACCGACGGCATTGAGCCCGGCAAGGAAGATGACGAGCGTGGCCGGCTGGACGAGTGAAGCGGCGCGCCAGGCCGCCAGCCCCCCGAGCACGCCGCCCAGGGTGCCACCACCGGCAACCCGAGCTACCGCGCGCTTGCCGGTATGCGGCTCGAACTGCTCGTTAATCAATGACCAAAACGTCGAAATCATGACAGCGCCGAACAGCGCGGTCTGCAGATAGACCACGACGGCGCCGGCTCTTGGCGAGCCAAGCCCGAGCGCCCATGCCACGGCCAGTGCGGTCGCATTGGCCGCAAACAGCACGGGCATCATTTGGCGCGGCGTACGACGCGCCATCGCCCTCGAAACCCAAAATACGGACGCCAGAGACAACACGGCGCCGGCTGCCATCACCCAGGGCAAAGACGAGGAGTGAAAGCTCGACAGGAAGAGCGCGTCGCGCGCCGCCTTTCCGGCTACCTGCTGGGCGATCAAGATCGTCGACGTAACGGTCGCCATCTGCGCGCCAGGCGTCCGCAGCGGTTCGGTCATGCGCACGTCGCGCTACTTTCGTGAGCGGTCACGGACGCTGCGGGCGAGCTCATCCGCAAGCACCGGCCAAGTAGTGAATCGCCCCTGGTTCCACCTCGATCTCGAACTGGCGGTTCCCGCTGGCGTGCCGCCAGAGTCGGCCGTCGCAATGCATCAGCGGGTCGTCCGTTTCGATGCGCATTCGAGCACCACTTTCGACGCGCAGTGGCTGCGCGCGTTTTACGCAGCCTTCGGTCGCCAACTCTTCGAGCGCCGCCCGATGTTCTTCGCCTGCCAGCACCAGCTCGAAAACACCGTCGGCCGATTCACTCGCCGGCGAGAGCGACAGGCGCGGCCCCAGCAGCGCGACGTTCATGACTTCGACCAATAGATAGGCGCCCGAAACATCTCGCCCGTCTACCTGGATGCGGTACTCGCGTGGCGACGCCGCGCGAACCATCGCGCGGATCAGCTTACGATCGCCCTGGAGCGTGTGATGCGCATGCTTGCGCGCCGCGGTTCGTTTGGCCTTGGCGATCGCGGACGGAAAAACACCCCAACCGACCGCCTCCGCAAAGCGTCGCCGCACCGCGCCGTCGCCAATCAGCCCGATGTCGAATGGTACCCGGCGAGCTTGGTGCCAACTAAGCGCCGCGCGTGCGTGTTGCGCGGGCAGATTCAGCGAGCGCGCGGTGTTGTTGGCCGTTCCCAGAGGGAAGATCGAAAGTGGCACCTGCCAGCCGGACAACTCGCACGCTGCCCGACCCACCGTGCCGTCGCCGCCGGCCACGACCACCAAATCACACGGCTGGTCGTGCAGCGCGGCTGTGAGCTCGCTGACCCGGCGTACCACGTGCACCAGCTCATGGCCGGCGTCTCGAATGACTTGGCCGACCTCCGCGTCTTGGTGATCTTCACGGCCCGCCGCAGCGTTGTGAAGGAGAGCGACGCGCATGGCCGGCGCCTTGCAGGAAGCGGACCCATGCGTATTTTGATCGTCAACGACGACGGGATCTATAGCCCTGGCATTCTAGCGTTGGCCGAGGTCGCCAGCGAGTTTGGCACGGTTACGATTGTCGCACCGGACATCGAGCGCTCGTCCACGGGACATGCCGTGACACACAGTCGCCCTTTGTCCTATCGCCGAACCCCGATCGCGGGCTTCGAGGCATTTCGCGTCGATGGCACGCCAGCCGACTGTGTGGCCGTCGGATTTTCGATCGGTGACAAGGCCGACGTTGTTCTGTCTGGCATCAACCTGGGCCTGAACCTGGGCAATTCGATGTGGCACAGCGGCACCCTGGCGGGGGCCAAGCAAGCCGCGCTGATGGGTAGCCGTGGCATCGCGCTGAGCGCAGCCGTTGGCAACGCCGAGCCCGACTTTCAACGGCTCAAACCGCATGTTTCCGAGGCACTACGGGCAATTTTGCCGGACGCTGGCCTGCCGCTCGTGAACGTGAATTTTCCGCTTTCACCGCGCGGTACGCGGTGGACCCGGCAGTCGGTCCGCCATTACGACGGTAAGGTCGTACCGATCAAGGACCCGTTGGGTCGCCAATTGTATTGGTTCACGGTCGTGCCCGTCGAGGAAACCGAAGAAGGCACCGACCGCTGGGCGGTCGAGCGCGGGCTTACTTCCTTCACGCCGCTGCGTCTGAATCTCACCGACGAGGCCGCCTTGGAAAAGGCCACGCGCGACGCCTAGCCTCTGCGCGTCGGATCTTCGTCGTCGTCGGACTGATTGGTGCGGCGAGTCGTCTGCAGTCGCGCGGCCTCCAACTGTTCCAAGGCGTCGACGAGGGCCTCCTTCAAACCTCGATCGCGCGCCGCGGGGTAGTTTCCGCTAACCGGCCGGCGCGCGCGACGAGGTTTGCGTTTCGAAACGGTGCGATGGTGCGAATGCTGGTCCGACATGGCTTCACCTGCCTGGTACCAAGCAACAATCGATCCCGATCCGGTGGTGGCGATTCGTCACACCGCGTCCTTGTGCCCCACAGGCGGCCCGATCCGGTGGCTTAGTGCCAACGCTCATTTCGACAAAAATTGCACGCCGCCCCCGGCACAGGGCTTGCTCGTGGCCCCGGCGCTGCATGAAAACTCTACCGGGGTCCCCCCACCCGCTCGGCGCAACTTGGGATGGTCAAGGTGTCAATTTCAGCCTATTTTCCGCCAACGCCGAGGCCGTCGAGCTGTGCTTGTTCGATGAGCACGGCGTCGAGACGCGGATTGCAGTGCCGCATTGTACGGCCTTCGTCTGGCATGTGTACGTGCCGGGCCTGGCGGTTGGTCAACGTTACGGCTACCGCGTTCACGGGCCGTACGATCCGGGGCGTGGCCATCGGTTCAACCCGAACGTCGTCCTGCTCGATCCGTATGCGCGAGCCGTCGATGGGGTCGAACGCTGGGACGAGGGCTGCTTCGCGTACGAGCTCGGAGGCCCAGACGCCGACCTGCGGGCATCGGGCAAGCCGGCCCTCGGTGCTCCACGCGGCCTAATCATCGATCAGACTTTCGATTGGGAAGGCGATCAAGCGCCGCGCGTACCGATGCGGCGTGCGGTGATCTACGAAGCCCACGTGAAGGGTCTGAGCAAGTTGCATCCAGACGTGCCACCCGCGCTGCGCGGGACCTACGCCGGAATTGCACACCCAGCGATCGTGCACCACCTGAAGGAGCTCGGCATCACGACGATCGAGCTGATGCCGGTGCACGCGTTCGTGGACGACAAGCATTTGCTCGACAAAGGCCTGCGAAACTACTGGGGATACAACTCGATTGGCTTCTTCGCGCCTGACGTGCGTTATCGCGCCGGGACCGAGCCGGGTGGCGAGGTGCGTGAATTCAAGCAGATGGTGAAGGACCTGCATCGCGCGGGTTTGGAGGTGATTCTCGATGTGGTTTACAACCACACCGCGGAGGGCAACCACCTGGGGCCGACCTTCAGCTTCAAGGGCATCGACAACGCAACCTACTACCGCCTGGTTGGCGACGAGCCCCGCCACTATTTCGACTACACCGGCACCGGCAACACGCTGAACGTGCGCAGCCCACAAGTTCTGACGTTGATCATGGATTCGCTGCGCTATTGGGCGGGCGAGATGCACGTCGATGGCTTCCGATTCGATCTCGCGTCGACGCTTGCCCGACAGTTGCACGAAGTCGACCAACTCTCGTCCTTCTTCACGCTGATTCATCAGTCGAGCACGTTGCGCGAGCTCAAGTTGATCGCCGAGCCGTGGGACGTGGGTGACGGCGGCTACCAAGTGGGGAAATTTCCGGTGCGCTGGGCGGAATGGAACGGTCGGTATCGCGACACCGTGCGAGCATTCTGGCGCGGCGACCGCGGTCTACTCGGAGACTTCGGTTACCGGCTAACCGGCAGCAGTGACCTGTACGAATCGGGCGGACGAGTACCAGCGGCCAGCGTGAACTTCGTGACGGCCCACGACGGCTTCACGCTGCGCGATTTGGTCTCATACGACTTCAAGCACAACCAAGCCAACGGCGAAGACAATCGCGACGGCAGCGACAACGAGCACGCCCACGGCTATGGCGTCGAGGGCCCGACCGACGATCCGGTCATACGTGCGCTGCGCGCGCGACAACAACGCAACCTCTTGGCGACGCTACTGCTGGCGCAGGGCACGCCGATGCTGGTCGCCGGGGACGAGCTGGGCCGAACGCAGCAGGGCAACAACAACGCTTACTGCCAAGACAACGAGCTCAGCTACGTCGATTGGCAGTTGGATGACGAACAGCGCGCTCTGCTCGAGCTGACCAAGCGACTGATCCGGATTCGGCGCGACCACCCGGCGCTGCGCCGCTCCAAATTCTTTCGGGGTTTGGACGTCACCGGGACGGCGCTACGTGATCTGTTGTGGTTCCGCGCCGACGGCGCACCGATGACGCAAGCCGATTGGCAGAGCCCCGAAAACGGCGCCCTGCAAATGTTCTTGGCCGGACGCGGTATCGACGACGTCGACGACGACGGGCGGCCGCTCGTCGACGACAATCTATTGCTGGTGATCAACGCCGCCGATACCGACTTGATGGTGACGCTGCCGACGCTCGGCTCGGTTCGCGAGCCTTGGGAGGTGCTGGTCGACACCAGTGACGACAACGAGCGTGGTCGGCTGCCGAGCGAGCTCACGCGCCTGCCAGTGCTGGCGCGTTCGACGCAACTGCTACGCGCTCCCTCGCGCGTGATTCGTCAGAACGGCGCGCGCCATCGGCTGGGCGCAACCTACCGTTTACAGCTACACGAGCAGTTCAACCTAGCGCGCGCTACCGAGGTCGTCGACTACCTGCACGACCTTGGCGTAACCGACGCTTACAGCTCACCGATCATGGCGGCGGCGAAGGGCAGTAGGCATGGCTACGACGTCGTCGATCATCGACGCCTCAACCCCGAGCTCGGCACGGAGGCCGACTTCGAGCAACTTTCGCAGCGCCTGCGCGAGCGGGGGATGGGGCTGCTGCTCGATTGGGTGCCCAACCATATGGGCGTCGCGGTCGGTCAAAACCCGTGGTGGGACGATGTCCTCGAAAACGGCAGGAGCTCGCTGTACGCCGACTTCTTCGACATCGACTGGCGACCGCTGCGGGAAGATCTCGCTGACCGGGTGTTGTTGCCAGTCTTGGGAGACCAATACGGTCGTGTGCTCGAAAACGGTGAGCTCAGCCTGGTCTGGGCGGAGGCTGGCTTCAAGCTCCGCTATTACGATCGGCTGCTTCCGCTGGGCCCGAAATCGCTCTTGCCGCTGTTCGAGCTGGCAATCTCACGGCTCGTCCTCGGCGAACGCGACTTGCACCGCGACGAGCTGGAGAGCCTAGCGTTCGCAATTCGGCATCTGCCCGAGCGGCACGAGACCAACCCCGAGCTCAAGCGCGAGCGTGCCCGTGAAAAAGAGGTGATCAAGCGACGCTTGTACGGCCTTTGGCACGCTTCGCCCGCCGTGCGTGAAGCGTTCGAGCGCGCGCTGACGCAACTCAACGGCACGCCGGGCGCATCGAGCAGCTTCGACGCGCTCGACGCGCTGCTCGAGCAACAGAGCTACCGGCTCTGCTCGTGGCGGGTCGCGACCGAAGAGATCAACTACCGGCGTTTCTTCGACGTGAACGAGCTAGCCGCGGTGCGCATGGAGGACGACGCGGTTTTTCAGGATGCTCACGCGACCTTGTTCAAGCTGATCGACGCTGGTCACGTCAACGCCATACGGCTCGATCATACGGATGGCCTGTACGATCCGCATGCCTATTTCGAAAAGCTACAGGCGCGCTTTCACCGTACCGACATCGATCAGCGAATCAGCCCGGACGACGCGGCGCGACCATTGCCAATCTTGGTCGAGAAAATCCTGCAACGCGAGGAGGGCCTGCCGGAAGAGTGGCCGGTCGACGGCACGACTGGCTACGAGGTCGGTGTGAGCCTGCGCGGGCTATGGGTAGACCCGGCGGCCGAGCAGAAGCTGACCGAGACGTATGCGGTATTCACCGGCGATTCTCGGTCGTTTGCCGAGCACGAGTACGAGTGCAAGCGCTACGTCGTCCGCTACGTGCTGATCAGCGAGCTCAACGTTCTATCGCAAGCGGCGCATCGAATTGCCATAGAGAATCGGCATTTTCGTGATTTTACGCTGCTCGGCTTGACCGGTGCGCTGATCGAGATCGTCTGCGCGTTACCCGTGTATCGCACCTACGTGCGCCCGAATCAGCCTGTCCCTGACCGCGCCGAGCGCATCGTGCGTTCGGCGGTGAGGCTGGCGCGGCTGCGTAACCCGGCTCAAAACCCGACGCTATATGCGTTTTTGGCCGACCTGTTTCTGCTGCGGCTCGAAGGCACCGAGGAACAACGCCGCGGACACGTCAGGTTCGCACTACGCTTTCAGCAATTGAGCGGCCCGATCATGGCCAAGGCCGTCGAAGATACGGCTTTCTATCGCTACTCACGCCTGATCTGTCGCAATGAAGTCGGCGACTCACCCGCGAAGTTTTCGACCCGAGCTCGCGATTTTCACCGCGACAACGAGAATCGGGCGCGCTCGTGGCCATTGGCGATGACGACGACTTCGACGCACGATACCAAACGCGGTGAGGACGCTGCGGCGCGCATCGCCGTGTTGAGTGAAGTACCCGAGCTCTGGGAACGCACGGTGCGACGCTTGCGCGACATTGCCAATCCATTGCGCCAAGTCATCGACGAACGCCCGGCGCCGGAGCCCGCGCTGGAATATCTCTTTTACCAAACGCTCGTCGGCGTCTGGCCATTTGGCGGCGGCGTCAGCGCGCCGGATGACCTATCCGAGCGCGCCAGCGCCTTTCTGCTGAAGGCCGCCCGCGAGGCCAAGACCGAGACGTCTTGGCTCACGACCAACGCCGGTTACGAAGCGGCCGTCACCGCATTCGCAGCCGCCGCGCTGCGCAACCGGATCTTCGTCGGCGAGCTGGCTCAGTTCTGCGCGCTGATCGATCGCGCTGGCGCCACCAACGCGCTCTCGCAAACGTTGCTGCGCTTGTGTGTGCCCGGCGTTCCCGATACGTACCAGGGCAGCGAGCTGTGGCATCAGAGTCTGGTCGATCCCGACAACCGACGCGCTGTCGACTACGCGCTTCGACGTCGCAGCTTGGCGGACCTGCGGCAGAAACGCAACGACGTCGCCGCGCTCGTCAAAGAGCTGCTCGAAACCTATCCCGACGGACGGATCAAACAGTACGTCGTTCATCAGGCGCTCCAGCTGCGCAAGGCGCGGCCAGATTTGTTCTTGCAAGGCGACTACCTGGCGCTCGACGCCGCGGAGCATGCCGTCGCGTTCGCTCGCGCGCTGGGCGAACAGCGCGTCTTGTGCGTCGTGCCACGGTTTTCTCGGCGGCTGGCCCCAGACCGCTCGGCGTTTCCGTTGGGGCCGCTGTGGGGTTCCCAGGTCGTGTGCGGAGTGACAGCCGGTCACTACCGCAGCGTCTTCACCGACGAGGTGCTCGACGTGAAAGCCGACGGACGGCTGCGGCTAGCCGGCGTTTTTGCGACCTTTCCAGTCGCGCTGCTGGTCAAGGAAGCATCATGAGCAAGCACCGGAGTCAGGCCAAGCTGGGCGCACACGTCGAGGCGCGCGGCGTTCGCTTTGCCGCGTTTGCTCGGGCCGCGGCCTGCGCTGTCCAGCTCGTAGACGAAGCCCAGCGGGTGCTGCGTACGCTCGAGCTCGAAGCGCGCGGCGATGGCTACTTCGAGCTGCTGACGCCGGAAGCCAAGCCGGGCAGCTTGTACTTCTTCGTGGTCGACGGTCGACGGCTGCCTGACCCGTACGCGCGCTTTCTGCCGCAAGGCGTGCACGGGCCCGCCAGCGTGGTCGCGTCCGAGTATGCTTTCCGTCACTTGCCGCCAACGCGCCCGCTGTCGCAGCAGGTGATCTACGAGCTGCATATCGGCACCTTCACGGATGAAGGCACGTTCGACGCCGCTCGGCGCCGATTGCCAGCGCTGGTCGACCTCGGGGTGACGACCATCGAGCTGATGCCAATCGCAGCCTTCGCTGGCGAGCGCGGTTGGGGGTACGATGGCGTGGCGCTGTTCGCGCCACACGCCGCGTACGGCACGCCCGATCAACTACGCGAGCTGGTCGATGCGGCGCACGCGCTCGGCCTGAGCGTGCTCTTGGACGTGGTCTACAACCACTTTGGACCCTCCGGCAATTACTTGGCGGCTTATTCGCCCAGCTACTTTCACGACGATGCCCACAACGCCTGGGGTCAGGCACCGAATTTCGAGGACCCGGCTCTGCGCCAGCTCGTTCTCGACAACGCGCGCTATTGGTTGAGGGAGCTTGGGTTCGATGGGCTACGGGTCGACGCTTCACACGCG